>Ga0256914_1000643_pt1 | contig 34088 bp, 29 predicted proteins | sample HulkmetaG_FD_191571 | JGI IMG/M metagenome (GOLD analysis project Ga0256914, IMG submission 191571) | Hydrothermal chimney microbial communities from Main Endeavour vent field at the Juan de Fuca Ridge, Pacific Ocean - Hulk | ecosystem: Environmental > Aquatic > Marine > Hydrothermal vents ... | reverse complement strand
TACTACAAGCTCTACACCCACCAGTTCCGCCGCGAGATGGAGCAGCAGAGCGCACTGCTGGGCGGCATGGCGGCGTAATCCCAGCCCTGCGGGCCTGCGCATCGCCCGACGAGTCACAGGCTCGCCTTGGAACATCCGTTTGGCCTCAAGTTTCAGTCTCTCTTCGTTACTACTAAGGTAGCCCGGCTGGAAACCACGAAGACACGAAGCCACAAAGGCACGAAGAAAAGAAAAAGCTTTGAAATTCGTGGTGTTCTTAGTGTCTTTGCGCCTTTGTGGTGATTGAAGTCGGGTACGTTAGTAGTTACCTCTCTTCACTGTGAAATGCGTCCCATGATGGGGCGCTTTTCAAGTTCGGAACAATTTCAGTAGATCACGATTTGCCATGATGCGCAGAGCCGGATCCGCAATCCGGCGGTGATTCGAGCGTCAAACCCGCCGGATGGCGAATCCGGCTGGACACATACTCTCGCAATCATGATCTACTGAATTTATCTCATGATGTGCAGACCGAGTGAACCCGGTCGCTGTAGGCGCCACCCCCACCCCACCTCAGTCTCTTCCCCCGCTCCGAGACGGGCAAGAAGAGGCGGAAAAAGGTGTTCAGGTAGCGCCGACGGTCTCCCTCTGTCGTCCCGAAAGGCGCAGGCTGTCCACTGGCCGCAGGCCTGAAGCGCCCAACTTGAGTCGGCCACGAACGCGAAAAAGCGTCTCCGTTTTGAACCGCGCCCCGTGATGGGCTTTTCTTGACGAGGAAAAAAGAGTGCGTTACGATAGCTTTATGACGACTCACACCTCTCATTCCCCAGATAATTACGCTCCCGAAAAAAAATATCCAAAACCGTCGGTTACTGTGGATGTCGTGTTGTTCACCTTTATTGATGGCGAATTACGTGTTCTGCTCATCCAACGCAACCTTGAGCCCTTTGCTGGACGCTGGGCGTTGCCGGGCGGATTTGTTCAAGAAAATGAACGGTTGGAGGATGCGGCAGCTCGAGAGTTATTCGAAGAGACGGGGCTGAGAGGCATCTATCTCGAACAACTTTATACCTTCGGAGATCCTGGCAGAGACCCGCGCGGTTGGACCATCAGTGTGGCTTATTTCGCCATTGTAGGAGCAGATTTGACCCAAAAAGTTCATGCGGGCGATGATGCCGGGGACGCAGCCTGGTTTGATGTGTATCACCTACCCCCACTGGCCTTTGATCATGAACGCATCGTCCTCTATGCCATACAACGCCTGCGCTATAAACTGGAATATACGGGATTGGGATTTCTATTGTTGCCAGAAGAATTCACGTTGAGCCAGTTGCAAAACGTTTATGAGGTCGTGTTGCAAGAAAAACTGGATAAGCGCAATTTTCGCAAAAAGATTTTGGGTATGAATATTCTCGAAGAGACAGGGAGGTTACGTCATGGAGACCACCGCCCGGCTCGACTCTACCGATTCACTGCTGCAGCAATCGAACTTGAAAAGGCCAGACGGCGCTTTCCTTGACACCTGATTTTCCTCATTTTCATTCCTGGCAATATCTGTCATAATCAAAATATCCTCAAATACATCCGCCAGTTTATTCACCCACCCTACAAGGGAGGAAAATTATGTATGAGAAAATCTTAGTGCCCCTGGATGGCTCAAAACTGGCTGAACAGGCGATCCCCTATGCTACAGAGTTATGCAAAGGAGCCACCGAGGTCACCTTATTTCAGGTTGTACACTTGCCTCTTCCCCTGGCCGCCCCAGATGTCAATATCGCCGTTCCTATGCCCAACCTCAATGAATTGCAACAAGAGGCTCTGGATTATCTTGAAGGCCTGGCCGCTCCCCTGCGTGAAGATGGCGTAAACGTCAAGACCGCCACCCTCGAGCGGGACGTGGTGGCGGAGGCGATTGTAGATTATGCAGAAAGCAATAAAATCGATCTCATCGTTATGACCACCCATGGACGGAGCGGTTTTAGCCGACTGGTATTTGGCAGTGTTGCAGAGTCAGTGGTTCGCCACGCCCCGTGTCCAGTGTTGCTCATACGCTCCAAAGAAAACCAATAACCATGAACTATCGTAATCTAGGACGCACGGGCCTGAAGGTTTCGGAAATTTGTCTGGGAGCCATGCAATGGGGCTGGACTGCGGATGAAGCTATGTCATTCGCAGTTATGGATACCTTCTTCGAACATGGCGGCAACTTCATTGATACGGCAGATATCTACTCACGATGGATGGAAGGCAATCCGGGCGGGGTGTCTGAAACCATCATTGGAAAGTGGATGAAGGAGAGAAAGAATCGTCGTCATGTGGTGTTGGCAACCAAGGTGCGAGGTCGCATGTGGGAGGGGCCAAATGGCGAAGGATTGAGTCGTAAACACATCATGCACGCTGTGGAAGATAGCCTACGACGATTGCAAACGGACTATATTGATCTGTATCAGATTCATTGGGATGATTTAGAAACGCCTATTGATGAAACATTGCAGGCGATGGATGATTTGGTGCGACAAGGCAAAGTGCGATATCTCGGAGCGTCCAACATCAGCGCCTGGCGGTTGATGAAAGCACTTTGCATCAGCGATAAACATGATTTAGCTCGATATGATAGCCTGCAACCTCATTATAACCTGGCTCATCGCAACGAATTCGAGGCGGAGTTGAAGCCACTTTGTGAGAGTGAATTGATTGGCGTCATTCCTTACAGTCCGCTGGCCGGCGGATTTCTTACAGGCAAGTATCATCTTGATTCCCCGCCGCCCGATTCAGCCCGACAAGAAAGCGTTAAGCGCAAATATTTCAATGAGTATGGTTGGCGAGTGCTGGCTGCAGTGGAGCGTATTGCCGATGAGCGAGGTGTGCTTCCTTTACAAATTGCCCTGGCCTGGCTTCTTAACCAACCGGTTATCACCGCCCCCATCATAGGCGCCAACTCTATCGAACAACTTTTGCCCAGTCTGGAAGCTGTGAATATTCATCTAACCTCAGAGGAAATGTCATTGCTGGATGAGGCCAGCCGTACGGAGGCCAAGACATGAGTAGGCTCTGGGGAGGACGTTTCGAACAGCCAACAGATCCGCGTATGGATCAGTTCAATAAATCCATCGGCTTTGACGCCCGATTGTGGGAGGTGGACATCCGTTCATCTCAAGCCTACGCTCATGCTATTTATGATGCGGGCGTCATCAGCGAGACCGAACGGGATCAGATCGTTACCGGGCTAGAGAAGGTTTTTGAAGAATGGGAGGAAGACCGCTTCGTTATCCGCCCAGAAGATGAAGATATCCATACGGCGGTAGAGCGGAGACTGACCGAACTCATCGGGCCTGTGGCAGGAAAACTGCATACAGGCCGAAGCCGAAACGATCAAGTGGCCACGGACCTGAGGTTATATTTGTGCGACGCATTGGAATCTCTGGAAACGCATCTCAACGCACTTCAGCTCTCCATCATCCAGGTGGCGGAACAAAGCCTTGACATCATCATGCCCGGGTACACACATCTACAACCAGCACAACCAGTGCGTTTTTCGCATTGGATGATGAGTTTCTTCTGGATGTTGCAACGGGACTGGGGGCGTCTTGAAGATATGCGCCGTCGCATCGAAGTGATGCCACTTGGTTCAGGCGCGTTGGCAGGCACGCCGCTGCACATAGATCGTGAAGCATTAGCCCGACGCCTAGGATTCAGTCGCATTAGCGAGAACAGCATGGATGCGGTCAGCGATCGCGATTTCGTGGCCGAATTTCTCTTTTGGGCGGCCATGCTCAGCGTGCATCTCAGTCGACTCAGTGAAGACCTAATCCTCTACTCCTCCCCCAGTTTTGGATTCATCCACCTGGCAGATGCATATACGACTGGCTCCAGTTTGATGCCACAGAAGAAAAACCCCGATGCATTCGAGTTGGTGAGAGGAAAAACAGGTCGGATCATTGGAAACCTCACAGGCTTGTTGGTTACACTCAAAGGCATCCCCTCTACTTACAATAAGGATTTACAAGAAGACAAAGAACCTTTGTTCGATGTCATCGACACCCTACACCTGGCCATGCCAGTGATCACAGGAGCGTTATCCAGCATGATCTTGCGTCCGAGCAACATGCAGTCAGCTATGGATGACGCCATGCTGGCCACGGATATGGCCGACTGGCTGGTGGCCCAAGGCGTCCCATTTCGTCAAAGCCATCACATCGTCGGCCAGGTAGTGCAAGAAGCAGAACGCCGCGGAGTTCCATTACGGGCGCTTTCCCTGGCAGACTTGCAACGCATTTATCCTGGGTTCACAGCCGATGCACTCTCGGTGTGGGACTTTGTGCGGTCGGTCGAGCAGCGCCAGGCGCCGGGAGGCACAAGTCGTAATGCAGTGCTTTCTCAAATTGCGCAAGCCAAAGCAATTATGGGCGTTTTAGACTAGCGACTACGCAAAGCTTATCATTTCGACATGAAACAGAGGAGGATGCTTCGAAAGCATCTTCCTCTACGATACGATCTTCACCACTTCCCCTTGCTTTCTCATACCACAAAACACCTTATGTACAGATCCCATTTTCGTTGCATACGCGGGTGTCCTGGAGAATATTCTCTTTATGACGTCATTTACACCTGCCCTCATTGTGGCGGGTTACTCGAAGTAGCCCATGATGAAGAGGAATTGAGCAAACGGTCTGGAGCAGCGTGGATGCGCGTGTTTGAAGATCGCTCAGGCACAACCAAGTGGCCGTATGGCTCAGGCGTGTGGCGTTACAAAGAATGGGTCGTTCCTGATTTGGTAGATGATAATATTGTCAGCACCTTCGAAGGAAACACTAACCTATTTCACGCCCAAAGGCTAGGCAAAGAAACCGGCGTGCCAGACCTATGGATTAAACAATCGGGGAACAGCCACACCGGCTCATTCAAAGATCTAGGCATGACGGTATTGGTAAGTGTGGTCAAGCAGATGATCGCCCAAGGCAAACCCATCAAGGCGGTTGCCGCGGCCTCAACTGGTGACACTTCCGCCGCTCTGGCCGCATATGGCGCCACCGCAGGCATCCCTACCGTGGTTTTTCTCCCCCAAGGGAAAGTAAGCCGGGCGCAACTCATCCAACCCATCGCCAATGGGGCCACCGTGTTGGCGCTGGATACAGATTTCGATGGGTGCATGCGCATTGTCAAGGAAGTCACCAAAGATAATAGCATCTATTTGGCCAACTCCATGAACTCCCTGCGCATCGAGGGGCAAAAGACAGTGGGAATCGAGGTGGTGCAACAATTCGATTGGGAAGTGCCAGATTGGTTCATCATCCCTGTAGGAAACCTTGGCAACATCAGCGCCCTGGGCAAGGGTCTGCTTTTGATGAAAAAATTAGGACTCATTGAGAAATTGCCCAAACTGGCCGCGGCCCAAGCCGCCAATGCCAATCCATTTTATCTCTCATGGAAAAAGGATTTTGGAGAGAAAGTAGCCGTAAAGGCCCGGCCGACTCTGGCATCCGCCATTCAAATTGGAGACCCCGTCAGCTATGAGAAAGCTGTCAAGGTACTGAAAAAATTCGAAGGGGTGGTGGAGCAAGCCACCGAGGAGGAATTGGCTGAAGCCTCCGCACAGGCTGATTTAAATGGTCTTTACACATGTCCTCACACAGGAGTAGCCCTGGCAGCATTGAAAAAACTCGTAACCAAGGGTGTCATCAAATCGGACGATCGGGTCGTGGTTATTTCTACAGCACACGGGCTCAAATTTACCCAATTCAAAATGGCCTATCATATGCAAGAGTTAGAAGGCGTGGCGTCACGGTTGGCCAATGAGCCCATCTATCTTCCAGCAGATGTGGATCAGGTGAAACGGGTGCTGGACGAACGACTGGGATAGAATCTTATCAGTGAGATTTCAGCCCAAAGAGCTAAAAAATGATCTCATGCAAAGTCGCAAAAGACAGCGAAAATGATTTTGTTTCTTGCGTCTTTGCGGCCTGGCGTTTGCTTTGCGTGAATTATTTTCCTGGTTCCGGCTTGTCTGGATTAGAGGATGGCACAACAGACGATTGATTGCTTGCTGTGCCTTCAGGTGCCACAACCCTCGTGACGCAATGCATTAAAAAAGGTCGTTTATACAGTCCCGTCCCCATAGTCCATTCAAAACGCATAATGGTCAGACCATCACAGTCCGTCGCATGCTCCCAGCCGGTGTCAATCAGTTGTTTATCTTTATCGTACGCTAAGCGCAGAAAGCCTTTACGAACGCTCTCGCGAGCCCGTGGACTCGCCTCCCCATTGCGTGTATTAGAAGAGACCAGATAATTAGCAGAGTCAGGATACATTCACGGCAAAGGATTTTTGATTTACATAGACACGCAGGACAGACGGCATGCTCCCATTGCCGGAGCGCGCTATATCTGAAACGGAGAGCACTCAGCAGAAATCGTAATCACAGGTGCTGATACGTTTCAAAACAAAGACGTTGGTTCATAATTGCGAACAATTCATTTCAACGAAGCCCACAAAGATGGCATTTGCACATTAACCGCTTACGTCAACATCGATAATGAAGCGGCATTGCGTCTGTTAAACCGTAGCCTTTTCCCTCTGATACGCGATTGTTTCAGCATCGATATCCGTGTTGAATTCGATCTGTCGGAAACAATGGCTACTGCGCCAACCGTAAACGCTGAAAGAGCCAGGGGGCGATCCCCGAAACAGCGAATCCAACCAACGCATATCGTCCAAAACGCAACGCTTGCTCCCCCAAAAAATATGAGACTTCCAACTGGTCGATAAGCAATTTGGGGCCAATATAAAATACCCCGACCACCAATAACCCTAACAGCAAGCGCAACAAACGCCGCCTCCAAGAACCATCGACCTGAAAATGCAAGGATTTCATGTCCCACACCAGGCCAACAACCATGCCAAACAGCAATCCCCCCAACAGAACGGCATTGGGCGCTGGCCACAAGTTTTCGGCGCGCCAGTGCGGATGAAACACAACCAACACCAGAGAAAAGAATAACGCGATTAAAAGCGTCTTCGACGCTGGCCATCTTCGGAGCCAGGACTCAAACTGAGCGCTCATAGCGAGTACGCTCCAGGCCACCATCGCTCCAACAAGCCATCCGCCAACAACATCAATGGGGTAGTGTACACCAAGATAGAGACGGGAAAACCCAATGAAAAAGATGACAATGGCAGCGAGCGCCCAAAACCATACCCGCCGGGCCAAAACCGCCATCGTTCCCCACACAGCCATCGCTGTCACAGCGTGCCCACTGATAAAACTGGGGGAAGTTTCATGCCACAACTTTTCAATGGGTGGAGATGGTGGCCGAGGAAGATTAAACGTCCACTTGATGAACCCCGCCCAATAACTCGAAAAGATCAAAGAAAACGCGACCAGCGCCCCCCACCGTTTAGAAACCGTCCAATAAAGAAAAGGCAACAGAAAAAGAAAAAAGTATTCTGTGCCTAGATAGCTAAAAAATCGCATCAACGCAGTGATCCAATCATTCTGAAAACCTTGAAGCCAAACCAGAAAAGGTAGACTGGCATGATCGATTAACTGTATCCAATCGCCCATAATGGCACTCCTGCATTGAAAATAGGTTTATCGGCGTTCATAAAAAAACGTCGGGGTCAATCTCGGCAAGGTTCGTCTACGCCGTAAGGTGTGATTGTAAAGCGTCAGGACTTGTCACATCTTATTTCAAGGGCGTTGACCAGCTGCAGATTTATCGCTGAAGAGAGAATCTCCGATCTGAAGCGATTTTTCATGTCGTCTCTTGCGGGTGTCGATAGGCGTCATAAAGACTAAAAGCTCCCACCATAAGGCAGCTCACCGCTAGCCAAAACAACATCGCTGGAATACCAACGATATCCGCCAGGGTTGCAGCAATTAACATTGGCACCAGTCCCACCAGGGAAGCCATCATGAATTGAACGGTAAAGACGCGCCCCCGTAAAGCCTCGGGAGTCATCCGTTGTAACGTCGTTTGGGCTAACGTGTTAATGATGTAAAGGCCGAATCCTAAAGGCATGACTGATAGAGCAACAAGAATCGTGGCTGTTGTTACACGCTGAGAAACCTGAACATCCGGAATATGTAGGGCGGTATAATCATAGCTGATCAGCGCCAGAAGCCCGAATGACACGGCAGCGACCCCCAACATTGCGAACTGCATCCACTGAGAGGGTATCTTTTTGCCAAAACGTCCTAAAACAACAATAGCCACAAACATTCCCACGCCAGCAGGGGCAAACACCACAACAGCATCTTCTGGAGCCAGTCCCAACACGCGAGAGCTAAACCCAGGAGCAATCATCGCCAGAATCATGATCAGAGAAGCCACCAACGTCAGTTGGGTAATGGCCAAATAAATGGGTCTGTTACGCGCCACGAACACCCACCCTTCCCGGACTTCCTTCCACATTTTCCGTGCAGAAGCGATGCTCCGATCCACCTTACGCCCTTGATCTCTCGGGAGTTTGAAGACAAGCACGAAAGCAATCATGTAAAACGTTCCCATCAGACCGAATGCACCAGGCAACCCCAACACTTTAACTGCGGCAGGTGCGATAATAAGCAATCCAGCCAATTGCGCCAACGCCGTTGTGAAGTTAAACAAGGAGTTGGCGACAATGAGTTGTTCTTCCTCTACAAGAAGCGGCAACTTTGCCAAAACAGCAGGATTAAAAAATGACCCAATAGAAGACCCTAAAAAGGTAATCGTATACACCAAAAGAAGAAGCGCTGTAGGGAAATGTGCTAACCAATTGAGGGTAAAAATATAACTAAACGCCAGCACTGCTCGAAACAGATTGGAGAAAATAATGATCCATTTTTTAGGAACGCGATCGACGACAGTTCCTGCAACGAAAGAAAAAAGCACAGGGGGCAGGCTAAACGCAGCAATCATCAATCCGATCTGCAAACTTTGTCCTGTCAGGCGCTCGATGAGAACAAGTTGCACAAAATGAATGCCGTTTTGGGCTGTCAGCGAAAGTAGTTGCGCCAACCACAAACGCCGAAAGGCCGGCACTTTCAGCACTGGTTTGAATTCAGAAAAGGTGGATGCCATAAAATCGCCAGGATTTGGTCTGCGTCGTCCTAAATCATCCGTCGTTAGAAATGTATCCCCCCCGTGCTTCTACCTTTTTAAAAGATCGTCTGAATTTATCCCTGGGTAACATAATACGCTTTTGACAAGTCGTACATACAACGCCAATGTCGGCTCCTGTTCGCACGACAAGCCAGGTCCATCCTCCGCAAGCGTGCTTTTTCCTGAACCGAACGATGTCTCCAACCTTGACGTCGATGTTTTGCATAGGATGAGAAGTATAGGTGAGAAATGTGGGGGAAACTTCTGTTTTTTGAGAAATGGAACCATCTCAGAGTTAGCATTATACCAGAGAATCGGATTGCTTCAGTAATTCGGAAGAAGGAGGAACGGAGAAGCTTCTTGACAACCAAACAGATCAAAAAAAGGGCTTTCACTTTCAAAAAAAGAATTTGCAATTTTTTACCTTACAAATTACAATATCAAACATCATGGCACTCTATATCAATGAGCTCTCGCCAGAAGATCGCATGATCTTACAAAAAATCGCCAACAGTGATGACGCAATTCAAGCGCGCTGGGCGCAAATCATCTTACTCTCGGCCAGCGGCATTGGCGTACCTAAAATCGCTGACACGCTTGGCATTTCAGCCGCTACGGTAAGGGCTCGCATCAAGGCGTTCAACCAGCAAGGCATGGCGGCGTTAGAGCGTAGCACGTCTCCAGGTCGCCCCGAAACCATTTCACCCTCGTTAGGAGACAAATTTGCAGCGCTCATGCGTGAACGTGAGCCTCGAGACTTTGGATGGGCGGACACGGGTTGGACCCTGGATATGCTTGTCAAGGTGGCGACGCTCGAAGGCTGGGTGGAAAGCATCAGCCGCGAGGGCGTTCGTCTGGCCCTAAGAAAGAGCAAGCACTCGTACAGAAAGCTCAAAGACTGGAGACGAAAGAAGCGAACTTCATCATCACTTATCGATCCTCAGGAATCGCCCTGAGACTTTTCAAGACAGCTGATTCATCTGTCAATCTTCGTGGGGCGCCCCACACAGACCTTTCAAAGACAGAAAGGAGAATTCAAATGTTAGAACATCCCCCAACCAGACAACGAGATGGCATCCAATGGCGCATTGATGAAATTCTTGGTCGCGTCGATGATGCAAAGACAAAGCAGGCATATTATTATCAACAATCCATCAGCGAAATAGATGGCGCCTGGGTGATGACTGAAGATGGGCGTAAGCTCATGTTCGCTACATATAGTTATTTAGGACTGCTCAGACACCCATACATCGATCAAGCGGCAAAGGAGGCCATCGATCGCTATGGCACTGGCACCCATGGCGTACGCCTGCTTGGTGGAACCCTGGACCTACATCTGGAACTGGAGCAAACCATCGCCCGATTTCACGGGCGGGACGACGCTATTGTTTTCTCGAGCGGCTATGTCACCAACTTGGCCACTATCTCCACCATTGTAGGAAAAGGGGATTGGGTCATCTCCGACAAATGGAATCATGCCAGCATTGTAGATGGATGCTCTTTGGCCCGAGGAAACTTTGTGCGCTTCCGCCACAATGATATGAAAGACCTGGAACGTCGCTTGCAGCAGGCGCCCGAAGATGCGGGCAAGTTAGTGGTGGCCGATGCCGTCTTCAGCATGGATGGTGATATTTTCCCTCTGCCCGACGCCATCGATCTGTGTAATAAATACAATGCCCGTTTGATGATCGACGAAGCCCACAGCCTGGGCGTGTTGGGTGCCACCGGACATGGCATCGAGGAATACTTCGACATGCCTGGCGCCATTGACATCAAAATGGGTACGCTGAGCAAAACCATCCCCGGCGTGGGCGGCTACATTGCGGCCAATACAGAGATGATCACATTCCTCAAGCACGCTGCCAGAGCATTCATCTTCTCCGCCGCATTGCCCCCCGCGGTGGTCGCCGCATGCAAAGCCGGCTTCGAGGTCATCGAAAAGGAAGGCGTAGAACGTAATCGCATCCTCACCCGTAACGTCAAACATTTTATTGGCGGCTTGCAAGATCGCGGATTCGACACAGGCGTCAGCGTTACGCCCATTGTGCCTATTATGACCTATAGCGACGACAAAGCACTGATGATGACAAAATACTGTCAGGAGAATGGCGTTTTCGTCCTACCAGTACTCCCCCCAGCGGTGCCCCCGGGAAAGAGCCGTCTGCGCGCCAATGTCACAGCGGCGCACACCATCGAAGATATCGACTTCGCCCTGGATGTCTTCGAAGCTGCAGGGAAATTCGCAGGCGTTATTTGATACGCCACCGCCACAAAAGAAAACACCGCAAGCGGAAATTCGTCCGCCTGCGGTGTTTTTCATTTTCAGGATGAAGCCCCTCATACATACACTATCGCCCAACGAGAAATCCCTAACAGCATCGTATTTCAGGAAGTCTGGCCATGGAGACCAGCAATTCCAAATTCCAGTAGATCACGATTGCGAGAGCATGTGTCCAGCCGGATTTGCAATCCGGCGGGTTTGACGCTCGAATCACCGCCGGATCACGGATCCGGTTCTGCGCATCATAACAAATCGTGATCTACTGAATTTAGAGAAAACCGGCCAGAAAGCGTTTATCTGTGGCTTCCCCGCCTCCTTTTTGCCCCCTCCCCAGCTCTCCTCCGACACTCGCTACGCTCGCATTCGAGGGAAGGAGCCCTTCAGCTACAAAGATTTTTTGCTCCCGCCGGGCTCCTCCTCTCGTGCGACGGCTGTCGTAACGGGGAAAGGCTGGGAGGAGGGCTTGGAGCAACGACAAATTTGAAACTGCTGCATGGAGACCTCACTCACCATCCAGGCCCAAAACCCTGTATCAATTGAGGGAAAATCGAACCGAAGACATACATGAGCACCCTCAAAAACAAGAGGAAATCTATTTCCCCCATAGGCGGATGTGGATGTGGGTGTGGGCGTCGGCGTGAAAGTAGCTGAGGATGTTGGTGTAAGAGTAGGTGAAGGGGTCGGCGTGAGAGTCAGCGTAGGCGTCGATGAAGGTGAAGGTGTGACCGCCGGGGTTGGCGTAGGAGTCGATGTACTCGTAAAAATGGGCGTAATAGTTGGCGTTGTTGTCGTGGTTGGAGTTGGAGTTGACGTAGGAACAGGCGTAGATGTTGGCGACGGCGTGACAGTCGGCGTAATTGTAGGAGTCGTGAGAATCGGTGTGAAACTAACAGCGCAGACGTTATTGCCGACAACGGGATCTTCGATCATCGACCACACCTCGGCCTGATTTTCCACCACCATCTCTTCCTGCACCAAACGGACTTGCAAAACAATGAACACCGAGGCGTTTTGTCTCATTTCGCCTAACGCACAACTTATTTCCCCATTTTTCTCCAGACATTCCCCCTGACTGGTCCGAACAGTATCAAATCGGAGAGCCAGAGGCAAAACATCCCGAACCTCCACATTAACAGCTTGGGAAGGGCCGATATTGGTGACGGTCAAAGTGTATGTCAGACCTTCATTCAAGTGAACGTTCTCAGGAAAAAACGACATTTCAATGACCATATCCGCCTGTAAAACTACCGGAGTTATTGTGTGCACCTGATTGTTGCTCAGATCTGGATCGATCTCCGCCACCGTCACATCGACTTCATTCTCCAGAGGGGTAGCGTCATCCAAGGGAGCCCGAACAACAATGGTGACAGTCTCATGCTGCTGCACATTCAACGCTCCGATAGAACAGGTAATTCGCCCCATATACTCATTGCATGGGCCTTTGGTAGCAGCGGCATACAACAGCGTTCCTCCGGCAGGGAGTGTATTCACCAGGGTGACATCCGTGGCAGGGCTGGGCCCCAAGTTACGCACAGTAATGATATATTTCAATTCCTGGCCTGCGACCACAGCCAGAGGTTCTGGCGTCACAGAAACCGAGATGTCAGGGCCGTCATACACCGAAACAGCCAGAGAAGAAAAATCATTATCAGGGTTCAGATCAACAGGCGCGGCGCCGACGCTGGCCCGATTGAGCATCACTCCAGAGGTCTCTGGCGCTTGCACCAAGAGGATGACCTGCGCCTGAGCTCGCTCAGCCAGTTTGCCAAGCTCACAGATCACATCCTCACCTTCATCATCGCTGACGCATTGTCCCTGGGACGCCGACCAGGAGACCAGTGCGGAGCCCACAGGCAAGACATCGGTCAGGATGACATCGGGGGCGTCCTGTGGGCCGTTGTTGTTCACCGTCAGCGTATAAGTAACAAGACCGCCGGTTTCCACGGGCGAGGGCTGGGCAATCTGCATCACCGCAAGATCAGCGGTCCAGACGATCTCATTGCTGCTCTGCGTCCTGTTGTTGGCTGCATTGGGATCCACCTCATCGCCTGCAACCGTGGCGATATTGACGGCGGTGGCGTTGACCGTGCGCGCCAACGCCCGAATAGTCACCCTCGCCTCATTGCCCACCTTCAGAACGCCCAAATCGCAATCGACAACGCCATCCTTCTCGTTGCATAGCCCCTGCGAAGCGGCCGATGATTGAATTGCCACCACCTCAGGCAAGAGATCCTGCACCTGCACGCCCGTGGCCACCGATGGCCCGTTGTTGACGATGGTTAGCGTGTAGGTCAGCGGGCTTCCTGCCTGCACAGGGGCAGGCGTCGAGACCTGACTGATGGAGAGATCCGCATGACGCACGATGCGATCATCGGAAGCGGTGAGATTGTCATCGGGCGCAGGATCAGCCTGTAAAGCTCGCACCTCCACCTGATTGACCAGTACGCCATAAAGATGGGGCGCAGGCAACACAGCCAGGGTCAGGGTGATGCCGTCCTCATGCAAGATGTCGCCCAACTCACAGCGAATGACCTCCGAGCCCTCGCATAAAGCCCCCTCCGGGGTGGAGATGGCAAGCAACGCCACATCCGCAGGCAACGTATCGGTAAGCACGACGCCCCACGCGTCCTGCGGGCCATGATTGGTCACCGTCAAGGTGTAAGTGAAGGGGACGCCAGCAATCAGAGGCTCTGAAAACCCCATCTGCGACACTTGAAGATCAACCTGAGCCCGGGCGATGAGCAACTCCCGCACATCGGCTGCGAGCATGAAGCCATCCGCACTCTCTGAAAGGCCGTCCGCACTGTGAGGATGGCATTGCATGCAATTTTCTCCGCTGAAGTCGAAATTGCCATCATGCCCGGCGCCACCGCTATGTTTCATGCCTCCAACAACCTCATGGCAAGCCACGCACAAACGGGCGCTGGCGAGACTGCTCCCATCGTCGAAAGAATTTGGTCCGGCTTCCCCAAAAAAGGCGATGGGCCCCACGGCGTTATCGGGGCCAAAGGGAAGCGATTGCTTAATATCGAATACATTGATCGAGCCATGAGGATCATGGCAAACAGTGCATTTCAACAAAAATTCCGCACGGGTGCGCCCGGAAAAATCTCTGTTTCCGTGGGTGGAAACGGGTCTGGTCAGCCTAGCGCCCGTGCCATTGTGGCAGGTGTAACAAAACAGATTGACCTCAGGAATGTCCTGCGCCATGGCCGCGGCCCCCTCGCGGCTATTTCCCCCCATGCCGCCCCCCATGATGAGCAGATTATCCCGATCCGCAGTGTGCGCTCGGTGGCATTTGGCGCACATATCGGTATAAGCGGTGTATCCCTTGTGCGGCCCGCCGCCCCCGCCACCGCCCTGCGTGAACGGAGCCGCCCACAAATCAGACGCGCCGAACAGGCTCATCCCCAGTACGAGGATCAGCCCGACCAGGGCCGCCCTACTCCGAGCAGCCCCAGATACGTAAAGGACGACGGACTTGCATCTATTTGTCATGACAGAGCTGGCAAACGCCCCGGTTGTTCACTCGCAGCAACGCACTGCGAGCATTGCCTCCGGGCGAGGTCGAGCCATCGGGCCAGGGAACATCCGAAGCATGACCGGTCATGATTGCGGACGTGCCGTGAGCCACATGACAGGTCAAACAAGAAAGAGGATCATGCCGATAGTTGGGATTTCCGGTGGGAGGTGGGCCGCCATGCATGTCGTGACAACCACAGCCCGTGCCCACCGAGATGTGCCGATAAGCGAAAATGGGATCCCCCGAGTCGGTGTGGCCGCTGCCCGAAAGAGCCAGGTAACGATCGTGGCACCGGGCGCACCAGTGCGCAATGTCGCTATAAATCTGGTCGTCGTAATCCTGGCCAAAGTATTTGCCTGATGCATCATCCACCGTGTAATGCTTCGGGTCCTCATCGAAAACAATGGTTTGTTCATCGCCCGAGCCAATAGGGATGATGCGCAAGATGCGGTAGGTGGCGCTGTTGTTGCCTCCCTCGCCTCCGTGCGGATTATGGCAAGAGACGCAGGTCAGAGACATGCCCGATCCCGGCCCCGAACCGGTGGCGCCACTCCCCCAGGCCACGCCATTGCTCTCATCCCACAGATGAGAGGAGGTGACCGGCGCAGGCGCAGCTGAGCCGCTCCAGCCCACATCCATGCGAGCGTTGATGAACCCGCCCGCCTTGAGACCACGATTGACCACCCCCTCGTCGGGCGTTTCCACCTCGTCATCCCGCTGCAAATACACGCCATCCGCAACATCGGTGTCTGCGCCATTACCGCTGGCTCCATGGCAGGTCAGGCAGAGATCATAGCTGGGGCCGGTGATAAGCAGATTATCACCCTGGGCAGTATGTGCGCGATGACAGCCTGCACAGGCGTCGGTGGTGGCGGTATAGTCGCCATGCGGGCCATTGTCTGCCCAGACCGGTGCAACAGCCAAAAAGAAAACAACAATGAAAGTCATGTAGAGACGTCGAATATCCATCATGCTCGCCTGCCAGCCCCTCCCCCGCCGTCACGACGAGGGAGGGGTCTTGCTAAGGATGCGGTGGTGCGACGCGAAGCGTCGCGGGGAGGTTATTTCTTGTGGCAGGCCTGGCAAACGCCGCGGTTGTTTTCGCGCAGCAAGGCGCTGTCTGCCGCTGGCCCCGCACCATCGGCATAGCCACTCATGGTGGCAGAGGCGCCGTGAGGCAGGTGGCAGGTCTGGCAAACAATGTAATCGCTGGCCAGAGGAACCGAAACGGTGTCGCCATTGCCATCGGTGAAGGTGGGCGGGTTGTACTCCGCCTTGTTGGTCTGATCCACCGGGTGAGTGAAGGTGGGGTCTGCAGGATACGCAGCCGCATGTTGATAAGGATCGTGGCAAGCGCCGCAGACATTGCTCTGATCACTGGCCCAGTGCTGATCGTCGTAATCCTTGGACGCGCCCTCATCGACCTGAGAGACCGACACGGTGAAGCCATTGATCTCCTCTTTGATGATGCGATAGTTGGGCGAGCCGTGAGGATCATGGCAGGATGCACAGTCCAGCGCATCGCTGATGGCGCCAAGCTGGCCGCGCAGACCGCCGGCGCCCCAGGCCTGATCTGTGGCGCCGGTGGGATCGTGAGTGGAGGAAACCGCAGCTCCCTTGTAGTTCACGAACCCGCCGCCCAGCAACGGAGCGTTATCCGCAGTGTTGGCCGCGCCATGATTGCCATCTCCAGAGGCGTCATCGCGGGTGGACAGGTAGAACCCATCATCGACATTGGTGTTGGCGCCCGTTGCGCTGGAGCCATGACAGGAGACACACAGGTCATAGGTGCTATCGGCCATCAACAGGTTGTTGGATGTGGCCGTGTGAGCGCGGTGGCATCCGGCGCAGGCGTCGGTGGTGGCGGTGTAGTCGCCGTGGGGACCGCCATTGGCCGAGGCGACGCCGCCGACAAACAGCATCATCGCCAGAACCAAAAGCGATACCAGAAGTAACTTTTTCATGGTTACCTTCTCCTTTCCTGTTGTGAAAAGGTGATGAAAGAAACGTTGGAACATGGACGGTGGTAAGCCATGCACGACGTCTGGTGCGTTCAAGTTTCTTACATATGCGCCTCCTTTTTGGGATGAGAGCATCTGGTCAGCACGACGTTCATGTTTCGAGAGTTGGTAAAAAGTCTGCCGTAACCGATGCGGATTGAGCGTGTGAACATTGAAAGATCGATCAATACGTCCAAACCTGGATGCGATTGTTCTCTCGATCGGCAATAAAAACGCGACCGCTGGCATCCAGAGCAACGTCGTTGGGATAGTTGAATTGACCGCTTTGAGCTCCAATGGAGCCAAAAGCGAAGAGAAACGCGGGCTCATCGCCTGAGAAGTTGTAAACCTTGACATTTTGCCCCACCGCATCCACCACGTGCAGTCGGTCATGGGCGTCGATGGCCAAGCCCCGAGGCAGATTGAGAGCGCCATTGCCGCTGCCAACGCCAAAATGGAAGAGAAATTCGCCCTGATCGCTCCATACCGAAAGCCTGCCATTGTTGCCATCGGAAACGATGATGCGGGAAAGGCCGTCGGCCACTGCGCCATTGGGAAAGAGAAATTGCCCGTCTCCCTGGCCCGATGCGCCAAATTTGGAGGCATCAAGGTCGAAGTCAAGCCAATCCCCGGCCATGATCACGCTGGCCGGGGCAACCATTACCGAATGGGCGTTTTCAGTAAGGTCGGTGATGAGGAGATCGTCGTTGGCGTCGAAACGAACGCCCAGAGGAGCCCAGGCAGCATCATCTGGGCGGGGCAAAGTCGCCGGCTGCCCCTTGGCGTCCTGATAATGCACTTCCGTCTCGAAGATGTCATAGGCAAAGTCGCCAGGTGCGGGCATGAGGCCCGTATGTTTGGCGATGTATTCGCTCAGGGTCAGGGTGGGGCTGAGGATGGTGTCCAGATATTCGCCTTCAGCGTCGTAGACGAAGATGGCGTGTTGCAGGCGATCGGTGACAAACACCCGGCCCGTACTGTCAACAGTCACGTACACAGGAGCGCGCTCACCGGGCGTGGTGCGGGGCGGAGCAAAGGAGCCCAGCAGGTTGCCATCCAGATCGAACATCTTGATCATGCGGTCGCCTCGCATTTCAGTGACATAGAGACGCTCGCCATCGGGGGCAAGAGCCACTCCCACAGGTCCGTTGACATCATAGATGGAAAAGGTATAGCGGGGCGGATAACTGACTTCGACCGGGACGGGCAGGAGTTCGGGCAAGGGTTCAGGTTGGTTGAGATAGCGAACGAACAAGTATGTCACGGAAGCCAATAGCAACAGCAGGACGGCCAGAATGATCAGCAAAAGTTTGCGTCGGCGCTTCTCGGTGGGGCTGAGCTGTGGGGGCGGTGTGGGCTCAAGGGGAGTGACGCTCATTTTGATTGCTCCTGGGTTTTCCGGGCTTCAAGGCTGGCATGCACCCGGCCCAATGCCTGCCGGGAGGCCATATCGTTGGGGTCGATGGAGATAGCTTTTTGGAGGATCTCTTGGGCTGCGGTGAGATTGCCCAGTTTTTCGTAAGTGAGGCCCAGACCCAACAAAGCGGGAACAAATTCGGGCAAGACGTTTACGGCTTTGAGAAGATGGGCTTCGGCGGTGCGATAGTCTTTTTCGGTAAAAGCAAGCATGCCCTGAGCGTATTCGACGTAACCGGGCCGGTGCAGTGCGGCGTAACTTTCCACCATGCGCTGATACGCTTCGGCGAAGTCGGGAACAAAGCGCACAGCCTCACGAAAATGCTCCAGGGCTTCCTCGTGTTGTCCCAGCCCCTGATAGGCCAACCCCAACTGATATTGGGCGTCTGCGTCGGTGGGCATGATGACCAGAGCAGCCTCCAGCTGAGGGATCGCCTCGTGATAATGGCCGGTTTTGTTGTAGCTTTCACCTGTGAAGTAGTAGACCATTTCCAACATCATGTCCGAGCGGGCGGTGGGAGCATCTTTGCGGGCATCAATGACCTTCAGCAAGCTGGGGATTGCCTCTGAGGGTTGTTCCAAACGCACATTGGACATGCCTGCGATCAACAACGCCTCCTGGTTGTCTGGCTCCACCAACAACAACTGCTGGGCCTGCTCCAAGGCTTGTGAATACAGACGGTTCTCAAAATAGAGACGCGAGAGCGCCAGGCGAAGATCTGGATTTTGAGGATCCTCTTTGACCGCCTGTTCCGCTTCCTGTATGGCGACTTCGGCTGGCGATGGCGCCCCTCGGGGGGCGAAGCGATCCCAATAGTAATAGCCAATGAAAGCAAGGAGGATGAAGATGAGCAGGACGCCCACAACAAGGATGGCGCGGCGCAGGTTACGGGCGCTAAGAGGGTCTTTCTGAGGGAGGGATTGGTTTGTTGTGGACATGGGAGCTCCTGGCTGGAAATAGATGCTAGATCATGAACGATAGACGGTGGCTTTGGCGACGCCCCATCGACATCAGGTCCTCAATTTTGTCGACATCAGTGCGGAGGTTGGCCGTTTTTCAAGGATTGACGATGACGCCGCCGGGATGACAACGGCTGCAGAGGATGTCTTGATGGCAGGTGTAACAAACTTGACCGCCCTGCTTCTTGTACTCATCGGCATGGGAATAAAGCATATCGGGCGGGTGGGAAAGGTTGTGGCAGGCGCCGTTGCTGCAGAAACGCTGACCGTGACAGTCATAGCACCCTTCGGTTTGGGCGTCCTTCACGTTGCGGTGTTCGATGGTCCAGCGGAAATCAGAATGGGAGTTGGGCGCAGCGCCGACAATGACAGGCGCTTCCACCAGCATGTCATCGCCACGGCCCACAATGGGCACGGTGTGGCAGAGGTTGCATTTGACGCTGATGCTTTCGATCTCGTTGCCGCTTTCATCCAAAGAGACGTGTTTATCATCATGGCAGCGAAAACAGCCGGGGAAGGGGTTGTGTCGGGCGTTGTTGGGATTGGTCTTCCAATTCATGCCCAGTTGGGGAAAGTGGGTCTCATAGTAGAGCCGCCGCACTTCATCCATTGCTTTCTGCACCTTGCGCTCGTATGTCTTGATGTTCTTGTAGTCGGCGTCGATGTTGACGCGATCGGCAGCAGCAGGCCGATTGATGCGCAGATAGTAGTCGGCCAGATCATCGATGGCGGATAACACTTCTTCTTCCGTGGCCATATCCTGGCTGAGGATGGCGACAGCCTTGGCCCGGATGTAGGGCAAATCCCGGGGCAGTCGCCCGTCATCGATGCTTTTGTCGACAATGAATTCGGGCGGAGGGATGAAGTGGGCGGTACGGTTATGACAATCGATGCAATCCATCTCTCGCACCTTGCCCGCCTTCCACGATTCGTCCAGAAAGGCGTCCCAGGCCATGTTGAGGGTGTCGCGCAGGTAAAATTCTTTGAGGCCGCCATCATCCTGCGCCATGCCCACCCAAAGAATGACCTGGCGCTGTTCGTCCGCGGGCAGGTAATAGACTGGATTGGAGATGTGCCAATGAATGCCCTCGTTGACGCCGCCGCCATCCTCCCATCCGCCCATTTTCAGGATGAAGGTGGACTGGATGGGGGTGTTGGCTTCGTCGTTGTCGTAATGGCGAATGATCTTGATGATGTTGTCCTTGAACATCGTGGGGGAATGACATTCCTCGCAGGTTTCTCGGGCCGGGCGCAGGTTGTGGACCGGACTTTGGATGGGGCGGCTGAAGGAGTCGGTCATCACCGCGTACACCTGCCTGAGCCCGTCGATTTTGGATTTGACGAAGAAGGAGGTTCCGGGCCCGATATGGCACTTGGCGCAATCCACATTGGCGTGGGGCGATTTCTCGAAGCGCACGAATTCGGGCGTCATGACGTGGCAGGTCTGGCCGCAGAATTCTGCGCTTTCGGTGTATTCGTAGGTTTTTAGCCCGGTGATGAGGATAAGCACGCCGATGAGCACAAGGGCCATGAAGCCCAGCGCCAGCATCCGGCGATGTGCGGGACGGTTGAGATCGATGCGGAGGATCGGCAGACGCCGCGAGCGGGATGGCCGGGCCGGTTCATCAGGCGCAACCAGGGCGACATCTCGTTTCCGGCGAAATAAAAACCGTCTCATTTCCTTTAGGGCTCTTTTTGGTGTGGAATTTCTTGGGCAGAGGGGGCAAAAGGAATGATCTTTTGAGGTTCCACCCGCTGCAAGAATTCATAGGCCGAAATAATCCGTTCATACTCCAGGGGGTGTTCATGGAGCATTTCATCTTCGGTCATGAAGCACGTAAAGATGCTCGTGTTCCGAGTCTTGATCTGAGTGTGGTACATGTGCCAGATGAGGATGGAGAGCACAGCCAGGATGGCTTCCCACCGGTGTAATGCGCGCGCGACAGGAATCACGGCTCCGGGAAGCAATTGAGTAATGAGCAGGGGAAACCACATGATGACGCCTGTGGTAATCATGACGATTTGTCCCCATAACAGCGCCCAGTATTCGATTTTCTCGTCGAAGCTGAACCGATCAAACTTAGGGGGCTCAGGTCGCCGATCGAGATTGAATAGAATCATGTGCACAAGATCGTAAAAATCCTTGATTTGCGGCCACATACCTCCGCACCGCCTTTTTACGAACCAGGTCTCCAAAATAATCCAGACATGGTAAACGGAGACGATAATGAGCGAAAGCGCAGCAATGCGATGAACCGTGCGCAGATCATCAACGCCGCCCAAAAAGTTAATGACTGCAGCAATGGTCTCATGGGCGCTGAAGGTCTGCAGGAGGCCGGTAAAAGCCAAAAGCGTAAAGGAGGTCAGTAGCACCAGATGTTGGTAGCTCGAAGAGAGCGAAAACCGACGGATAATGCGCCTGCCATCGAGTAATGTAATGATTCGAAACGCCTGTGCACGGGCCTCACGGATACGCTTTTCAAGAAGGTCTTGCTTGATGCGTTGTAAATCGATTGTTTCATTTTCACGAGCAGCAACAATTCGAGTTTGATTAATCTTCTTGATGGAAGTCATGATCACTACCCAATTCCTCTTTGAGCGCTTTTTCGGCAATGGCTACGGCTCGGCGTTTTCTCTTGCGTTTTTCACTCCATCTTTTGCGGGTATCCAGGCCGATGTAGAACAAGAACCCGCCGACCACGCCTGGGATGAGCAAAAATTGATAAATGGTGTTGATGAAATACAGGATGGGGGTATCTTCTTTGGTTGGAATGTAGTGACTCAACCACGCTTCGGGGAACCGAATGTTGGCGTCCTCGTGACACTGCTGGCAAGTGCTTTGCAGGTTAGAAGGATAGATACTCGATCGTGGATCGTCTGGCGGGAGGATGTTATGGATGCCGTGACAGTCGAAGCAGGTCGCCTCACTGGCCTGTCGCTGGGCATCTGAAAGTCGATACAAGTTGACGGAGCGTCCGTGGAAGTCGCTCAAATAGGTCTGAAAGACCTCTGTGGAGATGCCGTATTTATCCATCAATTTTTTGTCCGCATGACAACCGCCACAGATGGCGATGCTGTCATCCCGAAAGGAAGGGTTACGCGGACCTCGAACTTGATGGGCGCCATGGCAATCCACACATGTGGGCACATCGGGATTAGAGTCCTCTTCCAAAGCAGCGCCGTGGACGCTGAAGCGGTAGGTTGTATAGACGGAGCGATGGCATGCTCCACAAGTTCGAGAGATTTTGGCGCGGGGTTGATCTGGCGGGGTGGTGTCATGGCTGCCATGGCAATCGACACAGACGGGAGCGTAAATGTTGCCAGCCTTTAGCACTTTGACATGGGCGCTATCTGTCGCCGCCTTGAATTCTTCTTTGTGACAAGAACGACAAGCATTGTTGATGGTGATGGTCATATCGCGACGATCTTCATAGGGGAGATCGACAATAAGCGCCTCTCCCGGCTTCTCTGGCTCTCCTCCCTCTTCGGGATGACATACCACGCAGTCAATTTGTTTGCCTCCCGCCTCGTGCGGGTAACTGGTGGTTTGCGGGTGGCAGGCGATGCACTCTAGTCCAGATTCACCATGTACAGAGTTGTCGAAGTGCCCACTATCAACATATAGATCGATGATGTCGCCATCTTTGAATCGGCCTCGGAAGTTATGATCTGTATGGCACATGCGACAGTTGGCGTCTGCCGAAACATCGGTTAAAGGGGTGGGGGTGGGAATGGGCAAGGGGGTGGGGTCGGCCTGGGCATGGACGGCGAGAACGTTCAGCAGCAAAAACAATGCTGTCATTAGAAGCGCAAGCGCCGCGCCCCACACATAGCCGGAGATACGCTGCGGGCCGCCAGGAGCATTCGGGCGGGTGATTTCGTTTCGCATGCTCATATTTCCTCCTGGGCGATCTGGTGAATCATGTCGCGATAGGCATCCACCAATGCATGGCTGGCCATGGGGCAGAGATAGAAATCGCCACGTCCCAGCGCACATACGGCGTCGATAAGTTCGGTGGAATTCCGCCATTCGCAGATGCAGCCTCGCAACCCCCAGGAAGCCAGACTGATGAAATAAGAGCGAACATGCTCGGGCGAGCATTCCAGGGCCAGCGTTTTTAGATCAGGATGCAATTCCTGCAACTTGAAAAGCAGTTCGATGTGGGGTTGGCCGCAACTGGCCGCGTGAAAAATCAGCACATCAGGCTTGAACCGAGCCGTCAACTCCAGCACTTCCTGGCTCTCGCTCACTGCGCCAACCACGCGTATCGACTCGCATGCGGCAACCTGTTTCTCGATCTCCGCGCGGATTTCGGGCGAATTGCTGGCGATCAGAACTCGGATGTCCGACATGATATGAATGCGATGGGATCGTCCGTAAAATTGCGGTGGTTGCAGCATGAGGCTGGGAGGAAGTACGGGATTTCGATGAGGCATCATTGCGTTTTCATCGTAGCACCTTCCCATCGTCAGTTGAATAAGGTGATCACCTTACGCTTCCATCAATAATCCCCTATTTATTCAGTTTCCAGCTCCCCGTCCTCCGTTATTCCTTCCCTGGCTTCTCTTCCTTCGCTCAGTCCGCGTAGGGGTCGATGAAATGCCTGCGCACGGCGTATCGCACGATCTCCGCCACATTATGCAAATCCAGCTTGTTCATCATGCGGGTGCGATGCACATCCACCGTCTTGGGACTGATGAACAGGATGTCTGCAATCTCGCTATTGGTATATCCCTGAGCCACCAGAACAAGGACTTCCCGCTCTCGGGGTGTGAGACGCCGTGCGGGATCGATGGCCTCCTCTCCCGCCATCAGCGCATCCAACACCAGCTTGGCGATGGGCGGGTAAAGATAGGAGTTGCCCTCGTAAACCGCGTGAATGCCTTTGACGAAATCGGTATCAGCAGCCTGTTTGAGCACATAGCCCGCGGCCCCGGCTTCCAGCAACGGCAATACATATTCCTTGTTGCCATACTGGGTGAGCATGAGAATGCGGGCGTCGGGGTTTTCCTCAAGGATGTAGCGAGTGGCGATAAGACCGTTCATCTCGGGCATCATCACATCCATGACGATGACATCAGGCTGCAATTCCCGCACCTTCTGGATCGCATCTTTGCCATTGGCGGCTTCTCCCACCACTTCGATATCGTCATAGGTGTTCAGCAGTGATCGCAGTCCAGCCCGCAGGATGGCGTGGTCGTCGACGAGCAGCACTCTAATCCCGGCCATCATTCCTCATGGTGTTCAGCGAGTAGGGGATTTGGAGCACCAACAATACGCCCTCTCCTGGTGATGTCTGGACATCCATCACCCCGCCCAGGAGGATGATACGTTCTTTCATGCCCAAAAGACCATAACGTCCAGAAGCGACATGGCAGACTTGATCTAAATCAAAGCCTCGACCGTCGTCTTGTATTTCAATCCACAATTGTTCTTCTTGCCATGCGATACGAATCATCACTTCGCTGGCCTGAGCATGTTGGGCGATGTTGTTAATTGCCTCTTGAATGGCCCGATAAACGCTGGCCTGGGCGTAGGAGGAGAGTTCGCGAGGCGTTCCAGACACCTTGACTTGCGTAGGAATCCCCTGAGAGGTGAGGCGAGCGTCGGCATACCATTGCACCGCGGGCACTAAGCCGTACTCATCCAGCAGGCCTGGTCGCAGATCCATAACGATGCGATTGACGCCTTCCAGAGTTTCGGCGGCATGTGAACGCAACATCTGCAATTGTGACAACACATTCTCGTCATCCACCGTCCGCGAGAGCGTGCCCAACCGCACGATGAGGTTCGCCAGGGCCTGACTGGTCTCATCATGCAATTCTCGGGAGACCCGCCGCCGTTCCTCCTCCTGAGACGAGATGAGCTGAGCCAATAAATTCTCCCGAGCCCGGCACACATCATCCAGAGCCTGCGAGGTTTCTTGCACTTGCATCTCGAGCGATTCACTCAGAGAACGCTCTCGTTCAAGCAATGCCTTTAAGCGCGAGCGCATCGTCTCAAAGTTCAGAGCAAGTTCATACACTTCGGCCACGCCTGTGGGCGCCAAAGGCTCATCCAAATCCCCTGCGGCGATGCGTTTCGTTGATACGACCAGGGATCTCAAAGGCCTAAATATCTCAACGACATGAAACTGTACGAGTAGGACAATCAGCACGAGGGCTACCAATCCAAACGCCATACTCCAGCGTAAGGTCAGCCAAAGCGCTTCGTCGACGATATCGGCATTTTTAGTTACGGCTATGGCATAAACGCCAGAGTTCGAGGTTTCTAACGGGACGACGAGCGCCCGGTAGCGCCCACTGTCGTAATGCACAGTAATGGGCTGTAGAACGGCCTCCGTCTGGCTGTCCTTAGCCCGACGGAGTGCGTTTGAAACAGCCTCGGATATTGGCCCTGAATAAGATTTTACAAAAACCTCGCCATCGGTCAGAACGATCGAACCATTCATGCCTCTGGCGAGTTTATCAAGAAAGGCGGAGTCTATCTCCTGCACGATGAGAAATACCCCATCGATCCCGCCAACAGAGTCGATATGCGGGGCGACGGACATCATCCAGATTTTTTCATCCAGTGTTACCATTCCGGTCAGAGATTGTCCACCGCCCCCAGAGCGGACCATGTCGAGCCCTGCGACAGCCTCGCCAGGCAAAGGAGGAGAAACCGACGACGAGTACACAACACGGTTGCGCAAGATGAGATACACGCCGTCTGCTTCATGGGCGCTTTGGTAAAGAGTCATCAATCGCCGGATTTGCACATCATCGTGAGTGGCAAGGGCATCTCCAAAGGCATCGAATTCAGAAAGCAGTTTGGCCTCGTCTTTCAGATTGTATCCTTTATCGATGAACCATCCCCGCAGCGCCAAGGTTTGGTGATATAGTTCTTGATCCAGGCATGTCTGCACCCGCCGCATGGACATGATGCCGAGAGGAACCGAAAATAGCGCCACCACCAGCACCAAGAGCAGCAGAATAATCAGTTGCTTAGCGGGCGTGCTCAGTCGCCGCCATAGAGTAATCGACATACGTGCAGGAGCGAGGAGTAGATTGATGATTCTATAAGTACCCACACGAATCCGCAGGGGAATATAGCTTACAGAACAGTTGAATTATATCACTCCACGCTGCGAACAGCCAACAGTGCAGCAAATGCAAGTAATATATAACATCGCACATCATTTGCCGCACAATGAAGCATTATGCAGCATTGTCCGCCTTTGCGGACATTTCCGTTGTTCGTGATGCCAGAGTTCCGATCATCGGGCTTCACAGCTGTCGCCCGAGTTTCTTGCCGCGGGTGAGCTAGGAATAGATAGGTATGGCCAGATGTTCACATCATGAAGCGCACCTAACTGCAGCAGCAGTTTCAAATTTGTCGTTGTTCCAAGCCACCCTCCCAGTCTTCCTCCGTTACGACAGCCGTCGCACGGGGGGAGGAGCCCGGCGAGAGCAAAAAATCTTTGTAGCTGAAGGGCTCCCTCCCTCGAACGCGAGCGTAGCGAGTGTCGGAGAAGGGCCGGGGAGGGGGCAAAAAGGAGGCGGGGAAGCCTCAGATAAACGCTTTCTGGCCGGTTTTCCCTAAATTTGGAATTGCTGCTAACTGCAGGGGGGGGCTTGAGGAGAAGTCTAATATCCGTGTAAAATCCGATGTGTAATTGGCGCAGAGTGGGGCCATGCTCCATCCTAACGCTCCTCTCTGCCCTTTTGCCTGGCTGTGCACCTGTGGATAACCGTTCTCGCACACAAAAAACATACATCACGAAAAAAGCCCCAAATGGAGAAATTTTTCATATGAAGTCCAATATCACACTCATCGGCATGCCGGGAGCAGGTAAGAGCACCATCGGTATTATTCTGGCAAAAAACCTGGAGCTAGGATTCATTGATACCGATGTCCTCATCCAGATCTACCATCAGAAAACATTGCAAGCGATCATCGACGAAAGCGATCACTTGCAGTTGCGGGCAATCGAGGAGGAGGTTGTGCTGAGACTCAACGTCCATAATCATGTGATCGCCACCGGGGGAAGTGTGGTCTATAGTGAGCGTGCGATGGCTCATCTACAGAATATCTCTCATATCATTTTTCTGGACGTTGATTTCGATGAGCTAAAACGACGCATCCACAATTTTGAATCTCGGGGCATCGCAAAAAGAAAAGACCAGACGTTTGCCGAGCTTTTTGAAGAGCGCCGGATTTTGTATCGCCGATACGCAGAAATTACGATCGATGGCAACGAAGGCGATCAAGAAGAGCTGGCGCAGGAGATTGCCTCGGCTATCAGGAAGATTAGAGGCGCCTCCTGAACGGCGTTGTTCGGCAAGGATCGACGTAACACGATCATGCCGTTAGCACCTTGCCGGTGATATTTTAGCCCACAGAGCCTAAGAATAATCTCACTCAAAATCGTCAAGGACGCCAAGAAGTTTTGTTTCTTTTTCCCTTGCGGATTGGCGTCTTTGAGCGAGATGCTCTCTTGGTTCCGGCTTGCCCGGATTAGGGAATTAAGACTGCGTCACCGTTGATTTTACTTTCCTTCATGGCCCGAAGGACTTCGTTGGCTTCTTCTAGGGGAAAGGTGGTTACCGTGGTATGAATCGGGATTTCTGCGGCCAGCCCGAGCAGATCGACGGCATCCTGACGCGTGCTGTTAGCTACGCTGCGCAACGTACGTTCGAAATAGAGCAGATCGTATGGCATTTCAGGGATGGGCGTCATGTAGATGCCAGCGAGGGCGATGGTCCCGCCTGGATTCAATACGCGCAGGGCTTCGGGAACAATCGGGCCTGCAGGAGCAAAAATAATAGCAGCGTCCACCCCTTCGGGTGGCGTATCCTCAGCTCGCCCCACCCATTCAGCGCCGAGCTCCAACGCATGCCGCTGATGTCCTGGACTACGCGTAAATACAAAAACCCGAATCCCCAGATGAATGGCGACCTGAATGGTGATGTGAGCGGAATTGCCGAACCCATACAATCCCAGCACCTGCCCAGGCCTGGCCTCTGAAAGAACGAATGCTCGATAGCCGATAACGCCACCACACATGAGAGGGGCGATCTCAGAATCGGGCAAGTTTACGGGGAGATGATAGGCGAATGATTCATCCACCACCATATACTCGGCATATCCTCCATCGACATGGTAGCCAGTGAACAACGCATGTTCGCAAAGATTCTCTCTCCCCGAACGACAATACTTGCAGGTCCCACATGTGCGGTAAAGCCATACCGCACCGATTTTATCGCCTGGCTGAAATCTAGAGCTTCCCTCTCCCAACTTATCCACCACGCCGACGACCTCATGTCCGGGGATTAGTGGAAGCCTGGGCAAAGGGAGATCACCCTCCACCGTATGAAGATCGGTATGACAAACGCCACATGCCGTAACCTTGATACGCACCTGACCAGGAGCAGGTTCGGGTATAGGTACATCTTCTAGCGACAAGGGGGCCTGCGTGATATCTTTTGGTTCGTGCAAAACCATTGCTCTCATATTTCACCTCTAGGGAAAAAACGAAGATGACTACCGTCAATTATACATCCAGATAGAAAAACCTCGCTGCTGGGAACAGTGAGTTTTGTCATCCCGGCAGCATCGTGTAACATCATCTTACCATACATGCATATGAAAGCGGCCCATCCGCTCGCACAGCACATTTCCAATAGATGCACTTCCTCCAGAGACAACGTATCATCACAGGCATTTGAGCAATCCCATAACGCCCCAACGTTGCTGTTAGATTCCCCGACCATTCCCATCTACCGCACGACCAGATTCCCTGCCCCCCCTTCACCGATAGGGACGAATCGTTATGCGCCAATCATTTGACGTCATCTTACTCTTCTTACTTCTCCTGGCCCGGATCATGATCAACAAATTCGCCGAGGCCAGTTTGTATGAGCACTTCAAGCATGTCACCACCAGTCCATTATTGAGCAGGTTAATACCGCCCGGGGCCAGTGAAACCTTTGGCCCCTGGTATGGCGACCCCATCTTCCTAGCTCTGACGGCCGTTGGACTACTCGCCTTTCTTGTCTATCTTCTGTACGACGCATTCAGAGAGAGATGGGATGCAAGTATGATTTTTTGGGGAAAGTACACCCTTCTCTGGATCATCATCTTGACTCTGGTCATCTTACCCACCATAAAGATGATTACCCTCAGGCACGAGAGTCTTCCGCATGCCTACAGTCATGACGGCGGCGTCATACAGACAGAGGCCGCCATTGACTACTTTCTTACCGGAAAAAATCCATACGTCGAAAACTACTACAAAACGCCCATGGCGGAATGGGGATTCGAGCAGTTTCGCACAGCCCTCGAGCACTATCCGTATCTGCCAGCCACATTCATCCTTTCCGCTCCCATCCAACTCACCACCAATGCCCTGTGGGGATGGTACGATCAACGCTTCACCTATCTGATATTATTCATCCTCACCCTTGTCCTGGCGCTAAAATTAACAGAGATACGCTATGAAGATGCATTGGGCCTGACGATGATCCTGGGGCTCAACCCCATCATGGGACTAGATGTCATCTTTGGACAGAACGATGTTTTTGTCCTGTCATGGTTGGTTGTTAGCGCCTGGTTTCTTTATCGGAAAAATTGGCTCTGGAGCAGTATTTTCTTCGGCGTCGCTGCCGCGTCAAAACCCACAGCCTGGTTTCTGACGCCTTTTTGGACGCTTGCCATGTTGGATATCCCCCACATATCCATTTCTCAGATGTTCAACAGGCACGTTCTGCTTCGGGGGGCAAAGCGTATTGCTCCCGCAGTGGGGATGTTTCTACTGCTAACGCTCCCCTACATCATCTGGTCTCCGAACGATTTCTTTGACGATGTATGGAAGTGGGCGGCAGGCACGGCAGACACTCATTATCAAATATGGGGATTAGGGTTTTCAAACTTCGTACTTTTGTGGGGTCATCTCCCAGATCGCTTTGCATATTGGCCATTCTGGATTCCCGAACTTCTGATTTCACTTCCCCTGCTACTTTTTCTACTCGTTAAACAACTCAACAACAACAACAGCGGCTCAGCATTCTGGCATGGAGCCATCCTTCTCTTAGGGTTCTCGTATTTCTCACGATTTCTAAACGAGAACTATCTTGGCTTCATATTGGCGCTCATGGCCTTGGGATACTACATCGGCGAGAGGCAGCGCACTGCGGATAACTAAGTGGAAAACCCGTGGTAAACAAGGTTAGAACCCTGTCGACAACCTGACCTCTCTCTGTGTATATCATGGGGAAACCTGTGGAAAACTATTCGAAGATACCCACAGCGAAAAAACAGACATTCGATCAACCGATAGTATGACGAAAACCTTGACACACTAATTGGAGACATCTCTCGCTCTCCCAGAGGGAGAGAAAAAGTGACAGTGGGGATAACTCTTCTTTTTGTTCTTTTTTATCCCCTCTAGTTCTCCCCAGGCGGAAATGATGGAACGAGACACATCTTGGCATCCTGGCCAACAGCATCCCAGATGTAGTATTTATAATGCGAATAGTCAAACTTATCCACTAATCCACAACCCCTACGACTAAGACTAGATACTATTTATCCGATCAATCTTTTACATTATTTCTTTCGACACTCACCCGCCCATTTCTCTCCTCTTATCCCAAATAAGCCGAACCCTAGAAGCCATCTTATGCAAGGCTGCAAAGAAGAAACTTAACAATTCACCCCCATCCAGAGAGAGACGCCAAGGCTACTAAGGCTCGAAGCCACAAAAGAAGAAAAAATCGCCTTGTGTCTCTCCCTTCTCGTTGTCTTAGTGGTAAAAAGAAGACAGAGATTTGAACCATTACAAAGAAATACAGCCTTTCTTGGAGTATTTTTGCAACCTTTTGTGAGATTGTCTTTTGGCTCTGAGGGCGAGTATCTCTCTCAGATAGGGCACTAACAGCAAGAACTCATGAGACAACAAATTTTACTCAATCTCGATCTGTTATGTTAAAAACATATTGACATTTGGAGTTACAAATCCTATACTATCATTAGTTACGAGCCCTAAGGAATTGACGGCGCTCTACCCTCTCCAATAAGTGATCTTTCTTTCGCCACTTCTGTGAATGATGGCTCGAACATCACACCGAAGAAGGCTAAACAAAAAGTCGACTTGTTGTAGCAGGGTGAGACGAGGTTATATCGCCCGTTCAGAAGCCCCTTGGTAGGTTTCTGAGGGGAAGAGACGTAAAGTCTCCATAGCCCCTCGAACAGAGCAGCCGAAGGTTCCTCGGGGCCGTAACGCGTTCGTGGGACACCCTATAGGTTTAGCGCTTTGGGGCGCAATACGCCGACGAAGGGGAGATTGCGAAATTGTTCCCGATAATCCAGGCCATAGCCAACAACAAACAGGTCTGGCAAATGAAAACCGAGGTATTTGGGGCGTATATCGATCAGTCGTCTTGTTGGTTTGTCGAACAGCACCGCAACTTCAAGGCTCGCGGGGTTTCGCGTCCGTAACAATTTCAACAGATATCCCAATGTTAGACCTGTATCGATGATGTCTTCGACGAAAATGACGTGTCTGTTTTCGATGCAAATGTCCAAATCTTTTGTGATACGCACGTATCCTAGGTCTCGTGCACTGGGGCTATAACTGGCGATGGACATGAAATCTAGCTCCAGGGGGATGGGGGTTGCCATGATTAAATCTGCCATGAAGAAGACCACCCCTTTCAGCACTCCCACTAAAACGGGATTTTTGTCTTTGTAATCGCTGGCTATGTTTTCCCCCATCTCTTTGATACGTTTGTGTAACGTCTCTTCGTCGATGAGGACGTGTGAGATGGCTTCCAGGTAGACGTCAGGCGTGTTCGCTAGGGGAGGCTTTTTTGTCGTTGACATCGGTCGGGTCCGGGAAGTTGTATTTGATGGCGAGGTTTCTGATGTCTCTCCGGTTGAGTAATTTGATATTCGTTTCTGGATATCGTTCTTTTAGTTTTCTGATTTTTTTGTTTTTGAGATTATTGAGCCGGGGAGATTGCGTGGTGAGTTCGATGTAGAGGTCTTGTTCTGTCAGATAGAAGTCGGGGGTGAATGCCGAGCGGATGCTTCCGTCCTCGTTGTATTCTAGCGGGAATGTTCGCGGTTCATATTCCCATTGGATACCGTAATAGTCGAGGAGTTTGGCGAATTCTTTCTCGGATGGATGTTGGAATTCGGTCTTTTCGATGTCGCTCATGGTTTTCAGTCGTCGCGAGATTGGGCGGGTAACGCCCTGATGGTTGCTTGGGAAGCTTGCCATCCTTTCTGTTACTCGGTGCGTCGGTTTGGGGAACAAAGTTCATCACCCGGTTTGGTGTTCTTCCGAGCGAAGCCCGGGGGAGGTGATCGTGTGTGGGGGCATGGAGCTCTCTTTGGTCAGTAGGCGCCTTCGCCTTTGAGCACCACCCAAATGGTTTTGATGAGGATTTGGATGTCTAACCAGGGGGAATAGTGGGTGATGTAGTATAGGTCATCTTCTGTGTGTAGGTGCATGGGGTTGTCGCTGCGCCCGCTGATTTGCCACCACCCGGTGATTCCAGGGGGAACGGCAAAGCGTTTATGCTGCCAGGGTTCATATTGTTCGACGATGTAGGGCAGTTCTGGCCGGGGGCCAACCATGCTCATATCTCCCTTCAGAACGTTGAATAGCTGGGGAAGTTCATCGATACTGGTTCGGCGCAGAATGCGTCCAACGCGGGTCACTCGGGGATCGTTTTGATGTTTATGTAGGAGATGACCGTCGGATGTTTTGATGGAAATGCCCGCTTGCAGTTTATCTGCATTCTGGATCATTGAACGAAATTTGTAAAGTGTGAATAGTTTTCCGTTTTCGCCCACACGCGTTTGTCTGAGGATGATCTCTCCCGGAGAGTCGAGTTTGATCGCAATAGCAGCGATCAGCATGACCGGCCATAGTGTTATTGTCAGTGCCGCCGCAACAAGTAGATCGAACGAGCGTTTGACGACGCGCAGCACTCCTTTGATGACCGGTTCTTTCAGACCAAGAATGGGAATGCCGTTCCATTCTTGGACGGACACGCGGAAGAACGCCAGGTCGAGTACGTCTGGCACGACGAAGATCCTAACCGGGCGTTCGTAGAGGAGTAATGTGATTTCTCTGAGTGATTGGTGCTCTCGTATCGGTAGCGCAAAGACGACGTAATCAGCTGTTTGCTCATCGATGATGTTCAATGTGTCTGAAATAGAGCCGAGGATCGGAAGCCCTAACAGTAGCTGGGCATCTCCTACATCTGACTGTTCTGTGATAAATCCTGTTATCGTTAGTCCCGATGCGCTTTGTTCTTGAATTCTGTTGGCGACGATTTGGGCGATCTCGCCCGTTCCTACGACGATTACACGCATAGGACGCACCAGTCGGGCGCCCCTCCAATGTAAGATGATCTGGATAACGCCCCGGTATCCCACAAGGAAGAGGGTGTCCAACAGCACGAAATAGATAAACATCAGACGGGGTGTGTTTCTGTATGAGAGATAGAGCACCCCCGCGAACACAAATGCGGCCAAACCGATGGTCGGAATAAGTTTTCGTAGTTCGCTTGAAAAGTTCAAGATGGTATGCGAGTCATAGACCTTCAATCCCCAAAAGGTTCCTGTCCAAATGACGATGATGAGCAAATACAACCCGACAGGCATATCGATTTCTTCCGGTGTCAAGGGCCTTACCCCATAAGGAAGTGTAAGACGCGCCTGGTAGGCGGCAAAGAACGCCGCCAGTGTCAGCGCTATGTCGCTCGCATAAACGAGAATGATGTAGTTGGCGTCCTCTTCGCGGCGGAGCATGGGGACAATCTACCGTGGATGGTGTCGATACAAGACTGGAAAG
>Ga0256914_1000642_pt1 | contig 34108 bp, 35 predicted proteins | sample HulkmetaG_FD_191571 | JGI IMG/M metagenome (GOLD analysis project Ga0256914, IMG submission 191571) | Hydrothermal chimney microbial communities from Main Endeavour vent field at the Juan de Fuca Ridge, Pacific Ocean - Hulk | ecosystem: Environmental > Aquatic > Marine > Hydrothermal vents ... | reverse complement strand
AAGTGTCTTTTATGTCTATATATCATCTTTGGGACTAAAGATAATAGCCGAAGATGTAACAAACAGAGGAAGGATAGATTTTACCGTTTTTATCAAAGAGAAGATCTATATATTTGAGTTTAAAGTAAATGATGAGGATCCACTATTTCAGATCAAAAAGAAAAAGTATTATGAGAAATATATAAAAGAGAACAAAGAGATTATACTGGTTGGGATCAATTTTGATGAGAAAGAGAAGAATGTTAAAAAGCTTGTGTGGGAGAAGATGTAGCAAAATTCAGGGTTCTTTGAAAATTTCATTTTCTTGCATCCGCCAAAGTTAGGGCAAAAAGTGGATTTACACCGTTTTTTTTGAGTTTTGTCAGAGCTTCATTTATCGTTGTACCCGTAGTTACGATATCATCAACGATTATCACATCAATATCTTTTTTAAAAGTGTATTTAAAATCTCTCGGATTTTCAAGGCGGTAGTTCAATGTTTTACCCGAATAGTTAACCTGATTTTGCGCTGTGAGATGAGAAAAAAGAGGTTTGATATTTTTGGATTTCAAAGATTTTGTGAGTATGGCGGTATGGGAATAGCCGCTTTTTGTATGGTCATCTATCCCAAGAGCATAAACCAAAGAAGGGAAAGAAAACTCTTTTGCAAAAAGGGAGAACGAGTTGGAAGCCAAAATTTTATAGATAAAAAATCCCAAAAAAGTATGTTTGGTCTTTAAAAGAGTTTCGATATCGCTGTAACTGTAAAAACTGTGGATCTTAAATCCGCATGGTAAGACTCTTGTAGAGAAAGAGGGGGTTAAAAACTCTTTTTGACACCTCTTGCAGACAAAAGAAAAAGAGAAACTTTCACAAAGGATACAGCGCATTTTGACCTGTATTGGTGGAGCATAGCGGGTTCGAACCGCTGACCCCGACGCTGCCAGCGTCGTGCTCTCCCAGCTGAGCTAATGCCCCACTAAAAAGTAGAGTGTAATTATAGCAAAAAAATCTTATATCTTTATGAAAAATTTATGCGCCTCCTCTTTGGATACAAAAGGTTCTGAGATCATAACCTCATCTTTGACTTTAACTTCATAAAGTTCGCCGCTTTTTGTTTTACCGTAAACCAAAGCCAACGAAACAGCCAGTTTTGTATCATCTTTTGAGGCATTTTTTGAGAGCAGACTCAAAGGACCTGTGGCATTTAGAAGTTTTATCTTTATAAACTTCTCATTTTCTATTTTTGCTATTCTTTCATTCTCCTCTTTGTTTCTGCCGATAACGAGTTTTGCGCCTTCTGGCAATCTTAGATGTCTTCCTACTTTCAAAACTTCCACATCTTCGGATTCAAATTTGTCATATTTGATATGATCTCTTATCTTGGCACTAAATACAGCTTCAGTCAGCAGACATCCTCCGCCTGGACTCTCATAATCCTCAAAATTGTACTTTTTTGCCAGATCAAGCTGTATTTTTCTATCTCTTCCGCTTATAGCCAAAAGTTTTTCTCTGTCTATCCATCCCTCGATCTCCGGTTTTGTAGGAGGGAAAAGCTTTGCGCTTAGAGGTCTTAGTACAACTCCTCCCATCTCTTCGTCTGCAAGACGGGTAACATTTTGTATCGCTTCTACTCTTTGGCTCATAGGTCTCTGTCCCGCCACCTCTCCGGTTATGATAAAATCAGCTTTATATTTTGGCAAAAGAGCTTTTGCTATTTTGATCATATTGGCATGACAATCTATGCAGGGATTGAAATTTTTGCCGTAACCGTATCTAGGATCAAAAAGTATCTCTTTGATAAACTGCTCTTTTGTATCGATTATCTCAAGTTTGGCTCCGACAATTTCGGCTCTTTTGGCAAGTAATCCATCCCTTTCCCTGCTGCTTCCAAAACCGGTATCGATAAACAAAGCTACCACATCAACTCCCTGCTCTTTTATCAGTTTAACAGAAAGCATACTGTCAAGTCCGCCGCTAAATAGTGCTAAGGCTCTCATAAGAAACCAATTCTCCTTTTTTCAGTCTGTTTATCTTGTCTCTCATCTTTCGTATCAAATAGTTCTTTTTTTCAAAAGAGATATCTCTCTTTTTTGTTACATTTCTCAAAAGCGCATTATAATATTTTATAAGAAAAAATAAAAGCTGCTGTCTTATATCCTCTTTCCCGTACTCTTTGATATTGTCTCTTATCTCTATGGCAACAAGTTTTGGATCATCTTTTTTACCCTCTATCAAAAGAGAAAACTCCTCTTTGTGGGTTTGAAACATACTGACATCTATAACATCCAAAACATCATCTATCAGTTCTGATTTGTTAAGCAGAGTTTTTATCAGAGTAAGTTCTGAAATATCCTCTTTTACACTGCTGTTTTGGAGATTTGATACTCTTGTTCTTTTTGTTCCTATAACTCTCTCGTCGGTATGCAAAAGAGTTGCAAGAAAACTTCTGTACTCTTGTTGAAGTATCTCAGAAAGTGAAAAGAGATAGGTTTTTGCCTCTTTCAAAGCTGACTCTTTTTGCATAGGGTCGTTTAGATCATATCTTTTTACTATCATCTCTAAACAAAACTCAATAAAAGATTTCGGATGCAAAAAGAGCTGTTTTACAACATCGCTTTTACCGTTTTTTATCATATCGGCAGGATCCGCACCCTCCCCAAAGATAACCACTCCACCTTTTATACCGGTTATACTAAGAAGTCTTGCCGCTTTGAACGCCGCCTCTATCCCCGCGCTGTCTCCGTCATAAGAGAGAATGACTTTGGGTTCTCCTTTTCGTAAAAGAGGAAGATGCTCTTTTGTCAAAGCCGTTCCCAAAGTTGCAACCGCCTCTTTAAATCCCGCCTGATGAAGCATTATCGTATCAAGATATCCCTCTGTTACGATGATCCTCCCCTCTTTGAAGATTCTATCTTTTGCGAGATGATAGCCGTAAAGAAGTCTTGATTTGTTAAAATAGTTTGTCTGTGGAGAGTTGATATATTTGGCGGGGTGGTTTGAGATAGTTCTGCCTCCAAAACCGACAAGATTTCCTCTTGGGTCATAGATAGGGAAAGTGATCCTCTCTATAAATCTGGCATAAAATCTTCTGTTTTCATCCTTTGCCGTCAAGCCGTATTTTAAAGCCTCCTCTTTTGAAAAACCCTCTTTTTGCAAAAACCCCATAAACTCACCAGAAGAAGGCGCATAACCTATCTCAAATCTCTCTATCGAAGATTCATAAATCCCTCTTTGCAAAAGATAATCTTTAGCTGTTTTTTGTCTCTCAAGATTTCTTATAAAGAAAATATTGGTTTTTAATAAAATATCGCTTTTATGTTCAGAGCTTTTTGATTTTGTATAATCAAGCGAAAAATGATACATTGAAGCTAGTTTTTCGATTGTTTCGGGATAAGAGAGTTTCTCATAATCCATCACAAATTTTATGGCATCCCCACTTGCATGACATCCAAAACAGTGATATATCTGTTTGGAGGGGCTTACAACGAAACTGGGACTTTTTTCGGAGTGAAAAGGACAAAGCCCTTTGAAGTTGGCTCCGCTTTTTTTCAACTCTATATAACTGCCGATTACATCGACGATATCGATTCTGTTTTTTAAATTTTCTATGGATGAATTATCTATCATAGTTTTATTATACCGACTTTGATATAATTATAGACTAAAAAAACAGCAGGTAAAAATTTTGGAAATATTTTTTATAGATTATCATGATCCCCTTTTTAGCATTATCATACTTTTTCTTATCATTTTCATCATCTCTTTTGCAAGTTACTGGTGGACTGTTTACAAGCACAAAGAGGAGAAAAATCAGATAAAAAACTTTATAAAAAAATTTGAATCAGACAGAGATCTGTTAGAGTACAAAATGGTTGCCGAAAATCAAAATATCTCTCTTGAATCGATCATTTTGATAGCTCTTTTACATGAGAGAAAGGGAGATTATGACAAAGCGATAGAGATTTATCTTCTTTTGTTGGAAAGAGCAAAAGACAAAGAGGAGAAAAATCAGATATTTACGATGCTTGGAAAGCTCTATTTTAAGGCAGGATTTTTACAAAGAAGCGAAACAACCTTTTTGGAAGGTATAAAAATATCTCCAAGGAATAAAAAAGCATTAAATTATTTAATCGTTATATATGAAAAGTTGAGGAAATATGATAAGGCAATAGAAATATTAAATGTACTTGAAGAACTGAATGTTGATATAAAAAAACAAAGAAAATATATAGAAGCTTTGGATATAATTAGTACCGCAAAATCGGACTATCAGACAAAAAAGAGCAAACTTTTACAAATCTGTAATGAAAATAAAATCATACAAAGAGTTCTTTTTGAATTTTTAGGCAGAAATGAGAAAGAGATAAAATTTAAAGAGATAGAGAATTTTGATTTTTACAAATTGGTCGATCTTATATGGTATCTGCCTAAAGAGAGAATATATTTGGGCGATGTAAAAAACAGTGCGCTTTTTGAGATATTAAGCGCAAGAGGCATCATTGACAAAGAAAAAAAGAGTGCTGTTTTTGAACTGGATCTGCTTATCTGTCTAAACAGTTCAAAAGAGAACAAAAAAGCGGATCTTAGATTTGAGTATATCTGTAAAGAGTGCAAAGAGGTATTTCCAATCTTTTTTTACAGATGTCCAAACTGTTATACATTTGATTCGGCACAGACAATACCTATGATAGTGAAAAAAGAAGATGAAAAAAATAAATATATTTACTGACGGCTCATCGCTCGGCAATCCGGGAGAGGGTGGATATTGCGCTATTTTGCGTTATAAAGACAAAGAAAAGATCATAAAAGGCTCCAAAAAAGAGGCAACCAACAACCAAATGGAACTAACGGCGGTTATTGAAGCTTTAAAAGCTTTGAAAGAGCCGTGTGAAATAACACTTTACAGCGATTCAAACTATGTCGTAAGGGGGATTAACGAATGGATTGAAAACTGGATCAAAAAAGAGTTCAAAGGTGTTAAAAACTCCGATCTTTGGAGAGAATATATAGATGTATCTTCTCCTCATAATATTAATGCTGTATGGATTAAAGCCCACAACGGACATATCGAAAATGAAAAATGTGATAAAATCGCAAAAGAAGAAGCAGAAAAATTAAAGGTGTAAAATGGATGATATAAAAAAACTGGAAAAGAGTTTGGATTATCAGTTTAAAAACAAAGACCTGATAATCGAGGCACTTACACACAAAAGTTACAAAAAACAGTATAACAACGAAAGACTGGAGTTTTTGGGAGATGCGGTTATTGATCTGATCATAGGAGAGTATCTTTTCAAGAAGTTTCCAAAAGTGGATGAAGGAGAGCTTTCAAAACTGAGAGCTTCACTTGTAAATGAAAAAGGTCTTGAAAAACTTGCCAAAAAGATCAATCTTGGAAACTATATCTTTATCTCTCTGGCAGAAGAGAACAATAACGGCAGAGACAAACCCTCTTTGCTTTCAAATGCTTTTGAAGCCGTGATAGGAGCGGTATATCTTGAATCTGGTTTAAGCAAAGCAACCGAGATAGTTTTAAAGTTACTGGAAGAAGTTTATCCCCAAATAGACCTAAAAAGTATTTTCAAAGATTATAAAACCACTTTGCAGGAGCTGACACAGGCAGAATTTGGAACAACTCCGGAATATACGATGCTGAGGGCTTTTGGTCCTGATCACAAAAAAGAGTTTGAGATAGAAGTCGGTATCAAAGAAAAAAAATTTGCCGTTGCAAAAGGAAAAAGCAAAAAAGATGCTCAACAAAAAGCAGCCAAAAAAGCTCTTGAAATATTATTAAAGGGAACAAGTGAATAGTTTTGGAAAAAGATTGATTTTAACAACTTTCGGAGAATCTCACGGAAAAGCCATAGGAGCTGTTTTGGACGGAGTTCCGGCAGGATTGAAAATAGATGAGGAGTTTATACAAAGTGAACTTGACAGAAGAAAACCCGGACAAAACAAGTTTGCAACAGCAAGAAAAGAGGATGACAAAGTAGAGATACTAAGCGGAGTATTTGAGGGCAAAAGCACCGGAACTCCGATAGCCATGGTTATTTTCAACAAAGATCAAAAAAGCAAAGACTACTCAGCCATCAAAGATATCTTCAGACCCGGACATGCCGATTTTACCTATTGGAACAAATACGGTATAAGAGATTACAGAGGAGGAGGAAGAAGCAGCGCAAGAGAAACAGCCGCAAGAGTGGCGGCGGCAGCCGTTGCAAAACTTCTTTTGAAAGAGCTTGATATAAAGATACTAAGCGGAGTGTGTCAGATAGGAGATATTGAGGGGGAAAAAGAGGATTTTGATTATGCCAAAACAAGTGAGATTTACACTCTTGACAAAGATTTGGAAGAGAAGCAAAAAGAGGCGATTTTAGAAGCCAAAGAGGCTCACGACTCCATAGGAGGGGCGGTTTTGGTCAAGATAAAAAACATCCCTCCCTCTCTTGGAGAACCGATCTATTATAAAATGGACGCTGTTTTGGCAGATGCGATGATGAGTATAAATGGCACCAAAGCTGTGGAAATCGGAGCCGGAACAAAAAGCGCATCTATGAGAGGAAGCGAAGATAACGATCAGATAGACAAAAACGGTTTTTTGTCAAATAACAGCGGAGGAATCCTAGGCGGTATCAGCAATGCAGATGAGATCGTTTTGAAAGTCTATTTCAAACCGACTCCCTCCATCTTCCAACCACAAAAAACAATCGATATTTACGGCAATGAAACAGTCTGCAACCTAAAAGGCAGACACGATCCCTGTATCGCCGTCAGAGGTTCGATAGTTGCCCAGTCAATGGCAGCTTTGGTAGTAGCCGATATGCTGCTTTTGAATATGGGAAGAAGGGTAGGGGATTTACAAAAGATCTACAAAACAGATTAAATCAAACATTTCTCTTAAAATGCGGATTGAGTTTTAACAAAACAAGATCCGCTATCATATTGCCAAGCAGTGTCAAGAATGCCGAAATGATAAGTATCCCCATGATAACAGGATAGTCTCTGCTGAGTGCGCTTTGATAAAACAGAAGTCCCATTCCGTTTATCGAAAAGATGGATTCCAAAATTACGCTTCCTCCGATAAGTCCCGGCAACGAAAGACCCAAAATCGTAACAACAGGCGGAGAGAGGTTTGGAACTATATATCTTTTAAACAGAGATTCTTTGTCTATCCCTCTTGCTTTTGCAAAAAAGATATAATCGCTCTTTAAAATATCGATAGTCAATCCTCTTATATACATGGCAAGAGTTCCTATCCCTCCAAAAACCAGAACAAATATCGGAATAACAAGATGCCACGCTTCATCAAGATAGTAGGAAAATCCGCTTTTTGTTTCGAGTGAATGAAGTCCGGATATCGGAAACCATCCGAGTTTTACCGAGAAGAACAAAATCAGCAATAAAGCAAGATAAAAAGAGGGAATGGCAAAACTGACAAGTGAAAACTGTTTTAATGCTCTGTCCAAAAAACTGTTTTGTTTCAGTGCCGCCTTTATCCCAAGATAGATGGCTGTAACAAATATAAAAATCATACTGATAATATTGATCGTCAAAGTGATTCCTATCCTTGAGAGTATCTCTTCTCTTACCGGTTTTCCACTTGCAAAAGAGATCCCAAAATCAAGATGCAAAATAGAATTTATCCATGAGAGATACTGCACATAAAGAGGTTTGTCAAGACCGTATATCGTTTTTAGATGTTCCAAAGACTCTTTTGTGATATTTGGGTTTAGATCACCGGCGGCAAAAAATGAGTTTGGCGCCAAATGAATAGCCAAAAAGGAGATAACGGAGATGATAAAGAGCATCATCCCCAGATAAGATATGTTTTTTATAAAAAGCTTCATCTTTAAATCTCCTTTTTACCGAAGTAAAGCGGTGGTAAAAAGTCCTATTTTTGCAGATCCCATGCCAAATGGTTTTTACCCTCTTCATCTCTTTCAACGGCTGCCATACCCATTATATTGTATCCTGCATCAACATAATGAATTTCTCCCGTTACTCCAGAGGAGAGATCGCTTAGAAGATACATCGCGCTGTTTCCGACCTCTTCTATTGTAACATTCTTTTTCAAAGGAGCATTTGCCTCATTCCATTTGAGAATGGTTCTAAAATCTCCTATTCCGCTTGCCGCAAGAGTTTTGATCGGACCGGCACTTATAGCGTTGATCCTGATACCTCTTTTTCCAAGATCCACAGCCAGATATCTTACACTCGCTTCCAGTGCGGCTTTTGCCACACCCATAACATTGTAGTGAGGGATATACTCCACACTGCCTATGTAAGTCAGAGTTACGATAGAGGTATTCTCACTCATAACAGGAAGCAAAGCCTGAGACAAAGAGATCAAGGAGAAAACGGAAGTATTCATCGCTATCTCGAAATCCTCTTTTTGTGTATCCAAAAATTCACCATCAAGCGCTCTTCTTGGAGCAAAAGCAACAGAATGAACCAAAAAGTCGATTTTGCCAAAATCTTTCTCTATGCTCTCTTTTAAAGCAACAAGTTCTTCATCTTTGTTTACATCAAGAGGATATATTTTATCACTGCCCAAATCCTTTGCGATAGGCTCTACCCTCTTTTTGAGCTGGTCGTTTAGATATGTAAAAGCAAGTTCCGCTCCCTGATCCCTACACGCTTTTGCTATGCCGTATGCAATCGATTTGTTATTGGCAACTCCGACAACCAGTCCTCTTTTACCTTTCATTATCATCTGTTTTCCTCCGCCGTTTTTTTAGAAATTTCTATGATTTCGCAAAATGTTTCAACATTCCAACTTGCAGTTCCTATCAAAAGACCGTTGCAGTTGGGTATTGTTAAAATTTCTTCCGCATTTGAGGTTTTGACACTTCCACCATACAAAAGAGGAGCTTTTATATCTGATCTTAGTTTTGCAAGTACCTCTTCTATATCTTTGCTTTTAGCGGTAAGTCCCGTACCTATAGCCCATACAGGTTCATATGCAACCACAAGTTTATCATAATTTAAATCAATATTTTCTAATTGTTTGTAGATATATTCAACTACCGCATCAAAACCTCTCTCTCTTATCTCTTTTGGTTCTCCTACACAATAGACTATCTCAAATTCATGCTCTGCAAAAAACTGAAACTTTTTTGCTATCAGTTTTTGTGGTTCATTTAAAATATGTCTTCTTTCGCTATGTCCAAGCAAGATTGTTTTGATATTGAACTCTTCTATCTGTTCAAGTCCTATTTCACCTGTATATGAACCGTTTTTTACCGGATAGGCGTTTTGGATACCTACCGTTATATTGTTATATTCAAAATTATCCAAAGCCGTAAACGGAGGGAAAACCATGATTTTATCTTTTATCTCTCTTGGAGAGATAAAATCATTCAATTTATCAATATACTCTTTTGTGCTGCCTCTTGTATGATTTGTTTTGAAATTTGCGGCTATTATCATAGAGCTTCCACCCTCTCTTCTATCCTGTCCACCTCTAAAACTTCTATACCGGGCAGTTTTTTACCTTCCAAAAGTTCCAGACTCGCCCCGCCTCCGGTGGAGATAAAAGTCATCTCGTCAACATCTCCCGCTCTTGCAACGACATCTGCCGTATCACCTCCACCGACAATCGTTGTTGCGTGAGATTCGGAGATATAGTGAGACATCTTTATACTTCCTTTTGAGAATTTATCCATCTCGAAAACTCCCATAGGACCGTTCCACAAAATAGTCTGCGCATCATTGATGGCTTCTCGAAAGAGTCTTGAGGTTGCAGGTCCCACATCAAGTCCCATCCAATCTTTTGGAATCTCCTGAATAGGCAAAAATTTGATAGGCGCTCTGTCGTTTAGTTCAGGTGCTACTACGACATCAACAGGAAGATAAAATTTTACATTCAAATCCAGTGCTTTTTGCATAATATCTTTTGCATCTTCAATCAGATCATTTTCTACAAGAGAGTTTCCTATCTCATATCCCATCGCTTTTAAAAATGTAAATGCCATACCGCCACCGATAATAAGCTTATCTACAACATGTATGAGATTGGTCAAAGCCTGTAGTTTGCCAGAAACCTTGCTTCCTCCTACAACTGCGATAAAAGGGCGTGTTGGATTTTGGATAATCTTATAAAAGAAATTTATCTCTTTTGAAAGCAAAAATCCTCCCGCTCTTTTTCCTTTTGAATAGAGAGTCGGAAGCGCATATATGGAAGCATGTTTTCTGTGAGATGCACCAAATGCATCGTTTACATATACATTACCCATTTGTCTGAGTTTTTTGGCAAACTCTATATCATTTTTTGTTTCACCCTCTTCAAAACGAAGATTTTCCAAAAGAAGTATCTGTCCTTTTTCCAATGAAGCGGCTTTGCTCATGGCATCTTCACCCACTACATCTTTTGCCATTATGATATCTCTTTTCAAAAGAGATTTAAGTCTTTTGGCAACGGGTTTTAAGGAGTATTTGTCTTCAAATAGACCGGGTTTTGGTCTTTTGAAATGACTTGCCAAAACAAGTGAGCAGTTATGATCCAAACAGTATCTGATGGTACTCAAAGCGGCTCTTATCCTTCTATCATCCGAAATATTTCCAAATTCATCGGTAGGAACATTAAAATCACATCTGATAAAAACTTTTTCTCCGTCTATTTCTATGTCTCTGACAGTAGGTATCATCGTTTTATCCTATCCTTTACAATTTTATTTATAGTTTCCGACATGAAGAGCCATATCTACAAGTCTGCAAGAGTAACCCCACTCATTATCATACCATGCCATAACTTTTAGCATATTACCCTCTATCACCTGAGTCAAATCTGCCGCAACTATCGAACTGATGGAACTTCCTACAAAATCTTGAGAAACTCTTTTATCATGATCTACACTGATGATGCCTTGATATTCGTTTCTCTCTTTTTCTTCAAATACTTTGACAACTTCTTCTACAGTAGTATTTTTCTTTAAAATTACATTCAGGTCAACCATAGAAACATCAGCAGTCGGAACTCTTACACTTTGCCCGTGAAGTTTGCCTTTTAGATTTGGCATAACAAGTCCTATCGCTTTGGCGGCACCGGTAGTGGTAGGTATCATATTGACAGCTGCCGCTCTGGCTCTTCTTGGATCTTTTGAATGTTTGACATCAAGTATCTTCTGATCATTTGTATAAGAGTGGATAGTAGTCATCAAACCTTTTTCTATTCCGAATGTATCATCGATAATTTTGGTAATGGGAGCGAGACAGTTTGTAGTACAACTTGCATTTGAAACAATAGTTTCACCTTTGTATTTGTCTTCATTTACGCCTATAACAAAAGTTGGTGTATCATCTTTTGCAGGAGCGGAAAAGACAACCTTTTTAATGCCGTTATTTATATAAGGCTGGGATTTTTCCTGAGTCAAAAATGCACCGGTACACTCTAATAGTATCTCTGCACCATATTTTGCGAAATCGAGTTTGTTAGGATCTCTGTCGGCTAAAAATTTTACTCTGTCTTTGCCTATTTGCATATAATCATCTTCCAAAATTTTAACTTCTTCACTGAACATACTGTGAACGGAGTCATATTTTAAAAGATATTCTGTCATCTCTCTTTTTGCAGTATCATTGACAGCAACTAATTCGATATCATCTCTTTTGGCGATGATTCTTGCCACACATCTGCCTATTCTTCCAAATCCGTTGATTGCAACTTTTAAAGCCATGTTTTCCCTTTTTATTGTATAATTTATAACTATATAAATCGGCATTTATATAAATAATTTCATGATGATCTTATCAAAAGAAAGGTTTAACGACAATTAAATGAAAATAGCTCTTTTTGGAGGTTCTTTTGACCCGCCACATATAGGACATATTAAAATAATTCAAACTTCTTTAAAAGAACTTGATATTGATCGTATTTTTGTATGCCCTACCTATCTAAATCCTTTCAAAAAAGAGTATCACGCTCCTCCGCAGACAAGATTAAAATGGTTAAAAAAACTATTGAAAAATTATCAAAATGTATCGATTTGTAACTACGAAATAAAACAGAACCGTCCTGTGCCTACTATTGAAACTGTTTTATATCTTTACAAACATTTTCAAATAGAAAAAATATACCTTCTTATCGGTGCGGATAATCTGGACTCCTTGGAGAGATGGAAAGATATAAAAAGACTCAAAGAACTCGTAAAATTTGTAATTATAACAAGAGACGACAAAAAAATTCCAAAACACTTGAAAAAACTGACGGTAAATGTTAATATCAGCTCTACAAAACTGAGAGAAGAAACAGATAAAAGATTTTTACCCTCACAGATTGCTGATGAGGTGGAAAGCTACTATATGAAAAAAGGAAATCAATGGAAAAAAGAGTAGAAAACATCGTATCTTTGCTGGATGAAAAAAAGGCTGAAAATATTCAGGCATTTAATTTAAAAGACAAAGATTATTTTGTTGATGAAGTTATCATCGCATCAACTTTGGGAGACAGGCACGGATCGGCACTGCTTGATTATTTAAAAAAATCTCTTAAAGAAAAAAATGAAAAATTTTTGCATATCGAAGAGAGTGACAGCTGGATAGTGATAGATTTGGGAGATATTCTGATTCATCTGATGACACCGGAATACAGATCCAGATACAATCTCGAAGAGTTTCTTCAGGAGAGAAACATAGAAAGATCGTAATATTTTTTTTACTTTTGTTTTTATAATTTCCATTTAATAATCAATAAGCCTTCTATTGTGGTATAATAAAATCAGAACAAGCCAATAAAGGAAAATGTTATGAAAAAGGTTACTGCTGTTTTTTTTGCAACCCTCATCATCAGCGCAATAGGGCTTAACGCAGAAACAAAATATCAGGTTACTCCTTATGTCGGTTACAATTTTAACGATAGTGATTCGGAATTAAAAGATCATTTGGGAGTAGGTATCAGTCTGGATACCTTTTTGAATGAGCGGTACGGTATCCGTCTGGGATTTGAAAACTGGATCAATGCAAAATATAAAGGATATCCAACTTCTACGGGTATGAAAGATACGGATGTTTACCGATATTATGTAAACGGTGTGGTCAATGCAAGTGATGCTTTCTTGACCTATTTTGATATGGCTCCCTATCTTTTTGGAGGTATAGGATATGAAGATGTCGATAAAGCGTGTATAGGGGAAGAGTCTCAGGGATTTACAAATGTGGGACTTGGTATAAGATTTCCGGTAAACGAGGATATAAGTATCGTTTCGGAAGCAAAAGCCATACAAAAATGGAAAAGCAAAGATGTCGATGTAGTAGGTAATATAGGGGTTGGCTATTCGTTTGGACAATACAGCGCAAAACCTGTTGTTTCATCTGCGCCAAAAGTAACGGTGGAACCTGAACAAAAAAAGGAGGAGAGGATCATCATATACAATCAGTTTCCGGATTCCTATCCAAATCCTGCTACGGTTCAGAGTCAAGGTGAGTGTCCTTACGGCAAAAATATTCCAAAAGCAAAAAATATCTGTGATAACAGAAATTATATTCAGGTAGCTGCAAAGATAAAATGTCTGCCTGACGAACAGTACAATAACAGACGGTTTTTGAACAAAATCAGACAAAACGGCTATCACTACATTATTTACAATACAACAAACAGAAACGGAACCAAAGTTTCCAAAGTATTGATAGGACCTTTTAGATGTTTTGCTGATGCAAAGAGCAACTTATGCAAAGTAAAAAGAACTATTGCACGAGATGCTTTCGTATATAGAAAATAAATTTTAGGAGTGTGTTATGATGAAAAAATTTTTGGGAGCGATAGCTCTATGCAGTTATTTAATGGCACAAAACGGCAGTCTTGCTCTTTATGTAAACAATGAAGATGTCGAAGGAAGATTTGATCTCTTTTTACACAGTAAATCCAGTGAAATAAATTTTGAAACAGATTACTATCTGACAGGTAATATTCTAAAGATGGATGAGGGATTTATCGAAGGAGATGATGCAACAGTTTACGGAATAGGAGTCTATATAAGAAACGGTGTTATCGGTACGGAAGGTCTTCAAATGGCATTTGGACTAAGAGGAGAATTTTCAGATATCGGTAAAGACAAACTTGTGGCAATACCTATAACAGTTGCTTTGTCATACAATCTTCCGATAGAGTATTATAATTACACAACACCTACAACATTTAATGCAGAAGTTTTATATGCTCCTTCCCCTTTGGCTTTCAGTGACAGTAACGAATATCTTGAATACAGAGCTTATATTGAGATAGAAATGATCAATCATATAGATGTAACATTTGGATACAGATCTATTGATGTGGATATGGATAATGTAGATACAAAATCAAGAGGAGCTGTTTACGGCGGTTTAAAATTCTTCTTTTAATTTATTAACTGACCTTACACACTATATCGTATCCATAGTAAAGAGAGAAAGTATCTAATGCAAGGCGGTTGTTTTTTAGCATAGCCAAAGCTATGGTGAAAGACAAAGTTCTTAATCATAGAGAGACAGTGAAACTGTTTCTCTTTATCAAAATTTTTATACTTTTCTCTTTTTTTTTACCTATTTGAATTAAAAAATCTTTTTTAAGGTCGATCTTAGATATAAGACCGTAAATAAACGGTCTAGTTTATATAAAAGGATCGCTTATGAGACTTCTTAGCAAAAGTTTGACTATTCCTGTACTGTTTTTGACATCATCAGCACTGTTTTTAGGCGGTATGCTCTTTTTAACCAAAAAAAACTCTCATCATATTACTTATACAAAACAAGAGGTAGGTATATCAAAAGAACTTTCCAATCCTCTCCAGAAATGGGGTGTGGATTTTTTTGAAAAAGATGGAGTTTTATCAATAAACAATATAAAAAACAGTCATTATGCCAAGTTTATAGGATTGAAAAACGGTGATAAGATAATAAAAATAAATTCTTTGTATATGCCATCCAAAAAAGAGTTTTTAAATTTTCTTCAAAAAGCAGATACTTCAAGAATAATCAATATAGTAGTAAAAAGGGGAGATAATTTATATAATTTTAGAGTACTCCCCTCTTTTTAAACTATTTTTTTACAGCAATGTCTTTCCTTGCAGCATTGATTGAAATGACAAATCCCCCGATTGCATCGAGGAAAGACATCATCATAAGTATAAAAAACTCTGCATTATGGGCACACTCCATAATAAGAAACAAAGCCAGATATGCTACTGCAACAAAAAAGCTTACGATAGTCTCTGAAGTGCTGTATTCACCTGTTGTTGCAGCTTTATATATCTCAACAAACAGGAACAAAACTCCCACTATTGTAAAAGCATCTCTTGTAGTTATAAAAAAAGTTTTATCATGCACATACAAAATATAGTTCATATCCAAATAGGGTATATCCAAATTAACCGCTGCATAATGAGCTGCACAAAAAGCCAGTAAAAGCCAAAGAAACAGTGATATATCTCTAATTAAAAACATCTTTATACCTCTTTTTTATTTAGATTTTATATGCTTTTTAGTTAAAAAAAGGTTAAAAAAAAGAATGAAAGTTGATAAAGTTTTCTTTACCGTAAGCTTCTATACTTTATTACTCACTTTCAGAATTAACTTTAAACAGACCTTTGATCGTTTTTTGCAGATCGGCAGGATAAACAACAAATTTTGCATTATCGGAATCGGAAAGAGATTTTAATGTATCTAAGTAACGCCCACCCAAAAGAAAATTTGCGGACATCTCTTCACTGTTTTCTCCTGAAATATCTTTGATTTTTTCAATTGCAAAAGCGGATGATTGCGCTAATATTCTCTGAGCTTCGGCATCTTTTTTGGCAACTTCCAAAGATGCTTCTGCCTCCAGTATTTTTGCGATTTTCTTACCGTTTGCCTCTATCTCCAAAGCTCTTCTCTCTCTTTCGGCAGTTGCCTGTTTTTCCATGGCTTTTTGCATAGAAGGAGAGGGTACGATATCCACTATCTCAACAGTTCTGATAGTAACTCCCCAGCTTACGACATCATCAACAATTTTATGTTTTAGGGTGTTTTTAATTTTCTCTCTGCTTGATAATGCTTCATCAAGTTTCATATTACCGACAATCGCCCTTAAAGATGTTTTGACAAGATTTAAAATAGCTTTTTCATAATTGACAATTCCGTAAACCGCATCATAGGGACTTGTAACTTTTATAAAGGCAACGGCATTCATCGTAATCATAACATTGTCTTTTGTAATAACATCAAGTTTGGGAACATCTATAATCTGATCTTTGGTTGATATTTTTTTTCTTATTCTCTCAAAAAAAGGATGAAAAAAGATAATCCTGATACCGGGTTTTACGATTCTGTGAAATTTTCCAAGTCTCTCTATTACCCAGACTTCTCCTTGGGGAATAATATTAATCGTTACTGAAAGAAAGATATAAGCTCCAAGAGCTACGATAGCTAAAATTAATGCAATAATCATGTTATTTCTCCTTTTTTACAAAAAGTATCTGTCCTCTAATCTCATCAATAACAACCCTTTCTCCCTTTTTTATATCATATTCACTGATAGAAGACCAGATCTCATCTCCCAATAAGGGAGCATCAAGTAAAACCTGTCCTTTTTCACCTCTTTTTATCTCCTTAATAACTCTTCCATGATGATTTATCTGCTGATATTTTGTTATATAAGGTTCTTCTTCTGCCGCTATAAAAAAGACATAATGAATAATTTCTATTATTATAGCAAGAAAAGAGAGCAATAAAATCATACTGACTATCCCCATCTTTATAGAAAAAGAAAAAAATAAAACTATTGAGGATGCAATAGCAATAGATAAGAATATATTTATTCTAAATTTTTTATAAAAAAATGCAAAAACTATAATAATAACCAATAAAAACAACCACGAAAAAGGGAAAAAATTTTGCATAATATATTCCTTAAAAAAATTATTATTATTGATATTCAAAGTATTATATACTATTTTTACTAAAAACAGCTTAAAAGATAAAATAACATTATACTTTTTCCGATAATGATAAAAGATTATTTATTATTCTGCAGATTGAGAAGTTTTTTAGAAAGAGGGGTTTTAAAAAAAACTCCCTCTTTTTATTGAATAGTCTTAATAATTTTTACAGGTCCCCAGTAGCCAAGATATGAATTTTTCTCTTCTATATTGGCATCTTCATTGTCTCTTAGCGGATGCTGAACTCCATAAATTAAATAATCAAATCCATTTACATCTCTTTGCCAGTTCATTGAAACCGAATTTGCCTCTAAAGGATGAGAGATCAATCTTGTTAATCTCTGGTTTTTCAGATCATAATTCCATATCATCGGGTTGATATGTTTGCCACTGTCTTCAGAAATAGTTAAGATATCTTTGTCATCAATGTAGGATAGTCCCTCAGGATTGGCTATATATTCCACTGAGCATTCATTGCCCTCATATTTGTCCCCTTTTGGATATGTCTTTTCTTCGCCTTCAATAAGAAGATATAATTTATCAGCTATGAAATTGCTTTTTATCAGTTCACCGTCGGTATCTATCTTTGTATCGGTCATATCGGTTGCATATATGGCACCGCATGAGTTATATTTGAATATCTTGTTTCCATACCCCTGTGCAGCTATATATATTCTGTTTCTTTCACTGTCATAAGTTAATCCTTTGGGATTGATAAAATTAAAATTCGCCCCTTTTAATGCCGAATAGCGTTTTGTTTCAAGTCTTGACAAAACCGTTTCACTGATACTGTTTTTCTTTTTTAGACACTCAAAGCCCAAACTGCCTACAAAAGGTATAAAATCCGAAGGGCATTCCATATCACTGTTTCCGGGAGAGATTGCGAAAAGATCACTGAAATTTATCTTTTTGGAGATTTCAAGTTTCATTGTTCTGTTTGATGTATGTCCCAAATTGATCCAGTTAAATTTGATAAAAGTCTGATTTAGATCCTGCGAAACACTCTCTTTTGGAGCATAAAGTGTTCCGGCACTCAGATCATCTTTTTTATCGGCAATAAACATAAACAAAGCCCCGTTTTGGCTGTTGTCTGTCAAATAGACGGTTTTTCTGTCCGGCATAACAATAGCACTGTGATGTGAATATCTTCCCATGCTGTAGTGTTTTCTAAAATGCGGAACTTCGTTTGCATCGATTATGATCTCATTTGCCCAGCCGTAGAAATAGGGGTTGGATTTTGTAATATCTCCTCCCCAGTAGAGAGCTGTCTGTTCATAATATATATCTTTGACAATTCCGTCGATAACTTCCAGATCCGTTCTGCTGCTTTTTTGTTCTACGATATAGGCATCCGGTGCAAATCCCTCGCTTCCTAGATAGGACTGCCACGGTGTTATGCTTCCGCTTTTATGTCTGTATCCCCCAAATTCATCTCTTTGGGAGATAAATCTCATACTGTTTGGTTTTACCAAAAGTCTGCCATTTGATGTTTGTTCAAGTTCGCTGAGATAAATAGCTCCGATGGCACAGTCAAACTGGCTGATCAAATAGAGTTTGTTATTTTGTCTTATGATAGAAGAGTACTCAAGACCTTCTCCGATAGTATCTTTTTTGCCGTTGCAGATGTATGGTTTGGAGTTTAAAAGGATAGGACGATCATCAAAATCTTTCAATAAACCAAAAATTTCTCCGTTATTTTCGGTTACGGAATCCTCAATCAGCAGTTTGTTGCATTTTGCCGCATATTCTCTGTCACCGATTTTCATTTTATCGATACAGATAAATCTCTCTTTGTCAAGCGGTGTAACAGGTACTGCTATACCTTCATTTTTTTTGGAGGGAGGAACAAAATTTGAATTTGAACAATCCCCGCAACCTCCTCCGCACCCGCTGAAAAACAAAATCGTACCGGTTATTATCATCATAGCCAATGTATTTTTCATAATAAACCTTTCAAAATATAAGTTATATATCATTATGATAACATAAAAAAAGGAAAAAGAAATTTATCATAGAGTGTTTTTGCTGTGAAACAGACAAGAGAGAAGAACTTATTACACACCAAGGTTATTTTTATTTGACAAATATTACAAAAGGGAGAGGTTCCCTGTTTGTAAATAGTTACATTTTATATTTGGCTTTGATCCCTATAAGTTTGAGTCCCACCCTCAAAGAGAGAGCCACTACGGCAAAAATTTTGAGGTAAATATCCTGATTTTGGCTTCCTACGACTCTGTGTTCATTATAAAATTTATGAAGATTTGAGGCAAGGGATTTGAGATAATCGGTCAGTTTTTGAAGCGATCTTGTATGAAAAGCATCTTCCAAAATCTCCGGTAGCAACAGAGCGCTGAAAAGAAGATTTTTGGCATCGTCATGAAGATTTTCCAATTTTACATCAACTATCTGCTCCTGCGTTTTACCGCTTTTTTCAAAAACCTGATTTATTCTTGCATGGGCGTATTGGATATAATAGACAGGATTTGAGCTGTCCTCTTTTTTCAGTACATCCACATCAAATTCCAGATGTGTATCACTCTTTTTGCTCAAAAAGATAAATCTCAAAGCATCGCTTCCTATCTCTTTGACAACATCGCTCATCAGGATAAAATTTCCGGCTCTTTTGCTCATCTTAAAAGGTTCTCCGCCCTTTAAAAGAGAAACCATCTGTGATAAAATGATCTCAAGAGAGTTTTCATCATATCCCAAAAATTTAACGGCGGCTTTTACTCTTGCTATATAACCGTGATGATCTGCTCCCCAGATGTTTATATATCTGTCATATCCTCTTTCATATTTGTTGTTGTGATAGATGATATCTCCGGCAAGATAGGTGGGTCTTTTATCCTCTCTTACCACGACTCTGTCTTTTTCATCTCCAAATTCGCTTGATTTAAGCCAAACTTTGCCATCTTTTTCATAAACGGCATCTTTTGATTTTAATTTTTTGTAGGTTTCATCCCATTTGTCATAGAGACTTTTTTCACTGACAAAACTGTCAAAAGATATTCCGACCTCTTTTAGGTTCTCTTTGATAAGATCCAACATCCTCTCTTTGCCCCAAGAGCTTAATGTCTCTATACTGCTTTCATCGCTGAAAATCTCTTCTCCAAACTCTTTTGCAGCCTCTTTTGCAAGATCTGATATATATTCGCCTCTGTAATATTCATCCGGCCATTTGACTTTTAGTTTTGCAACTTTTTCTCTTCCCGCCAGATAGATGGAGAGTCCCAAAAGATAGATCTGATTTCCCGCATCATTTACATAGTATTCGCTTGTAATATCATATCCAAGATGTCTTCCTATTCTGTAAAGAGAGTCCCCCACAACCGCACCTCTTGCATGTCCGATATGAAGGGGACCTGTCGGATTTGCGCTTACATATTCCAAAAGAATCTTTTGATTGTTTTTGTCTTTTGCAAAATCATCTTCATTTTTCAAAACAAATGAGGAGTATTCATCCAAAAAATTATCACTTAATTTAAAGTTCAGATAACCTTTTACAGCCTCTACACGATCAAAAATTGCCTCCTGCTCAAACTTTTTACTAAGCTCCTCAGCTATTACCATAGGAGATTTTCTTAAAACTTTTGCCAAAGAAAAGGCGATTGGAGTGGCATAATGACCAAAAGAGAGATCTTTTGGCTTTTCGATCACAAAATTTTGATCGATATGTTTTTTGATAGTTTCAACAACACTCTTTTTCAATCCGTTTTACCTTTTAAGCTTTCTTCTCGCTCTCTTTTATCTCGTTTACTTCCGCGGTATTCTCTTTGGAATCTATCTTCTCTTTTACCTCTTCTTCATCTTCTTTCATCGCTTTTTTAAAGTTTTTGATTCCGCTTCCCAAACCTTTTGCAAGTTCTGGAATTTTTTTAGCTCCGAATAGTAAAACTACTATTGCCAATATTATCAATAGTTCCGGCATACTTGGCATACCCATATCGACTCCTTAATAAAATTTTGGATTATTATATCACAACTTAATAAGCTAAAGGTAAAATGTTACTTTTTGTTTTTCCAATTTTGTATAAAATTATCGATAGGTATCAGTGAAGTTTTTATTCTTGAAGATTTTGCAACAGATACAAGTTCTTTTAACGCTTCTTCAAATTGATCATTAATGATCAAAAAATCATAGTGAGATATCTCTTCTATCTCGATTAAAGCGTTATTGACTCTTTTTTGTATGGTTTGCATATCGTCAGTACCTCTTTTTAAAAGTCTCTCTTGCAAAACTTTTAAAGATGGTGTGGTTAAAAATACCGAGGTTGTAAGGTCTTTGAATTTTTCTTTTACTATCTTGTGTCCTTGCACATCTATATCAAATACAACAAGTTTTTGCTCTTTCAGGGCTTTTTTTACCGGTTTTAAAGAGGTACCGTAATAGTTTCCGTGAACTTTTGCCCATTCCAAAAACTCTCCCTCTTTTATCTCTTTTTCAAATTCTTCTTTTGAGATAAAAAAGTATTCTACTCCCTCTCTCTCCCCCTCTCTCATCTGTCTTGTTGTAGTGGAGATGGAGAAATAGACATCTTTTATCTCTTTTAACATTTCATTTATCAAAGAACTTTTTCCGGCTCCGCTTGGTCCGGAAATTACTAAAATAGCACCTTTCACTTTTGATCACTTTTTGCTTTTAAAATTTATAGTGATATTAATCTCCATATCTTCCAATACTTTTTTCATCATTTCAACTTTTTCCAAAGTCTCGGAAATACTGTTTTGTATCTCCTCCTCCAACTCATTTTTGTTCTTTTCGGTAACTTCAAAAGTATCATACTCTACAGGTGGCATATCTTCTTTTGTCTCCTCTTTAATTTGTTCGTTTTGTTCTTCTTGCTCTTGTTCTTCTTGTTTGATAATCTCCTCTTTGCTACCTGCTATTTCACTCTCTTTGATATGAACTTCTTGCAAAGCGTTTAAAAGAGCTTCCTGTGTCAATGAGGAAAAGTCGTTTGTTTGCATATTACTGTCCGTTTTTGATATATCTTCTGATGATTCTTCTTCATCCAAAAAGTGTTTTACTGTCTCTATATCGTCTTTATCCAAAATAGTTTCACTTTTTTTGATCTCATCTTCCTTCTCACCGGTATCATATAACTCTTCAACCTCAAAATCGGGAACCGTTTTTTCGTCAGTTTCACTCTTTTCTTTAAATTCGTCAGCTATCTCCTGACTTATACGATCAAGAAGAATATCATCTTCTATCTCATCTTTTTGCTCCTCTTTCTCGCTCTCTTCCTCTTCTTCTGGTTTGTTTTCCTCAACAAAGTAATTATCTTCATCTTTTAAAATGTCGTCATCTTGTTTTTCTTCGTCCTCTTTTTGCTCTTTTTCTTCTGTTTCCCCTGTTTCTCCAATACCTTCCTGCGGTATTTCTTCAGGCTCTGTTTCACTTTCATTTTTATTTTTTTTCTCTTCTTCCTTTTTGTCCTCTTTGGTTTTGTCTTCTTCTATATCATCAAAATTAAAATCAAATTCATCATCCAGCTTTTTAAGCTCATCTTCCAAAGCGTTCTCTTTCTCTTCCTGTTTGATTTCACTCTCTTGGGTGCTGTCATCAACCGTATGATTTTGAATCAACTCCAAAAAGTCTGTAGGTAAAAAAGGTTTTTCCAAAACTATATCGATACCATCAGGTATATCGGTTCCTTTTGAGGCTATATAACCTAAATATCTATAATCTATTTTTGATGTAATCTCTTCTTTTAGTTCGTCAGTGTAAAAATCACCGTCTATAAATACATAATCATAATTTTCATTTTCCCCGACATCATTGACTTTTTCAATTTCTTTAAAATCTATACCGTTTTTTTCACATGTCAAAGAGATAAGCCTTGATACAATCTTGTTGTCATTCAATAGAAGAATTCGCATTATTTTTACTCCGGATTATATTTATTACACAAAAGCACATCCATATATTTTATAATAATTATATTTGATCTTAACTTTAATAATCCCCTAAAATAGTTCTAAAACCACTAAATGTGTCTATTTTTTACATAATTTTATTGCATAAAAGAATCAAATGTGGTAAACTATAATTTTATATATTAAACCAAAACAGGAGAAAAATATGGGATTGATGGATATGCTGCTTCAAAATCTAGCCGGTGATACGATAGGTAAAATAGCTTCCCAGGTAGGTGGAGATCAAAATAAAATAAGCGAAGTGTTGGCGGCTTTGACACCGCTTTTGACAAATGAAGTTAAAAATAAACTTGCGGATCCGAATGTTGATTCTGCTCCTATATTGGAAAAAGTATCAGATCCCAGTGTTCAGGCGGCAGTTGAAAATCCAACGGAATTTTTGGAAAAAGAGAATGTGGTTGAAGAGGGAAACAATATACTAAGTTATATAACCGGTTCCAAAGAAAAAAGTACGCAGATAGCTTCAGCAGTGGCTGAACAAACGGGGTTTGATCTCTCAAGCATAAAAAAACTTCTGCCGATAGTAGCGCCTTTGATCATGGGAACACTTGGTAAAGCCATGAGCGGTTCGCAAAGTGCTTCGGCTGATAGTATAAGTTCACAGGAAAGTTCTTTGTTGTCATTTCTTGACTTTGACAATGACGGCAGCGTTATAGATGATGTTATAGGAATGGCAGGTAAATTTTTTCGTTCATAAGGAGGTTATAAAATGAAAATAGTTCTAAAAAAGAGTGAGGCGGCATCTCCTTTTTCATTTGCTTTTAAAGATGAAAATGACAAAACAATTATCAAAAGCGAAAGCTACAAAGCAAGAAAGAGCGCTTTAAACGGTATAGAATCGGTGAAAAAGAATTGTTTGATCGATAAAAGATATGAATTTAAAGAGTCAAAAAACGGTAAATATTTTTTTAATATAAAAGCATCCAACGGACAGATCGTAGGAACAAGCGGTTTTTTTGCAACTGTCAAAGAGAGAGACGAAGCTATTGAAAAACTGAAAAAAGAGGCTCCTTCTGTAAGCGTCGAAGAGATTTAATCTCCTAAAAAGAGGAGTTTCTCTCCTCTTCCTTTTTCTATTTATCCAAATTACTATATAATATCTATTATAAAACTTATTCCGGAGTTATTTTTGAAATATGTAATAGATTTTCTACAAAACAGAGATACGGAAAAAACCCTTATCTATTCTCAGCTTAAATGTTCAAAAGAAGAGGCAGAGATTTTAAAATACCTGACAAAGCAGTTTGTTGAAGGAAATGAAGATTCATCTGTGATAGAGATCCTAAACGAGCTGTTTGGTCTAAAAGAGTATCAATATCTTGAAAAACTTCTATTGATAAAACAGTTGATAGAGTTGGGGTGGATCGTTCAAAACAGTTTTTCCCAAACAAAGATAGGAGAGTTGTCTCTTCTTGAACTTCTAAACAGTACGGTATCTCTCAGTGCGGCATTTTTGAAACTTCTGGAAAACGGCAATCTTGAACTGACGCTTCCGGATATAACTCCCTATCAGGATCATCTTGAATACTTAAAAGATCAGTTTTTCAGAATAGAACTTTATCAAAATATAAATTCGGTAAAACACAATTTTACACAGGATTCTTTAAATATAAACCGTTTGAAAAACAAACTTCAGCTTCTTGAAACCCGAATAGAAGAGAGACTCAAAGTTACAAAAATACCCATTGAGGTAGAGAGACTTTTCAAAGAACACAAACTTGATAAAAAAGAGCAGATAATATTTCTGGCTCTTTTAAAAGAGGAGTATTCAGGAGAGCTGGAGAGTCTAAGAGATATGAATACTCTTGTTGATCTGGTAAGTTTTGATGATTATGAAAAGATAAAAAACAGGGCGCTTTTGGAAGAGGGATCAAAACTCATTGAAAGCGGACTTATAGATTATGAGGAGATGCTGACGGCTTTTGGAGGAGTGGCAAGAAACTTTTATGTTATAGAAGATGTTTTGCACAAAATCATCCATCCTCACAAAGAGAAAAGAGCCAAGAAGATAAAGCTTGATATGATTATAAAAGATCAGGATATTTTTGAACTGATTGAACCAAAAACTTCACTTGATGATGTTGTTCTAAATCCCAAAACAAAGGATATTTTACATAACATTCTTCGTCAAATGGACAAAAAAGTCCAAAATCTTTTAAAAGAGTGGGGGATAAAAGATAAAAAAAGAGGTATTGATGCAAAACTTATCTTTTACGGACCTCCCGGAACCGGTAAAACGATGACAGCTATCTCTTTGGGCAAATCTTTGAAAAAAAAGATTTTAAGTTTTGACTGTTCAAAAATCCTCTCTATGTATGTGGGAGAGAGTGAGAAAAATGTGAGAAAAATATTTGATACATATAAAGAGCTTACCCAAAAGACAAAGAGCGAACCGGTATTGTTACTCAATGAAGCTGATCAGTTTTTAAGCGCAAGATCAACGGGAGTTGGAGGCAGTGCGGATAAAATGCATAACCAAATGCAAAATATCTTTCTTGAACAGCTTGAAAAATTTAACGGTATTTTGATAGCTACAACAAATCTTTTGGAAAATATTGATCCCGCTTTTTCAAGAAGATTTGATTATAAAATAGCTTTTGAAAAACCGACTCTAAAAGAGAGGATGGAACTTTGGAAAAAGATGTTACCAAAAAGAGCACAATATGAAAAGGAGTTTGATATATCCCATTTGGCAAAGTATGATTTAACAGGCGGTCAAATTTCGGTAATTATTAAAAATACTGCATTAAAAGTTGCCATAAAAGAAAATCCTGTATTTTCTATCTCTGATTTTATCCCTATGATCCAAAGAGAAAAAAGCGGAACTTTCGGAGAAAGCAAATCTATGGGATTTATGTAAAAATTCTACTCACTTTTACAACCTTTACCCTAAGAGAGTGTAGCATTTTGTTACATTCTTTCCCCAACTAAAAATTACATTTTGTAATAAATGAGAATTAATTTATATTTTGATATAGTTATTTATCGCAAAATTAGGCCTAAAATCTAAAAAATATTTGTTATATAAGGATTGCATATGAGTCATATGATGGTAGCTCATCCCTATTTTGGGGTATTTCTGTTTTTAATCGTTACGGCTTTGGCTTTTACGGGGACGACGATTTTATCGAGGTTTGTGAGTAGAAAACTCGCAAAATTGGATACCGAAAAGCTTAAACTTACAATTTACGAATGTGGTCCTGAGGTTACGAAACAACCCAATACCATATCCGCACAATTTTATCTATTTGCTCTTTTGTTTATTCTCTTTGATGTAGAGATTATCTTTATGTTTCCATGGGCAATAGATTTCAAAGTATTAGGATGGTTTGGTTTTGCTGAAATGATTCTATTTATTCTACTATTGGCCATCGGTTTTATCTATGCATGGAAAAAAGGAGCATTAGAATGGCACAGCATCAAGTAAGATATCTTCAAGAAAGCGGACTGCCGGTAGTTTTGACAACGGCGGATAAAATTTTACAGTGGGGAAGAAGTAACTCCCTGTGGGCATTGACTTACGGTTTGGCCTGTTGCGCTATCGAAATGATGGCATCGGGTGCGAGCAGATATGATTTTGACAGATTCGGTACAATTTTCAGAGCAAGTCCCAGACAGGCGGATTTGATGATTGTTGCCGGAACTTTGACAAAAAAACATGCTGAGTTTATCAGAAGACTTTATGATCAGATGACCGAACCAAAATGGGTTATCAGCATGGGAAGTTGCGCAAATACCGGAGGAATGTTTAACACCTATGCAACCGTTCAGGGAGTTGACAGGATAATTCCGGTGGATATATATCTTCCCGGATGCGCACCAAGACCCGAAACACTGCAATATGCGGTTATGATGCTTCAAAAGCAGATCAGACGCGAAAGTGCATTCCAAAAACTCAAACCAAAAAGGTTAGTGTGATGAGAAGATACCAAGAAAAAGATAATGTACAAAACAGAGCTTATTATAATGATAGATTTTGGGTAGCCCCTCAAATACCGAAAGAATCTGTTGAAGATGATAAGGTTTTCAGTGAAGATCTTGAAAGTTTAAAAAGTAAATTTGAGATAAAAGAGGCTTATATCCAAAGAGGTCAGATGGTTGTTTACATCGATGCCAGGGATAACAAAGCAGTATTGACTCATTTAAGAGACAAACTCTCATACAACTTTTTAAGTGAAATGAGTGCTATTGACTGGCTTGCAAAATCAAATGAATTTGAGATTTTTTATCAAATGCTTTCCACCTCCAAAAGAAAAAGATTGAGAGTAAAATGTTTTATCAAAGAAAACGAAGCGATAGAGAGTGTGGAGGACATTTATAAAAGTGCAAACTGGGCTGAAAGAGAGATGTACGATATGATGGGAGTAAAAGTCAATAACCATCCATATCTAAAAAGAATCCTTATGCCTGATGACTGGCAGGGACATCCTCTTAGAAAAACATATCCTCTGCATGGAGATGAAGCAGCTCAATGGTATGAAGTTGATAAAATTTTCGGAAAAGATTACAGAGAGATTATCGGTCCCGAAAACAGAGATGCTGCCTATGTCAATGAGAGAGATACAAAACATTTCGCAAGAATAAAACATGAGGTCAAATTTGGTGAAAAACCGAGTAAAGAGCCTACTGATTTGATGGATTATCAAGAAGAGGGCGGAGTATTTTTAATTAAAAAACTAAAAAAAGATGAATCAATTACATTGAAAGAGAGAAGATAACATGGAGACTCCAAGAAGAGAATATCCAAACAGATTACAACCGTTTTTTGAAAATCTTGTATTTGAAAGAGACGACAATACGATGGTTATTAACTTCGGTCCGCAACATCCTTCTGCTCACGGACAGTTAAGACTTATCTTAGAGTTGCAGGGTGAGCAGATAGTCAAAGCCGTACCGGATATAGGATATCTTCATAGAGGTATGGAGAAAATGGCGGAAAATATGATCTATAACGAATTTCTTCCTACAACGGACAGAATGGATTATATAGCCGCAGCTTCAAATAACTACGGATTTGCATTGGCGGTAGAAAAGCTTTTAGATATAGAAGCTCCAAGAAGGGCGCAAATAATAAGAACCATGCTTTTGGAGATAAACCGTATTATTTCACATCTGTTCTGGTTGGCGACTCACGCACTTGATGTCGGGGCAATGAGTGTATTTTTGTTCTGTTTCAGAGAGAGAGAATTTGCCATGGATCTGATGGAAGATTACTGTGGGGCAAGACTTACGCACTCTGCTGTAAGAATAGGTGGTGTTCCTTTGGATCTTCCCGAAGGTTGGCTTGAGAGTCTTGCAACATTCATAAACAAACTTCCAAAAGATATAGAAGATTATGAGGGTTTGCTCGATGAGAACAGAATCTGGAAAATGAGACTTGAAGATGTAGGAGTTATCTCTCCGGAAGAGGCGCAGTCTTGGGGATGTTCAGGTCCTACACTTAGAGGAAGCGGAATACCTTGGGATATCAGAAAAGAGGAACCTTACGAACTTTATGATGAGCTTGATTTTGATGTACCGGTAACTGACACATGCGACAGTTACGGAAGATACAAACTTTATATGCAGGAGATGAGAGAATCGGTCAAAATTCTAAAACAGTTAATTCCTATGTATAAAGAGAGTGATCCTCAACTGATGGCTCATGCTCCGCAATACATATCTGCACCAAAAGAGGATATTATGACTCAAAACTACTCTTTGATGCAGCATTTTGTTTTGGTAACGCAGGGAATGAGACCGCCTGTGGGAGAAGTTTATGTAGCAACGGAATCTCCAAAAGGAGAACTTGGATTTTACATCAATTCACAAGGTGATCCATATCCATACAGACTGAAATTAAGAGCGCCGAGTTTTTGGCATACAAGTATTTTACAAAAACTTCTTGTAGGTCATTATATAGCCGATGTCGTTACAATAATCGGTAATCTAAATATCGTTTTCGGCGAGATTGACAGATAAACGGAGACAACTATGCAAAGATATGATTTAAGGCATCTAAAAGACGATTTTTATGAGAGGATGTTGGAAGTTTTAGATAAAGAGGCAAAACCAAAAGAGGTAATTATCTTTATGTTTGAAATAGGAGATTTTACTCCGGTTCAAAAAAGTGCGGATCTTATCAAAGAGAGCGGTCATGAACTTCTAAACTCATTAAAATATAATGAAGTGGATTGGACTATCGCCGTAAGAAGGAAAGAAAATTGAGCTCCAAAGTCTATTTCTCATCGTGGCGAGGTGAATTAATCGACAACCGGGATATTCCTAAAGAGGAGTGGAAAGAGTCATCTTTCTCTTTTCCCCAAAATTATGCGGTGGATATAGATTCCAAAGCATTTATAGGATGGGACGGTTTTGCCCTTTTCAAAGAGGATGTGGATGTCGTTAAATTAGCCTGTGAATATGCTGCCCAGTATCAGCAATATTCCGAAGCCTGTGGACGATGTGCACCGGGACGATGGGGAGGAAGAATTTTATATGACCTTCTTGATAAGATTGCAAGGGGAGAGGGAGAGATGGGTGATCTTGAACATCTAAAAGAGATCTCTTCTACAATGATTCAAACAAGCAAATGTGAGATAGGAAGAACCGTTCCTATACCGCTTTTGCAGTTAATGGATTATTTTGAGGGTGATTTTATATCACTTATCGATGAAAAAAAATCTTCTCCCAAATATAATGACAAAGAGATCTCCTATATAGCCAAAATAACAGCTCCCTGTATGGATGCATGTCCTGCACATGTGGATATTCCGGCATATATAGAGGGGGTTAGAGATCTTAGATTTGATGACAGTTTAAAGGCTACCAAAAAAACAATGCCTCTTGCCCATACATGCGGTCGTGTCTGCCCTCACCCCTGCGAAGATGAATGCAGACGAACAAATCTTGATGAACCGATATCCATTATGGAATTAAAAAGAATAGGTGCTGATTATGAGACTGACCATTCCCTTTTACATCTGCACCCTACCAAGCCAAAAGAAAAAACAGGTAAAAAAGTCGTTATCATAGGCGCAGGACCGGCAGGACTTGCAGGGGCATACTATCTTACTCTTGACGGAGTAGAGTGTGATGTTTATGACGAACTGCCTGTTCTTGGAGGAGAAGTGGCAGTCGGAGTTCCCGAATACAGAATGCCTTATGATAAATACTACAAAGATATTGAAGCCGTTAAAAGTCTGGGTGTTAATTTTATATTAAATACCAAAGTAACGGCAGATATGATGGTAGAGTTTGAAAAAAAGTATGATGCTGTTTTGGTGGCAACAGGAGCAAGACTTTCCAAAAAGGTAAGAGCCGGTAATGAAAGACCTGAGATAAAAGGGTATTGGCCTGCAATTCCGTTTTTGGATCAGATAAATCTAAATGTCAAATGGAATTTGGCTGATCCTATTGATTTGACCGGTAAAACCGTTGTCTGCGTAGGAGGAGGTTTTACCTCTATGGATGTTGTCAGATGTTCTATCAGGGCAAATGCAAAAAAAGTTATTATGCTTTATCGTAGAGATGAAAAAACAATCATAAGAAATACAAGTTACGAAGAGTATCATGAAGCAGTTGAAGAGGGAGTAGAATTTATATTTCACTCGGCTATCGAAGAGATTATAGATGAGAATGATGTTTTGAAAAAACTGAAAATCAACCGCTTTGAACTTGTTCCAGATCCCGGTGGCGGAAGAGCCCAGCTTAAAAAAATAGAGGGGGCTGATTTTGAAATAGAGTGTGATTATCTAATCCCTGCTGTTTCACAGGATGCCGATTTGTCACTTCTTCCAAAAGAGTGGGAGATCGATATGACAAGCTGGAGAACGATAAAAACCGACGGCAAGACATATATGAGTTCAAGAAAGGGAATCTTTGCGGCAGGAGACTGTGAATACGGACCTATGACGATAGTAAATGCCGTAGGACAGGCAAAAAGAGCGGCTTCTGTAATCTCCCGCTATGTACGAAGCGGAGAGATAACTTTAACCGATGAAGAGATCATGGAAGACCACTTAAGAGCTTTAAGGGTTTATGACAAAAAAGAGAAAGTTACAGGCTGGATGAAAGGTCTTCCGCGGGAAGTAAGTAAAAAGCTGGAAGTTGATGAGAGAAAAACAAACAATAAAGAGGTAAATTTCGGATTTACAAAAACTCAGGCTATCCGTGAAGCCGAGCGGTGCATGCGCTGTTATTATATAGCAATGGTGGCAGTATGATGGAAACGATAAAATACGAAATAAACGGTAAAAAAATAATTGCCGATAAAAATGAAACGATACTTTCCGCAGCAAGAAGAGAGGGGATCTATATTCCTACAATGTGCTATCTGACAAAAGTCAAACCGATAGCATCATGTAGGATGTGCGTTGTAGAAGTAGAAGGTGTGGACGGCTTTGTTTTGAGCTGTCAAGAAAGAGCGGTAGAGGGTGCCAAGATAAAAACTGATTCTTCCGCCCTGTTTAAATATCGACAAAACATCATGAAACTTTATGATGTCAATCACCCTTTGGAGTGTGGAGTATGCGATAAAAGCGGTGAGTGTGATCTTCAAAACAAAAATATAGAATTTCAAGTCTCTTCTCAAGAGTTCAGCGCAAAAGATCAAAGAAGAGAGATAAAAGATTGGAACTATATCCAATATGATCCGAGTCTTTGTATCATGTGTGAAAAATGTGTTCATACCTGTAACGAAGTTATAGGAGATGATGCGATTGAAGTAAGATACGGAGGTTACAAATCATCTATAATTCCTAAAAACTCTGATACTCTTGATTGTACTTTCTGCGGTGAGTGTATAGCGGTATGTCCGGTTGGGGCATTGATCAGCAGGGATTTTAAATACAGCGCAAACGCCTGGGAATTAAGACAGGTGCCTTCAGCATGTGCGCATTGCAGCAGCGGTTGTTCTTTATATTATGACATAAAACATGAAAGCAAAGACAATAACCAGGAAAAAATATACAGAGTCAAAAACAATTTTGAATTTACCACACTTTGCGGCGCGGGAAGATTTGGATTTGATTTTGCAAATAATGCCAAAAAAGATGAAAAAGCTTTCAAAAAAGCCATAACAGCTTTTAAAGAGGCGGATACGATTAGATTTTCTTCCTATATTACGAATGAAGAGGCTTTGATACTTCAAAAGCTAAAAGAGAAGTTCGGATACAAACTTGTCAATGATGATGCTTTTGCCTATCAAAACTTTTTGAAAAACTTTTCAAAAACAAGCGGAAGAAGTTTATACAAAGCTGATTTAAACAGAGTATCAAAGAGTGATTTTATTATGGTTTTGGGATCCGATGTGGCTTCTGACAATCCGATGGTAAGATATCATATAACAATTTCTTCCAAGAAATACTCAACAGAGGTTGTCTATCTTCATCCGATGGAAAATCCTCTTTTACAAAATGTCGTAACACAGTTTGTAAAATATGAGGTGGGTTCGGAAGAGGCGATTTTGGCGATGATAGCTGATAAAGTTGTGGATAAAGAGAAACTTCCAAAAGAGATAAAAGAGTTTTTTGATTCGTTGGATGAAGGGTATTTGAGTGCGGAGAGCAATTTTGGCGAAGAGGAGTTGGAAGAGATTGTTAGGAAAATGAGATTTAAAGAGAACTTTACTCTTGTTTTGGGAGAGGATCTCTATAACCATCCAAGAGCCGAAAATATCGCAAAAATTGCCGGTATTATAGAGGAGTACTCTTCATTTGAAATTCTTGTTATTCCTTCAAAAACAAATACTTTGGGTGTGTCTCTTATCTGTGAGCTTGATGAAAAAGCCGGAGATAAAACGATAGGTTATAACGCATACGGAGATTTTATCCTAAGCTCTTTGGGAGACGGAGATCTTGATGTACCGGCTCTTAATCAGCAGGAGGGGACAATTACCAATATAGACAAAAGGGTGGTTCCTTTGAATGTGGCTGTCTCATTTGAGGGATACTGTCTTAATGATTTGGCAAATGCGTTGGGTGTTTATAAAACCTATACGATAGATTATACCAACGAACTTCCAAAAGAGAAGGGATTTAGGGATATCCATTTTGATTTGTTGAAAAACAGAGTCGATCATGAAAAAGATGACAGGGGATATCGGATAGATATATCTGCTTCTAATAAAGAGAATAAAATGGAAGAAGTTGCTGAAATAGAGAGTTATGACGGAACGGTTATCTACTTTGGCAATCCGGTTTTAGAATTTAGTCCTTTCACTTTTAAAGCCGGTGGCATAAAAGAGGAGCCATGTCTATGCGGATCTTCCCAATTCGCAATAGCGGCAAAGATCAAGGAAGGAGATATCGTGAATGTAAAAGTTGAGGGCAAAACTTTGCAAAGAATTTTTAAAATCGATCCTGATATGAAAGGAACGATAGCTCGTCTGGATACTTTTGATATAAGTTTATGCGATGATTTTATATCACCGTCTTACAGGTACAGCAGAGCAAAAATAGAACAGGTGGATAAACATGAGTGACATTACAGTAACTATAAACGGCCAGGAATGTAAGGCTAAAGAGGGTGAATTTATCTTAAATATAGCGCGAAGAAACAATATCTTCATACCGGCTATCTGCTACCTGACAGGATGTTCTCCTACACTTGCCTGTAGGGTATGTTTGGTCGAAGCCGACGATAAGAGAGTCTATTCTTGCAATGCAAAAGCAAAAGACGGTATGAATATCATAACCGACAATGAAGAGATTGCAAAAGAGAGACGCGCAATAATGGAGGTTTATGATGTAAATCATCCTCTTCAATGCGGTGTCTGCGATCAAAGCGGTGAATGTGAACTTCAAAACTATACTCTTTATATGGGAGTGGATAAACAAAACTACGCTATAAAAGATACAAAAAGAGAGAGTAAAAACTGGGGTCTTATGCATTATGATCCGGGACTTTGTATCGTTTGTGAAAGATGTGTTACAGTTTGTAAAGATATGATAGGAGATGCCGCTTTAAAAACTGTTCCAAGAGGCGGAGACAAACTTCCAAAAGAGTTAAAAGATCAGATGCCAAAAGACTCTTATGCAATGTGGAACAAACTTCAAAAATCTCTCATAGGACCGGTTTCAAAATCGGGTGAGCTGGAGTGTTCTGACTGTGGTGAGTGTATCTCGGTATGTCCTGTCGGAGCGCTTGTAAGCAGTGATTTTCAATATACTACAAATGCATGGGAATTAAAAAGAGTACCGGCGTCAAATCCTCACAGCAGTGATTGCTCTTTGATCTATTATGAAATGAAGCATAAAAGCGTAGATGACAATTCTCAAAAAATATACAGAGTAACAAATGATTTTCATTATGTCTCTTTAAAC
>Ga0256914_1000641_pt1 | contig 34126 bp, 36 predicted proteins | sample HulkmetaG_FD_191571 | JGI IMG/M metagenome (GOLD analysis project Ga0256914, IMG submission 191571) | Hydrothermal chimney microbial communities from Main Endeavour vent field at the Juan de Fuca Ridge, Pacific Ocean - Hulk | ecosystem: Environmental > Aquatic > Marine > Hydrothermal vents ... | reverse complement strand
TTATGAATCCGAACCGTAAGAGCTAAGATTTAGAATCGATCGAAGGTATAAAAAATTTTAATTACTCGTTATCGGATTCGGACTCGGATTCTTCTCCGCCCGTTTCGGTTTCTTTCTCCTTCTCCAATCCCTTCGCGGCGATGACGTCGTCGATTCTCAGTATCATTATCGCTACCTCGGTGGCGCTGCTTATTGCCTGCTTCTTCACCCTCAGAGGTTCGAGGACACCCTTCTCCTTCATGTCCACTACCTTGCCCTCGAAGACATCGACACCGTATGTAACCTTGCCCTCTTCGTGAGCCCTCCTGAGCTCCACGAGGATATCGATCGGATCGAGTCCGGCGTTCTCCGCCAAGCTCCTCGGTATTATCTCCAACGCTGAGGCGAAGGCTTCGGCGGCGAGCTGCTCTCTACCACCAAGCGTCGGCGCCCACTCCTTGAGCTTCAGGCTGAGCTCGATCTCTGGTGCACCACCGCCGGCAACGACCTTTCCGCTCTCCAACGCAGCCTTGACTGCCTTGATGGCATCGGTAAGCGATCTCTCGACCTCATCTACGACGTGCTCCGTTCCACCCCTGATGAGTATCGTCACAGCCTTCGGGTTCTTGCAGCCCGTTACGAACACCATCTCCTCGTCGCCGACCTTCCTCTCCTCCACGAGCTCTGCCTCACCTAAGTCTTCGGGCTTGATGTCCCTTATGTCCGTTACGATCTTAGCCCCGGTCGCCTTTGCAAGTTTCTCGATGTCGCTCTGCTTCACCCTCCTGACCGCCAATACACCTGCCTTAGCCAAGTAGTACTGGGCCAAGTCGTCGATACCCTTCTGGCAGAACACCACGTTCGCTCCAGCTTCGACGATCTTGTCCACCATCTCCTTTATCATCCTCTCCTCCTGCTCGATGAACCTCTGAACCATCTCAGGATCGGTTATGTTTATCTCTGCATCGATTTCGGTCTCCTTAACTTCGAGAGCGGCCTTGAGCACCGCTATCTTCGCGTTCTTAACCCTCTTCGGCATTCCCGGATGAACGACCTCCTTGTCGATGACTATGCCATCGATGAGCTCCGTATCCTCCACTCCACCGCCGTGCTTCTTCTCGAGCTTTATGTTGTCCTCGTCGACCTTGTAACCGGAATCGGTCTTTTCAGCAACCTTCTTGATCGCCTGAACGACCAAGTTGGCCAAGTGCTCTACAGCATACTCCGCGTGCTTGCCCGTTATTGCCGTAGCTGCGACCTTCTTCAGTATCTCATCGTCCTCGATGTCTATGCTGATCGCTATGCTGTCGAGAATCTCCATGGCCTTCTCGCAAGCCAATCTGTAACCCCTCGCTATCACCGTCGGGTGGATATCTTGGTCAAGCAACTCCTCAGCCCTCTTGAGCAGTTCTCCAGCCAGAACGACTGCGGTGGTTGTTCCATCTCCAACCTCGTTCTCCTGAGTTTTGGCGACTTCAATGATCATCTTCGCAGCCGGGTGCTCTACGTCCATCTCCTTGAGGATCGTAACTCCATCGTTGGTAATGACCACATCACCCAAGCTGTCTACGAGCATCTTGTCCATACCTCTCGGGCCTAAGGTCGTTCTTACGGCTTCTGCGATAACTCTCGCAGCCATTATGTTCATCCTCTGCGCGTCCCTCCCCACGGTCCTCTGCGTCCCTTCCTTAAGGATCAGAATCGGAGTCCCCTGCAACGTCGCCATACCTCATCACCCCTGCAAAAGGGTAGGAGAAAAGTTCTATATAAAACTTTCGGTAGATTTCAAAATTATATGTAACCCACAATTCGTTAGATTTCAGTTCTTCGAAGAGGACAGCTTCTCCTGAAGAAGGGACACGAAGTCCTTTGCGGAGCTAACGCACTCTAACTCGTCCTTCATTACGAAGACTACGGAGTTCACGTCTGTTTTAACCTTTTTCTCCACTATGTAGGCGGCCTTGGTTGAGAGCACCTCCGAGATCCTTCCCAAGATCGAAGCCCTCTTGTCTATCTCCCTGACCTGCCTGACGCCTGTCAGGATCTTCTCGTCGTCCGCCTTCGAAACCACATCGAACGGGGCGTGCTTTATCGGATAAACCTTGATCCCTATCACCCTCAACTGCTCTATTATCTCCGCCTCCTCCCCGCTGAACTTCATTTCCTTCTCCTTCACGTCCTCATCCTTCACGAAGTTCAGTATGTCTATCGCCTTTATCACGTACGTCCCTAAGATCTCCTCTATCTTCAGAGCGGTCTCAACGGTAGTGTCTATTCCCTCCTCGTACTTCTTCACGGTTCTCCTCGAAACTCCCAAGAGCTTTGCCATCTCCCCCAAGGATATGCCGAGCTTTTCCCTCATCTCCCTCATCTTCTCGCTGTCCAACTTCACGTAATAACCGCCCGGGGCGGAGTATACCATGGGAGCTATGCCCTCGACGACGAAATCGTAAAAGGTGGCGGTATTTATGACCGGCAGTCCGTGCCTGTTGTAAACGACCCCCCTTTCGAGGTAATCGAACTTGAACCTTTCCCCGACCACTATGGGGCTGGCCTTGAGCAACTTCGCAACCACCTTCATCTCCTCCGCCATCTCGGGCTTAAGGGAGTCGATGTTGTAGAGCACCTTGAGGAGGAGGATGGTGTCGTCTCTCCTCGCGACTATGTCGAAACATCTCGGCTTCGTCTCGACCAAGTCCGTAACTACGAATCCCGCCTTCCTCAAAATCCTTACTACCGCGTTTACTATCGCGAGCTGTTGCATCTCCATTTTAAATGGCGGGAAAATACTATATAATTCCTTCGAAGATCCTTTCACGTAAAGTTAAACTTATATTTTCAAAACAAGCCGAGAGTTTAATGATCAAGGCCGTTCTGCTCGGAATCGTCCTCGGAATCGTAAGCGGTTTAACGCCGGGAATTCACGTGAACACTTTTTCGGCAATAATCCTCTCGTACTCCGACAGTCTCCTGAAGTTCTTTTCTCCAGAAGACCTCGCCGTCGTGGTGTTCGTAAACGCGATAGTTCACACGTTCCTCGACATCCTTCCATCGACGTTTCTCGGAATTCCCGACGAGGACACCGCCATTGCGATTCTTCCGACGCACGAGCTCGTCTTGGAGGGCAAGGGTATGGTCGCCGTATCTATATCCGCCTACTCAAGCCTTCTATCGTTCCTCTTCTCCATCCCCATCTTCGTTCTGTTCTTACTCCATCCCCTCGACGTCGATGCCCTCACCGTCCCCGTTTTACTCCTCGTATCGGCGATGACAATTCTGGGGGAGAAGGCGGAGCCTTTCGAGGGCTCTCTCTCCGTTTGGAGGAAGAGGCTATTTGCCGCGGCGGTATTCGTTCTCTCGGGAATGCTCGGAATTATGTACTTCGGAAGACCGATGCCCCTCCTAACCGGCCTGTTCGCGTCCCCCACGCTTCTATCGTCGATGAACTCCGAGATCCCGGATCAGGTTGGATCTATCGAACTTCCGAAGATGAAGGACATCGTGTCCGGAACGTTGTCGGGGGCTATGGTTTCCCTGTTTCCGGGCGTGAGCTCTGGAACGGCCACCCTTCTCGCGTCCAGCAACCTGAGGGATAGGAAAAGGATAGTCTCGGCTATAAGCTCCGCGAACACTTCGAACGCATTTCTATGCTTTGCTGTCTTTCTTTCCAGCCATAGAATAAGGAGCGGAGCGGTTAGCGCCTTCAAGGAATTCGGATACCACGATCCGGTCGGACTGATACTCGTTGGACTTTTGGCCTCCCTCGTCGCCACCCTCCTAACTCTGACCTTCGGCTCCGTTGCGAATAAAGTTTTGGCGAAGGTATCACCGTCGAAGCTTTCTTACGCGGTCTTCTTCTTTCTAATAGCCCTGGTTGTATTAATCGACGGATTCTTCGGCCTCCTTATATTCTCGCTCGCAACGATCATCGGACTGTTGACGCTCAAGCTTGGGGTAAGGAGGGTGAACTGTATGGGATGCGTGGTCGTTCCCGCTCTCCACCTACACCTTTAATCTTTCCGCAACGAGCTCCGCGACCTTCCTACCGCTCATCAGCATTCCGCCGAATATGGGCCCCATCCTCGGAAGCCCGTAAACGGCTGCTACCGCCATTCCGGTTACGAAAAGTCCCGGAAACACCTCCGAAGTTCTCTCCACGACCCCGCTCTCTCCCACCTCGGCGTGCATGTACCTCTCTCCCCTTATCTCGAGCCTCCCCGTCTTCTTCGCCACGAGCCTGCACACCACCGCATCGTGCCCGGTTGCGTCCACGACCGCCTTGGCGGAAATGGTCATCGGATCAACGTGAAGTCCGCTCAACTCCACCGCAGACCAGTTTATCACCAGCCCCCTTATCCTGTCTTCCCTTATCATTACGTCTTCCACTGTCGTTAGGTTGAACACCTTCGCCCCAGCCTTCACCGCTTTATATATCAGCGTTCCGGCGAGCTCTATCGCATCAACGACGTAGTGATTCTCGTCGAACCTTCTGTATGATATCCCGAGCTCGTCGAGAATTTCGAGGGCGGGGGTTTGAACTACGACCTCGTTGAACATCATCCCCCCGCCCCAAATTCCACCGCCCAAGCTTAGCTTCTTCTCTATCAGGACGACTTCGATCCCCGACTTCGCGAGGTAATACGCTGCCGTCAATCCTGATGGCCCAGCTCCGACAATCACGACATCGCTCTCCAAGGAATCCAAGAACTTCTCAAGAAAAGAGCTCGCTATGGCCTTCGTGATCGTAATCTCATCGATCATGCTTCCTCAAACTATCCAAGAGTTAAAAACGTTTATGTCAGATCGTGAACAGCTTGTACTTCGTGTCGGGATTCTGTAGCTCGTAGATGATCCTGTTCACTATATACTTCTCGGGATGCTGCAACCCCTTAACCCTCTTGGCTATGTCCTCGAAGCTCTTGAAAGGCTCCTTCTTCCTCTCCTCTATTATCGCCCACATCGTCTTCTTCCCTATCCCCGGCAAAAGTTCTAGTTGGTGAAGTCTCGTCGTTATGGGTTCGGCCTTGTTGAAGAACTCCACGAACCTATCCTCCTGCTGTTTCACTATATGCTCCAAGACGTAGGGGAGCTCCGACTTCGCCGCGGGGGTTAGCTGGTCGTACCTCAGCCTCCTCTTTATCTTGTTGACGACGTCCCTCTCCCCCTTCCCTATGAAAAGTCTGTCCATCACGAGGGGTTGTTGCCCCCTCTTTATGCTGACCTCCAGCAACGTGAAGTACTTCTCTCCGACGACCTGAGCCAACGGCTCACGCTTGTGAATAGGTCTTTTATCATCGGGATAACCGTAAGGAAGGAAATCCAAAACGTAGGCGTAATCCTCAAGCTTTTCCTTCTCAACCCTACGCCTATTCATTGCACCACCGAACAAAAATAGGACAAAAACTATTTAATTCTTTTTCAAATTCTGTATTTGTCGATTACGTCCAAAATCTCCTGTATCTGCTCTGGAGTTAACGTGAACCTCTCCTTCGCGTATATTATCCTAACTTCGTCCGGAATTCTCGGCATTATGTCCGCCAACTTGACCGCTATGTCCTTCCTCGGAACCTGTGGTAGCTTCATCAACTCCTCCACGAGCTCCTTCGCCTTCTCCGCCGGAAGTTTCGCGAAAGTTCTTAGATGTTTCAGAGCCCTCCTCGTTTCGAACAAGAGCTCCGCCCTTTCCTGCCTTTCCTTCGTTATTCTTTCCATTACCTCCTTGGCCTCCGCGATCGTAATGAACTCTACCTCCTTGACCTCCTTGAACATCCCTCAACCTCCCTGAGGCTTGAGGTGCTCGGGTCTAACTATGAGTATCTTGAACTTGCCCCCGTCCCTTATCCTTACGAGGTACGCCCTTCCCCTCTGCCCTACCACTACACCCGTCCTACCCTGAAACCTCGGATGGGGCATTCCCTTGTGCACGGAAGGATCTATGTCGATGTGAACGGTCTGACCGACTTCGAACGTCTGCAGGGCTCTCCTTATCTTGATACCCTTCTCCCTCACCTTTTTTCTGAGCTTCCTGCCGGATTTGAATCTGAAACCGTGAGATTTCCAGCCCATCGCGGATCCCCCAACACGGGAACGTTTGAAGATATTTAAGGTTTACCTCGGCTTTCTGAATGTAAGGAAGTTACAGAGCTTGCACACGTCGAATCCCGGATAGCTCTCACCCGTCCTCGGTAGCGAAGATCCTCCGTACTTCGCCGTCCTAACGAGCAAACGCCTCACGGTCTTTTCGAACTTCTTCCAAGGTATGAAAACGTTGATCTCCCCTTGCTCGGTTTTACCGGACGTATAGCTCCCGCTGCACATCGGAGTGACGTTTATCCTTCCGTTTAGGTAGCTCCAAACGCAACCGCCGCAGACCGCTGAGTTAACGAAGATCTGGGTCGTTATGGGATGTTCGTCGTTGGCGGAGGCGTAATCGACGCATATGTGATAGCACTGAAGCACGTCGCAAACTATCTGCACGATGTCCGGTTCGAATTCGGCCTTGTGTAGGGGAGCGGTTACTATCGCTGCAGGGGGATTCGGGAGTTTCGGTTTTCCCATTACGAATCTTCTCGCCTGATCTAAGTTCTCTGCGTATTTGAGATGGGAACTTACGATCGAATCGTCCAAATCCCTCCATCCGAACACGAACTTGGCGTTGTTGCAACCCAACCCGTCCTCGGTTACGAGCAGAACCTCCCCCCTCTGCCTCGAGCACGCCATGTAGTGGCAGAAGGTGTAAGGACGGGCGCCCACCTTAAAATCCCCATCGAAATCATCGTAAAGGAACTTAACCGCAACGGGGTAGTACTTCAACTTCAGCAGATTTCTCAGGGCAAAAACGATCTCCCTCTTACCCAAACCTCTACGTAGTATCTCCTCCGCCAACCGACCGTCATCTACCTCCATCATATTAGATTTACGCATCTTTCCTTTATCTCGTCGAAGAACCTTCTCCCGTTCCTGATTATGAAATCCGCGTACTCCCTCAGCTTCTCGCTCTCCATGGCGAGCCTGCTTGAGATGAAGTAAACATTTCTCTCTCCTTCGAAGTCCTCTATCCTCCTTATTCTTATCAACCCAACCTCGCACGCCTTACACGCCGCCGTGAAAGAGGTGATCGCAACCCCCAATCCGCTGCTTACGGCGTTAATCTTTGAGAAGAAGTCGTCCACGACGTATGCGATGTTCAAGCTATCCGGATCGACGCCGCTCCTCCTCAGAGCCTTCATTGTGCTCGTCGTTATCCCGTACTCGTCGTTCAAAAATATCATCGGCTCCTTTACGACGTCCCTTATCCTTACAACGTTCTTTTTTGCCAGGGGATGGTCGTTGGGAACTATTAGAACGAGCAAGTCCTTCCCGAGTTCCGTAACGTGTATGCCGTCGTTTTTAGCTACGTCATCGCTGAGGTCGCCTACTATGGCGAAATCAACCTTCCCGTCTATTACGTCCTTCACGCACTTGTGCGCCCCCTTGAGTTCGACCTTGACGTCGAGATCGGGATACTTGGCCTTCAAAAGGGTTTTTATACTGAAAACGACGTCTATCCCTACCATCCCGGAAGCCAAGCTTATCTCCCTGTTCCTCAAATTCATTATCAACCTCTTAGTCTCCTCTATGCTTCCCAATATGTATTCGACGTTCTTCAGAACCAGCCTTCCCTCCTCCGTTAACTCTATTCCGTTTACGTCCCTTCTGAACAGCTTAACACCGTAGAACTCCTCCAAAGCCTTGATCTGAAAGCTAACTGTGCTGACGGACATGCCGAGTGCCTTCGCCGCCCTCTTCAAACTTCCGCACTCCACGACCTTCATGAAAGTCCTCATGAAATCGACTCTGACCACGACGATAGGCTAAGGAAGTCGCCTTTTAAATTTTTTCGCCCACATTTCGAACGTTTAGAGATATCAAGATATTTGGAAGAGGAACGAAGCTTGATGCCTTATCAAAATAAACTTTCACAAACAATAAAAATAGTAAGATTTATTAATTGAAAATTCTTAAGGCGGGATATGGATACTACGAGCTTGATTTTACTAACTTTAGGATCTGTGACCGTGTTGTCTTCATTGGGCGTCTTACTTTCCAAAGACAACTTCTATTCCGCCTTATACATGGCTTTGACGATGATATTCATAGCTACGACGTTTGCTGTATTCGACGTTCAACCGGCGTTCATCCTCATAGCGTTCATATTCATAGGAGCGATAGGCATAGTCACAGTTGCCCTTGCGGCTGTTTTCAGGGAAGTTCCGAGAAGCATTCCCGTGGACAAGCTTTGGATAGCGCCGACGATCGTTACGGTCGGTGCTTTGGCCTATGCGATATACAGATACGCGACGTTCAACATGAGTGCGACGCCGCCGGACATGTCGACGTTCCAATCCGAATACGCCCTCGCCGTAGCGTTTCTGATCTGTCTGATGGTTTTGTTGATGATATCGATAGTAAAGCTCGTTAGGAGGGAGGAGTTGTGTTTGAGGTAGCGGTTATACTGATAACGGCCATCGTAGTCTTGCTCGTAGCGTATCTAACGGCGATATCGAGCAGGGATCTGATAAGGCTTTTGATATCCTTGGAAATGATGTTCGGGGCCGTGTTTCTCGTCCTCATTCCCGTGTTCTCGATTCCAAAGATGGCCAACACCGCCTTCGGGGTTTTGGTAATAACGATATTCACGAGCAGTAGCGAGTTGCTCGTTCTGATAGCGTCCGTAGTTCTCATAAATAGAATAAGGAGGGACGTTTCCACAGATGTCGTTTCTTCGGGAGGTGATATGCCATGAACGTGATCGTTTACTCCCTGCTGGTTCCGTTCGTAGTCACGTTCATAGCGCCCTTCCTCAGGCCAAAGGCGGCTACAGTTCTTTCATTCTTATCGTTCATAGTCCCGTTCTTCGTGACCCTTTGGGCTCTTCTGACCGGTCAGAGCTTCGAGCTACCCATCATGGACTTGGGTAAACCGATAGGGGAGTTCTACCTCTTCGCGGATCCGATATCCAACGCCTTCGGCCTGACGATCTGCTTGGTTTCCGCCATGGTCGCCCTCTACTCCCTCCCCTACATGATGCACAGGTTCGAGGAGATGAGAGACGAGATAGAGGATCCCGTCAGGGAGTTCAGGAAGTACATACTCCTCTTCGACCTTTACGCGGTTTCCATGCTCTGGTTAGTTTATTCGGGAAACCTAATACTGCTTTACATATTCTTGGAGATATCCCTCCTCGCATCCTTCCTTCTCATATACAAGTACGGTTACGGGAACAGGCAGTGGGTGGCGACGCTCTACTTCGTCTGGACTCACATAGCGGGAGTGCTGACGCTGATAGGGTTCCTCCTAATAGCCTTCCAGAACTCGACCCTCGCCCTCAAGAGCATAACTACCGTGGGGTTCTTGGCTTGGCTCTTGATATTCGTCGGAATGGTCGTGAAGCTTCCTGGGCTGGGGCCACACATCTGGCTACCGTGGGCTCACGCCGAAGCACCGACCCCGGTTAGTGCCCTGCTGAGCCCCCTCACCGTCGGCCTCGCCGGATACGTTCTGCTCAGGATATACTTGGTCAGCCCGTGGTTCATACAGCACTTCAGGAACATAATAATAGCGTACGGTATAATAACGAGCCTCTACGCGGGATTCTCCGTCTTCAAGCAAACTGACTACAAGAGGTTGCTCGCCTACTCCACGGTCTCTCAGATGGGATACATGCTCATAGCCCTCTGCTTGGGTAGCTACGGGGTTTTGGGAGTGATAATCCAATACATCTCCCACGCCTTCGGTAAGTCAATACTGTTCATGACCGCCGGAGGGATAATCGCCCTCTACCACGGGCTTAGGGACGTGAACAGGATGGGCGGGTTGCACGAATACATCCCGACGATAGCCAACGCGGCGCTTATAGGGTTCATGAACCTTAGCGGAATCCTCGCCGTGGGGATGTTCGGGGAGTTCTTCATACTCAGGGGGATAGTGGACACCTACGGCCTGAACCTGAACCTCATCCTCGCCATAGTTGCGGTGTTCATAATCTCGGGATGGTACAGCTTCTACACGATGAAGAGGATATTCTACGGAACTCCGAAGGATATGGAGAGGCCGAAGATGAGCAGGTTGTTGGACGTTCCGCTGTACGTTATAGGGGTGATATCCATAGCCTTCATCTTCCCTCCGCTCGCGACCTTCTTCCTCAAGAGCCTTAAGATCGCGGTGTTGGGAGGTGTCATGCCATGATAGATATGCCCGTCCTCCTGTTCCTCCTCTTCGCCACCCCGGTTGCGTGTAGCCTGCCCATAGCGTTCGCTTGGGTTTACAGACCGGGAGCGGAATGGGCTCGAAAGCTTCCGATCCTATCGGTCTTCGGGTTGTTCGTATCGCTCTGCATAGCCCTCTACATCCTCTTCTACTTCCCCAACGGAACCTACTCCTATCCTTGGCTCCCCGACTACAACATAAACTTCGTGTTCGTTTTCGACTACCTCAGCAAGTACATGGGGGCTTTGACCGCCCTTATAGCGTTCCTCATAGGTGTTTACGGCTTAGAATACATGAAGCACGATTACAGGCTTGGATGGTATTGGTTCTTCTTTAACATGTTCACGGCGTCGATGCTTCTGGTCGTTTACAGCGACAACCTGTTCATGCTCCTCATAGGTTGGGAGGGGCTCGGTCTGGCATCTTGGGGTCTTATAGGGCATTGGTTCAGGGACGACGACGAACTCTCCTACGTCGGAATCATAGGCAGGAAGGTCGGACCGCTTAAGATGTTCTGGTCACCGAGCTTCGGCGGGTGGAGGGCTATATCGACGATAAGGTTCGGGGACATGCCGATGTTCTTCGCCATAGCGGCCATCTACGCCCTCACGGGCAACCTCAACATATCCCAGATAGACTGGGCACATCTGTTCCACCAGATAGGAACCGCGGGAACGATAATCCTCCTCATAGCCTTGCTCATGGGCCCCTTCACTAAGTCCGCCCAGCTTCCGTTCAGCGAGTGGCTGATGACCGCGATGACCGGCCCAACTACGGTGAGCGCTCTGCTTCATTCCGCAACGATGGTGGCCGCGGGAACTTACCTATTCATGAGGCTGAGCTGGTACATCCAGCCTTGGACGATCCACTCTCCCGGTCTCGAGTTCGTCTACATCTTCGTCCTCTTCCTCGGCCTGATCTCCGCCCTCTACGGAGCGTCTGTCGCCTTGGGTTGCAGGGAGAGGAAGGTCTTGCTCGCAGCGTCGACGATGTCGAGCCTCGGACTTATGTTCGGGTGCGCCGCGGCGTCGTTCTGGCTCGGTAAAATTGCCCTATACGTTGCGTTCTGGTACCTGATCGTCCACGCGTTCGCTAAGGCCACGCTCTTCCTCGTCGCCGGTCACCTCATCCACGCCACCCACGACAGGTTCTGCTGCGGAAACTTGGAGCTCGCGGGCAAGATGAAGGTGGCGTTCCTCGCGACGATCTTCGCAACCCTCTGCCTATCCGGAGTCCCGCCGTTCACGGCCTACTGGGTCAAGGCGGCGATGGACGGTGTGATGCACCATCTGATGGAGGAAATCGGCGGAGCGCCGTTGTACCTGCTGATAATAGTGTCGGTTATATACTCCGCGTTCCTCGCCAAGTTCCTCAGCCTGAACTTTATAAAGGGTGACAAGCCGAAGCACCTTCACCTCCACGGTGAAGTTCTGATGCCCCTCGCCTACGCAGTAATGGTTTCCATGCTCGCGGTTCTGCTGTATCTGATCCTCGGAAAGGTCGAGCCGATAGCGGGGAGCTTCGTCGAGGAGGGGTTGGAGAAGACATCCTTGGCAGTTGGATTGGCTGTGGCGGCATCGTACGGTATAGCCATCGTCGTTCCTAAGCTCGAGTCACCGATAGGAAGGTTCTTGGGCGACAGGATGTACATGCCCGCCCTGAACGACTTCATAATGCCCAAGATAGGTTGGGCTATAGTGAGCGTCGTGGATTGCGGAAACAGGGCGATAGACTTCTTCTGCCACAGAGCCATACCGGAGCTAATAGCCACATACTCCCTCGGAATCAGAGCGATTCAGTCGGGACAGCTTAAGAGGTACGTTAAGATCGCTTTGGGATTCGTTATGGTCGTTATGATTGCCGTGTCGGTGCTGAGGTGGTGAACCATGATAGAGCTCGTAGTGGCCTCCCTGATTTTGATAGCGCTCGGATCCGCTCTATCCTTCAAGAACTCGAAGGCGGTATTCCTGACGAGCTTGGTGGCCTTGCTCATACTCCTCCTCGCTCCGGCCTACAGGAGCTACGTAGTACTGGTAATAGCCATAGGCGTGCTTAACCTGCTTTCGATGAGCGTAATGAGAAATCAGATTAAGGGAGTGGATTACGCCCTGACCGCTCTTATAGCCGTGGCAACCGTTTACGTCGTTTTCACCAACGATGTAGCTATGATCCTTTTGATGTTCGTCATAACTTCCATCCCCACCTACGTGCTAATCATGACGAGCGAGGGAACGGCCAAGGTGGACGTGGCGATTAAGTACATAACTTTCATGGTTCTCGCGACGGTTCTGTTCCTCGCGGGAGCGATGCTTCTCGTCTACTCCTCGAACGTCGGCTCCGACTACCTTTACGCTTTGGGATTCGTCATGCTGATAGTGGGGCTGGGAATGGAGGTCGGTTGCGCTCCCATGCACGAGTGGGTTCCGGACGTCTTCGACTCCGCCGATCCCATTCCCGCCTCCATAGTCGCGTCCATAGCCAAGATCGTTCCGTTCGTCGTCGCGTACAAGATACTCGTGATGACCTCCAACCCCGTTACCGCCAAGGTGGTTCCGTTCGTAGCTTTCGTTTCCGTGGTTTCGATGTTCGTCGGAAACATAGGTGCCCTGACGTCAACAAATCCGGCGAGGATCCTCGCTTACTCCACCGTCGCCAACATGGGATACGTTCTCGCAACCCTCGTGGCTTTGGTCAACCTGAACTGGATCTACTTGGCCTTCGCCGGTGCCCTCCTTCAGCTGATGGCCAACGCCTTCGGAAAGGTGGGATTCTTCGTTTCGATGAAGGAGAACGGGGCGTCTTCGTATCTCATGTACGCTCTGGCCTTCTCCTTCATAGGTATGCCACCCCTCATAGGCTTCTGGGGAAAGCTGTTCATACTGCTTTCCCTCGTTAAGGTTGGCTACGTTTGGCTCGCTCTGATCCTCGTGATAAACTCCGCGATGTCCGTTCCCTACTACGTCAGGCTCGCGAGGACTTTGGCCAGACCTACGGTTCCGAGCTTCATAAACGCGATAGCGTTGGTCGCGGTCGGACTCACGTGTATAACCTTCCTTCCGCCGAGCTGGTTTGTCGATCTCGCGAGAGCGATAATAGGAGGTGTGTGATATGTTCGTCGAGAACGTTATGGCCGTGCTGTTGCTTATAGCAGTTTGTTTGGCCATAGACGGCATAATGGTCTTCCTGATCAAGTTCATTCCCATGAAGAAGCCAACGCCGGTGAAGCTCGAGAGGTACGAGTCTGGACACATCCCAACGATACCTCCGAAGCACACCCTTCCGATGCAGTACTTCGGTTACGTCTTCATGTTCATGGCTTGCGAACCGATCCTTGTTCTACTCCTGCTGTTCGTGGCCAGTCCCAACGTTTTCACGATACTCCTGACGATCTTGGCCTTCGTCCTTCTCACCCCCGCGTTCTACGTATCCTACAGGTATTCTCTCGACATAGCCTATAAGGCGAGGTGATGGGTATGAGCGAGGATATTAGGTTCCTGCACTCCGGCCCCCTCGCACCGATAAAGAAGTGGGGGACGAAATGGAGCCTCTGGCCAGTACACTTGGTTACCGCATGCTGTGGTGTTGAGCTTGCTCACGCTTACGCGTGCGGTTACGATGCCGAAAGAATCGGTAGCCTCAACTACGGAATATGCAGGCAGACGAACGTGATAATCGTTGAGGGAGCTATAACGAGGAAGATGGCTAAGGTTCTGAGGGTATCTTGGGAGCAGATGCCGAATCCGAAGTTCGTGATCGTGATGGGGGCATGCGGTCTTAAGGGAGGACTCTTCTGGAACAGCTACCACATGGTCAGACCTTCGGAGGTCGTGCCCGTTGATTTCTTCGTTCCCGGTTGTCCTCCAACTCCCGAGGCGTTGATAAGGGCGATAGTTCAGCTTCAGGACAAGATAATGAGCGGTGAGGCGAAGACTTCCGCGGAGTTTAAGGAGGTGGATTTGGGAAAGCTTTTGGGAGTCGTTGAGGAAGCAAAGCCGAAGAAGCCGCCGAAGTCCCCGAAGAAGGTCGATCCCAAGCCGGAGATAGTCGTGGACAAGCCCAAGGAGGTGGAATGGGAATTCGGAAAGAAGCTCGTGGAGGAGATGCAGAAGGATTTGGCGGGGATTGCGGAGTCGATAACGATAACGGATGTCAACAGGATATGCGTCAAGGTAAGGAGGGATAACGTTCTTTCGGCTATGAGCAAGCTCTCAGCAAAATTCGATCACGTCAAGTCCGTGAACGTGATAGACGTTCCTCATGAGAACAAGTTCATAGTCGAGTTCTGGCTCGGCTGTTACTCTAACAAGGAGCTCATGCCCGTGTTGGTGAACGTGGCAACTGAAGTGCCGAGGGACGATCCGAAGGTTCCGAGCGTTGCGGGAATATTCCCATCAGCTGACTACATGGAGAGGGAGATGCACGAGCTCTTCGGAGTTTGGTTCGAAGGAAATCCGTGGATGGGAAGGAACTTCCTACTCGATCCTGACACGCCGAAGTATCCTCTCAGAAAGGATTTCAAGCTTGAAGAAGATAGATACGTTGTGGAGGGTTGATTATGGAGAAGGAGTACGCGTTGGACGTTCCGGTTCAACCGCCTCAGGAGTACAGATCCCTCTTCCTCCCCGTTCCTCCGGAATTCGTCGAGGAGGCGTATAGGAATGACGAGTTCGTAATACTCGTCGGCCCACAGCATCCCGGCAGTGGACACATGCGTCTGATAGTCAGGGTTAAGGGGGACGTGATGACGGAAGTCATCCCCGACCCCGGTTACGTTCACAGGGCTATCGAGAAGCTCGCGGAAACCAAGCTCTTCATCCAGAACATACCGCTCGTCGAGAGGCCTGCGATAATGGACTGTGCCAACATGAGTTTGGGTTACGTTAGGGCGATAGAGAAGGCCTTGGGCGTCGAAGTTCCTCCGAGGGCGAGGTACATAAGGACGATCCTCGCGGAGCTCGGGAGAATCGGAACCCACCTGTACGATGCGGGTATCTTGGCGGTCTTCATAGGACACACTACCGGTTTCATGTGGCCTTTCGGATTGAGAGAATACATATGCGAGGCTCTTTGCAGGATAACGGGTGCGAGGGTTACCGCCTCCTTCATAATACCCGGTGGGGTCAGGAGGGACGTGGATGAGAAGACCCTGAGGTTCGTCAAAGCTGTGGTGAACACGCTCGAGGAGAAGCTGAGGAAGTTCGAAAGGATATTCGTCAAGAACCCGGCCGTGGTGATGAGGCTCAAGGATGTGGGGGTTTTGGACAAGAAGGAGGCGATAAGGTTCGGACTCGTCGGCCCCTTCCTAAGGGCTTCGGGGGTGGAGTACGATGTCAGGAAGGTGGAGCCGTACGAAGCTTACGACGAGATAGGCTTCGACATACCCGTCGCGGACGATGGGGATTCGTATTCGAGGTTCCTCGTGAGAGTCAACGAGGTTCAGCAGAGCATAAACATAATCAGGAACGCGATAAGGGACATTCCGGAGGGGCCGGTTTTAAGCGAGGACATAATAGGGAAGTTGAAGGACAAGGAGAAGGTCGGAAAGGACGTGAGGGGGTACTTCTTCAGGCTCTTCGGTAGGATGACAGTTCCCGCCGGAGAATACACGACGCTTACTGAAGCAGCGAGGGGAACTTTGCTCTACACCCTCGTTAGCGACGGGAAGTCCACCGTGCCCTACAGGCTGAGGGTGGTCACTCCGGGGTGGGCATACCTTAAGGGGTTCATGGAGGCGTGTAGGGGGGAGAGGTTGGCGGATCTTCAAGCCATATACGGTAGCTTTGGTTACTTCCCGCCAGAGGCGGACAGATGAACCTTCTTTTTTAAAACCTCCAACAGCCTCCAGCATACCAAGAGCTTGGCGACCTCTATGGCGTTCACGTAACCTTCTGGCATCTCGTACGACATCTCCGATCCGATCTCCTCCTTTAAAGTTTCGAGTAGTGAACCGAATATCTCGACGTTCATAAAACCGTCTATGTCTATGAAGCTTGAGGGCTTGGAGTAGTAGTAATCCGAGAAGAATCCTATGGCGAAGTCCCTCTCGCTCGCCCTTACGAGGGCGGAGAGGTCTATGTTTAACTTTATCGGCTCCGCCGGTATCTCCTCCTCCCTCCTGAATATCAGCCTCACCCTGTAGACATCCCTGAAGTTCTCCTCTTCGAGCAAATACGTTATCCTTTCGACGCTCCTCATGGAACTCGGCATGATCTTTATCACAACGTCCGCGTAGATCTTTTGGAAGTCTATGTATCTCTTGTAATCCGGCTCCCTCTGTATTATCTCCTCTACGACCTTCCTCCTATCGTAGCCCCTCTCCTCCACGTCCCTCCTTATCTTCCACCTCCTCTTGACGTACCTCGCCGGATCGACGAATATCTTGAAGTCGAGGTAGTTCCTGATGCCGTCGTAGAGGGTGTGAAGGCCTTCAACTATTATTATCGGCTTAGGCTCGAACTCCTCCCACGGGCCGAAAGTTCCCGTTCTGTGATCGTACGTAGGCTTTACTATCTTCTCTCCCCTCTTCAGCATGAACAGATGGGTTTCGACGAGCTTGAGGTTGTTCGCCTCGGGATGTAGGGGGGTTATGCCGAGCTTCCACCTCATCTCCCTGTCGTAAACGTGGTAGTCGTCGAGCGTTATCGTTCCCACGATGTCCTCGCCGAACAGCCTTCTTATAGCGTTTGCGAACGTCGTCTTACCGGAACCGCTGTCCCCGGCGATCCCCACTATGAAAACTCGATCCTTCAGCAGTTCTCTCATCCAAACCGATTCGATTCGTAGGGTCTTAGCGTTTACGCCGAAAATCTTTTGTTCAATGGTATCATTGCGCACACAATGAAGATCCTCATATACGGCGTTGGGGGGATGGGCGGGTTCTTCAAGGACTTCTTCTTCACGAGAGGTTACGATGTCGCCGGTTACGACGTTATAGAGGATAGGAGGGACGTCGAACTCGATCGGATAAAGGATTTCGACGTCATATTCGTATGCGTCCCCATGGATGCCGTTGAGGACGCTCTTGAGGATATAAAACGCTACGCAAATCCGAACGCTTTGCTCGTTGACATATCCTCGATAAAATCCAACGTGTTACCGCTGTTCGACGAATCCGGGTTCGACTACATGAGCATCCATCCTATGTTCGGGCCAAAGAGCGAGATAGGGCTTTCGAACATAATAGTAGTAGTGGAATCGGGAAGGGAGGAGGAGAAGGTTATACTCGACGAGTTCAGGAAGGCCGGGGCGGTGATAAGCTACCTGCCGAGGGAGAAGCACGACGAGAAGATGGCGCTAATTCAGGGAATAAGCCACTTCTCTCTTCTAGCAATGGCGAACTTCCTCGCCGACAAGATCGGGGAGGAGGATCTCGTCTACGCCTCGCCGATATTCTGCGTCCTCTACAAGCTCGTTTCGAGGATACTCAATCAGGATTGGAGGATGTACTTCCACATTCAGAAGAACGCCGAGGCGGTGAGGGACAGGTTCGTCGATAGCGTTACCAAGCTAAACGAACTTTTGAAGGACGAGAAGGAATTTCACAGGGTTTTCAAGCTTTTGAAGAGTAGGTTCAAGGATTACGAGGACAGCACGCTGATACTCGACGCCTACAAGGCGACCATGGACGTGGGGGATCTCGACCTACTCAGGGGATACATAAGGGCGGTCGATTCCCTTATACTGAGGCTGATAGAGCGTAGGGTGAACGCCGGGAGGAAGATAGCTATCCACAAGAAGGCGAGAAACGAGCCCATAGAGATCAGCGACTTGGAGGAGTTCAAGATAAGGGATCTCCTCGTCCAGACGGATCTTAACCCCCTCTACGTTCAGAACGCCTTCGAGGCCATAATAAACCTTACGAAGGAGGAGGAGTACAAGGTTCTCGGAATATGCAAGAAGCTTGCGGTTCTCGGGCCTATGGGTAGCTTCAGCGAGGAGGTTGCGTTGAGGCTCGTCGGCTCCCGCCTTCCCCTCGTTTACTGCTCTACGACAGACGAGATAATCAAGAGCGTCGACGAGGGTAGGGTGGATTACGGCTTGGTTCCCATTGAGAACTCCGTAAACGGAACGGTTCTTCCAGTTTTAGACGCCTTGCTCAGCCACGACGTCGAGGTTTTCGGTGAGACGAAACTCGAGGTCATCCACTGCCTCGTCGCGAAGAGGAGGATCCCGCTCAGGGAAATAAGAACGGTTTACTCCCATCCCCAAGCCATAGCCCAGTGCATGGGGTTCATAAACAACTACCTCCCCCACGCCGAGGTCAGATACACTTCGAGCACGTCCGATGCGATAGAGCTTTTGGACGATTACTCCGCAGCGATAGTTTCTGAAAACGCGGCGAGGTTGCACAAGCTGTTCATCCTGAGGAAGGGAATTCAGGATATTGGAAGGAATGTGACGAGGTTCTACCTTATAAGGAAGAGGGGAAGGGGGGAGAGGAGAGGAAAGGTCACCTCACTATTCTTCGGCGTCGAGGACAGACCCGGCGCGCTTAAGGATGTGCTCGAGGTGTTTTACAGGAAGGGTATAAACCTCAGAAAGCTCGAATCCCGCCCCGCAAGAACCGGTTTGGGAGATTACATATTCTTCGTCGAGGTGGAGAAGGATTTGAACGAGGACGAGCTTACCGAGCTCAGGGACGTTACGACGTTCTACAAGATAGTCGGAGTTTTCGATGAGGTGGAGAAGCTCGATGTGTGGAGTGAAGAAAAAGTTTAAATTTGGGAGGTCGTGGTCTGAAAGATATGGTGGTGAAGCTCATAAGGTGCCCGTATTGCGGTGAGGAGATAGAGCTCAGCGACCTCTACGAGGGCATGGAGGTTCAGTGTAAACTCTGTGGGGCAGTCATGATATACCAGAACGGCAAGTTCCTGCACTTGGATACCAACGAGGAATACGAGCTTGAAGAGCTCGAGGAGGAGATGGAGGAGGAAGAGGAGATAGAGGAATTCGAGGAGGAGGAAGAGGATTACTACTTCGAGGAGGACGAATATTAATATAAATGAAATTATCGAAATTATCTTGATATTTAATATAGAATTTTATTACTAAAATTCTATATTGTAGTAATTGTAGTAAAAATTATTAAATCTCTGCCTAGTTTTTATGCGGATGATCGATGAAGTCTTTAGGATCATCGAAAGTCACCATAGATTTATCGAGAATGCTATACCTCTGATAGCGAGCGAAAATGTGACTAGTAGAGCTGTTAGAATTTGTCATACGAGTGACTTTGGACACAGGTACGCCATCGGCGACATTGGTGAAAGAATTTATCGGGGTTGTGAGTTTATAGATAGGATAGAGGATTTGGCTGTTAAGCTTACAAAGGAACTGTTTAAAGCCGAGCACGTGAACGTTCGTCCAATTTCTGGAACACTTGCAAACTTGGCAGTTTACTTTGCTTTAACTAGATGTAAGGATAGAATACTTGCATTACCAGAAAACTGTGGAGGACATACGTCCCATGATTTTACGGCAAGGATCAGAGAGCTTAAGGTAGTGTATCTTCCGTTCGACAGCGATAGATTTAACATCGATGTAGATTCTGCAAGAAAGAAGATTATCGAGAAAAGGCCAAAACTTATAATATTGGGAGCGAGTTTATTTTTGTTTCCGCATCCGGTTGAGGAGATTGTGGAGATTGCGCGGGAAGTTAACGCTAAGGTTGTTTACGATGCGAGTCACGTTTTGGGGCTTATAGCCGGAAAGCAGTTCCAAGATCCAATTAAAGAGGGCGCAGACGTAGTTACAGCTTCCACCCATAAAACATTCCCAGGCCCCCAAAGAGCTATAATACTGTGTAAAAAAGATCTGGCTAAAGCTATAGATCAAGCGGTGATGCCTGGTGTGGTAAGCAACCATCACATCCACAGTTTAGCTGGCTACGTAGTAGCATGCCTAGAAATGATGGAGTTCGGAGAGGCTTACGCAAAGCAGATAGTTAAAAACGCTAAGAGATTGGCCGAAAGACTTTACAATTTGGGATTTGATGTCCTCTGTCCAGATTTAGGATTTACGGAATCACATCAGATCGCTGTGGATGTTTCCAAATTGGGTGGCGGTGATAAAGTTGCAAAGATCCTTGAGAGGGCAGGAATACTCACGAACAAAACCCTCTTACCTTGGGACGCCGACAGACCCTCTGGAATAAGGATAGGTGTGCAAGAGGTTACAAGGCTTGGAATGAAGGAGGATGAGATGGATACCATTGCAGAATTTATATTTAAGGCCATTGAAGATCCTGAAAAGGTTAAAAGAGAGGTGTCAGAGTTTAAGCGAGAATTTAGGACAGTAAAATTTGCTTTTGAGGAAAGTCCAGCTTATGAGGTGATCTATCAATGATAGCAACTGTGGTTGGGAGCTACCCGCGTCCGAAGTGGTTTAGAGAATACCTCAAGCGTATCGAAGGACTGCAGAAGGATTTGGATGTAGAGATCGATGCGGAGATCCTGAGAAAGGCCATTGCTGAAGTTATAGAAAAGCAGAGAGAAGCTGGGATTGATCTTATGACGGATGGACAGCTTGTATGGCATGATTTCTTGGCAACCCTCGCAACGAGAATCGAAGGGTTCACAATGGATGGTTTAATCAGATACTTCGATAACAACCTATACTACAGAAGACCAATCGTAAAAGATAGACTGAGAAGAAGGGGGGAGATCTTATGGGACTTTAAGCTTGCACTTGAGATTGAAAGTAACCTTAAGCCCGTTCTTTCATGCTTCACACTTGCAAAGCTATCAAAAAACGAATACTATTCGAATTTCGAGGAACTTCTTTGGGATCTGGGGGAGATCGTAAAGGAAGAGATTAAAGGTCTTAACGTTGAGTTCGTTCAATTCGACGAGCCCGCTCTACTTTTCGCGAGCAGGAATGAAATAGAAATTGCAAGGGATGTCTTTAGAGAGATCTGCAAAGTTAATGCGAAGACAATTCTGATGACATACTTCAGCTCAGCCGAAAACGTATTTCCCGAAGTTTTAGACTTCAGTTTCGACATCTTTGGCCTTGATTTCGTCGAAGGATTCGATGTAAACTTAAAGCTCGCTAAGGAGTATGACTTGGAAAGTATAAACGTTGGGATAGTGGATGCGAGAAACACAAAGATGGAAGATCTGAAAGATCTAAAGGCCAAGCTTGAAAGGATCTTAGAGTTCGCCAAAGATGTTTACATATCCCCAAACGCTGGATTGGAATTCCTACCGGAAGATAAGGCTTTTGAGAAGATGAGGTTGGTTTCAAAGCTTAAGGAGGTGTTTGAATGAAGACCACGGTTGTTGGAAGTTATCCAAAGCCGAAGTGGTTGTTAAGAATGATAAAACTGCACAACGAAGGCAGGAGCGATGACAAGGTTATGAACGAAGCCTACGAGGATGCCGTTAGAGCAGTTGTCAAGGATCATGAAGTTGCCGGAGTTGACATAATCTGGGATGGTGAGATGAGAAGGGATGAGATGACATCGTACTTTGCGAGGAAGATTGACGGTTTCGTCATCTACGGTGAAGTTAGAGTCTGGGGAAACGTTTACTACCCAAAGCCTGCGATAGTTGACGAGTTGAGATATAGAGAACCTTTGGTAGTTCACGAGTTTGAGTTCTTAAGGAGTATCACGGATAAGGAAATAAAAGTTCCGATCACGGGAGCCTACACGATTGTGGACTGGAGCTTTAACGAGTTCTATAAGACTAAGGAGGAAGCTGTCTACGCTTTGGCTGAAGTCATAAATCGGGAGTTGAGGAATTTAGTGAAAGCTGGTGCAGACTACATCCAACTCGATGAGCCAGCCATCTCAACTCGTCCAGAGGAACTTGAGATCGCTAAGAATGCTGTTGAGATCATGACAGAGGGTGTAAACGCATACGTTGGAATGCACGTGTGCTATGGGAATTATTCTAAGATTTTTCCCGATATCCTCGACTTTAAAGTCGATCAGCTCGACTTCGAATTTGCAAACAGAAACTTCGAAGACCTCAAGCTTTTGAAAGAATACGATTTCGATAAGGATCTTGGTTTTGGTTGCATGGATGTCCACACGAGGAGAATAGAAAGTGTTGATGAAGTTAGGAGAGCAATAGAGATGGCTTTGGAAGTCGTTGATCCTAAAAGGTTGTATATCGATCCTGATTGTGGGTTAAAACTTTTACCGAGAGATGTTGCGTTTAAAAAGCTTGAGGTTATGGTTAAGGCCAAGAATGCTGTTGAACTTGAATTTGGATTAACTTAGCAACCGTTTTAAATCCATAAATGTGAGATGTGATTATGAAGAAGGTTCTTCTAATCGTTGTTGATGGCATTTCCGACAGGGGAACAAAAACTCCTCTCAGTTCTGCAAAAAAGCCAAATATGGACAAATTAGCTGAGATGGGTATAAACGGAATAATGGATCCCATAGCTCCCGGAATAAGACCGGGAAGCGATACCGGGCACCTCTCCCTTCTCGGCTACGACCCCTACAAGTACTACACGGGCAGAGGGCCGATAGAAGCCGCTGGGGCAGGGATAGAGGTTAGGCCGGGGGACATAGCCTTCAGGGTGAACTTCGGGACTGTGGAAGGAGAAGGTAGCGTTTTCGATAAAGTAGTAGTTGACAGGAGGGCGGGGAGGATAAGCGAAACTGACGAGCTCGTCAAAGCTATCAACGAAGGAATCGATTTGAGCGAGTATGGGGTTGAGTTCATATTCAGGAGGGGGAGCGGGCACAGGGGCGCTTTGGTTCTAAGGGGAGAGGGGCTTTCAGACAAGATAAGCGACACGGATCCGCACAGGGTGGGGGAGAAGGTGAAGAGGTGCGTTCCGCTTGAGGATAGCGAGGAGGCGAGGAGGACTGCGGAGATAGTCAACTACTTCATGGAGAGGGCGCACGAGATTCTGGACAGGCATCCGCTAAACGAAGAGAGGGCTAAGAAGGGGTTGCCAAAAGCGAACGTCCTGTTGCTTAGGGGTGTTGGGAAGGTTCCGCACGTTCCGTCCTTCGAAAGCAGGTACGGTATGAGGTTGGCGGTGGTTGCGGGAACTACCCTTATAAAGGGGATCGGGAGGATACTCGGTGGGGACGTGATAGAGGTCGAGGGGGCGACGGGGAACAGATACACCAACGTCAAGGGGAAGGTGGAGGCGGCTTTGAAGGCCTTGGAAACGCACGACTTCGTTCTTTTGCACTTCAAAGCTACGGACGAGTTGGGACACGACGGCGATTTTGAAGGAAAGAGGGAGTTCATAGAGAAGCTCGACAGCCACTTCGAACCTTTGCTCAGCTTGGACTTCTCGAAAGTCTGCTTGATCCTAACAGCTGATCACTCGACACCAGTTACCGCGAAGGAGCATACGGGGGATCCCGTCCCGATCGTCATAGTTCACGAGGGGGTTAGGGTGGATGAGGTCGAGGAGTTCTCGGAGTTCGAAGCTTATAAGGGAGGGCTGTGTAGGATAAGGGGTTTGGATCTGATGAATATCGTAACGGATTTAATCGATAGGGCGGAGAAGTTCGGGGCTTAGTATGCTCGAGAGGTTGGTCATACCCCCGAATACGAGGTTCGAGGAGAGGACTCTCGTAGTTGAAGGGGACGCTCTTATAGGTGCGAACAGCGAGATAGGTTACGGGATAATAGCGAGGAAGGTAATCGTCGGCGAGAGAGCCAAGATAGAGGGAGACGTGTTTGGGAGGGAGGAGGTAAGGCTCGGGGCTTGGTGCAACGTTAAGGGAAACGTGATAAGCAAGGGCGACGCCTACGTCGGGGAGTTCACGAACATAGAGGGAAGATTGACGGTTTTCGGAGATCTTGAGATAGGTAGGAACGTTAGGATAAAGAACGGTTTCGAGGCGAGAGGGCTGATAACAATTCAGGATCCGATGCCGATGATCGTGTTCATCTTTCTCTACATCCTCGAACTTCTGAGGCTCGGAAGACTTGAGGAGGCGGAGAGGATCTTCGAAGAGGAGTTCGAATCCCCCTTGGAGGTTCCGGAGAACACGATCATGAACATCGACACCATAAAGACGGACTCCGACGTTACGATAACGGGTAGCAGGGTTTTGGGGAACGTTAGGGCGGGAGACGTGGTCGTCGAGAACGCCGAACTCTACGGGAGCCTGAAGGGAAACGTGCTCGTCGTGAATTCGAGCAGGATACACGGGACTGTGGAGGGAAAGGAGGTCTACCTCATCAACCGCAGCGTCGTTCTTGGACACGTAGATGCGGAGAGGGTTTACATGGAGGAGGGGTGCGTCGTGGAGGGATCGATAATAGGGAGAAGGGGGGTTTGGATAAAGCCAAAGGTCGAGCCATCTAAGGAGGTCGTTCAGATCGAAAAGTAGTCCTTGACCTCATCGAATACTTCGCCCAAAACTTTTTTCAGATCCTCCAAGCTTTTGTAGGGTCTGTTCGCAACTATCTTCCCGGCCAAGACCTTCCCTATTCCGGGGATGGCCTCGAGTTGATACAGCTTCGCGGTGTTCGGGTTCAGGATGGGGACGGCGGTTATCGATCTCCTTCCGTAATCGACGACCCTCGCGTCCAAGTACGTGTTCCTCTCGAACTCCCCCACCACCCCGACGAGCAGCGGATACGTCGCCAACTGCCTCGCGAAAGTGATCTTTCCCCTCCTCACCTCGCACCTCAAGTCCGTCAGCCTCCTTCCGATCGGTACGATCTTCTTCAACATTACGTTGTCCACGTTCCTCCTAACCCTCTCCTTGAATATCCTGAAGTATCTCTTGTGCCTGACGACGTTCCTTATCCCTATCCTCTCCATCGGCGTTCCCCTGAACACCTTCACCTGCCTTATGTTTATCCTCCTCACGAGCAGATTCCTTTCGAGCAGAAGTTCGAGAAACTCGTAGTTTTTCTCGAATGTCTCCTTCGTCTCTCCGATCAGACCTACAACGAAGTTTATTCCGGGTAGGAAGTAGGGAAGTCCGTTGTGACCTACGAACCTCCCGTAACGGTTTACGAGCTCTACTGCAAATAGAACCTCGTCGGGAGTCGCGCAGAGACTGTTCTTTCTCACCACCTTCTCGTCAGCGCTCTCCAAACCCATAGCCGCTACGTTTCCCGGAGTCTGGTATATCGTTACGATCTTCACTATCTCCCTCGACTCCTCCGGATGCGTGGCCAAGGTCTTGGGGTTGACGTTGTCCAAGTGAAGGGTTCTAATTCGGGGGCACTTCCTCCATATCACCCTGTGAAAGTTCTTCATGAACTCGGGATCGGGCTTTGGAACGTCGTAACTGAAATCCGCCATGTACGTGAAGAAATCCGTCTGATTTCCGAGCCTGAAGCATCTTACCCCCTGCGCGTAGAGGGCTTTGATCTCCTCCAAAACGGCTTTGGGATCCCTCATAGAAGGCTCTCCGTGAATTCTCTCGATGCAGAAAGAACATTTGCGCCAGTAACAGCCCCTGTAAGTTTCGATCTCGCAGACGATGTGGGGGTAGTCGGGGTGTTGCCTAACGACCTCCGCCCCCAGTATTGCGAAACGATTCACGAAGTTCCTTCCCCTCTCCTCAAGCCTTTCGAGCCTGTCCTTCCTTCCTACGAACTCGCAGAGGAATTTGAAGAGTTCCCTTTCGAAGGGAAATTTCATTACGTTCATCTCCTCCCTATCCTTCTCATCGAGCTCCAACGCTATCGGCCCGACCACGACCTTCCTGAACGGAAGATCCCTGAGCTCATCCAAAGACAACGGCACACCGCCCAAGTACTTCCCCGGAACTGCTATTCCCGCTATGACTACGACGAGATCGTATCCTTCGAGCTCCCTCCACAACACGTAGTTTCTCCTCAACTCGTCTACGGTTACGTATTTAGCATTCAAGCCCAAGTCCTTCAGCATTCCGTAAACGTAACGTGGATAGGGGGATACGTACGGAGGAACGCCCAGGCAGGAAGGTTCGTCCACGTATCCGTCCAGCACGCATACCCTCATCCGTCCAACACAAAGGCTTAATAGTAATTTGAACGTTGCTCGGAAGGAATGAGGACGGGCATAGTCTATCATCCTAAATACCTCGAGCACGAACAAACCCCCACCCATCCCGAGAGGAGGGAGAGGTTGGCGTACACGATGGATCAGCTGATTGAGGAGGGTATATTCGACAGGGTGAAGCTAATCGATCCCTCTCCCGCGAGCTTGGAGGACGTTTTGGCCGTTCACACCGAAGAATACGTGGAGTTCCTCAGGCGCTACAGCAAGATAGGGGGAATGATAGACTGGGACACGAACATACCCGTCGGAGTTTTCGAGAGGGCTTTGCTCGCCGCGGGCGGAGCTATAACGGCGGCGAGGGCTGTGGTGGATGGAGAAGTTGACAACGCCTTCGCGATGGTTCGACCTCCGGGGCATCATGCGAAGCCGTACATCGGTGCCGGTTTTTGCTATCTCAACAACATGGCGATAATGGTGAGGTGGTTGCAGAGGAGGGGTTTCGATAGGATCCTGATTTTGGACTGGGACGCGCATCACGGGGACGGAACTCAGGAGATATTTTACGAGGACGACGGCGTCCTCTTCATATCCTTGCATCAGATGCCCCTTTATCCCGGCACGGGTTATCCCGATGAGGTGGGGAGGGGGAGGGGTGAGGGATACACCATAAACGTCCCGCTTCCGCCGGGGACGGGAGATGAGGAGTATCTTATGGTGTTCGAGGAGATAATAGAGCCAGTTGCTAAGGAATTTCGGCCCGAGTTCATAGCGATCTCCGCGGGACAGGACAATCACTACACCGATCCCCTCACGGGCTTAGCTTTGACCGCTAAGGGCTACGCTGAGATGATGAGAAGGGCGGTGGAGCTTTCGAAGGAGCTTTGCGGGGGCAGGTTGGTTGCAATTTTGGAGGGCGGTTACAGCGTCGAGGCCGCGTTGCCCTACACGAATCTCGGCATAATAGCGGCGATGGCGGGCTTGGATCTGAGCTACATAAGGGAGCCCGAGATTTATCTTGGGGAGCTAAGGTGGAGGAAGAAGGACGTTAGGGACAAGGTTAAGAAGAACTTGGAAACCGTGAAGAGAATACACTCGAGGTATTGGAATTGTTTAAGAGATAGCTGACATCCTCCCGCACTAAAGTGTGAGTGGGGAGGTTAGCAGTCTTCTGAGATTGAGGACTGCGTGCGGGTTTGAATTCATCCCCGCTCTGAAGAGCGAGGCCTTCTTAAGCATGATTTGGAATTTGCAGATAAGCATAGAATTAAAGTAAATGGCTCGAAAGTTCAAGGAACCAAAACTTTGACCATTCCAGTCGTTTATAAGAGCAAAGTTGTCAAAGAAGACTCGGTGGTTATGATACGATACATTGGCTACATCTATGATTGGATCGTTGATAGAATTATATCCTTGACATAATCTAAATCTTTAGTATAAATATTTATAGAAGTTAAATTTATCAAGTATTAAATCAAATGTAAGTTATAATATTCAAAGACAGAACTCATGCGGGAAGATTTTTAGCCGATCAGATTCCATTTAAATTCGACGTCGTTGCAGTCATTCCGAGAGGAGTTTTGGTTGGTGTAGAGATCGCAAAAAAGTATGGTAAGCCTGTTTATGTCGTTGGGGTCAGGAAGATCCCCATCCCTCGGGAGCCCGAAGCCGGGTTTGGAGCTGTAGCGGAGGATGGCTCGAACTATCTGAACGAAGATATGCTTCCTCATTTAAACCTGGATTAGGATATCATAGCGAAGCTTGCCGAAGAGGTTAGAAGGAAGGTTGAAAGGAGAGTCAGACTTTACAGGATCAAGGAAATCGATCTGAATGGGAAAGATGTTCTGCTCGTCGATGATGGATTTGCCACGGGCTATACAGCAATCGCTGGAATCATGATGCTCAGAAAGAAAGGTGCAAAAAGAATTTATGCCGTAGCACCTTGCGCACCACTCGATACCGTTCTTCTGCTAAGGAAGTATGCTGAAGATGTTTTTGTCTTAAACATTCAGAAGTTTGGAGCTTTTGCAGTTGCAAGTTACTATCAGGATTTTAGAGATCCAAGCGATGAGGAGGTCTTGAAAGCTTTAAAAGAAGTGGATCCCTAAACAGCGGAATAAATAAATACGGTAACACAAATCTGTTTTGGATGTTAAAAGAGATTGCTAAGGATATTAAAAGTCTAATCGATCCGGTAATTTGGATTACGGAAGGAAGATTTACGAGCAATGAGTTAAGGCTATTTGATGATGCAAGGCAACTCTACGAACTCCAGTTAGCCAAGTTGGAGTTTCTGAGATTCGGTGACGATCTAAAGGAATTCGTAAGGAGAACCTCCTATTTCGAGGAGATCCTTGGAAAGAAGAGCTGGCACTACTTCATAAGTGGAGTTAAGGGGAAGGGACAGATCGGACACACGAACCAATACATGACGCACTGGTTTTATCCCTACAAGGGAAAGTTTCACGGGCAGATGATCAAGGCTTTAATAAACTTCATTGAGGCTAAAGAAGGTGATCTGATTTTAGATCCTTACTTAGGCTCTGGCACGACTTTGATAGAGTCCTCCCTTTTAGGTATCGACGGCTATGGTGTCGAGATAAACCCCGCCTTAGCCATAGTCTCCCAGATCAAGCTGGACTCGTTAAAGATAAACTACGAAGAGATTTCAACCGAAATCGATTTCTCAAAAGTTTATAAGGTCTTCGAATACTTCTCAAGCCTCAAGATTCCAAAGAACTCGATTAAGCCAACCGTCGAGGATTGCCTGACCGCTAAAGAGCTCTTGGAGATACTTTGGGAGAGTTTCTTTCCTTCCTCCTTCCTTCACGACCTACCCTTCGAATGGCGTAATTTCCTACTTCTAATCTATCTTCATGCCCTCTCGGATTACACTTACCTTTCCGGAACGAAGAAGGGGAAATCGTTCCAACAGTTCTTTTTCGACAACTTCAAGGAATACATGAAAACGATCGAAGGCTGTTGGAACGTCATGAACCAACTTGGAATCAAATTGGGCGATTACGAGATAGTCATAGGATCCGCGCTGGATGTAAAACTTAAGGATGAGAGTGTTAAGGGAATCGTTACATCTCCACCTTACAGCATAGCCCTCGATTACATAAAGAACGACGAGCATCTTCTTAACTACTTGGGCGTCGACATCGGGGAGCTAAGGAACCACATGATCGGGTTGAAGGGAAAGGGTAAGGAGAGGCTTGTGCTTTACGAGCGAGACCTTAAGAAGAGCATAGAGGAGATGTTCAGAGTTCTCGAGCCGAACGGTTGGGCGATAATAGTTTTGGGAGATATAAGCATAGACGGTAGTAGGACGAACTTCAACCGTAAGATAATCGGATGGAGCAAGGACATCGGCTTTGAAGACGCTTGGCAGTTGGAGAGAGCCATATTAGGAGGATTTGCGAAGTTGAGGTTCGAATACCTGATATTCCTTCAGAAGTGAGACAATGGATAAGGGAACAAGGAAAAGGATATGGGACTATTTGGAGGGATTTATGCAAGGCTTAGTGAACAAATACGATCCAGATGTAGTTAAGAACGAGGTCTTGAAAAAAGAGTTCTTCAGCGAGAAGAAGGGAGAGTACAAGCCGTTTCACATGGCTCTGATTCCAGAGGAGTTTCTGAGAATTCAATCTTTCTTCAGATCTTTTTCTACATCTCTTGGGCAAGGCGTCTTCGAATACATAGCGAAGATAATTGCCGAAGACAGCAGTCTGTGGGATGATGTTAAGAGAAACGCAAGGTTTGTTGCTACGGCATCTCCAAACGTTCAGTCATTCGTTGACGATTACCTTGAAAAGTTAGAGCGGAAGGTCGTCAAGCCGAGCACGAATGTAGAGATCCCGGAGCCGGAAAACGATGCCAAGAAGGAGATTGTCGTTGATCTCTATCTTAGGAAGGATGATAAAGATTACTTTTTGGAGATAAAATCACCGAAACCGAATAAGGATCAAACTCGTAGAACTAAGGAGAAGTTTCTGTATCTTAGGGCAAGTCCTTGGTTCAACGCTATAACGTTCTACGCTTTTCCTTACAACCCATTCGGTGAAAGTAAGGAAAATTACAGGTGGAGCTTTACGAAGATGTTCTTTAGCATGGATGAGCTTTTAATTGGGCAGGAATTCTGGGATTTTTTGGGTGGGACGGGGACATACTTGGAATTGCTCGAACTGTTCAGGGAATTCGGTAAAAAGAGAGGTAGAGAGATCGTTAGAAAAATATTCAGATCTTACCCTTGAGCAACTCCGCCCCCCGCTCCACGACTATCTTCGTGGGCGTCGGCAACTTCTGACCCGCCCTCTTAAGAGCCTCCTTCGCGAAGTCGAAGTGCTCTGGCTTGACCCAGAGGCTGAGTATCTTGGTTCCCGGGAATACCCTCGCCGCCCTCCCAACCGGCTTCCCGAAAGCCCTCCTCATACCCTGCGAAATTCTGTCAGCTCCGGCACCAACGGCCATCTTGTGCTCTCTAAGCACGTGGTGGGGGTAGATCCTAATCTTGAGCTTGAAGCTACTGCTTCCGGCCATCTTCGCCATGTACTTCCCGGCGGCGAGCCTCGCAGCTTCGAGCGCGACGTCCCTTATCTGAACGGCCTCCTCCGCAACCAGCGTGACCATGACCGGGAACGTTGCGGATCTGTTTCCCATCTCGAACTGCCTTATCCTGATTCCCGGAACTCCGTCTATGTACTCCACCCTCGTGTAAGGCCTTTCGAGCCTCCTCCACATCCTCGCCGGCTTCCTCGCCATGGCAACCACTCCCCTCAAAGGCTATTTAACTTTAACCGACTGTCTTCGCACCTCTCGCCATCGAAATCTTTCCCGTTCGAGCCATCTCCTTTATCCCGAACTGTCTCATTAAATCTACGAACGCGTTTATCTTCTCCTCGTCACCAGTTATTTCGATTATGAAGCTGTCCCTCGCAACATCAACAATCCTCGCCCTGAATATGTTCGCTATCTCGATTATCTCGCTCCTCTTTGCAGGGGTTGCGTGAACCTTTATGAGCGCGAGCTCCCTTTCAACGCTGTTCTCGCTCAAGTCGCTTACCTTTATCACCTCTATGAGCTTGTTCAACTGCTTCATCACCTGCTCCAGCGTTCTATCGTCTCCCCTAACGACTATGGTCATTCTCGATATGTCCTCCTTCTCCGTCGTCCCCACCGCCAAGCTCTCTATGTTGAAACCCCTCCTCCTGAAGAGCGAAGAAACCCTCGCCAGAACTCCGGGCTTGTTCTCAACCAAAACCGCTATCGTGCACCTCTTCTCACTCACCGTCGAGCACCTCCCTCAACGATCTGCCCGGAGGAACGAACGGAAAGACGTTTTCCTCCACCTCAACGTGGAAATCTATGACAACCGGCTTATCGATTTCAAAAGCCTCCCTTAGAGCATCCTCAACCTCAGAAGGTTTCTCAACAGTTATTCCATGAGCTCCAAAACCCTTCGCGATCTTCTCGAAGCTCAATTCAGGATACCTCAGCCTTGTCGCTGAATACCTCTTTCTGTAGAAGAGCTGTTGCCACTGCCTTACCATACCTAAGTAGGCGTTGTTCAGTATGCAGACCTTTACTGGGATGTCGTAATCGACGCAGGTCGCGAGCTCCTGAACGTTCATGAGAAAGCTCCCGTCTCCGGCTATATCGACGACGATCTTGTCCGGGAAAGCCACCTGAGCTCCCATCGCAGCCGGGAAACCGAATCCCATAGTCCCTAGCCCCCCCGAGGTTATGAACTGGCGTGGATGCTTCACCTTGAAGTACTGCGCCGCCCACATCTGGTTCTGTCCGACCTCCGTCGTGACTATGGCGTCCGGGGCGAGCTCGTATATCTTCTCAACGACGTATTGCGGTTTTATCACGTTCTCGCTCCTCTCGTACCTCAGCGGGTATTTCCTCTTTAACTCGTTCACCCTGTCCATCCACTCCTTCCTCTGCTTCGTCTTTATCATCTTGATCATCTCTTGCAGTATCAGCTTCGCATCTCCGACTATCGGCACGTCCACCCTAACGTTCTTCCCTATCTCAGCCGGATCGATGTCTATGTGAATTATCTTGGCTTCTGGGGCGAACTCCGAGAATTTTCCGACCGTCCTATCGCTGAATCTGCACCCGATCGCAATTATCAGATCCGCCTCCATCACTGCCAAGTTCCCGTACTTGGTTCCGTGCATTCCTATGAACCCCAAGCAGAGCGGATGCGTTTCGGGAATCGCACCTTTGCCCATCAGCGTCGTAACCACGAAAGCCGGTATGGTTTCCGCAAGCTTTAGAACCTCCTCGTGTGCGTTGGATAGCCTGACGCCACCTCCCGCCAATATTATAGGCCTCTCGGACTTCATTATGAGATCGACCGCCCTCTTTATCTGCTTCGGATGTCCCTTAGTTTTTGGCTTGTATCCTATCAACTCCACCTTCTCCGGATAGTCGAACTCTATGTCCGCCATGGTCACGTCTCTCGGCAGATCTATCAGAACGGGTCCGGGTCTGCCGGTGGAGGCTATGTGGAAGGCCTCCTTAATTATCCTGAGCAGTTGTTTCTCGTCGGTAACGAGGTAGTTGTGCTTGGTTATCGGCATGGTTATTCCCGTTGTGTCCGCCTCCTGAAAGGCGTCGTTTCCTATCATAGCCCTCGGAACTTGCCCCGTCATGACGACGAGGGGGGAGGAGTCCATGTAGGCGGTGGCTATTCCCGTAACAGTGTTGGTCGCCCCCGGGCCGGAAGTTGCGAATGCGACGCCAACTCTGCCAGTTGCTCTCGCGTATCCGTCAGCTGCGTGAACAGCGGCTTGTTCGTGCCTCGTCAGTATGTGCACTATTTCGGAATCGTACAAGGCGTCGTAGACCTCCAAAATCGCGCCGCCGGGAATCCCGAATATGTGCTCAACGCCCTCCATCTCCAGAGCCTTGACGATCGCGTCCGCAGCACGCATGGAACCACCCCAAAAACCCCGCAGAATAGCGGGATAGTTTAAGCTACTACCAACAAAATCGATACGAGAAGAACGATGGTCGTGGCGGGTTTTCGCATCAACTGGATTGGCGACGTCCAATTTTAAATATTTTTCGATGATAGTTGCTTTGAGAAATCTTCAGTTTTAGTCCATACGCTATGAAAGATTATGAACATTTAAGACGTTTTGTTAAAAATTTTTAAGAGCCTCATATCGTTGGTTGGGCTATGAACAGCGGAGATACGGCATGGCTGCTCGTTTCCACCGCTTTAGTGATGCTAATGACCCCGGGACTCGGATTGTTCTACGGAGGGATGGTCAGAAGGAAGAACGTGCTGTCGATGATCGCCCTGTGCTTCTTGGCCTTGGCGATAGTCAGCGTTCAGTGGGTTCTCTTCGGATTCGCCCTTGCATTCGGAAACGACATCCACGGCATTATAGGATTTAACTCGTCGTTCTTGGGACTCGTAGGGCTGTTGAAGGGATCGCTCAGCTACGCACCGACGGTTCCGGCCTTGGTTTACGTCGCGTTTCAGCTGATGTTCGCGGCGATAACCCTCGGCATAAATGGCGGAGAGGGTCAAGCATACACATGAAGATGGTTTTGGCGATAATAAGGCCTGAGAAGCTTGAGGATGTGAAGAGAGCTTTGGAGGAAAAAGGGTTTGTAGCGATGACGGTGATGGAGGTAAAGGGTAGGGGGGAGCAGAAGGGGATAAGGTTGCAGTTCAGGGGGAGGGAGCTTGAGGTGGATCTGCTTCCGAAAATGCTACTCTTCCTCGTAGTCAAAGACGAGGACGTGGATAAGGTCGTAAACATAATCTCCAACAGCGCCAGAACGGGTAGATTCGGTGACGGTAAAATATTCGTCGTCCCTGTCGATAAATCAGTCAGAATTAGAATCAGAGTAGTTGACGTGTAAAATTTTAATAAATTTTTAAATCTTTCTTCTGTCGATAACCCTCTTGGCCTTCCCTTCGAACCTCTGCAGGGTGCCGGGGTTG
>Ga0256914_1000640_pt1 | contig 34133 bp, 33 predicted proteins | sample HulkmetaG_FD_191571 | JGI IMG/M metagenome (GOLD analysis project Ga0256914, IMG submission 191571) | Hydrothermal chimney microbial communities from Main Endeavour vent field at the Juan de Fuca Ridge, Pacific Ocean - Hulk | ecosystem: Environmental > Aquatic > Marine > Hydrothermal vents ... | reverse complement strand
CGGGCGCGGGCACACGCACGCGGGCGCATGATGTGCGGGCGGGCGCGGGCTCGCCTCCGGCGCTTGCGCCTTGAGAGCCCGCGTTCACTCGGCTGATGATGCGGGCGAGCCGGTTGCAGGCGCACACGCATGACTAAATTCACCAGCCAACATCCATTATCAATCCCAGATAGCCACCATATTCGCTAATCTTTGTCCATGTTCGTCAAAATGCGCAGCTACTTAGCCTCAGATTTTCACAGAAGTACAGAAAAGCATCAAATACTTACTCCCCCAAATTGCGGTCAAAGATGACAAAAATCATAGAAAGGGGTGCATTAGCAGCGCGATATTAAACTATACTCTTTCTTGCTGCTCCATAACAAGTCAGCAGCTTCACCGTAATGCGGAGGGTTCCATGAAATCAACATCCCAAAATAAACGGACGATCATGGCCGTCATCGCTGTGATCATTGGCCTGATCATGGCCTACGTCATCCCGTCGATGGTTCAATTCTCTCTGAAACGTGTGCTTATTTATCTCAGCGCTCACATTGAGGAGGGATTTCCTGCATTCTCCAGCGGCCTGAAACTCTTTGATTTCTTTTTCTCGGTCTGGCGGGCCTTCATCTTCTCGGCTGGCGCAGCCCTGATTGTCATTGCCTGGGAAGTCAAAAAGGGAAGCGAATGGACCTATCCCCTGGCACTAACACTCTTTGCGATTCCATCCATCGGCGGTTTTTTCATGTTCCTGCCCTATGTTAGTTGGGTGCCAGGCTTTCCGCTTCCCATGATTATCTCATTTATCGGATTGGCCGGATACTGGGCATTCATTCTCTTGCGCGATGCCGACAAAATGGAAAAATGGTCCCAATTCTTCGCTTTGACTTTTATCGGCATGATGATTACCCATGCCTTCACCATTGGCGTGGGAGCGCAACGCACCATGGCGACGCGTCCAGGATGGCCCATGTATCCAGATTACACCTGGTGGGTCTTCCGCTGGGCGGGAGAAGTCAACTGGGTGGCTGCCCTCCTGCTTTTCATCTCAATCCCGCTGCTGGCCATGAAAAAGAAAGCTGGTTGGTGGTTGGCCGTGATCCCCGCCATCACGATCTTGATGATCAATGTGCCCACTCAGTTTATCCGCACGAAAACGCTCGATTATCTCTATGGCTCGCTGCTGGCTCTCGGCGTGCTTTTCTTTACGATGATACCGTATTTCAAACGGCATCTGCTGGCCGATGAAAGTGAACCTGGCGCATCAGCATAATTCGCGCAGCTCGTGTGCAACTTTTTATAAAGTCGCACATCAGGAATTTCATACTTCTTTATGCCGCTGTTTTTCAGAGAGCGGGTAGTTCTGAGCGATGATCTCCTCGGTGTGCCTCAACATCTCGGCAAAATCTTCCTCGATGTACCGGGCAACAGCCGCTGGGTCTGGAACCAAGCCATGGTCGGTCATAATGCCCACGCTGACAGCGCCTGCGTAGCTAAAGATGCTGATACCCATGCCCAATCGCCCCGATTGCGGAACCCAGAACATGATACGCTCGACCTGACTGCCGGCTAGATAAAGTTTTTCGCGGGGCCCGGGCACATTGGTCAGCACCAGGGTCGATTTCGAGGCGAAGAATTCAACAGCCAAGCCTTCGATTTCGGTGGGCGTCATGCCCATAGCTTCCAACAAAGCATAGCCCACCACCGCCTCGGGTGAACTTTTCAAATCGTCCATGCGCTTCTTCACTTCCATCACCCGCTCAACAGGATGCCGGATTCCCAATGGTAACGAAAGCACTACCAATCCAAAATGATTGCCTAACTTGACAGCATCCTTTAGTGGGCGCAAATTGACCGGCAGCATAGCCCGAATGCTCATTTTTCTGGGAACACGCTTGTGGCGGCTCAACAAATATCGACGCAAGCCGCCCGCCACCGCGGCCACCAAAACATCATTCACTGTCACACCAAAAGCATCCTTCACACGCTTGACATCCGCCATAGGCAGACCAGCCGTCCAGGCAACCACTTTCTTACGCCCTAGTTTGCCTTTGAGGATTGTCTTCTTGTCCGCAGGCAAAAGGGCCAGGCGCATCAACCGCGAGGCAAAAGCTCGGGCCTGCCCTGCCCGCTTGACTAGATGAGAGGGACTGGTCAGCATAGAGACGCTCTCATCAGCCACCGTTTTGGTGGCAGCAAAAACACTGGCTGCCGGATGAAACAGCGCATGCACCAAGCGCCCGCGACGCCGATGCGATTTCTCAGATTCCGGCTCGGGCCAGGGCGCATCAGCAGAAACATCGCACAGCGTCATCAACACTGCCATCAGTGCAATGCCATCGGCAATGGCATGATGCAGCCGCACTACCAAAAAAGCCTCCCCTGTAGCCTGATTCTCCAGCAAATGAAACTCCCACAAAGGCTTGGTACGATCCAGCGGTGTGCTCACTAATTTATTGATAACCATCATCATCGCTTCCTGGCTGCCATCCGCAGGCAACCTCACCCGGAAGAGATGATTTTCAATATCATAATGCGGATCATCCTCCCAATAAGGTCCGCGCATCGGCGTCCGCGATTCATGCACCCGCTGTCGAAACCGTGGCCAACGCTGAACCATACGAAACTCGATGGTTGCTTTCAAACGCTCATAATCCAGAGCCTCGGCAAACTCGAAGAAACCAGCAATCATCATCAGATTGGTGGGGTCATCCATGTGCAGCCAAGCTGCATCGATATTTGACAAAGCCTTACGGGCCATCTCGCACTCCTGAGCGTTGGGGAACGAAACATTCTTCTTATCTTATCGTACCTGGTATAAAAACGCCCAATTAACGCAGACCCAATGAGAAGCAACATGCCCGTTGAAGAAAACACAAAGGCATGATACAATCCACATTCATATCCGCAGCAGGATTTTTCGTGTCCTTCGTTGCTAATCGGAAAACGTGAATAGTTACTGAAGAAAAAGGTAACTACTAACGTCCCCGACTTCAATCACCACAAAGGCGCAAAGACACTAAGAACACCAAGCATTTCAAAGCTTTTTCTTTTCTTCGTGCCTTTGTGGCTTCGTGGCTTCGTGGTTTCTAGCCGGGCTACCTTAGTAGTAACAGAAAAAGGATGGAAACGTTGGTGTTTCACCTTTCTTGACGCCTTTGTGACGAAAATGGCTAGCGTTGCCGATGGTGTCGGTCAAATTCGAACTGCTGCCAACTTTAATGCACCATGTCCATTCCCACCATCATCTTCTACCAATCATCGCCCGCGCATCTTTACGGCGGTCAATTGGATATGCTGCGTTTCTTCCGGGCCTATGATAGCAACCGCCTACAAGCCCGAGTACTGGTTCCCGCGGAGGGAGCTTTTACCGATCAGGCCCGGGCACTGGGAATACCTATCACGCTCATGCCCTTGCCCGCTGAGCTGGCCCGTACTGGCGGCGCTTTGCTCCACGGCTCATCCTGGGATAGAATACGACAACTGGCGCTGCTAACCCCATGGAGCCTGAAACTGGCCCGCTGGCTGCGCTCGATGCAGGCACAAGGGCTTTATGCCAACAATCGCCGGGCTGTGCTTACCTTGGGCCCGGGTGCAAAACTGGCCCGAATCCCCCTCTTCTGGCACATCAAGCAAGATTTGGATCGCGGGCGCATGGACAAGCTGGCTATGCGGCTGATGACCCGGGCTGCAGGCTGCTCGCAAGATGTGCAACACGCGTTCCAGCAACGTCATCCAGCCTATGCCGGGCGCATTGGCTATGTGCCCAATGGCATTCCGCTGGCGCAATTCAGCGCACCGGGCCCGACCTTGCGCCCCAACCTGGGCATTCCTGCCGAGGCTCCGGTCATCGGTCTGGTAGGCAGCCTGACCCCGCGCAAAGGCGTAGACCTTTTTGTGCAAGCTGCGCACGCACTGCACCACGATTTCCCGCAAGCGCACTTTTTGCTGGCAGGGGATGCGCCCGCCGCCTACGCCGCATTCAAGCAACAAATACTCCGCAAAGCAGCCCCCTTGCAGCAGACAAACCATTTTCATGCCCTGGGCTGGCTGGCCGACATGCCAACGTTTTATCGCACCCTGGACATTTTAGCCATGCCCAGTCGCATCGAAGGCTTTGGCCTGGTGGTCATCGAGGCCGCGGCCGCGGGCGTGCCCACCGTGCGCACAGCCACCGGGGGATACACCGAAACCACCCTGCCCAACAAAACAGGGCTCATCATTCCGAGCAACGATGCCAATGCCCTGACCCAAGCCCTGGCCCAACTGCTGGCCCACCCGCAACAACGCCGACAAATGGGCGCAGCCGCCAAAACCTACGCCTTCCAGAACTTTGACCTGCCACCCTTTGTGCAAGCCCTCACCCAAGCACTACTGGCAACCATAGCCTGACATCCCACTCAACCTCCAATATCTACCACACCATGCCCAACACCACCAAAATCCGCGTCGGCCACGTGATCACCCGCTTTCATGGCGCGGGCGGCGCCAAAAACACCCTGATGACTTGCGCAGGACTGGACAAATCCCGTTTCGAAGTTGACCTCATTGTGGGAGCCAGCGCAGATGAATGGCGAGCTAAGGGTGCAGGCGTCAACTGGATTCAGATTCCCGACCTGGTACGACAAGTGAACCCCTGGCACGATAGCCGCGCCGCACGCAGCTTGCAACAATTGTTCCAGCAAAAAAACTACACCATCGTACACACCCATCTGGGCAAAGCGGGCATTCTCGGGCGCTGGGCTGCCCACCGAGCCCGAACCCCCATCGTCATCCACGGCCTGCACGGCGCCACCTTCAATCCCACCCAAACCGCGCTGGAAAACGCCATCTACCTGTATCTTGAAAAACGCGCCATGCCCTGGACACACAAAATCATCAGCGTGGGCCAAGATTTGATGCAACGCTATCTGGATGCGGGCGTGGGGCGACCACAAGACTACGTTATCATTCACAGCGGCATGGATCTACGCGCATTTCGGCAGGCCGCCCACATGACCCCGGAAGAACGTCGGGCCAAACGCCAGGAACTAGGCCTGCCCGACGATGCCTTTGTTGCAGGCTACATCGCCGCGCTGGAATGGCGCAAAGGACATCATCATCTCATCAAAATCATGCAGCGTCTGGCCCGCAACTACCCACACTTGCACATGCTCTTTGCTGGCGAAGGCTTTTCATCGCAACGCCTGAAAAACCTGGTGCAAAAAGCTGGACTTAACCGACGCATCCACTTTTTGGGCTATCGCAACGACGTGCCCGAAATTATGGCCGCACTGGATGTCAAACTCTTTGCCAGCGAGCGCGAAGGCCTGCCGCAAGTGCTGGTACAAGCAGATACCGTGGGCGTGCCCATCTTGGCCTTTGATGCAGAAGGCGTACGCGAAATGGTGCATCATGGCGTCAATGGCTTTGTTTTTGCCCACGGCGATACAGACAGCCTGGCCGCGGCCCTGGAGCAATTCATCCAGCAACCGGAAACCGCTCGGGCCATGGGCCAAAAAGGCCGCGCCTTGGTCGATGATCGCTGGGACATCAGCACCATGCAGCGCAAAACAGAAGCACTTTATGACAAGCTGCTGCAAGAAAAGGGATTATTATGAGCTTGCATCGCGAAAGTTTATGGACCGGGCCCGAACGGCGGCGGCAGCTTGGCCTGCTGTTGGGCGACAGCCTGCTCATCACCTTAAGCATCGTGCTGGCGGTCATCTTCCGGCGCATACTCATCGAGGGCGTTCCCTGGCCGCGGCTACGCCTCTGGCCCCTGCCCAGCGGCTCCTTCTCGCTCATCTTCGCCTTTCTCTTCGCCCTGTACATCTTCGATCAATACAATCTGGCCCGCGACATGGCCCAACGCTCCAACACCACGGTACTCTTTTTAGCGACCCTGGTGGCCATGGGCCTGGCCGCGCTCATCTCCTTCTTCTTGCGCGGCCTGCAACTGGGACGTGTAGTGGTACTGGTGCAATGGCCCCTGGCATTTCTCTTCCTCTATTTGTGGCGACGAGCCTTTCATGCCTGGCTGCTACGCTTTGCCCGCCCCAAAAGGGTGTTGCTGGTGGTGGATAACCTGGTAGAGCAAGGCATCGAGGCAGAAATCAGCCACCGCCCTTTGGGTGACTACCAGGTCATAGGAACCTTCACCGTGGCCGACATGCAGGATAAACAGGACGATGGAACCTGGCAATTGCTGGACGCCCGCGGTCGCACGCTGGAACAAGCTGTGCAAGAGGAAGGGGTTAATGTGCTGGTCTTCTCTGCCCGGGCTGGATTTCCGCCGCAATACCTGGAACAAGCTATCGATTGGAAATTTGATGGCATTGGCGTTTACGATGCTGCCAACTTCTACGGCGCCATGACAGGCCGCGTCCCCATCGAAACCATCGACGCCCGCTGGATTCTCACCTATCTTAGCCAGCCTTACGGCTCACCCGTGGTACGCCAGCTCAAGCGGGTGATAGATGTGCTGCTGGCCAGCCTGGGGCTGACACTTTCATTGCCCTTCTGGCCCCTGCTCATGCTGGCCATCAAACTCGATTCGCCTGGCCCCGCCATCTTCCGGCAAGAACGCTTGGGCATGCGCCAACGCCCCATCATCATCGCCAAATTCCGCTCCATGTACCATAAATTCGAAGAGGAAGGGGAAGCTGCCTACGCCCAGGCGGCAGATCCGCGCGTTACTCGCGTGGGCAAATGGCTGCGCAAAACCCGGTTGGATGAGCTGCCGCAGTTGTGGAATGTACTCAAAGGGGAACTCAGCATCGTAGGCCTGCGTCCCATCCGCAAAATCAATGCCGATCGTCTGGCGCAAATGATTCCCTTTTATCACCTGCGATTCAGCATGAAGCCAGGATTGACCGGGTGGCCGCAAATCAGGTATCGTTACGCAGATGACGATATTTCGCACCTGCACAAATTCGAATATGAACTCTATCACATCCAAAATGCCAGCCTGGCCTTTGATTTGTATCTCATTGTCAAAACCTTGCAAATGATCATCTTCGGGCGAGGCCAATAAAACACACCATGAGCACCCTCCAAGCCATCCTTAAAACCATGCGTCCCAAACAGTGGACGAAAAATATCTTCGTTTTCGCGGCCCTGGTCTTTGACGGTAAACTCACGCGGCCCGGCCCACTGCTCAAAGTCACCGCACTCTTTGCTCTCTTCTGCCTCATCTCCAGCTCGGTTTACCTGCTCAACGATCTGGCCGACATCGAAAAAGATCGGGCGCACCCCAAAAAACGGCATCGTCCGTTGGCCTCGGGCGCACTCAAGCCAGCCTACGCGGTGATTGCGCTGCTGGTACTGATGAGCTTCTCGCTGATTGCGGCCTATTGGTTGGACCCCGCCGCGGCCCTGGTGTTGGCCACCTACTTCGTTATGAACGTGGCCTACTCCTTCTGGCTGAAACACATGGTCATTTTAGATGTGCTGACCATTGCTGCTGGCTTTGTGCTGCGGGTGGCAGCGGGGGCGGCAGTGGTGCATGTAGAACGCTTCTCGCCTTGGCTTTATGTTTGCATCACCCTGGGCGCGCTGCTGATTGCCCTGGGCAAGCGTCGAGCCGAACTCATGGCCCTGGAAGATGGCGCCCGGGCGCATCGGGCCATTCTGGAAGAATACACCATCAACTTCCTGGATCATCTCATCAGTCTCACCACTGGTGCCACCATTGTCACCTACTCTCTTTACACCTTTTCAGCGCACAATCTGCCGCAAAACCACCTGATGATGCTCACCGTGCCTATCCTCATCTACTTCCTCTTCCGCTATCTTTATCTCATCCATGTTCGGCAACTGGGTGGCGCCCCTGATGAGCTCATCTTCAAAGATAAACCACTCTTCATCTCCGCCATCTTCTGGGCCCTGGCCGCGGTCATCATCCTATATCTGTAAAAACACGATCCTCCCCAGTCCTCACCCCTGTCCTCCCTACTGGTGAATCAGCAACTGGTGGTTTACCGCGGATTGGGACGGAAGACCGGGGACGGGGCATGGTTCACGGTTCAAGGTTTGGAGGTTTGGCACCCGGCGCGGGCCGCGGAAAGGCGGGGCTTTTGTGTGGGATTTGGAGATTCGATGGCGGTTGATGGCGGTTGAGCAGGCGGATGCGTGAGGCCCGGGCGCCCGAGATGCGCGCAAGCTGGCACAACCTTCAACCAGCAAACCTTGAACCTGAAATCCTACGAGAACAACGAACTGTGAACCCAAAACCATTAACCAGCAACCTCCCATGGCAACAGCGCCCGCTCCACAACAAACCGGGCCTCATCCGGATCCAGGCCCGGCCAAGCAAACTGCTCAAAACGCGTATAGCCGCGCTCATCAAACAGCACCCCCTCCTCCTGCAGCCGCACTTGCTGATCGCCGGGCGTATGGTCGGCATGACGAATGGAGCAACGCCCCGCCTTGTTGATAACCCGCTGCCAGGGAATCAGCGCGGCCTGCTCTGGTGTAAGTGCGTTGAGTGCCCATCCCACCGTACGCGCAGCCCCCGGCGCTTCCAAAATCTCGGCAATGCGCCCGTACCAGGTCACCTGCCCCCGCGGAATCTGCAAAGTGATGAGCCAAACCTTCTCGAAAAATGTTCGCTGAGGCATAAGAAATACAAAATCATCGCTATCTGGTCAGCGTCCCACCTAGCAACTGTTCCGCAACAGCCAACTCCGCGGGCGTGTTCACATTCATTAGCGCCCGCAAATCCGAACTCAGTCTGCGCAACTCAGGCTCGGACACAACCCGTACCCGCACTTGCGCATGAAACGCAATCAAACGCCGTTGCCGACGTGCAATGGCCTGCTCGATGGCAGGCAGGCATGTTTGCCGCCGATACACCGCACACAAAGGATGCAGACGATCATGGGCCTGGGGAATCACCACATCATACTCAGGAGCCTGCTCCAGCAAATAGCGCATAAACCGCTGCGAAAGAAAAGGCATATCCACCGCCACCAACAGCACCAGCTCGCCCGAGACTGCACGCAGCCCCGAATAAAGCCCCATCAGCGGGCCATAGCCGGGCTGCACATCAGGCACAATCGGGCGCTGCAAAAAACGATACGGCGCCGCATCATTACTCACAATGACTACATCCTCAGTAAGCGTGGCCAACGTGCGCACCACACGCGCGACCAACGGCTCACCATCAAACATGAGCAACGCCTTGTTGCGCCCCATGCGACTACTGGCGCCCCCCGCCAGCACCAAAGCTGAAATCATAACGTGACAGTTACTTGCCTTAAACCGAAAACACCGAGCCAAGTGCGCCCGGTGTCACGGTCATTCAAGTCAAAATCGCAACTACTCGGCGCCGGCAGCTTTCAGCAACGAAACAGCCTGTCCCACAGTCGCAATACTCATGGCATCCTCATCAGAAATCTCGCCACCAAATTCATCTTCAAAAGCCATCATCAACTCAACTAAATCCAGACTGTCAGCTTCCAGATCCTCGCGAAAACGGGAATCCATAGTGACCTCCGAGGCATCAGCACCAAGCTGATCGACAATAATTGCAATAACGCGTTCTTCAACAGACATTAACTTCCTCCAAAATGGGATTAGTAAATTAGTTATCAGGTATTAACAAGAGGCCTCGATTTTAGCATGTTGCGGCGCACTTGCAAAATAAACGCAGAAACTTGTTGCTGCGGATACTCACACTAGATAACCCGACAGCGGGCCAAGAGTCGCGGTATTTTTACCAAAATCACAAAAATGATCCGTTTGGGTCATGGTCAGACGCCCGAATAAAGAGTATACTGAATCCTGACAAGCTCAGACCATTTTGCAAGTCACATTTTCACATCATCCATTGCTTGATAGGCGGGGTCCGTGTGCGACCTCGGGGAGGTGGACAACAGGATTGTCCCGCAACACAGCCCAGATGCCGCGCGCCCGCCGCAGCCAGAACGCTTCATACCCCAACAGCAAAACACTCATCCCACTCAAAGGAGCACTCCCAATGGCCACACCACAAGATGCCATGACCCTCATCAAAGAACACGATCTTAAAATCGTTGATGTAAAATTTACCGACCTTTTTGGACAATGGCAACACTTCTCCATCCCGGTAGAAGCCTTTAGCCAGGAACTGGCCTTCGAAGAGGGCATGGGCTTTGATGGCTCCTCCATTCGCGGCTTCAAAAGCATCGAAAACAGCGACATGATTCTGCTGGCTGACCCCGATACCGCCCTGGTCGACCCCGTGGCCGAAATGCCCACCCTCAGTCTCACCTGCGATGTCTACGACCCCATCACCCGGCAGCCCTACCAGCGTGACCCCCGCTATGTGGCCCGCAAAGCAGTAGCCTACCTGCGCCAAACCGGCATCGCCGATGAAGCCTACATCGGGCCCGAGGCAGAATTCTTCATCTTCGACAAAATCATGTACTCCGCGGGCGAATACTCCGCTGCCTACCAAATCGACAGCGTCGAAGGCCCGTGGAACAACGGCATCTTCGGCTTTGGCCACTCCATCCCCCACAAACGAGGCTACTTCCCCGTCCCACCGGTAGACACCCTACAAGAACTACGCTCCAAAATGTCCCGCACCCTCATCCAGGCAGGCATCGATATCGAAGTCCATCATCACGAAGTCGGCACAGCGGGCCAATGCGAAATCGACATTCGCTTTGACAAACTGGTAAAAATGGCCGACCAGGTACAGCTCTACAAATACATCGTCAAAAACGTAGCCCGGCAAGAAGGCAAAACAGTCACCTTCATGCCCAAACCCATCTTTGGCGATAACGGCTCCGGCATGCACACCCACCTGAGCCTGTGGAAAGATGGCAAACCCCTGTTCGCCGGCGACCAATACGCAGGTCTCAGCCAAATGGCCCTATGGTACATCGGCGGCGTTCTTAAACACATCAACGCCCTGCTGGCCATCGTTGCCCCCACCACCAACTCCTATCGCCGCCTGGTTCCCGGTTACGAAGCCCCCGTGGTCATCGCCTACTCTGCACGCAACCGCTCCGCAGCCTGCCGCATCCCCATGTACTCCTCATCCCCCAAAGCTAAACGAGTCGAATTCCGCAGCCCCGACCCCACCGCCAACCCCTACCTCGCCTTTGCCGCCATCCTCATGGCTGGCCTGGATGGCATCCGCAACCAAATCGATCCTGGCGAACCTGCCGAAACCGACCTCTTCGACGCAGAAAACCTGGGCAACGTGCAAATGACCGTGGGCAAACTCAACGAAGCCCTGGACGCACTCAAAGCGGATCACGACTTCCTGCTGGAAGGAGGCGTCTTCACCCAGGACCTGCTGGACGCCTACATCGGCTACAAAATGGAAGAAGAAGTAGGCCCGGTCAGCCTCCGCCCCCATCCCTACGAATTCCTCCTCTACTACAACGCCTGATCCACCCTTCACCCACACAAGAGGCCCACCACCGGGGCCTCTTTTTTACTTTCGGGCACAACTTGTTATAATGAAAAGGATCATTTTTCTGATCCCCGACAGCCCATGCCCCTCCCCCATCCACCTGTTTCCCTGACCGAAATCAACCGCACCGCCCGGGCCATCAGCAACATTGGCAACGATGCCAGCCTGGACGCGTCTGCTGTGCGCACGCGCATCGCCGCGCTCATCGCCCAGCGCTTCCCCCGCGCCACCCATGTCCGCATCCACCACACCCGCGAAACAGCCACCACGCCCGGGCCCGCCCCCGCAGTCACCATCCCCCTAAACCAGCACTGCATCCTGACCATGAGCCTGCCCCCCGGACAAACCCTAAGCCCCCAACAGCAGGCCATGCTCGAAAACATCGCCATCCATGCCGCAGGAGCACTGGACCAGGTACGCCAAACAGAACGCCTGCAACAAAGCCTGCGCCGCAAAGAAGAAGAATTGGAACGCCTGCGCCGCGCAGACATGCTCATCTCATCACGTCTGCGCCTGGAAGAAACCCTGGAAGCGATCCTGGAAATGGCCCTGGAAGTCACCAACGCCCGCTACGGCATCTTCCGCCTGCTCAACGAAGAACGCACCCATCTCATCACCCGCGCAGTCGCGGGCCAAGACATGGGCCAACCCCACACCGAAGCCCTGCCCCTGGATGCCAGTACCATCACAGGACGTGCTGCGATCACCCGCAAAACCCTGTGCATCGCCGATGTCCACGACCCCACGTGGCAAAATGTCTACTACCCTCTGGATAAAAACCTCACCATGCGCTCCGAGCTGGTCACGCCCCTGATAGCAGCCGGAGGCCGCCTGGAAGGCATGCTCAACCTCGAAAGCCCGCAAATTGGCGCCTTCAGCGACGACGACGCCCTCCTACTGCAATCCCTGGCCATCCAGGCAGTCATCGCCATCCAGGAAGTACGCCTGCTGGACGCACTGCAAGAACTCTCCGCCCGCCTGCTAGACGCCCATCCCCAAGACCTTTACCGCCGCGTCGTGCAACTGGCCCGCGAACTCCTGGGCTCCGACGCCGCGGGCCTGTGGCTACACACCGACCAAGGACTCATCCTGCAACAGGCCCGCCCCCAAAACTTTGCCCCCGACCGCCGTCTGCTGCAAAACCTGACCCAAAACCAGCACTACCGCCACGCCCGGCCCCTGCACACACCGGGCAGCACCTGGCCCCACGGACTGATAGCCCCCCTGCTGGTCGCCCAAGAAACCCCACTGGGCATCCTGGGCATCTTTGCACCACCATCTCAAGCCGCGCCCGCCTCCGACTGGGACAAAAAAGTACTGGTACTCTTGGCCCGGCACGCAGCACTGGCCGCCACCAACGCCCGCCGCCAAAGCCTGCTGCGTCGCCTCACGCCCCGAGAACGAGAAGTCTTCGATTTAGTGGTAGCAGGCCAGAGCAACAAAGCCATCGCCCAAAACCTGGTCATCTCACCCAACACCGTCAAACGCCACCTGCGGGCCATCTTCGAAAAACTGCAAGTCAACAGCCGCGCGGCCGCAGTCGCCAAAGTCTTCTCCGACTAAACACACAAAACATCCTCAGCGCTCCTAGCACCATTTGCCAGTCGCGCACATTACATTTTAGAATAGGCAGATAAAACCTTTACGCATCCAGCCAGCATCACTGGGGGAAGTCCATGAAGACCATTCTCATCATGCGTCATGCCAAATCGGATTGGGGCGAGCAGTATGCCACCGACATCGAGCGCCCACTGAACCCTCGCGGCCTGCGCGACGCCCTGCGCATGGCCGCATTTTTAGATGCCAACGACCTCTTGCCACAAATCATCATCAGCTCCCCCGCGCGGCGGGCACAAATGACCGCCACCTTCATCTCCCGGCATCAGAACTTTATAGGTGAACTGCGCCTGGAACAACGAGCCTACCTGGCATCGGACGCCATGCTGCTGGAAATAATCAGCGAATTACCTGACACCGCTGCCAACGCCATGCTGATAGGCCACAACCCCAGCATGGAAGACTTGGTGCAGCGGCTCACCGGTGCCAATGTGCGCATGCCCACTGCCGCCATCGCCCGCGTGCGCCTCTCCATCGATAACTGGGCCCGCATAACGCAAACCACGGGCCTGCTGCAATGGCTCATCCGCCCCAAACTGCTGCGCAAATAGCGGAGACACCAGAAAAGGCAAACCCCGGGGCATGTCTCGCGCCCGAGCGCATGATGCCCGCGCGGCTGCACCTGACCAAACCACAACAAAACATTCAGTGGGAAGGGGATTTCTAAGATAGTTTTAATCAAAAACAAATGCTTTGCTAATGAAAAGGCGCGATAACAATACTGTAACGCGCCACCATGACGCGTCAGCATCATAATCTCAAATCTTACGTAACGATTCACCTGCAAAACGACACCTTGCATCGTTACAAGCTACTTTCTCAATGACGGAGGTTAACTTATGCGACGTTTCATTATCTTTGCGTTGATTCTAACACTGCTCTTGGTAACAGGCATACAAACTCCAGCCTTGGCCCAAGAAGATGCCAAGCCTCTGAGCCTGTACACCCGCTATCCTGCACAAGTGACAGAACCAGGTAAAACCGTTAGCTTTTCGCTAACACTAAACTCTGAAAGCAAAGAACAAATTGTAACACTGGGCATGAAAACACTGCCCGAAGGCTGGAAAGCCACCTTCCGCGGGGCGGGACGCATCATCAAATCTGCTTATGTCACCCCCGATAACAACATCACCATAGACCTAAAACTGGAGCCCCCCGCCAACGTGGCAGCGGGCGACTATGCCTTTGTGGTAGAAGCCAAAGGCCAGGGCGAAACCAGCACCCTGCCACTCTCGCTGACCGTGGAAGAAAAATTGCCTCCCAAACTCACCCTCAACACCGATCTCCCCACCCTCAAAGGCTCCCCTACCAGCACCTTCCGCTTTAGCACCACGCTCAAAAATGAGGGCGATGAAAATTTGGATGTCAATCTCATCGCCGATGCCCCCGCAGGCTTCACCGTCAACTTCAAACTCTCCGGTAAAGATATCACCAGCCTGCCCATCGATGCCAACAGCAGCAAAAGCATCTCCATCGAAGCCAAAGCCTTTGGTGTCATTCCTGCCGGCTCATACCCGCTGCATGTATTGGCGCAGGGAGGCGATGTGCAAACCTCGTTGGACCTTACCATCGAAATTGCGGGCCAACCAGAGCTAAAAGTTTCCGGGCCCGATGGCCGTCTTTCTGGCGAAGCCTACGCAGGCAAAGACTCCCCCATCAAAGTCATCATCACCAACAATGGCACCGCGGCTGCACATCAGATAGAACTCAGCGCAACATCACCCTCCGGCTGGAAGGTTGATTTCGAGCCCAAAACCATCGAAACCCTGGCCGTGGGCAAGCAAGTAGAAGTGACCGCCAACGTGCATCCCGGCGAAAAAGCCATTGCCGGCGATTATATTGTCAGCGTGCGGGCCAAACCAGCCCAGGGAACCAGCAAATCTGCCGATTTCCGCATTACCGTACGCACATCCACCCTGTGGGGCGTCATTGGCATTGCCCTGATTGCTGTGGCCGTGGCTGTGGTGGCCCTGGCAGTTGTCCGCTTTGGCCGCCGCTAAGGCAAAGGAGGACACCATGCGTCAAGCAGTAATCGAAACCCATGCACTCAGTAAACGCTATGACCAGGTTTTGGCTGTCAACAACCTGAACATGAGCGTCCAGCAGGGTGAGATATTCGGTCTGCTGGGCCCCAACGGCTCCGGCAAGACCACCACCATCCTCATGCTGCTGGGCCTGACAGAACCCAGCTCGGGCCAGGTAAGCGTATTGGGCCTGGATCCCGCCCGACAGCCGCTCAGTGTCAAGGCACGGGTGGGCTACATGCCTGACCAAGTAGGCTTCTATGACGACCTCACCGCAGCCGAAAACCTGATGTATACCGCCCGGCTCAATGGTATTGCCCGCAAAGAGGCCCAAAAGCGCATTGCCGAGACCCTACAGCTTCTGGGATTGCAGCATGTGATGCACCGCCCGGTCAAAACCTTCTCGCGGGGAATGCGCCAACGTCTGGGCGTAGCCGATGTGCTCATCAAAAAACCAGAAATGATCATCATGGATGAGCCCACCCAAGGCCTGGATCCGGAAGGCGCACACGAATTCCTAAACATCATTCGCCAGCTCAAAGATGAAGGCATTACCATTCTGCTGGCTTCGCATCTCCTGCATCAGGTGCAGGCCGTGTGCGACCGGGTAGGACTCTTCTACCAGGGAACCATGGGCCTTTCGGGCACAGTAGAAGAACTGGCACGCGAGTACATGCAGCACGGCTATCGCATCGACCTGGAGGTAAAAGGAGAGCCGCAGCGCATTCAACAGGCCCTACAACAAGTTCAGGGCGTAGCCCAGGTTACCATACTGGACAAAAATCGTTATCAAGTGCGCGCCCAAGGTGATTTGCGTGCCGAAACAGCCCGGGCCGCCATCATGTCTGGCGGAAAGTTGCTCAGCCTGAATGTAGAAGCGCCCAGTCTGGATGATATCTATGTTCGTTATTTCCAGGAGGTGGAACATGACCGTAGCCAGCAAGCCGCTTGAAAAACCTCGCCCCCGCGAAGGCTCACCCTGGACAGGGCTTTGGGCCGTCCTCTTCAAAGAAATGGCTGATCTGCTTACCAGCTCTCGCATGCGCATCCTCGAAGTACTCATCGTACTCACAGCCGTAGGCGCTTCTTACGCGGCCATGTCGCAGATAAAACAAAGCATCGGCCATGACCCCTTTCTCTTTCTCAAGCTCTTCACCATCAGCAAGCCTCCCATCCCATCCTTTGTCGAATTCCTGAGCATCCTGGTTCCGCTCATCGCCATCTCGTTGTCATTCGACGCCATCAATGGCGAATTCAACCGGCGCACCCTGTCTCGGATTCTTTCACAACCCATTTATCGGGATGCACTATTGTTCGGAAAATTCCTGGCAGCACTCTTTACCCTGACCCTGGTGCTAACAGTCATCTGGTTATTGATTATTGGCATTGGGCTCATCGGATTGGGCGTAGCACCAGGAGGTGAAACCATGGCCCGCTTGCTGCTCTTTTTGGTAGCAACCATCTTTTATGGTGGCGTGTGGCTAACATTGGCCATGGTTTTCTCCATCACCTTTCGCCAGCCATCGGCCGCAGCCATGGCAAGTTTGGCAGCCTGGCTCTTCTTCCTCATCTTCTGGAACATCCTGGCAGGCCTGCTGGCCAATGTGATACGCCCGGTGCGGCTGGGCTTGCCACAAGAGGTGCTTGCCCAGGCGCAATGGCAAATTGCCCTGGCCCGCTTTTCACCTACCTTCCTCTATGGCGAAATTCTGGCAGCCTTGCTAAATCCGGCAGTGCGTCAGGTAGGATTGGGCTTGCTACTGCCACTCCTGCCACAGGGCGCAATTCCAGGAACAGCCCTGCCGTTAGGACAAAGTCTGCTCCTCATCTGGCCGCAGTTCACCGGCCTGATTGCCGCCACCATTCTGCTCTTTGCGCTGGGCTATGTACTCTTCCAGCGGCAAGAGATACGAGCCTGAGCCATAAAAATACGCTTAAAAAAGAGGATGGCTAAACATCACAGCCATCCTCTTTTTTTTCGGCCAACTTGTCTTCATAATCGGTGAAACAAACATAGCCGCCCGAGCCGTGGTAGGAGACAACTTTAGCGGGAATACCCACCACCACGGCATTATCGGGCACATCATCTGTGACCACGCAATTGGCGCCAATGGCCACATTGTTGCCCACCTTCACATTGCCCACAATCTTGGCTCCGGGCCCGATGTAAACATTATCCCCAAGCGTAGGATACCCCTTACGCTTGCCACGATTCGCTTGTCCCAGGGTCACACCATGCGAGATATTACAATTTTTGCCGATGACGCTGTGAACATTGACCACAATGCCCCCAAAATGCCCGATGTAAAACCCGGGCCCAATTTTAGCGGCGTAGGGAATGGCAATGCCGAACTTGAATTTAAGGCGATGCAACATCCAGCGAGCAAAGGGCGCCAGCGTCCAGCGCAACAGCGGCTGCGAGGTGGTGTAGGTGCAGGTACGCATCCAAAAAACATATTTAAAAGCCTCACCACGCAGCAAAAAGCGCAACAACAGCGCCCAACTACTCTTGCCTGTCAGGCGATAAAGATCAGAAGCAACGAGATATTTGTAATCATGAAATCGCATGGGCCAAGCATAGCAAAGCCTCAAGGGATGTGCAACAAACTAAAGTCAGTAGATCACGATTGCGAGAGTATGTGTCCAGCCGGATTCGCAATCTGGCGGGTTTGACGCTCGAATCACCGCCGGAGCACGGATCCGGCTCTGCGCATCATGGCAAGTGGTATTCGTGACGAGATCAAAAAAACATCGCTCGCGGGCGCATGATGAGCGCGAGCCCGCACAGCGGTTGCGAAAGCGGGCCTGGGGCTCTATAATCGTGCAGGGCTACCTGCCCCACATCTCACTCCACACCCCATGCCCCTGACTCAACGCTACATCTTTCGCTTTTGGCTGCCCCTGGCCCTGATGTGGGTTATGATGGCCCTGGAACAACCCGTTCTGGCCGCGGTCATTGCCCGTTTGCCCCAGCCCAAGGAGCAACTGGCAGCATTTGGCATCACCTTTTCGCTGGCACTGCTCATCGAAGGCCCCATCATCATGCTGCTAACCGCCAGCACCGCACTGGCCCGCGGACGCCAATCTTACCGGCAATTGCTGCGCTTCACCACCTTTCTGGCCGCGGGCATCACCCTGTTGCACCTAACTGTGGGTCTCACACCCGCCTACCTCTTTTTGGTGGATAAACTCATTGGTGCGCCCCGGCAGCTTCTGGAACCCTCCCGCCAAACCTTCCTCATCATGTTCCCCTGGTCGGCAGTGGTGGCCTATCGCCGCCTGTGGCAAGGGGTGATGATTCGCTACGGACGCACCGACCAGGTAGGCCTCACCATGATTTTACGCTTTGTGGCCACCGCGGGCACCGCCCTGGCCGGCGCCCACTTTCGATTTTTAGCCGGCGCCCCCCTGGCAGGTCTCTCCCTGACCGTGGGCGTCACAGTGGGAGCCCTTGTCTCTTATAGTTACACCCGTCCCATCATCAAAAAAGAACTCAATCAACCTGAAGCGCCCGAAGAACGCATCAGCCTGCGCTATTTGCTGCATTTTTACTGGCCCCTGGCCCTGACCAATGTCATCAACTTCATCGGACGCCCGATACTGGCCTTTGGCCTGAGCCGCGGCCAATTGCCACTGGAATCGCTGGCGCTATGGCCGGTGCTAGGCTCTCTGGCCTTCCTCTTCCGCAGCATCGGCTTTGCCTTTCAAGAAGTGGTCGTGGCGCTGGCACATCGTCCCAATGTCCGGGCATTACGCAAATTCGCCTGGACAGGAGGCAGCCTGGCAGCACTGAGCCTGGGCATCATGGCCCTAACACCCCTCAATGCCCTGTGGTATGGCCGTATCTCCGGTCTACCCGCCGACCTGGTAGCCATGGCCCCACTTCCCACCCTTTTCATAGCCCTGACGGCATTACTGGCCTTTACCGTTGCACTGAACCGTGGCCTGCTGGTAGATGCCCGGCAAACAAGCGCACTCTCCACCGCGGTCATCCTCAATGTGGTGACTCTCACGCTCCTTATGCTGCTGGGGCTCAAAAGCCTGAGCGTGGCAGGCGTCATCATCGCTGCCGCGGCTTATTCGCTGGCCATTGTAGCCGAAAATCTCTATCTTGGCTTCCGTGTCCGCAATTTGCATAGCCATTGACTACACGAACACACCTCATCAATACCTCTATTTCCCCACTTCGCACTTTTTATGCCCTACATCCAAACTGAACGGGGACGTTTTCATTATCTGGAGCGTCCCGGCCAACAACCAACGCTAATCTTTCTGCACGGCAATCTGGGCTCGGCCCGCTGGTGGCAACCAATGCTGTCCAGGCTGCCCCAGGGCTGGCGCGGCCTGGCTCCCGATGCCTTGGGCTACGGCCTTTCTGAACGCTCTGACGAACTTACTCGCCAAAGTGTGCCGGCGCGGCTGCGAGACCTCATCGCAATCATCCAAGCGCTGAACTTGCCCCCGGTGCATTTGGTGGCGCACAGCACCGCCACACCTGTTGCCATAGAATACACGCTTATGGCCCCGGAGCAAGTCAGCACGCTAACCCTCATGGGGCCCGTGCCCGCGACCGGTGTAAAAACCCCCGCCGAAGCCTATCCCCTGCTGGAACGTCTGAGCAGCGACCCGGAGATGCTTGCCGAGGCATTGCACGCCAGCGCCCCCCATCTGCCCCAGGATGATGCGCTTTTCACCAGTTCTCTGGAAGCGCTCGCGGGCCTGGCGCCCTTGACACTCTCGGCCATTGCTCGCGGATTAGACGCCTGGCAGCCCGGAGAGCGTCTGCGCCAACTTACGCTGCCCGTGATGCTGGTGCGGGGACAGGATGACATCATGCTGGAAGAGAAAGAGGCCCATCTCACCCTGCTGGCTATTCCGGGCGCGGGTAATCTGGAAATAATACATGGCGCGGGCCATTGCCCGATGATCGAAACGCCCGAAACCATGGTGCAATTGCTCATCAACTTCATTGCCGAAGACTGGGACGATTACGCCAGCATCCGCCAATCTGCACTATGAAAGCCATCGTCAAATTTATTCGCTGCTACTACTATAACATGAGCCGCAATGAACTCATGCTGCGGGCGGCAGCGCTGGCATACTACGCAATTTTCTCGCTGTTTCCCCTGCTCATGCTCATCACCAGCATCCTGGGCTTCTTTTTACGCGATCCAGCCAAACAGCAGGCCATGCTAGAGGCTCTCATAGGCATGATTCCCGAAGGCGCGGGCATCATCGCCGACCTGCTGCAAACGGTGAGCATTGGCCACACCCTGCCCGGCATCATTGCCCTGCTGACACTGTTTTGGGCGGGAACCGGCTTCTTGCGGGGACTGCTTTCTGCCATCGACCTGATTCATTCCCGGGCCTACTCTTACAACAGCCTGGTCATGCGCGGCATCGGCGTCATCCTCATCCTACTGACCATTCCTGCGCTCTTTTTGCTACTCTTCCTGGCCAGCATCACCTCGCTGATTATGCAGCATGTTTCGGTGCCAGGCCCCGTTGGAACGCTGCTAAACATCATGGCCAGCAATTTTGCACTCTTCACCATTGCCGCGCTGGCATTTTATCTACTCATGCGCTACATCCCCAAACGGCAACCACGGCGTCGTATCGCCCTAAGTTCCTCGCTGGTAACGGCTGGGGCCTGGGTGGGGCTGGATTACTGGTTTTCCAGCTATCTCAGCTCGGGCCCGGCCAAATTCAACATCGTTTATGGCTCCATCGGGGCAGTGATGGCGCTCATCTTTTATCTTTACGTGACCAATGTTATCATCTTGCTGGGCGCGCAGCTCAATGCCTCGCTGGCCAATTTTCGAGGATGCCGCACCCCGCGCATCCCGGGCCTGGATGATGTGCTCAAACTGCTGCATCTGCCCCTGCCCCAGGTGGATGATACGGAACTTCCGCCCAACAAACCTACCCAAACGCCTTAACCAGATGTGCCTTTGTGCTCTTAGTGGCACGCTCTGGATAGCAATGAACCCTTCAACTTTCATGGCATCACCTACTTAACCAGGAGCGATGATGAAACTGCACGGTATTGTCCCCGCATGTGTAACGCCTTTTATCGACCAGCAAGCCTCGCCTGAGGCCATGCAAGCCAACATCGCCCGCTGGCTCAAAACGGGCGTGCATGGATTCCTCATCTTTGGCAGTACGGGCGAATTTATGTATCTAACTGATGAAGAGCGACGCGCAGTGTTGCAAGCCGCGCGTACCGCGATTCCAGAAGATAGATTCTTGTTGGCGGGCTGCGGCGCCGAAAGCACCGAAAAGACGCTACAAAATCTGAAATGGGCAGCAGAAGATGGCGCGGACGCGGCATTGGTGGTGACCCCCGTTTATTATACCCGCGGCAAAACCGAGGCTCAGCGCCTGCATTTTCTGGCCCTGGCCAACGAAAGCCCCATTCCCCTACTGCTGTACACCGTGCCCGCTTTCACCGCGTATGATTTACCGCTGGGCCTCATCCAAGAGCTGGCAGCACACCCCAACATCGTGGGCATCAAGGATTCATCAGGAGATTTGAAACGGGTGGCGCTGCAAATTGGCATCCAGGAAGGCCAGCAGTTCACGCTGTTTGCGGGCAGCCCCAATCTGGCCTATCCTGCGCTGAGCATGGGCGCGGCTGGCAGCATCACTGCGTTTTCCAACATCATTCCCGAGCTGATGGTGGCGCTATGGCAGGCGGTGCAGGATGAAGAGATGGCCCGGGCCGCGGCGTTGCAACGAGCTGTGACTGACCTGCACGGAAAAATCGGCCCCATGGGCATTCCCGCCATCAAGGCATTGCTCAACTATCGTGGTTTTCAGGCTGGCGAGCCCCGCGCACCGCTGGCTCCGCTGGATAATGCTTCACGCGAGATGGCCATTGCCGCGTGGAAGCAGGCCATGGGCATCTGCGAATGGTGGAAGCAGGCGTGAGGCGGACGCCTAGATTTTCAGGAAGTGGGCCAGGGTCGCTGCGACCGCGTGTTCCTGCAGGGTGGGAGCCAGCCAGTCGGCCACGGCGCGGGCATCGGGCGCGGCATTGGCGGGCGCGGCGCTGTGCCCGGCCCAGCGCAACATGCTCACATCGTTGCCAGCATCACCAATGGCCAAAACCTCGTGCTGCCGGATGCCCAATCGCTCAGCAATCCAGGCAATAGCTGCACCTTTGTTGGCCCGCCGATTCACTGCCTCGACAAACCAATGGTGAGAACGCACCACGTCGGCCTGCTGCCCCATGGCGGTCTGCATGGCGGGCAGCAGTGCATCGATGGCAGTGGGATCGGGATGAACTGCCAGCATTTTGATCAATTCGCCCGAGATGTTATCCAACGCGTTGGGGTCGTAACGCAGGGCATCTCCCAACCAAAAAGCATCCTCCTCCACCGAAAACGCCATACGCTCCATTAGAATGTCGGTGGCCGTGTAAAAGACGGGCACTGCGTCAAACTCGCGGGCAATTGCCGCGGCTGTATGAACCAATTCTTCAGCCAGTGTCAGGCTGTGCAGCAATTCGCCGTTGCGGCGGGTAATCATGCTGCCCTGAGCACCAACCACTGGCTCGTGGGGCTGTACTTCCAGGCGTTCGAGGATGGGATCGATGATGGTGGGCATGCGCCCGGTGGCGATGACTACGGTGACGCCCATCTCGCGGGCCCGGCGCAAAGCAGCCACATCTTCATCAGCGATGTGGCCGTCGTGATCAAGAAGGGTGCCATCCAAATCAGTGGCAAAGAGTTTAATCATGTTATCTCCACGATGCGGGGGTGGCCCGACAGGTCTTGGTGTATGGTGATGGTGGCCCGCGGAAAATGCCGGGCGGCCAGCGCCGCCACCACGTCTCCCTGGTCATAACCGATTTCCAGCAGGATGCAGCCACCTGGATTCAGGTAGCGGGGTGCGGCGGTCAAAAAGCGTTGCAGATGGTTCAGGCCTTCGGGCCCGCTGAACAGGGCCAGGGCAGGCTCGTGCACGCGTACCTCGGGCGTAAGGCCCGCGCGGTCACGCTGGCGCACGTAGGGCAAATTGGCGATGAGCAAATCCACTGCACCAGGCAAGGGCGCTAGTAAATCTCCCTGCAAAAAGGTGATGCGAGAAGCCAGTTGCAATTGCTGTGCATTGCCGCGAGCCACATCCAGGGCCGCGGCGCTTATGTCGGTGGCCAGGATGTGGGCGTTGGCCGCGTGCTTGGCCAACATCAAAGCGATGGCGCCACTGCCAGTGCCAATATCGGCCACCTGGGCCCGAGGATGCGTTTGCAGCCAGGCCAGGGCCCGCTCTACCAGTTCCTCGGTCTCGGGGCGGGGAATGAGTACCGCGGGCGTAACGTGCAGCAGGCTATCATAAAACCAGCGTTGCCCGATGATGTAGGCCAGGGGTTCACGCGCGACGCGTCGGGCCAGCAATGTGTGCCATCGGGCCACCTGCTCGGAGCTAAGCAGCGCCCGCGGGTGTGCCATGAGCCAGGATCGATCGACCTCCAACACATGGGCCAGCAGTAGTTCCCCATCCAGATGCGGGGAATCAACATGGGCCCGGGCCAGGACGCGGCTGGCTTCGGCCAACAAATCGGCCACTGAATTTTGCCCCATGCTCAACCCAGCCGGGCAATGCCTTCGAAGGTTTCCCGCAGGCGCTGATAGGCCGCGTCCAGCTCATCGGCCTTGTTGCCGGCATTGCGAAAATGTGTGCCATAAAAAACACGCCACGCCTCATCCACCTGGGCAAAACGCCGCGAAAGCTCGATGATGTCGTTGCGCACCTGCTCTGCCTGCTCAGAGAGGCGTCGGGCATGAACGCCCGCCCGAATCAGCTCGATTTTGTGAGCCAGCGTCAAGGGCGAGACCACTTGCACCCCGCGATGCGCGTATTCCCGCAACAAATCGTAGCCGTGTGTGACCAAAAAGTAGTAAACGCTCTCGGCAGGAATGAAGGCGAAGGCAAATTCGGTGGTTCCTTTTTCCGGGCGGATGTAGGTGCTGGCGATTTTATCCAGATGTCCGCTCACATCGTTGAGAAAACGTCGCTGGTGTTGGGCCCGGGCCTTGGGGTCTTTGCTCTCACGCCAGCGGCGGTAATTGTCCAGGGGAAATTTGGAATCGATGACAATGATGCCGTTGGTCGATTTGATGGTGGCATCAGGGATTTCGCCATCGAAAAGGCGCTGCCGGATGCCAAACATGTCGGGCGGGAGCTGATCGGCCAGGATTTGCTCCAACGCGATTTCGCCCAGAGAGCCGCGGGCGGTGGGCACGCGCAACATGCGATCCAGCGAACGATAATCGTGGCGGATGTCACGGGCGTAGGTTTCAAGCCGCCCGATGGTTTGTTCCAGGCCCGTTTGCTGCATGGCGCGGTTGATGGCCACCTCGACATGCTCCGGTGCGATATCGCCACGGGTGAGCACCAGGTAGATGAGTATCCCCAAAAGGAGGATGACGATGATGAGCAGGATCGCTATCAGAGACATGGACGTGATGCGTGAAAGGGGGGATTGAGCAGCTTATGAGACAGCTTGCAGGCGTTCTGTTTCTGCGGCCAGCGCAAGTTCGTCGATAAAGTCATCCAGTTCGCCATCCAGCACCGCAGGTAAATTGTAAGAGCTTTTGCCAATGCGATGATCGGTGACGCGGTTTTGCGGGAAGTTGTAGGTGCGGATTTTCTCACTGCGGTCGCCGCCGCCCAGTTGCGAGCGTCGCTCAGCGCCCAATGCCGCTTCCTGGCGCTTGACTTCTAAATCGTAAAGACGTGCCCGCAGGATGGACATGGCCTTGATGCGATTTTGGAGCTGGCTCTTTTCATCCTGGCAGCTTACCACCAGCCCCGTGGGCAGATGTGTGAGACGCACCGCGCTATCGGTGGTGTTGACACTTTGCCCTCCCGGGCCACTGGAGCGGAAAATATCGATGCGGATATCGTTGGGACTCACATCGATTTCCACTTCATCTGCCTCGGGCAAAACAGCCACCGTGACGGTAGAGGTGTGGATGCGGCCCTGCGATTCTGTCTCGGGCACACGTTGCACCCGATGCACGCCCGATTCATATTTGAGTCGGCTGTAAGCGCCCGCGCCTTTGACCTGGAAGATGATTTCTTTGTAGCCGCCAATGCCGCTACGATTGCTGGAAAGCACCGAAACCTTCCAACGGTGGCGTTCAGCGTAGCGGGAATAAAGCCGGAAGAGATCGGCGGCAAACAGGCCCGCTTCATCGCCGCCTGCCGCGGCCCGAATTTCTACAATGACATTCTTGGCATCGCGCGGGTCTTTGGGAATGAGTAGCTTTTTGAGTCTCTCTTCCAGTTGCCCCGATTGTTGTTTGAGAGCCTTCCATTCAGTTTCAGCCATCTCCCGCATCTCCGCATCATCTTCCAGGGCCACCATCTCTTCAGCCTCTTGCATCTCTTGCTGTACTCGCCGATAAAGCTGATAAGTTTCGACGATTTCACGAATTTCAGCCTGTTCCTGGGCAATTTTGCCCGCGCGCTGATAATCGGCAGCAATTTCAGGGTCTGCTAATTGCTGTTGGAGTTCCTGATAATGTTTTTCGATTTGTGCAAGTTTTTCGAGCATGATAACGAGGATGAGAGCGAGAGGGCAAAAGAAGTTGTTTGCTTCTTACGATTCGGCGAACCACACAGGCAGGCGGCCCAACGAGAGAACAGCATCCCATTCAGGATTATCGCCCTCGACCATGATGGCGGCGGAGGCGATGAGGTGGCCACCGGCATCTTTGATAAGGGTTTCGGCGCCACGCAGGGTGCTACCGGTGGAGATAACATCATCCACAAAGAGGATGTTGCGGCCACGCACCAAGTCAATATCCTTGCCATCCATCCACAAAAGTTGCGGTGTGCCAGTGGTGATGGTCACGACCTCTGCGCTGATGGCATCGTTCATGTAGGGCTTGCGGGTTTTGCGCAGCACCACGTAGGGCAAGCCACTTTTAACAGCCATAGCGTAGATGAGCGGAATGCTTTTGGCTTCGGGCGTGATAAGCACTTCGGTTTCGGGGGGCAGCTTGGCCACCAAAGCATGAGCCACAGCTTCGGTCAGGGCGGTGTCGCCCAAAATGTTGACCAGAGCGATGACCACACCGGGCGCAATCTCGATACGGGGCAGGTCGCGGGTGACGCCTGCCAGATTCACAGTGTAGGGCGTTAGCAATTCGGGAGGAACCATAATGTTGGATGTGATGCTACTGAGCGGGGAGCGGAACGGGACCCCGTGCTTTTTGCAGCAGGGTCGCCAAACGAATCTTGGCAAATGCCTCTGTTTGAAAATCCTGAGCCTGGTTGGCTACATCTGCGGCCCGCTGATAAGCCTCGACAGCCTGCTGAGTGTCGCCGTCAGCCTCAAAAATCATGCCTGAAATAAGATACCCTTGTGGATTGGCGGGGTCATCGGCAATGGCTTGCCGGGCCAAAGGCCGCGCTTTTTCAACATCCCCCAGGGTCATGTAAGATTGCGCCAGGCTGGTACGCACCACAGCCGGCTCGTAACTGGCAAATAACGAAGCCAACAATGCCTCCATTTTTTGCGACTGTTCCTCATGCTCGTAAAGCACGGCCAGCAAGCAGTCGATGTCCAGCTCGCCGGGCATGGCCTGATGGGCCAGCTCCAGCTCGGTCATGGCAGCAGCGGTGTCGCCAGTGGTCAAAAAGTTTTCTGCATTGATTTTATGTTCATAAGCCAGCGAGACTTGCGGATCCACCGGAAACAGCTTGCCAAAGGCCCAGTAGGCGGCTACGCCCAGCACCAGCACCGCTGCGATGCTGGCCAGCAATTTGAACAGACGCCCCCGAGCATGCTGTCGGGCACGAACATCAAGCCACCACCACCAGCGTTCGGTGCGCGAAGGTCGTTTCTCATGGGATTTGCGCAGAGTTTTGAGCCCGCCCAGGGGTGCTAACTCGGCGCGCAGGGTGTCGGCATGACGACGGACCGCGCCCTGAACTTCCAGCCATCGGGCCCGTTCCGCCCGCAAATCCACGCCCATTTCCTGCAAATCGTGCAAAAACGCCAGAATCATATCCAGATTGAGCAACAAGCGATGAGCGCGGTCGGGGCCCAGGCCTTGGCTGTTGACAGCAGCGATGTAGCTTTCTTCCAACAAATCTCGCAGTGCATCGGCCTGCGTTAATTTTTGTCGGGGAATGGAATGGGCCATGTTCAGGCTGCCGGGGGTGTGGCTTTAGCTTCTTGCGCCTCGCGCTCGCGGCGAAATTCATCGTACACCCGCCCGATGCCCGAGCGAATCTGCGACTCAATCTTGGAGGAGCGCTTGGAGGGGATGGGGAACCAGGGGCGCATCTCGGGGGTCAGCAGACTGGCTGTTTCCTGCTTGGTCAGGCCCGCATCGAACAAATTGCGGCTTCGCTCCCGCAAAAAGGTCAAATACTCGATGAGATAATCCAGCTCTTGCACGCTGCTGATGGGCCCGTGGCCCGGCACGATGTACTTGGGATTCAGTTTTTGGATGAGGCGCAAGGCATCCAGCCATTCTCGCGAATTGGCTTGTGTCATAAAAGGATGCTGATCCAGCCAAACGATGTCACCGGCAAAGAGCACGCGTTCTTTGGGCAGCCAGATGATGCTGGTGGCGGGCGTGTGCCCCTTGACATGCAGCACGCGCACCGCCCGATTCCCGCGCACCACCGTGAGTTTATCTTGAAACGTAACGGTCGGCACGATGATCTGTAAATCGGTGAATTGCGCCCGAATCTCAGGCTGTTTCTTGAAGCTGTCACGCACACGCTGCTTGAAATTATCGCTGTAGTTGCGCATGTGCTTCCACGCGATTTCGTGGGCAATGACCTTGTTGCTAAGCCATTGGCTGCCCAGGCAATGCCCGCGATGATGGTCAGTCACAATCACCGAACGGATGGGCAACCCACCACTGGTTTCATCGATGGTGGCACGCCAGGCCTTGGCTTCGTTGGGAATCATGGGCGTATCAAAGCAAACCACCCCTTCATCGGTGACGATAAAGCCGGTGTTGCTATTGTAAAAGCTGGTTTCAGCATAAACGCCGGGGGCTAATTCAAACATAGTTGCTCGCTAATAGAACTTTGAACCTGGAAGGCTAAGCATCAACATCGGCTAAATCAAAGGCAAAGGCCTGCAACAAATGCAGAACTCGATTCAGCATGGTGGCATCGGTGGTTACCCCCTGAATCATCTCAGATGTTCCGCCGCCCCGCACTGCAAAACGCTCCTGCAAGCCAGCCAGCGCCTCTTTCATGTCCAGAGGAACATTGGCACTGCGCCCGGCCACCCATCGAGCCTTACCGCCATCCACCCAACCCAGCAGCGCCACCACGTTGGGCGTGGCAACCAGAGTTTTGGCCAGATGTGTGATGGCTTTGGGGTCATCGGTTTGCAGGATGTGATAAACCACATCCACGCCCGCGGTTTTAGGAGCTTCGGCAATCAGGCGGCGGGCCTCAGCCTGGGTAAGCTGCTCTTGGGCCTGTCGTAGCGCCCGCTGGCTTTGCAGCACCTGTTCTTGCAGCCGGGCCACAGTCGCGGGCAGTTCGTCCAGACTGGTAGTGAGCAATGCGCCCAGGTCACGCGTCACACGCAGGCGCTGCACATGATCGGCATAGGCCCGGGCGCCCGCGAGGAAGTAGACACGGGTTTGATCGCCACGACGCTCCAGGCGGGTCACGACCAAATGCCCGATTTCGGCGGTGTTGCGCAGGTGCGTGCCCCCGCAGGCCGACCAATCCAGGCCATGAATCTCGACCACGCGAATGGGGCCGGCCACGCTGGGAGCCTTGCGCAAGGGCAGTTGCAAGGCTTCGTTCCGGGGCAGCAAACGGGCGGTAATAGGCAGGGCTTGCAAGATAGCATCCTGCACAAAAGCCAGCACCCGGGCCAGAGCTTCGTCATCTGGAGGCGGGCCTGGCAAATCGATGGTAACGGTGCTTTCGCTGAGATGAAAGCCGATGGTGGGACGATACAAAACATCCTGGAAAGCGGCAGAAAGCAGATGCTGGCCGCTATGTTGCTGCATGTGATCGTAGCGGCGGGCCCAATCGAGCACCCCTTCGATTTCATCCGCGGCCTCGGGCAGCGGTGCAGCCAGCCAATGAATGATGTTATCGTGAGCGTCGATAGAAACATCCAGCACAGGCACGCCCGCGAGCACGCCGGTATCGGCAGGTTGGCCACCGCCCTGAGGATAAAACAGCGTGCGATTAAGAATAACCCCCGGGCGCTCGCCATTCAGACGCTGCACCACGCGGGCAGTAAAGCTTTTGCGATATGGGTCTTGCCAATAGCGTTTTAGGGTTGACATTAAAATTGCCGAAGATAGATTACTGAGTATTGAGAAATCAGGTTTGGATTTATAGGCGCGCTGGCATTGCTGCCGCATTGGTGCCATGCGCCACAAGACAGGATAACACAAGGATGTGCCCCGGTCAATGGAAAATGTTAAGAAACAGATGAAATTCGCCAAAATATCGGGAAATCAACAGACAGAAAGGCATAAAAACAGTAACTCCAAGCGCTGCAAAAACGCCTCGACACGATATTTGCGTTCCCAGTCATCTTCCTCTATAATTATTTTGGATTTTTGCACGCTCCCTCGCCAACTTGTGAATGACACACTTTAACCAAAATGAGGAGACCGTTGTTATGAGAAAACGAAGTCTTTTATTTATTGCCTCGCTTATATTATTATTGGCAGCACCAGTATATGCAGGCACCGACGCAAACCCCGGCGATATCGTCATTAACGAAATAATGCAGAACCCCGCTGCAGTTGATGATACTAAAGGTGAATGGATTGAAATTTACAACAATACCGGGTCTGCGATTGATATTAATGGTTGGACACTAAAAGACGATGGGTCTGACTCACATGTAATTGCCAATGGTGGTCCGCTAACTATACCGGCCGGCGGTTATCTGGTTTTATGCCGAAACAGCGATTCGGCTGTCAATGGTGGCGTTTCTTGCGATTATCAATATAGCGGTTTTCTATTAGCGAATAGCTCCGATGAAGTTGAGCTCATCGATGATGGTAGCACGCCACAAACTATTGACAGAGTTGTCTATGACAATGGAGCCACCTTTCCTGACCCCAACGGTAAATCAATGAGTTATGGCGGCGTCGCCAATGGCAGCACAGATCCTGCGACAGATAATGACTCTGGCAATCGATGGGGGGAATCTACCAGCACCTATGGCAGCGGCGATTACGGAACGCCAGGCGCCAAGAATGATGATGTGCTGGCTGCCAACGCTGTCACGTTCTCAGGCATCAGCGCTTTTCAAGGCCCGAGTAATACCGTTATCATTTTAAGCTTGCTGGGCTTTAGCATTCTTCTTTTTGGCGGCTTTTGGCTGCGCCGCCGCACACCTCATTCGTAAATCAATCTATTTCCTTTTTTCACTCATTTTGGAGATTAACATGGAAAAGAAACCCTACCAAGCCCCGAAAATTCAGCACAAAGGCCAACTGAAACAATTCGCAGGGTCTCCACTGGGCAAAGACCTGGGTAATCCTCTGGGCCTGCCGCAGAAATAAACAGCAACATCTTAATACGTCTTATAAAGCCTCGAGGCAAAGGCGCCTGAGGCTTTTGGCGCGTCCACAAGCCCTCTCATTCTCACTGCGCTCTCACCAGATTAATGCTATGAATTCTCTCAATCGTCGCCATCTTTCTCTGATTGCTATTCCTGTCATCCTTGCTGTAATGCTCTTGCTCTTGCCAACAGCAGCCCCCTCGCAGGCAGCGCCACAAAGTTGTACGGGCCTGTTCATCTCTGAGTACATCGAAGGAGGCGGCTACAACAAAGCGATAGAAATCTTCAACGGTACAGGTGCCTCTGTTGATTTAAGCGCCTACACCTTGGAGCTGTATACGAACGGCAGCACCACAGCATCGCAAACACTCACCCTCTCGGGCACAGTAGCCGATGGCGATGTTTATGTCCTGGCACACCCCAATGCCGATACAAGCATCCTGGCGCAGGCCGATGTCACCGACCAAACTGTCATCAACTTCAATGGCGATGATGCTGTGGTACTCAAACACAGCGGCACAACCATCGATGCCATTGGCCGCATTGGAGAAGACCCTGGCAGCGAATGGGGCAGCGGCCTGACCAGCACCAAAGATAACACCCTGCGCCGCAAAAGCAGCATTAGCACTGGCGATAGCAACCCTAACGACGCATTCAATCCAGCCACAGAATGGGATGGCTACGCCAAAGATACTACCGATGGCTTGGGCAGTCACAATGCCACATGTGCGGGCAGCGGCGGCACAGCAACGCCCACCAACACGCCCGGCGGCCCAACGCCTACACCAACACCCACACCCACCAACACGCCCACTACCAACACCTGCTCCAGCATTCCCGAGCTACAGGGCACAGGCAACAGCTCTCCCTGCTTGGGGTACCAAAGCAACATCGAGGGCTGCATCACCGGCGTGACAGCACGTGGTTTTTACTTCCAGGATGTGAATGGTGACGGCAATCCCAATTCATCGGATGGCATTTACGTCTACTTCTATAAGGGATGGGAAAATCCCGATAATTACCAACCGGGGGATTTGGTGCGGGTTAGTGGCAATGTCACTGAGTATTACGATACCACAGAGTTCGGCAGCGGCTCCAGCGTGAGCCGATTAGGCTCTTGCACCGTGCCCGCCGCAGTGAGCATCGGGCCCAATCTTGACCCCAACGCCGATCCCATGGTGCAGTATGAAAAATATGAAGGCATGCGCGTAAAGATGAGCTTTAACGGCTGGGTTGTGGGTGCGACCAAGCGTTTTATCAGCCCCAACCCCGCGGGCGACCCGGAACTTGCCATTGTTGACTTTAACAGCAGCATTCCTGACTACGCCCGCATCTTCCAGGATGACTACCCCGGCTACCAGGGCATCACCTACATCTCGGGCGGACTTGGCTACGATTTACCTGACCTGGACTTTGGCGATGATGTCAGTGCAACCGATTTGACCGGCATCCTGGGCTATCAATTCGATAAATACACCTTGCTGGTAGAACAAACCCCCACCCTGACCACGGTGGATAACCCCGATGTGGGCAGCACAGCCGTGGCTCTGGATGCGGCCAAAAAGCAATTTGATATTTGCAATTTCAACGTCGAAAATCTGTTTGACACCAATGATGATGGCATGGGTGACTGGGGCGACTGGGCTCCGGGATACCCGGTAGAGGATTCAGCCACGGGCCTGGCTGAATACAACGCCAAGCTGGAGGCCCTGGCCACCATCTTTGTCGATAAGATGAAAAGCTGCATGGTCATTGGGGTGGAAGAGGTAGAAGGGCAGCAAGATGTTTATGATGCCCTGGCCGCGAAGGTCTCGGCACAGGATCCCAATCACACCTGGCAAGCAGGATTTGTGCTTTCGGGTGACGCCCGCAACATCACGCAGGGCTTTTTGTGGCGGGATGATGTGACAAAAGTCAGCATCACGCCTGTGAGCGGAACGCCCTACTCCGACTGGGTCAGCGATGGCACGCTGGATTTCCGCCGCACCATGCCCGACGGGCTCTTCCGTTTTTACGCTGGCACGCCCGAGCAAATTGATATTCACTTTTACGCGGTTCATTTCAAATCCAAACGCTCATCCAGCTCATGCAACACCTCCGATTGCACAGACTTGCGCGAAAAAGAGGCGGCAGATTTACGCGACATCCTGGAGCACCATCAGGACGCGGGCGAATATGCCATTGGTGGCGGCGATTTCAACGATGTCTTGGGATCCAGCCCCATCGACATCCTCGATGCCTCCACCAAGAGCCATAATCTCTTCTACGAGCTGGATGCTGACCAGCGCTGGAGCTATGTGTTTAGCGGCGAAAGCGAGGTGCTGGATCACATTTATCTAACCAATACGCTCTACGACAAAGTAACACCGGGCTGGGGTCACAGCTTCAGTCCCATTCACGGCAATGCCGATACGCCCAGTGCAGAGCGGGCCTCAGATCACGACCCGGTGCGGGCGATTTTCTCGCGCTGCGTTGCCATGGCTACACCGGGCAGTGCGGGCGCAGCAGTCAACACGGGCCAGAACGGCGTTGATCTCAGTTGGGATGCCGTGACCATGAGCGACCATTATCAGGTCTGGGAAAGCAGCAATCCCTACTTTACGCCCGACCCGGTCAACGATACCCCGCTGGCCACCCCCACCCTCACCAGCTACACTCACGCAGGCAGCCTGGGCAATGCAGCCAGCAACCATTTCTATGTCATCACCGCTGCCAATCCCTGCGACACGACCTCAACCCCCTCGCAGCGTACCGGTGAATTTGATTTTGCGCTGGTTGCAGGCACAAACTGAAACCCACAGACATGTTCCGACGTATCGTATTCGACAACCCCACGTTAGCTCAACCTGGAGGAATACCATGACTGACGAACAATCCCCACGGCCCCAGAACGAGGCCCAAACCGAAAATTCTGCTGCCAATAACCCCTTTGTGGATGAGCTGACCCAATTGGGTAAGCATTTTAGCCAATTGGTCAAAGATGCTCTGGAATCACCACAAATGCAAAATGTCCGCAAAGAGGTGGCCAGTGGCGCACAGACCGTCATCGATGAAATCAACGAGGCCATGAACAAGGCCCGCTCTTCGCCTGTGACGCAGGAAGTGGCGCAAAAGGCCAGCCGCACCGCCGCGGGCCTGAAAGATGCTTCGCTTTCGGACAATCTCAAGGCAGGCCTGCTGAATGTGATGAAATCTGTCAACCAGGAGTTAAGCAACCTGGTGGAACGTATGGAGCAAAGCTCAGCAAGCACGGGCCCGGAGAACGCAGAAGCGCCCGAGGAAGCGAGTTAAGTCACCGGCTTCCATCTATGGCGCCTTCCCGCGCCCGCACATCATGCGTCCGCGTGCGTGTGAGCACCCATTCTCCCACGATCGCCCGCGGCTGAAGCCACGGGCTACCGCTGCCAAGCCCCGTCGGGGCTGGTCGGGCGTTTTCCGTCCATCGTTACCCCCTCCCCGGCCCTCCCCCGCCCGCTCATGCACGTTCGCTCGCAGGGGAGGGAGCCATCCGCGGGCGGCGCTTCGTAGTCAATCGCTAGCTCCTCCGTCGAAAAAAACGCGTCCAGGCGAGTCTGCGACTCGGCGGGTTGTCCGC
>Ga0256914_1000639_pt1 | contig 34162 bp, 34 predicted proteins | sample HulkmetaG_FD_191571 | JGI IMG/M metagenome (GOLD analysis project Ga0256914, IMG submission 191571) | Hydrothermal chimney microbial communities from Main Endeavour vent field at the Juan de Fuca Ridge, Pacific Ocean - Hulk | ecosystem: Environmental > Aquatic > Marine > Hydrothermal vents ... | reverse complement strand
AGGTAGATACTTAAGGAGGGCTCATGTGCGGTATAGTTGGTTATGTAGGCTACAGGAAAATTCTTCCTGTCCTTCTGGATGGGTTGAAGAGGCTTGAGTACAGGGGCTATGACTCAGCAGGAGTGACTTGGCCGCAGGATGGAAACCTTATGAGAGTACGCGCCAAGGGCAAACTCTCCATGCTGGAAGATGCGCTTGAGGAACACAGGAGCACCAGAAGCAGGGTTGGCCTCGGGCATACCAGATGGGCTACCCACGGGGAGCCTACTGAAGAAAATGCCCATCCTCACTCTGACTGCACGGGGGAGCTCGTGGTGGTCCATAACGGCATAATTGAGAATTATTACTCCCTGCGGGAACAGCTTAAAGACGAAGGGCATGAATTCAAATCTGAAACCGACACCGAGGTGCTGGCCCATCTTATTGAAAAGTACCTGAACGGGGATCTAGAAGCGGCTGTTCGCCGGGCCCTTGAAGATGTCACCGGCGCTTATGCCCTAGGCGTGCTCTGGTCAAAAAGGCCTGATATCTTAATAGCTGCAAGAAAACAAAGCCCTCTGGTCCTAGGGATCTCTGAAAACGAAACCTTCATGGCCTCTGATATTCCGGCACTTCTTCCATATACCCGGGATGTAATCTTTTTGGAAGATGGAGAGATGGCCCTATTATCTGGATCGGGGATAACTGTTACCTCTCTTAAAACAGGAGCCAAGATTGAAAAAAAGGTCCAGTCAATCTCTTGGGATGCCGCAATGGCGGAAAAGGCCGGCTATAAGCATTTCATGCTGAAGGAGATCTATGAACAGCCTCAGGCCATACTAAACACATTCCGGGGCAGAATCATTCCTGACACAGGAGAAGTCAATCTGTCTGAAATAGGGATCGATACAGACACCATAAGGCGGCTCAAGAGGATTGTACTTCTCGCATGTGGCACCTCCTGGCATGCTGGCCTCATAGGCAAATACTGGATCGAAAAATGGGCAGGAATACCAGTGGAAGTGGATTTGGCTTCAGAATTCAGATATAGAGACCTGCTGATTGATGAAGACGTCCTGACAATCCCCATCTCCCAGTCTGGTGAAACTGCTGATACCCTTGCAGGCCTTCGCATTGCCAAAAATCTTGGCTCATCCATAGTTTCCATCTGCAATGTGCTTGGAAGTACCATCACAAGAGAGTCAGATGGAACAGTGTATACACATGCTGGCCCTGAAATCGGAGTAGCATCCACCAAGGCCTTCACGTCCCAACTTACGGCCCTCTTCATCCTTGCACTATTCCTTGCGGAAAAAAGAGAAGCCATCTCTAGGGCAGACACGAAAAAACATGTCAAGGCACTAATGAAGGTGCCAGGGCTCATAGAAGACCATCTGCCTGCTTGGCATGACCATTCCAGGAATCTTGCAGATGAATTTTACACTAAGGCCGACTTTCTATATCTAGGAAGGCATCTCCAATTCCCAGTGGCCCTTGAAGGGGCGTTAAAACTCAAGGAAATCTCTTACATACACGCAGAAGGCTACGCAGCGGGCGAGATGAAGCATGGCCCCATTGCCCTTATCGATCGCGATATGCCTGTCGTAGCATTGGTACCAGGAGACCACGTCTACGAAAAGATGATAAGCAATGTGGAAGAGGTCAAATCGAGGCGCGGCATAGTTATAGCCCTTGGCAGAGAAGGAGATGAGGGCTTAAAACGTATATCAAATGTCATGATAGGGGTGCCAGACGCTGATCCCATGATAAATCCATTTCTCTATACGGTCCCCCTCCAGCTCATAGCCTATGAAATAGCCCTTGCCAGGGGATGCGATGTGGATCAGCCACGAAACCTGGCAAAAAGTGTCACAGTGGAGTAAAAGGCTCTTTAATACCCTGCTGGCCAGGAAAGAAGACTCCTGGACCAAAAATCTTTGGACACACGAAGATTAGTCAGAAAAGCGCCAGAAGTGGAGAAAGGATGGCATTAGTTAGATGAGTGAGACGAAATTTTCAAAGATACTTGTAACAGGTGCTGCTGGATTCATTGGTTTTCATCTATCAAAGAGACTTCTTGAAGAGGGCCGTCATGTCGTGGGCCTTGATATTGTAAACGACTACTACGACCCTACAATAAAAGAGGCCCGGCTTGAAATCTTGAAACCCTACCAGCAGTTCAAATTTGTCAAGATCGATCTTTCAGACCGGCCTGCAATGGAAGAGCTTTTCAAGCAAGAGGCCTTTGACGGGGTGGTAAATCTCGCTGCTCAGGCAGGAGTGCGCTACTCACTGATAAATCCCCAGTCTTATGTGGATTCCAACCTGGTGGGCTTTGTCAACATACTTGAAGGTTGCAGACACAACAATGTGAAACACCTTGTCTTCGCCTCATCGAGTTCCGTTTACGGCTCAAATACCAAGATGCCCTTCAGTGTCCATGATAACGTGGACCACCCTGTCTCCCTCTATGCCGCGAGCAAAAAGTCGAATGAGCTTATGGCTCATGCCTACAGCCACCTCTTTGGCCTCTCCTGTACAGGCCTCAGGTTCTTTACAGTTTACGGTCCCTGGGGCAGGCCAGACATGGCGCTTTTCTTGTTCACCAAGGCAATCCTCGAAGGGAAACCGATAGATGTCTTCAATTATGGCAAAATGCAGCGAGATTTCACCTACATAGATGATATTGTAGAGGGAGTGGTAAGGGTGTTGGACCAACCTGCCAGGCCCAATCCAGAATGGGATGGAGACAACCCTGATCCAGGCTCAAGCTATGCTCCATACAAGATTTATAATATAGGCAATAATCAACCGGTAGAGCTACTTCATTTCATCAAGGTGATCGAAGACACCTTGGGCAAAAAGGCAGAGATGAATCTCCTGCCCCTTCAGCCAGGTGATGTGCCTGCAACATATGCAAACATAGACGATCTTGTCAGAGATACTGGTTTCAAGCCTGCCACCACCCTGGAAGAGGGTATTCCGAGATTCATAAAATGGTATCGTGAATACTTTGGAGCTTAGAGAGCGTTAGACACCCAGACTGCTACGGCAGAATGATGGGCAGATGCTTCTTGACTCCTGTTCCAAAAGGTGGTAATCGAAGAAACCTCTTGACGATTTCTATCAGATTTGCGGGACGTGGCGCAGTCTGGAAGCGCACCTGAATGGGGTTCAGGGGGTCGGAGGTTCAAATCCTCTCGTCCCGACCAGAAATTCAAAGGCACCTTTCTTTATGTAGAGAAGGTGCCTTTTTATTATTTACTTGGGAAAGCCAACAGAGGCCATGTAGACCACTGTCTCGTCTATGCCGTCTAGTCCCAACAGGCTATTGAGCTCATCGTCAAAAAAGGCTCCTATTGGACAAGCTCCCAAGCCCAGGGCAGAGGCAGCAAGCAAAAGGTTTTCGCAAATATGGGCCACGTCCATAAATACATACCTCATACCCCTTGAGCCGTACTTGGACATGGTTCGCCTGGAAATGGCCGACCAGATAAAGACTACAGGGGCCTTATTGCACATATTCTGCCCTAGTGCCGCTAAAGTCAGTTCTTGCCCAAAATCGCCATCAACCATCAGCTCAAGGCCTGCTGAAGCAACTTCATAGTGGTAAAGTCCTTGCTGAAGCGATAAACAATCGTTAACACACAGATATGTCTCGATGGGATACAGGGCCCCTGCACTAGGCGCTGTTCTAAAAAGATATCTGCCATGGATTGCAGTAACTCCTTGAGATGCCCACAAGAGTGACGATAGATATTCAAGGGGCAAAGGCCTTCTGGAATATTTCCGCACAGATCTTCGTTCCTCGAAACATTGCCAAACATCCTTTAAAGGCTTTACTGGCCTTGGGATGGGAACTTTTTTGGCATCGGGATAAACCTTGAAGGGCGAAGTCTCTGAGATGTTTTCCCTTTTGGCTTCAAAAATAGCATCCCGTTGAAGCTTTGTACCCTCAAGATATAAAAATCCGGAAGAATTTCTGTAATCTGGCACGTCCTGAACTGAAATCCTTTTTCGTTTAAGAAATAAGCTCCCTACGGCGAAAGATGGGCATCAACTCAAAGCCCTTTTCCCTGAGCATTTCGGCCCCTCCTTCCTCCCTGTCCACCACGGTAAGAACCGCTCCAACTTCAAAGCCTTCCTGCCTGGTCCGATCGATGGCTTTGACAAGGGTCCCACCCGTGGTGACAACGTCTTCCACAAGTGCCACTAGAGCACCCTTAGAAATATTACTCTTGCCTTCGATCCATGAACCTGTTCCATGCCCCTTGGGCTCTTTCCTGATAATAAATGCCGGGATAGGGGCCTTTTCAAGGTAACTCACTATGGAAACAGCAGTTACGAGAGGGTCTGCGCCAAGGGTCATGCCTCCAACTGCTGAAATACCACCTATCTTACCGATCATCTCCCAAAACAATTTGCCACAAAGATAAGCCCCTTCTGCAGAAAGGGTTGTCTGCTTACAATCTATGTAAAAATTGCTCATCTTGCCTGAAGTGAGCCTGAATCGCCCTTCTCTGTACGAACGCTCAAGTATGATCCTTCTAAGCGTATCTCTGTCACTATTCATCACTGGCCTCCTGTACCAAAGACCCTCTTGAAGATGGTATCCACATGCTTAAGATGGTAACTAACATCAAATATCTCATCTATCTCTTCTCTGTCCAGATACTTCATAAGGTCAGGGTCAGCCAGGAGCCGATCCTTGAAGGTCCCCTTGCCTTCCCATACCTCCATTGCACATCTTTGGACTATGCGGTACGAATCCTCACGGCTCACTCCCTTCTGGGTAAGCTCCAAAAGAACTTGCTGTGAGAAGATGAGGCCCTTTAGCATGTTGAGATTTTTCTTCATGTTCTCTGGATAGACCACAAGCTTTGCAAGCAGACCATTTAGTCGTGCCAACATGAAGTCAGCGGTTATAAAGCCATCTGGACAGATGAATCTTTCAACAGATGAATGGCTTATGTCTCTTTCGTGCCAAAGGGGCACATTTTCAAGTGCGGGGATGCAATAGGAACGCACAGTACGTGCAAGACCGCAAAGATTTTCCGAAAGGATGGGGTTTCTTTTGTGGGGCATGGCAGAAGAGCCCTTTTGGCCCTTTCTGAAAAATTCCTCTACCTCAAGCACTTCTGTACGCTGAAGATGGCGGATTTCAGTTGCAATCTTTTCAACTGTGCTGGAAACTATCGCCAAACTGGTAAAGACCTCTGCGTATCTGTCCCTCTGCACTATCTGGTTGGACACAGGAGCAGGTTTAAGGCCCAACTTTTTACAAACATATTCCTCAACCCTTGGATCCACATTGGCAAAAGTACCAACTGCCCCAGAAATCTTGCCAGTTGCTATGGTTTCCCTGGCACTTTCAAGCCTCCTGAGATTTCTTTTCATCTCGTCGTACCAGATGGCAAGTTTTAAGCCGAATGTTATGGGCTCTGCATGTATACCGTGGCTCCTGCCTATCATCACCGTATCCTTATGCTCCATAGCCCTTTTCTTAAGGGTATCTATAACCTGTTCCACATCCTGTATTATGATATTCATGGAATCACGCATCCTGACTGCCTGAGCGGTATCGAGCATATCTGAAGAAGTCAGCCCCCAATGGAGGTATCTAGCCGCAGGCCCCACGTATTCTGCAACATTTGTCAGAAAGGCGATAACATCGTGCCTTGTCTCTTCTTCTATCTCAAGGATCCTCTTCTCATCAAAGGAGGCCTTTTGCCTTATCTCCTGGGCAGCCTCTTTTGGGATCACCCCTAGCTCTGCCCAAGCCTCAGCGGCCAAGATCTCCACCTCGAGCCATGTATTGTACTTATTGTGTTCTGTCCAGATTTCCTTCATCTCAGGTCTCGAATATCTTTCAAGCATGATTCTTTCTCCTATATCTTTTTGAAATTTTTAAGGGCCTTCTCGAGGACGTCTACCACCTCTTCCTGCTCTGACCTATCCAGAAACGCATGCATAGGAAGGCTCAAGACCTCCTGACATGCCTTTTCCGCCTCTGGAAAATCACCCTGGCCATATCCCAGGTAGGAAAAGGCCCGTTGAAGATGAAGAGGCTTGGGATAATGAATGGCTGTCGGGATCTTTCCATCGTTCATAAACCTTGCGACCTCATCCCTTATCCCTCCCCCGATCCGTATGGTATACTGGGCATAGACACTGGTATATCCATCGGGCACTCGAGGTGGGCGGGCATGTTCGGAAAGGGATGCAAGAAGCTTGGCATAGAAGCCTGCCACTTCCCGCCTTGATCGTATTTCCTGCGGAAAATACTTGAGCTTCACCCTCAGAACAGCTGCCTGCAAGGCATCGAGCCTGCCATTGATTCCAAGGACATCATGCTGGTATCTCTTGGTTTGGCCATGTTCCCTCATGGCCACGATCTTGTCTCTCAAATCAGCATCTGAAGTAAACACCATCCCACCGTCCCCGAAGCAGCCAAGTGGCTTTGAAGGGAAAAAGGACGTTGCTGCAAGTAGACTCAAACTACATGATGACCGTCCTTTATAGGTAGCCCCTAAAGACTGACAGGCATCTTCAACCACAAAGAGACCAAATTCGTCTGAAATGGCGTTTATTTCATCCATATCGGCACACAGGCCGTATAGACTCACTGGAATAACTCCTGCTGGCAGCCTTCCCTTCTGCCTCCGCTTTTCAAGAAGTTCGCGAAGCTTTGTCGCATCAATATTGAAGCTCAAAGGATCAATGTCTACAAAAAGTGGCCGTGCGCCCAAAAGGGCTATGGCCTCTGCCGTGGCAATAAAGGTGAAGGGCGTTGTCACCACCTCCATACCAGGTCCAACCCCCATTGACATCAAGGCAAGAAGCAGGCCATCGGTGCCAGAACTAACCCCTATGGCAAATTGAGCGCCGGTAAAGGCTGCAAGCTCTTCTTCCAGCAAGCCCACCTCTTCTCCGAGCACAAATCTGCCCGAGTGGATCACCCTTGAGACTGCCTGGTCGATCTCTTCTTTATAGGCGGCATATTGTCTCTTAAGATCAATGAACTCCACTTTGAGCCCTCTCTTCTTGAAGGGCTTTTACCGCCCTTATGATAGCATTTGCAGCCTGTCTGCAATGTTCTTTTGTGGTCATGACCCCTAGGCTCAAACGCACCATGCCCAAAGCCACATCCTCCTGGACACCCATTGCCGCAAGCACATGGGAAATCTTTACACTTCTATCGTGACAGGCAGCCCCCGTAGAAGCCATGACTCCTTGAGCCCTTTCAAGGACATCTGCGCCAATAATGCCTGGGAAGGAGACACTCAAAGTATTCGGAAGAGATTTTTCTGGGGGCACGAATCTTATTATCTCTGGCAGCTTTTCATGAAGCATGGAATAAAATTCCTCTTTGAGGGCCTCCATCTCCAAAAATATGTGCTTCACTCTGGGAGCCAGCCACCCACATGCAGCGCCAAGGCCGCAGGCCAATGGCACGGGCTCTGTACCAGGCCTGAGCCCTCTTTCCTGACCAGCGCCATATAGAATGTTTCCGAGCCTGACACCTTCCTTGACATACAGCGCACCAATACCCTTTGGTGCATATAGCTTATGGCCAGCCACTGTAAGAAGATCCACCCTGAGATCCTTTACGTCAACTGGCACCTTGCCTATGGCCTGAGCTGCATCTGTATGGAGACAAACATCATTTTCCCTGCAGATCTTGCCTATTTCCTCAACTGGCTGCAAGGCCCCTGTCTCGTTGTTTGCAAGCATCACAGAAACCAGCGCCGTATCCGGACGAATGAGCCTCTCCACGGTTTCAGGAGATACTATGCCCTCTGTATCAGGTTGAGCAAAATCAACCTCCCAACCCCGTTCCAACAGATGGAGAAACGGATTTAACACCGATGGGTGTTCAATCCGAGTAGTGACTAGATGCTTGCCCTTTGCCTGATTCGCAAGTGCAAAGCCAATTATTGCCAGGTTGTTGGACTCTGTACCACCGCTTGTAAAAACAATCTCACCGGGTTCAGCTCCAAGAATCGAGGCCACTTGGCCACGGGCAACCTCCAAGGCTTCCTTGGCCGTATGCCCTAGCTCATGGGCAGAGCTGGGGTTTCCCCAATTTTTATTCATGATACTGGCTACTGTGTCTATAACCTCTGGCAAGACAGGTGTTGTGGCATTGAAATCCAAGTATATCTTTTCGGGCATAATCTTTGCTTTAGGTTTAGAGAATCTCTATTTTTGTCGGAAATGCCTGGCTATTATTGACCAGAATAGAAAAAAATTCTACTGCAAAATTCGTATGTGCCATAAAAGAATCTTAATTTTCCTCACAATGACAATATCTGTTTTTGTGTTGGCAAGCTGCGGTCCGAAACCTGTTCCCCCCACTGGCAAAGTGCCTACAGGCACCTACAAGCCATATCGAGTGGGTGGAAAGACGTATTATCCTTTGCCATCCTCCCTTGGCTTTGAAGAAACTGGCTATGCCTCCTGGTACGGCCCCAATTTCCATGGGAGAAGGACTGCCAGCGGTGAAAGATACAACATGTATTCCCTTACTGCAGCGCACAAGATCCTCCCGATGAATACTTACGTGCGTGTTAAAAATCTCCAAAATGGCAGGACAATTGTAGTGAGGATAAACGACAGGGGGCCATTTGTGAGAAACAGGATCATAGATCTAAGTTACTCGGCCGCCAAAAAACTAGGAATAATAGGTCCCGGCACCGCAAAGGTCAAATTGACGGCACTTGGGGAAGCCGTGGTTGCAAAAAACGGCGGCCTCAACTTTTCGCACCGTCCCGATTTCAAACATGGGAATTTCTACATACAGGTGGGCGCCTTTCAAAATTCATCCAATGCCTTTAGGCTCAAGTCGAATCTTTCTGAGAGGTTCAGCTGTGTAAGGATAACCAGGGGCTATTCCTCTGGAACGCTGTTCTACAAGGTGCAGATAGATGCACCAAATTCATACGATAAGGCCAAGGCCTTTGAGAGGGCAATAGAGGAAATGGGCTTCCCCTCGGCCTTTCTGGTGGCCAGATAAGACCGTGTTCACACCCTGTTATCCCAGGTCTTTCATTGCTGCTAAGCTTGGCAATTATTATACTTAAGTGTTAAATTGAAAAATTGAAATAAAGATTATAAGTTACAATGCACGGAGGCAGATCAACTTGAACAACAATACACGGAAGCCAAACAATCACATCAGGGACGACAAAGGCTTTACCCTGATAGAACTTCTTGTGGTGGTAATTATCATCGGCCTTTTGGCCTCACTTGTGGCACCCAAATTCTTCGGCAAACTCGGTGCCAGCAGACAAAAGACAGCAAAGGCGCAGATTGCGCTTCTTGGAAACGCACTCGATGAATTCAGGCTCGACAATGGCAGATATCCAACGACTGAAGAAGGCCTCGAGGCACTCAGGACAAAGCCTGAAGGCCTTAACAACTGGGCAGGGCCCTATCTTCCCAAGCCCGTGCCCAAGGACCCATGGGGGCATGACTATGTTTACCGCTGTCCAGGAGAACATGGAGATTATGACCTTTTCAGCTATGGACGTGACGGCCAGGAAGGCGGAGAAGGAGAAGACGCGGATATAGTAAGCTGGGAATAGAATAAACCCATGGCATTGGAACAAATAACCAGTAAGCTGCCACCCTTCTTCAAGGGCCTCTTATCTGGCAAAAACCGCAATACCGCACCTGCCTCGCCTGAAGGTGATGACGCAGGCACCAAAAAGTCAAATGCGACTGATCCATTGGCCCTTGGCATAGATTCCATGGAGGCAGCCGATTTCCCAGAAAAGCCTCCAATGGTCAATGGACTCAGCCCGAAGCAGATGCAGCAATGGAAGATCGTCCCAGTAGAAGCAGGCCCCAAGGAGGTCCGGGTTGCTATGGCCAACCCACTTGACATCTATCTTGTGGAGCTCCTTGAGGAGATCTATCAGCGGAGGATCAGGCCTGTAAAGGCGAGCCAGGAAGACATCCTTGCTGTACTCTACAGGTGGTATGAGGCCGACTCTGATATGGAGGCGGCGGATGAAGAAGACGAAGCAGCCATAGAGGATGGCCTCTGGGACGATCCTGAACAATTGAGGGACCTTGCAACAGAAGCACCTGTGGTGAGGCTTGTAAACCATGTGATCAACCAAGCCCTTGAGGTAAAGGCCTCTGACATCCATTTCGAGCCCTTCAGGGACAACCTCAAGGTGAGATTCAGGATAGATGGTGTCCTACACGATGTGGAAACCGTTTCCAAAAAGCTTCAGCCCGCCATCACCTCCAGGCTGAAACTCATGGCAAAGATGAACATCGCCGAGATGCGCCTTCCTCAGGATGGTCGTATCAAGGTCAAAGATGGGAAAAGGGAGATAGACATAAGGGTATCGTCCTTGCCCACCATATTCGGAGAGAGCATAGTGCTGCGGCTCCTCAACCGGGATGAAGTGAAGTTGGAACTCGACTCCCTGGGAATAGCTCCCGATATCCTGGAACGGTTCGACCGGCTCATAATGAGACCCTATGGCATGATTCTCGTGACCGGCCCTACTGGTAGCGGCAAAACAACCACGCTTTACAGCGTGATGAACAGGATCAATTCGCCAGACAAAAAGATTGTGACAGTCGAGGATCCAGTCGAATACCAACTTGAGGGCATAAATCAACTGCAAGTAAAATCCGGCATTGGGCTCACCTTTGCCTCAGCCCTCAGAACCATACTGAGACAAGACCCTGACGTCATACTCATCGGTGAGATCCGCGATATGGAAACCGCCGAGATCGCCGTGCAATCAGCATTGACTGGACACCTTGTATTCTCCACGCTTCACACCAATGATGCGGCCAGTGCCATCACAAGGCTTCAAGAGATGGGAGTGGAATCCTACCTCATCTCATCATGCCTTCTCGCCATAATGGCACAGAGGCTCGTAAGAAAAATTTGCCCACATTGCAGGCAAGAATATGAACTGCCAGCAGAATTCATAGCTGAGGCTGCATCGGTCCTGGGGGTCCCAGAAGAAAATGTTCCTAGAAAGACCTGGCGCGGCTCGGGTTGCCCTTCATGTGCCAATACTGGCTATTCTGGCAGAACGGGCATCTACGAACTCATCGAGATCTCAGAAGAAGTCGCCTCCTTGATCCTAAATGGCGAGAACTCGAGTGCCATCTCCTCCAAGGCCCAGAAAATGGGCATGCGCACCCTGAGGCAAGATGGGCTTTCCAAGGTACTCCAGGGCATCACAACAATAGAAGAGGTAATGAGGGTCACCAATTAATGCCTGAATTCACCTACGAGGCAATCGACCATCAAGGGCAGAGAATAACAGGCACCAGCAGTGGCAGAAGCCAGGAAGAGGTCATAGATTCCCTTGTTTCAAAGGGCTTGCAGCCACTACAGGTCAAAAAGCTCCATTCCTTTGAAACCTTGTTGGATCTCAAGAGAAAAAAGATCAACCATGACGATGTCCTCTACTTTACCAGTGAGCTTGCAGATCTGTTGGAGGCTGGCGTTCCCCTGGAACGTTCCCTGACCATCCTGGCAGATGCAACAGACAAGGAGGACGTAAGAAAGCTGGTACTGGATGTACGAGATTCCATACACGGTGGCAAGTCCCTTTCCGAAGCGTTATCCAAGTATCCTGAAGTATTCGACAAACTCTACGTCAACATGGTCAAGGTTGGCGAGCTTGGTGGCGTATTGCCTGGAGTGCTGAAAAGGCTTGGAGACTTTATAGAACGTTCAAGGCAGATCAGGAAATTCATCATATCTTCATCCATTTACCCATCCATATTGGCTTTCGTAGGCCTTGTTTCCGTCTTTATCCTTGTAACATTTGTGGTGCCCAAGTTTGGCCAGATATTTCAGGATCTCAATCAGCCCATGCCATTCATGACCAAATTGATCCTAGACATGAGTCTGTTCATCCAGGACTGGTGGTGGCTGATATTTCTGATAGTCACCCTTTTCTGCCTGCTCTTCAGGTTTCAGATAAAAAGGCCTGAAGGCAAGGAGCGCTGGGACGAATTCAAGCTGAGAATGCCTCTTGTAGGCAAGTTTATCAAGCAAGTGGAACTAGGCAGATTTGCCAGGACCCTCGGAACCCTGCTTGAAAGCGGGGTACCCATTCTAAAAGGCATCAGCCTTGCTAGTGAAGTGGTAGGGAACAGTGTTATCAAATCAGCAGTGCAAGAACTTTACAAGGGAGTGAGGCAAGGAAAAAGTTTAAGCCTTCTCATGAGAAAGTCCCATGTCTTTCCTTCTCTTATGATCCATCTCGTATCGGTAGGGGAAGAGACTGGCGGACTGGCGAAAATGCTTTTAAAGATTGCAGACGATTTCGATGACCAGGTCCAATCTGAAACCAAGATATTTCTGAACATGCTTGAACCAGTGACTATTGTAGTCATGGGTATTGTCATAGGTGGGATAATCATGTCCATGCTGCTGGCCATATTTGGCATAAACGATGTTACATTCTGAGCACGTCTGTCCTGCATCACCAAGTTTACCTGAAAAGTTGCCTTTCGACACTTCTAATGGCTTTACCCTATTTGAACTCATGGTGGTACTGGTTCTTATTGGGCTTTTGAGTTCCATGGTATTCGTTTCGGTCTCAAGTGGGCTTTTTAAGTCCAGAGAAACCAAGTTTATAAACCAGTTCATGGCTGGCCTTAGAAGCGCCAGGACTCGAGCCATTGGCAGAGGCAGGGCAGTGAAATTCCTCATCGATGGAGAAAAAAGGCTTTATGGACTCAAACCTCCGGGGCTCAAAAAAATTCCCCAGAGTATCCAAGTTGAAGGCCAGGGCATAGAAGAACTCGGAGACGGGATATATGGAATAGTGTTCTATCCTGACGGAAGCTCCAGTGGCGGGGAACTGGAGCTGAAATGGGCTAATGGACGAATTGATACCTTTAGGATAGCCAGGATCTGGAGCAATATTACTCATGAGCATTCGGGACAATAATATGGACTCGTCAATCCAAATCTTTTCAGGGCCCAAACCCAATCCTTTTTGTCACATCCATAGAGGCTCAAAGGGTTTCACCCTCATGGAAGTGCTCGTGGCAACAGCCATAACGGGTATTGCCATCGGTGTTGTAATGAGTCTTTTGGCCCAGGGCCACAGCCAGGCATACAGGGGTGACGTCTCCCGTGTGGCAGCAGCGATTGCCACTAGGCTCATAGACGACTGGCAGGCCAAAGGACACTATCCTTCATCTGAAAAGGGGGAACTGGATGGCTTTCCAGGATGGTCATACAGAGTGGAAGCCCAACCCCTTGCTACAAGCATCACACTGCCGTCAGGAGAAGTGAAGGAGGTCGAGCCTGAAAAACTCGTTGTCGTGGATCTTTTGATAGATCCGCCTGGAAAGGGGCCAGAGTTGAAACTTGCCATGTGGGTCCCAAAGGCCATGGTGGAATATTAAAATGAAAGGCCAGAAGGGTTTCACCCTCTTAGAACTCCTCATTTCGATTACCCTTATAGCCGTACTCGTGGTAGTCCTGTCCATGGCCCTGAGATCTGGGATTACAGCCTATACCCGATCCAAGGACTACAACCGTTTCTATCTTCCTGAGACCGCCCTATTCGGCCTTTTGTGGAGACAGATGGAGGCGGTAGTAAGCCCTGAAGACCCCTACCTGGCATCCTACAGCAGGCTCCGTGGAGAAAAGGATTCCCTGAGCTTTGTTACTACCTATGTGCCTCAGGGCATGTCAGAAGGGGGGATATTCCAGGTGGTATATTATTACAATCAAGACAAAAAAAGTATCCTATACGCCCAAAAAATCATAACGATGAGAAAGGACATAGAAACAAAACCTATTGACCAGCTCGAAAGGTTGAGTAAGGAGGATCTTGCAGAAAATGGATGGCTGGTGGAGGAGATGGCCGACATCGAAGACTTTTTATTTGCCTATAAGCCTTCCAACGCAGACACAGAAACCAAGCCTGAGGATTGGGATGAAACCTTCAACAAAAGGCAGCACCTACCAACGGCAATAGCGTTCAAGCTGAAGTTTAAGGATCAGGCAGACCAGGCTACGAGATGGCAGATAATACCAGTGGGCCTAAAATGAACAAGGAGAGCCTTTCGCCTCTTGGGGACCAGTCAGGCACCATACTGGTGCTCGTCTTGTGGGTAATAGCACTTTTGACAATGGTGGCCGGTTACTTCTCGGTTGAGGCAAGACTCAGGGGGAATATGGGACACAGTGCATGGAATCTTCTGAAATCCCGCTTGGAAGTCGAGTCGATCTTGAATCTCACAGCCATTTACCTTGCACCCCTGGATCAGGAACAAGACGAGGAAGACACGGATAAATTTATCGTTGCTGACGGTTCAAGCTACAAGGTGAAAATAGGTGGCCGGGAACTTGGATTCAGCCTTGAAGATGAAAGGGGCAAGATAGATCTCAACAAAGTGGATGAGGAGCTTCTCGATAAGATATTAGGTACCTTTCTGGAAGGTGTGGTGGAGGAGCCGTCTCATATCGTGGAGGCCATCCTTGACTGGAAGGACAACGACGATGACAAACGCCCTGGAGGGGCTGAAAAGGATTATTACGAATCTTTGAAGCCTGCCTATAAGCCTGCAAACTCAAAATTTCTTCTCCTGGAGCAACTGCTCCTGGTTAAGGGCATGGATCCAAAGATATTCTGGGGCCCTATTGAATGGGAAAAATCAGGAGAAAAAGCGGAAAGTTCTGCCTGGAAAGGTGGAATTCAAGACCTTTTTACTGTATACAACCAGTCAGGTGTTGTGATCAGGGCAGCCGCGCCTGAGCCCCTTCTCGATATCCTTGACGAAAAGGACCTGTCTGACAAGGGTGGAATGGGCACCCTGAGACTCAAGACCTGCTTGTACCAAGGCTGCTATCAAATATTCTGGGATGTTGAGAAACAGCAAAACAGCCTTTTCAAGCTGCTTCACTGGCAGCAGATACCAAGATTCCATTGAAAAGAGGGCCTTTTAAGTGTACTGCAAAGAGATCACAGGCATCCATATAGGTGAAAACAGCTTAGAATACTCCAACCTGAAAAAGGAGCTCAAGGGCTGGATCAGGTCTGAGCCTGCCATCTATTCGGAGATCTCTGGCAGAAACGGCCTTGAACGGCTTGAAAGCCTCCTGACCAACCTAAAACCCAAAAGGACCAGGAGAATATGTATTTCCATCCCCAGGTCTCGCTATTTCCTGAGAGAGCTGTCTTTTCCAGGGCTTAGCCCCGAAGAGGCTGAAAATAGCGTAAGAATCGCCATAAACATACATAGCCATCTTCCAAGGGATGAAATCTATTTCGACATCTGGCCGATGGAAAAAAACGGCACTACTTTCATCCTTCTGGCCTATGCGAGACGGACCTATATCGATCCAATATTGGATGTTGTAAGGCGCACCGGGCATAGAAAGTCCCTTTACAGCATCAGCCCGTCCGGACTCGGGGCCGACCTATTTCTCCGTTGGTCAAAACACAATAATTTCCCGGCCCTGAGTCTCCAGCAGGAAGAAAGGGATCTGACCCTCAATCTCCATGGCAATAAGGAATGGGAAGGGTCACATTTGATAAGGGAAGAAAGTGGTACTCTCAATCCCAGCAAGGCGCTGGAATTTCTGCCTGACCATTTTAAGGATTTGGGCCAGGTTTTTCAAATTGGGGATATTGATAGAACCTTCAAGGACTTGGAGATCAAGGACCCATGCAAACACGATGAAACCCTGAAGGGCTTTTGTACGGAAAGTGGTATAGACAAGGGGCTTACCGCCTGCTTCCTGGGCCTAAGCGCCTATCCACAGATATCTTTCCAGGAGACAGAGAGAAAAAAGCCTCTATTTTTGAGAATAGATCCAATTCAGTGGACTGTTGCCATTTTGGCCATAATTCTCCTACTGATAACCGGATACAGGTTTATTCAGCTTGAAAGGCTGTCTTCTGTGGCAGATAAGAATAAGGAGGTTGTCACCAGGCTAGAGAAGGAATATTTGCCCCTGAAAAAGATAAACGACCAGATAGAAAAGATCAGGAAACTCGAACAGGACTTGAATGACTTCCTTCACGAACGCCCCCCCGTATTAGTTATCCTGAGGGAACTGGCCCAGAGAACTCCCCTCAATGCATGGATAAGAAGTTGCACTATCAGGAGCGGCGTTGTAAGAGTTTCTGCAGAAGGAGGTTCAGCAGTAGAGACCATGGAGGAATGGAGAAAGAGCGCCCTGTTTTCGGAAGTAAAGCTGGTCTCTCCTGTAACCAAAAACAGGCAACAACAGGAAAGGTACACTGTGGAACTGAAACTTGCCACCAAGACCTCTGCAACCGTACCTAATAGGCACAAACCCTTAAGGCCTTGAGGTGCCAGCAAACCATGATTCAAAAGACCAACACAGACGAACAAGGGATGCTAAGACACCAACCATGACAGCCAACAAATTCTTCACACAAAGGAACAGGCCCGCCTTGCTCAGATATGGCATCCCAGTCATTGCGCTCATATTGTGGTATAGCTTTTTATGGGACCCTGTAACCGCAAAGATGGAAGAAAAGCAAACGGTGGTTGAGGCCCAACAACTAAAGATCACCCATCTGAAAAAAAGGATCACAAGGCTCAAAAACGTAGAGAAGAGATTGGCTGCGGAAAAAAAGAGGCTGGAACAGATGAAAAAGAGGTTGGTGCCAGGAGACAATCCCCAGCAGGTATCTACCAACATACAAAACTCCTTTTTGAAAAAGGCGTCAGACACGGGTGTAGAGGTACTCGTATACAGAAGCGGCCCCAAAAGGCGATGGCGAGACTATCTGCTGGCAGTCTCTGTCTTCAATATTAGGGCAACAACAGCACAATTTGTGGAACTTCTTGAAAAGATTGAACTGGGCAAGAAACTTCTAAGGCTTAATAACATCAATATTTCCAACTTGAGAGGCAAACCCTCTCAGCTCAGGATAAACCTTGAAGTAGAAGCCCTGTTTCTTGGAGATAAGGCAGAGCTATGATCAGAATCCGAACCAATTTCCTGCTCTTTTTGGTGGTAGCCTCTCTCTTGAGTGGCTTTAACATGGCTTCCTATGCGGGCACACAAGACAAGACAGGAGCAGACCAGAAGGTCTTGACTTCCCCGTTCGTCTCCCCTTATGAAGGGGCTGGCCCCAATGAAAAGAGAAAGATAGATATCTCTCTGGACAACATGGATATCTATCCCGTATTGGAACAGGTGCTCGGCAACACTTTGGGCCTAAATTTCGTTGTGGAACCGAGCATCAAGGGTACGATATCTGTTCACATTAGAGGCAATTATACCAAATCAGAACTCCTCGATCTGGTAAACTCTGTGCTTCAAATGCAGGGGCTTGCCGTAACTGCCGGAGGGCACGGACTGTACAAGGTGGTTCGAAAGGCCAATAGCCCCAAAATGGGCATCGTGATCTCCACCAACCATGCGAAAAGGTCTGGAGATGTCATCAAGGTCATACAGCTTCAATACCTTTCGGCTGCCCAGGCAGTTTCCAACTTGAGGAACCTGGTATCTCCTGGTGCAGTTTTGATCCCTGTCACGAGTTCCAACAGTATCATTCTATCTGATACAGCTGAAAACGTCGCCAAGGTGGCCAAGATCCTTGGAATACTCGATGAAAGCATCTTCAAGAATGTCCATTGGAGGCTTTTTACCCTGGAGAATACAGACGTAGAGGATCTTTCCAAGGACCTGCAATCCATATTCAAGGCAAATGTGCTCTACAAAAGGCCAGGAATCGACCAAAATGGCCTCCAGATCATCACCCTTGAGACCCTTAACGGCATACTGGTGGTGACGCGCTGGGAAAAGGTGCTAGACCAGGTGGCAAGATGGATCAAGGAACTTGACCAGGCGCAACAGGACAAGGGCAGCAAGGTATACGTCTATTTTGTCCAAAATGGCAAGGCCAAGGAGCTGGCAGACATATTAAACGAGCTGTATGGGGAAAGCAGCACCACCAAGACCAAGAAAAAGGTACTTGTAAAAAGGGAAAAAAGCAAAAAGGAGGTTGTCGCATCTGCGTCTGGAGAGCTGACGGGTGAGGTGAAGATCATAGCGGACGAGACTAACAATTCCCTCATATTCAAAGCCAGACCAAAAGATTACGCAATAATCAAGGGCATACTGGATAAATTGGATATCCTTCCCAGGCAGGTGCTCATAGAAGTCCTTGTTGCAGAGGTGACCCTCAATAACGATGTGAAATATGGCGTAGAGTGGTTCATACAGAATAAGGGCATCAACATAAACGGCAGCCCCTATAATGGCCACATGATGCTGGATGATGGAATAAGCCTTGCGGAAGACGTGGCATTGGGGAATGGGCCTGCTGGTTTCACATACGCCCTTTTCGACGGAGAAGGCAGCCTAAGAGCCCTCATCAATCTCCTAGACACCAGTACAGATGTGGATATCCTGTCTACCCCAAACATCCTTGCCGCCGACAACCAGGAAGCCAGGATCGAGATAGGTGAAGACGTACCCATCTTGTCAGAGTCCACCATATCGTCTGGCGGAGTCAAGACACAAGGCGTTCAATACAGGAAAACAGGCATCATCCTTCAAGTCAAACCCTCCATCAACGACAATGGCCTCGTGCGAATGGAGGTAACCCAGGAGGTCAGCAAGGTAAACGACCAACAGACAGCAGGCATAACCTCTCCCCGTATCACAAACAGAAAGGCCACCACATACGTGATTGCCAAAGATGGCCAACACATTCTCATGGGCGGTCTCATGAGTACAATGGTGACAGAAACCACCAAAGGCATTCCACTTCTGAAGGACATACCAGTGCTAGGCTACCTGTTCGGTTCCAAGGGGACCAAAACGGAAAAAAAGGAACTCATATTCATTCTCACTCCCCATGTGATCAAATCCAGAGGGGAAGCTGACACCCTTACCCGGGAATTCGCATTGAAGGTCCACTCCTTGAGGAGCATGTTGGAAGAAAGCAATATCCTTCAGAAGGAGGAGGCGGTCAAAAAAGAGCATGGCCCGAAAAAAGACCTTGAAAGCCGCCTGCCTGAGAATAAAGACACCAAAGTCACTGAGCCAGACGATGACTACGATGACGACGACCTGTGATGAGAAAATCGAGCGGGTGGATTGAGATGCGTGGATCCCTGATGCCGCCATTGCTCTTCTTTTTCGCCATCCTTTTGGCCTCACTGGCCCCTGCCCTTGCCGTCTCCCCCCAATACAAGAGCATCATTGAGCGCGACCCTTTCGACCCAGGCAGAGGCGAGGGTAAAACCGCCATTGAAGGCGGGGCGGTATCGTCTGAGGCGAGTGAACTCGAAGAAAAATACAGTGTTTATGGAATAATATTGGCAGGAAAAAACAAATCTGCCTTCATTAAGCCCATTAATGGAAACAAACGTGCCAAAAAGGCCGAGCTCAGAAAGATCAATGTGGGGGATCTCATAGATGGCTGGACTGTAAAAGATATAACCGACAAGGGCGTTATCCTGGTCTCAGGAGACGATCATGTGCTTTTAAAGGTATTTACCTCCAAGAAAGAACGCCAATCCAACAGGCCGGTGGGCATTGCGACACCAAGACCTGCTCCCACAAGGCCTGCCATAAGACCTATGGATCAGCAAAAACTGAAAGAGGCTATTGAAAGGGCCAAGCATCCCAAGATAAAGCCTTCCAACATGATGCTGCGCAAGCCAAATGAAAAACCCTTTGTTAATCCGTTCCTGAAGGCCATCCAAAAACAAAAAGAACTTGGGAAAAGGCCCGACTGACCTTCCCTCACCTTTCATTCAGTGCAGTAACTCGAGTTGCCTGTAAATGTAAGGGCTGCTATCATGAGCTCATGAAAAACAAGGGTGAAAAATTTGCTTATATCCCCATCTTCTGCAATCTAAATGGTAAATCAGTAGTGGTTATCGGTGGAGGAAATGTTGCAGAAAGAAAGATAAGAGGGCTTTTAAAGGCAGGGGCACAAGTCACCCTGATAAGCCCGGAAACCACTGATTCCCTGGGGAAAATGGTGCAAGAAGGCTTGATCAGGCATATTTCCAGGGCCTTTAGACCAGGTGACCTTGACGGAGCTTGGCTTGTCATTGCTGCAACAAGTGACAGGTCCGTACAAGATGCTGTTTTCCAAGAGGCACAGGCCAGAAGGATCTTTTGCAATGTGGTGGATGAACCTAGGGTATGCAGCTTCATCGTCCCTTCCATGGTGAGGAGGGATGAGCTATGTCTTGCCATATCCACTGGTGGCCTCAGCCCAGCCCTTGCAAAGGCACTACGTAAAGAATTCGAGAAAAGGCTCGGGCCAGAATGGGGAACCTTTGTTTCCCTTTTGGGCAAACTCAGAAACCTTTTGCTGCAAAACCACCAAGGTAAAGCGGTAACCGACAGGTGTTCCAGGCTTGCAGACCTCGACGTACCAGAGTGGATAAAGCAGAACCAATGGAGCCGGGTGGAAAAATGGGCTTCTGATATTTGCGGTGAACAGGCAAAGACAATCGTTCAGGAATTTGCTCGAGATGGATGAACTTCTTTTTCAGCTCACATTTTTTCTATATCTGGCAGCCACTGCAGGTTTTGTGATGCACCTTGTAAGCCTCAGGAAGGGTGTGGAAAGAATAGCCACCTACATCCTGGCATCGGGGTTTCTGTTGCATACCATAGCCCTTATAATGCGTTGGGTGTCTGAAGGCCATGCGCCTCTTGTGAGTTTTCACGACACGTTTTCCTTCCTCGCCTGGGCCATCACACTGGCCTATCTGCTTTTTCAGGCAGGACACAACGTTAAGGCCCTTAGCGCATTTGTGAGCCCCGTGATCACCATAATGATGGCCCTGGGGCTCATGCATCCGAGGCAGGTGCTTCCGCTGCCGCCAGCCTTGAAGAGTTATTGGCTTCCAATCCACGCCACGATATGTCTTGTATCCTACGCCCTCTTGACCCTGGCCTTTTGTATTGCCATCATGTATCTGATCCAGGAAAGACAGATAAAGAAAAAGAAACTCGGCGCCATCTTCCGAAGGCTGCCCTCGCTTGAAACACTCGATATCATGTCGGAAAGATGTCTCAAGATCGGTTTTCCACTGCTGACCCTTGGAATAATTACAGGTTCCATGTGGGCTGAAACGGCCTGGGGCTCATACTGGAGCTGGGACCCTAAGGAAACCTGGTCTCTCATCACTTGGTTTCTCTATGCCGCACTTCTGCATCAGAGGCTTACTGTTGGATGGCGCGGAAGGAAAAGCGCCTATATGACCATAATTGGCTACTTGACCCTGCTCTTCACCTTTATCGGTGTAACCTATCTTCTGCCAGGTGCCCATTCCTATGCCCTCTGATCTCAACAAAATGGACATACTGCTTTTCGGAGTGAACCACAAGACAGCACCTGTGGAGGTGCGTGAAAGGCTTGCGCTTAGAGACACTGATCCGCCTGCCTTGAAACTCTTTCACGACTTGCCGGCATGTGTGGAGGTGGTCTTTCTTTCCACCTGTAACAGGGTAGAGGTCATAGCCGGCACCAATGACCTTGAGGCAGCGAGGGAACAGATCACAAAAACTTGGCAGGCTTGTTCAGGTGTGAACCCTGATGTGTTCAGAGAAAGTACCTACACATATTCTGGCACAGAGGCGGTAAGGCATGTCTTCAGAGTGGCTTCCAGCCTTGATTCCATGGTGGTGGGTGAGCCACAAATCCTGGGCCAGCTTAAGGATGCGTACAGAAACGCTTCCGAGGCCAACTGTTCAGGCCACATATTGAACAAACTAATGCACAAGGCCTTCTCCACTGCCAAGCGTATCCGCACGGAGACCAGAATTGCCAGTCAGGCAGTGTCAATAAGCTACGCTGCCGTGGAACTGGCCAAGAAGATATTTGGAGACCTAAACGGCAAGAGCGCCCTGCTTGTGGGAGCGGGTGAGATGGCTGAGCTTGCTGCCCAACACCTGAAGACAAATGGCATCGATGAACTCATAGTGGCCAACAGGACATTGGAACGGGCCATAGAACTTGCAAAGTCCCTTGATGGAAAGGCCGTTTCCCTCAAAGAGCTCGAAGACGTACTCGTGGACGTTGACATAGTGATAAGCTCTACTGGTGCCCCTGGCCTGGTGATTAAAAAGGAGCAAGTCAAACGTATCATGCGGCCAAGGCGCCACAGACTGTTATTCTTCATAGATATAGCTGTTCCAAGGGACATTGATCCAGGGATAAACGATATAGACAACGTCTATCTCTTTGACATAGACGAGCTAAAGGAAGTGGTTGAGGAAAATAAGGCCGAGCGTCAGAAAGAGGCAGTCAGGGCTGAACGCATTGTTGAATCCGAGGTGATAAAGTTCAAGTCCTGGATGAAGTCCTTGGACATTGTCCCAATTATCAAAAGGCTCCAGGAAAAGGCTGAAACAGTGAGACAAAGGGAGCTGAAACGGACGCTAAAGAACCTTAAGGGCTTGAATGATAAGGAAAAAAAGGCTATAGAAAAACTGTCCTTGTCATTGGTGAACAAGATCCTCCATGATCCCATCATATTCATAAAAAAAGGCGCTACTGAAAAACAAAGGGATGAAGCCCTTGCAATGGTATGCCGAATATTTGGCCTTAACGGTACTGGTGTTGATGCCATGTCCATTGACGATTTCATTGAAAAGAAGAAGGGCCAAAAAAACTGCAATGCCAAGAGGATGAATTAGGCCTTGGCTCCTTCTTCCAATTGTGCACCTGAATTATTTTCCACAATGCGAATATCGTGCTGTGGAAAGGGAATGGCTATCCCCTCCTTTTCAAAGGTTGAATAGATGGCCTGAAGAAGCTCATGGACCACTCTGCCCTTGAGCCTAGGGTCCCTCACCCAGCAAAGCAGCTCGAAATCCACCGAGGACGGCCCAAAACGCCTCACCCTCGATCTCGGTTCCGGCTGGGGTGAGACATTGGGGTTGTTCAGGGATATCTGGACCAACAATTCTTCCACGTGTTTGAGATCTGAACCGTAGGCTACACCCACAGGCACCCTGATCCTGAACCTTGGAAGGGGAGCGCTCTCATTTATTATCTTGGCATTGGCCATGATCGAATTGGGAATGGTTATCAACACATCGTCTCTCGTCATGATCCTGGTGGACCTGATGCCAATATCCACCACTTCACCCCGTTCACCACTGTCCAGGATTATGTAGTCACTTATCTTGTAAGGCCTATCCATAAATATGCTTATGCCCCCAAACAGGTTCGCCAAGGTGTCCTTTGCAGCAATAGCTACTGCGATACCCACTATGCCTGCTGAGGCAAAAAGTGGAGTCAGGTTCACCTGCCAGATGAGCAAAATGGCAACAACTCCCACTGCCAATACTGCGACCCTGATCAAGTTCCTGAAAAGATAGAGTAGTTCCCTGGCCATATTGGTCTTTCTCGTCAGGAAAGAGCCATCTTTCAGGTTGGCCCTTGCAACCAACTTCAGGAAAGGGAACCACCAGGTGAAAAACACAAGGGTCTTTATAAGGTTTGGTGCAATGAAATCCCAAGGCGGCTTCAAGCCGGCTGCAACGGAAATATGCAAAAAACCCAGCAGAATGATGGTGATGACAATGGGCCGATGAATAAACTGAATGAACTCGTCATCACATCCAATTTGGGTAAGTTCAGCCAACCGCTTGAAAAGTTTATCTATTATTATATCAGCTAACTTTGCGAGAAAAAGATAACCGGCGAAGGCGAGGATATAATCGACGTACTTGGCATCGATAAAATAAAGAAGCTTAGAGGCCGCCTCATGTATCTCTTTGTTGACATCAATCATAAGAGCTATTATATAAACTCGCTGCCTGAAGGCAAAGAAAAGAATGATATATCAGCCAGGAGGATCAAATTGGCGAATCATAAATCTGCACTCAAAAGGGTGCGCCAGAATCAAAAACGCAGACTTAGAAACAAGATGAGAAAGACCAGGATCAAAAACCTCTCCAAGGCTGTGGAGGCCGCCATTGCCGAAAAGGCACCTGAAAAGGCTCAAGAATGCCTCAGGCAGGCGCAAAAATACATAGAAAAGATTGGCCACAAAAAGGGCACTCTCCACAGACGCACTGCCTCAAGAAAGGTCTCTCGTCTTGCCAAAAAGGTCAACACCCTTTTGAAACAGGCTAGTTCTTCCTGATTGCGGCCTATCTTGAGACAACCTTATTAAATATATTGCCTGTCCCATCAGGCAAAACTTGCGCAAGGGCAAGCCATTGGAAGATCCGGGCCACAACATCAAAAAAGTCCAAGCTGTAGCCATATCCGTAATTCTCATGGCTTTTTTACTCATGGCAGCAGGTTGTGCCCCCAAGAGAAAATTCGTTTCTCCACAGGTAGAACTACTTGGTCTCGATATCAAAGACGTATCCCTGTCGCACATAAATTATCAGGCAACAGTCAGGGTCTATAATCCCAACCTCGAACCCCTCGATATTTCCGATGTCCAGTACAGTCTGTATCTAAATGGCATAAACATGGTTAATGGGGAAAGCCAGGTTGAACAAACCGTAAGGCCCCACGAAGAGATCAAGATCCCCTTACGCTTATCTGGCTCTCTCTTCAGCACGCTTCGTTTTCTCGCCTCAATGCCTAATGCCAGAAAGATATCTTTTGTCATGAAAGGGACCATAATAGGCGCCTCTGATAGTGGCCACTCCTTCGCCCTGCCCTTTGAAGAAAATGGCGAGCTGGATCTTCAACAGCTGAAACCTATCTGAGAAAAAAGGCAGAACCCCTTTGGACTATCCCTCTATTTGTTCAGGCTGGTAGGGAAGAGACTCCTTTATATGCATTGGAATCTCGCCGTTTTTTGCCTCGAATTCCTCAAGATATTCCCTTCTGCCCCGCAAGAAGTGCCGCGCCTTTTTTACCAGGATCTCCTTGTCGCTGAACAACTTTTCTGCCCGCATGAGATCCATATTCGCCCTATCAGATTTTATGGGATAATGATAGCCAAGATAATCTGGATCGAAACTGAATTTGAGCTGTATCCGAGCTAAATCATTATATATTGCCAAGGACTGCCTCAGGCTCACATTCAACTCGTCCTGACCAATAGTTCCGGTGTTGGCAAGGTAACACTTGATCTGACTCTTCTTTAGGATCTCATAAAAGATCATTGCATGTTCCAGCTTGTTGCCGCACATGAATGGGTCAAGAAAAAACACCCTCTTAAACTTGCCTGCCTCTTCTGGGTTTCCACCTGAGCTTTCTATGGACTCCCCGTATATGAACTGCATTGTGGCCTGTTCAGGGGTAAGCTTGTTGACGGCATTCACCAAGGGATTTCTGGTGAGAATAATGACATAATCGAGACGGTTGGCATTGAGAGAAGGGCTTGCTATCTCAAGGTTCTCTCTGCTGATTACGGCCCTTCCATTTGCGGTCTTCGAGGTATCCATGAAATCGGGGATATAGGGGTATTTTGAAATCGCTACGTTTTCAAGGAAAGCCTCACGGGATTCAGCAGCCCTCAAGATCTCAGGCTGGCTGGCATCGAGGCCCTCGGTCTTCACATAAAGTCCGCCATATTCAAACGCAGAATAGCTGCCATCGTAGGCCAGGCTCCCTCCATCATCGCCTATCATCTCAGAGTGTTCCCTGGGCAGTTTGGCAAATTTTCTGCACAGTGTTGTGGTCTTCCCCGTGGCTGTGAGGCCAGAAACACCCATGACCACCTCTTTGAGTTCAGGGCGTTCAGCCTCAAGATCATAAATCCAAAGCCAATCCCTTCTGGCTCCCGCATGGAGAAACAGACCCGTCCTGTCTATGGCCTTGACCCTCCAGTCCTCAAACTGGAATACGCCCTTTTTCCCCTCTCCAAGATATATGCTGTTTCTGCAGATCTTGACCTGATCTCCCCGACTTTCACCCATCCAAAGCCTTATGGTGATGTCTTTATCCACAAGCCTTTTCTGTTTGTTCAGATGAAAGGCCTCATCTGTAAAAAATATTACGGTATATGTCGGCTCTTCCACCACCCTGGGTGCAGGCTGATCGAAGAGCAACTTGAGTCCATAGGCAAGCTGTGCATAGATTTCAGGCAACAAAAACCTTGCGGTGATACCATCTCTGCCATCGCCAACAATGGTATCAACACACACCACGCGTTGCTTGCCAAGTACATCTATCGCCTGCCGGGCCAAGCGTTCCTCTTCCTCTCCAAAGGAAGAATCCACGTTGTTGCTGGTATGAGGGGCTGAACGGGACATGGGCTCTGAATCAGAGGCCACCGATCCCATGTGGGTTTGGACCACGCCATCCTGGGCCAAGGCCAAGGCCTTGTAACCATCGAGGGTGAGTCCTTCAGTCAAACGCCCTTCCTCTCGAGCATGGGTGTAAATCTTGATTGCTGCTTCTTTGAAATAGTTGTTCATGTCTCACCCCTTGTATTGGACGATTGTTTCCTTAGATTTTTTATGGGACCTTAAAATATCCTTGTTATCTCTGCTTGTGTGGTCCAAGAGTTGCGAAAACCTTTAAACCACTTGTTTATGTTATAGAAAATTATTTCTTGACGGTATCAAGGCCACTTATAAGTTGGCAGTTCTTCAACCGTTGTTCCTTATACCCGTTATGACAAGCCTTCTTGAAAACTACTTCATACTTCTACTTTGTCAATTAGGGTTTCTGGCCCTCCTTTTTTCACCTGTCCTTAACGCCTTTGGGATGGACGAATATGAAATTATTGAAGGGAAAAGGATATATGGCAAATCCTTCTACATAAAATGCAACAGCCAAGACACCCTTCTCGATATTGCCAGAAGCTATGATTTGGGATTTAACCAGATCGCTGCGGCAAACCCAGGAATAGACCCGTGGGTGCCTGGCAGTGGTCAAAAGATCCTCGTGCCAAAAGCCGTGATGCTTCCTGACGGAGACATGCAAAATGCCTTGGTGTTGAATATGGCTGAGATGCGTCTTTATTTTTTCCCTGCCTCTTCCAAGGGGACAAGGTTCGTCTTTACCTGTCCCATCGGCATAGGTAGAAGCGGATATCTCACAAGGCCTGGGCTCTACACCATTTATGACAAGGAGCAAGACCCTGTGTGGCATGTGCCAGAATCCATCAGAAACGAGGAGCCGCAACTTCCCAAAGAGGTGCCTCCTGGCCAGGATAACCCCCTTGGTGGATTTATCCTCCGTTTTTCACGCCTGTCCTATGGAATCCATGGCACCAACAAGCCCTGGGGCATAGGAAGAAGGGTAAGCCACGGCTGCATCAGACTTTACCCGGAAGACATAAGGCAACTTTTTCCCATGGTTCCCGTTGGCACCATGGTACTTGTAATCTATGAACCAGTAAGGGCCTGTTATTCAGAAAATAAATGTTGGTTTCAAGTATTCCCCGATTTTGAGGGCACTTTGCCAGAAGCCCTTGCTACTGCCCTTGATAAGATCTCTGAACATTGCGCAGGCCAAGACCACCATCTGGATTTGGATTTGAAGGTCATAAAAAAGACCTTGGCTGAAAAACGAGGCGTGCCCGTGGTGGTGGGTGTTGAGAAGAAGCCCAAAAAGACGATATCAGGCCAACACTGAGACCTTGCGGGAAAACACAGATAGGCAGGCGTGGGCAGCGACTGTCCTGGCTAAGACGTCACAGGCTACCTATAAAAACCGTTCTTTTGGCAAATAACGGCTTTGGGATGCAAAAAAATCTAAACATCAGAAACACGCGGTTACTACCGTCTTGCGAGTTGTTCGTAAGGCCAAGATTCCTTGTTGTTTTTAGAGGCGGACATCATTTTATAAGTGTCTTTTCAAAGATCCTTTCTGTCTTTGTGGCCTTGATATTTGCCTTATTTGCAGCAGCCTTTGCCTCAAGGGCAGCCTTCTGGGCCCTGTCAGCAGCTTGAGTCGCTATTTCAGCCGCCCTTTTTGCTTCAGCAGCGGACCTTTCGAGCTGCTTTACCAGCGTCTCAAGGCGGGCTGAGGCATTATCTGCCATCTTCGCAGACTCTATACATTTACCAGAGGCCTTTATTGCGTCCTTCATCAAGGCCTTGTCCTCTTCAGTTGGGCCGCATGAAGTCACAAGTGTCAAAATACTCAGCGCAACAACTATTGCAAAAAACTTCACAAATTCCATTTCACTATTCATGTTGCTTACCTCCCTGAAACGCCATGAAAAGATCAAACGGCCTTCCCTGGCCGTTTACTTCTGCCCTGCCTGTATGGCTGTAATGGCCACGGTATTTATTATGTCTTCTACAAGGCATCCTCGGCTGAGATCGTTTACAGGCTTCTTTAGACCCTGAATCACAGGCCCGATAGCAATAGCCCCAGAAGACCTCTGCACGGCCTTGTAGGTGTTGTTCCCTGTATTGAGATCTGGAAAGATAAATACTGTTGCTCTGCCTGCAACCTTGCTCCCAGGCAGCTTCTTCTTGGCCACCTCTGGATCTATCGCAGCATCGTACTGAAGCGGTCCTTCTATCAAGAGATCTGGACGAAGCCTTTGGGCGATCTCAACGGCCTGCCGCACCTTTTCCACATCCTTGCCCTTGCCAGAAGTTCCTGTGGAATATGACAGCATGGCAACCCTTGGCTCTATGTCAAAGGTTGCCGCAGTATCTGCTGAACTTATGGCAATGGCTGCAAGCTCTTCAGCATTGGGATCTGGATTGACTGCGCAGTCGCCAAATACCAATACCTTGGTCGGCAGGCACATAAAAAAGACGCTTGACGCTATCTTTACCCCTGGCCTGGTCTTGATTATTTGAAAGGCTGGCCTCAAGACATCTGCTGTGGTATGAACCGCCCCAGATACCATGCCATCCACCATGCCCTTATAGACCATCATCACGCCAAAATAGTTCTCGTCCATCATGGCATCCCTGGCATAGTCCATTGTACCGCCCTTGCACTTCCTGAGTTCGTAAAATTCCTCTATAAACTCTTCCAACAGCGGGGACCTAACATGGTCTATTATGGTTACGCCATCCAATTCCACACCCAGGATGGCTGCCTTCTCCCTTATCTTATCTTCCCGGCCTATAAGGGTGATGTCCACAACATTTCTGGCCCTCAACACCTCGGTTGCCTCGAGTATCCTGTCCTCATCCCCCTCAGGAAGAACGATGTGTCTTGTCTCCTGCCTCGCCCTTTCAAAGAGGCTGTATTGAAACATGAGGGGAGTTACTATCTCAGACCTGGAGACTGCAAGCCTTCGTCTAATTTCATCGATATTTACCTGGGACTCGAAGGTGCCAAGGGCGATATCCACCTTCTTGGGATTATCCTTGCTGATTACTGCAGGTACCTGACTTGCCTTCATTGCTGATGTAAACGTGTCGTCCTTGGCGCCTATCACTGGGATCGAGGCCTTTCTCAAGCCTTCCATAAGACGCGCCACCCTTGGGCCTGGCCTAAGTCCACCAGTGAGAAGAATCCCCGAGATATTGGGAAAGGTGTGCGAAAAGAGTGTGGTCAACGTGCCGACCAGAATGTCTTCTCTGTCACCTGGCGTGATGATAAGATCACCATCTTCAAGGTATGACAAATAATTATCAAGGGTCATGGCAGCTATCTTGAACTGCCGTATGACCCTGTTCAGGCCAGAACGGTCCCCATGAATAAAACTGCATCCAAGGCCCTCCATGATCTCTCCCATTGTTGGGGAGGCGAGTTCCGGCACCTCTGGGATGACGTAAATAGGCACATCCCCCTTGATATCCTGATTTATGCGCTTCCAGACACTAGTGATGCTGTCGGGTTCAACACGGTTTACGATGGTTGCCACATTGAAACATCCTTCCGACTCTATGGCGTCCAATGCAATCTTAACGGATTCTGTAATCTCGTGTTCACGTTTATTCTTCCCAGACAAGACTCCAAGAATGGGGGTTCCCAGATTCTTAGCTATGTTTATGTTGGCATCGACATCGAAACCCGCACTTATGCCAGAGGACTCAAAACCTTCACACAGTATAAATTCAAATCTTCCCTTAATTTCACTGTATCTTTCCAAAATGGCCTGGACGATCTCCTTGAACTTCCCCTGGGCTCCTAGGGCTTGCACTTCATCAACCGTGAATACATGTGCCTCCTCGTAACTGATATCAAGGCTGTATCTGTCGAGTATGAGGCTTAGATCATTGTCAGGTTTCTTGCCACTCCTGATCACTGGCCTGAAAAAGCCGACCCGGCTCACCAACCTTGTTATGAGTTCCATGAGGCCGAGGCTCACCATGAGTTTTCCACTCTTGGGCTCAAGGGCACTCACATAAATGCTTCTGGCCTTCTTATTCTGGGATATTGTCATTTGTTCTCCAGTAGATGAATTGAAATCACGAAGGATTTCTTAAAATAGTTCTTCAAAGCGGTCCTCAAAAAGTCTGCCTTGTCTTTCAGATCATGGAGGCCATCTCATCAATGGCAGAGGCATACGCCATTGCAAGCCCTTCCAGGTCCGACTGGGCCACTGCAAGATCGGCGTCGTTGTCGATGAAGAATGGCTCTGAAATCACTGCGGGAGCCTTTGTGTAACAAAGGAGATAGCCGCCCCTGTCCTCGGCGGTCTTTGGCTTTACACCTCGGTTAGGAAGCTTGAGCTGGCTCACCAATCTTTTAAGCAAGGTCTGGGCCAAACGTCTTCCTGACTCAGACCGGTGATAATACAAGACCTCTGTACCAGACGCCTTTTTATTAAAGGCATTGCAATGAAGACTTACCACAAAGTCTGGGCCAAGGGAATTTATATCGTCTGGAAGCTCCTTCAGGGTCCTTCTGTAAACCCTTTGAACCTGGGTATGTTTCACCCTCTTTTCTATCATGACGGAAAGGTGGTCGTTAAAATCGAACTCTGTCATTCCTGAGGTGTCATTAATAGCGCCTGGTGACATCTTCTTGTGGCCTATTACCAAGGCACATAGTCTCTGAGTTGGCGATGGCTCCTGTGGAGGCTTGGGGATGTTTTTCAGGAGGTCGTCCTGGGATATGATCCCCTTTTTTATCAGGGCGTTTATGAGTGCCCCAGAAACGGGAGACACCTCTTCCATGAGGGAGGCCCCGTACAATGTCTTTCTGAAAAGATCACCACTGACCAGAAATAATCTTTCTTCTTGCTCAGGCCCCACTTCCAAAGGCCTTTTTCCAAGTCTTTTGACCTCCTCCCTAGTAAGCCTGGTAAGTGCTACCTTGCCTGTTTCTGTTATGAGAACCCCATCCTTTTTTAGAATACCCAGCAAAACCTTTTGCATGTCGCCTCCTTTAACGCCTGATAGAGGATACAGAGGAAAGAGCCTTACAACTGACTATGCTCATGATTCGTATAGTTATTATTTCTTTATGTTTTAAACCATACTTGATCGTCTATTTTCAACAGGAAAAAACGGATACGTTTCAACATGAAACATATCTGTTTTTCATGGCCTTGATCCATGCATTGATGTTTATCAAATTAGAAAAAAGTTACTTCCATTAGCCATTTATTGAAGTTATCCTTAAGACTATCTTATGAAACTTCTTGTAAATATCAAGAAACGTCTCTATATCTTCAACTATCTTGGTGCCTTACTGTCTCTGATAGGCGTGTTTCTGTTTCTGCCCCTTATCCCTCTATACCTTTACGACATGGACGTCCATGCCGTATCTGTACTCTCTTTCATCGTACCTGGGACAGGTTCCATTATTGCCGGGCTTTTCATGCAACTCAATTTCCCATTCAAGACCCCATCTGTCCGAGGCGCCATGATAATTACAGCCCTTGGATGGATACTTGCTGGCATGATCGGTGGAATCCCTTACATGATCGGCATCCACAAATCGTTCATTGATGCCTTTTTCGAATCGGTAAGCGGCTTTACCACAACTGGCATAACCGTTTTTGAAGGGTTGGACCTTATGCCAAGGAGTATCCTGTTTTGGCGTTCCTTTACCCAGTGGCTAGGAGGGCTTGGCATACTCTCTTTTTTCATGGCGGTCAGTTTCAGAAGTGGCAGCACGGCAGCGGCACTTTTCAGTGCTGAAGGACACAAGATAGATATCTCGAGGCCTGTTCCAGGGATATTTCATACCCTTGTAATACTTTGGACTATTTACACTGGTTTCACCGTGGTTTCCTGCCTTTGTTTTTGGGCTGCCGGGATGAGTGGATTTGATGCCATAAACCACTGCTTCACCTGTATCTCCACAGGTGGTTTTTCCACCCATGATGCAAGCCTTGCATGGTGGCAGCAACAAGGAGTTTCAACAGCATGGCTCATCGAATTTTCCGCCGTGGCATTCATGCTGGCTGGTGGCGCAAACTTTCTTATCCACTACAAGGTGCTCACTGGAGACTTCAAATGCCTTGCCACAGACTTTGAGATCAAATGGTACTGGAAGGTCCTGATTTTTTCAGTGTTTCTGGTGATCATAGACCATATTGCCGCATTCAACCTCAAGGAACCCATGGGGCTCCACCACCTGTTCAACATCTTCAGGGTCGCACTTTTCCAGGTAAGCTCCCTGATCACCAGCACCGGATACCTGACGACTGACATCAACAGTCCCTTCTTCCCGAATATGAGCGAACAGGTGCTTATCATACTGATGGTCATTGGCGGCTGCGTAGGCTCCACCGCAGGGGGCATCAAGATACTGAGAACAGGGATACTGTTCCAGGTACTCTCTGTTGAGATACAAAAAATAAGCAGGCCCCGAAGAGCGGTGATGCCAGTTGTGGTCTCTGGCAAGATCGTCCCTCAGGCAGAGATAAGACGGATAATGGCGCTTTTTTGGGCGTGGCTTCTTATAATAGCGGCCGGTGCATTCATAACAGCCTTTTTCTCGGACCTTGGGCCGTGGCAGGCCTTCTCGGGCATGGCTTCTGCCATGGGCAACATGGGGCCTTTCTATTTTTCCGTACACAAGATGGCAAGCCTCAGCTGGATAATCAAACTCACCTATATCTTTGGCATGTTGGCTGGCAGGCTTGAAATCCTGCCCCTTGCGGTCCTTTTTGCCATCTATAAAAGGAGGATCTGATGTACATCATCGTTGCTGGAGGAGGAATCGCAGGTTCCACCATTTCGAAACGTCTCCTCGACCGTAAACACGACGTAGTGGTTATCGATTGGGACAGGGAAAAATGTGAAGAACTCTATGCCCATTTGGGCGTGGTCACTGTCCACGGAGACGCCAAAAATATCGAGGTGCTTCAGGAAGCAGGCATTGAAAGGGCAGATGCAGCCCTGGCAGCCCTGTACAAAGATGAAGACAACCTCACCTTTGCCCTCCTGGCGCACAGCATGCATGTGCCTAGAATAATAGTAAAGATGAGAGACCCAGCCTACAGACAGGCGTACCACATGGCTGGAGCAAGCAGTATCTGCGACATGAACTCCATGTTCACCAACAAGGTCTTGACTGAACTCGAAAGCCCTAAGATAAAGGTCATCACAGAGATAGAACATGGTGAGGCCCAGCTCATCATGTTCGAACTTCCAAAGAGCCTGCCAAGCAAGGGCATAAAGGTCCAGGATATGGTAAAGGACCCTGCCTTTGCCAAGGACTGTGTCTTTGCTGGAGTAATTGATGAAAGGACAGAAAAGATAGTCGTTCCCAGGGGCAGTGACAGACTCTATCCTGGGAACAAGGTCTTCATGGTAATAGGAAACCAAGGCATAAGGGCTATAGAAAGATATCTCGAAAAAATGGAGGGTATCTAAATGAGCACAGTGGCAACTATTGAGCCAAATTCAGACTCAGACAAACAGGCAAAAAGCCCACTGCCCTTATGAAAAGATATTGGCTACAAAGTGGATTAGACAACAGATAACATCGGTTCTTCCGGCAAAAGAGTACCCAAGGGAGATGTGGACATGAACATAGAAAGGTCATCAATGACCAATCGCATAACTGGGGGTCTGCCTGCCACGTCCACATCGTTTTTTTTGTGCCAAGCATTTGACCCTAGGGAGGTGGCGGCAGGGTTACAAGGTTTGAAGGTAGGTAGGCTGCCATTTCTTAGGTACTCATGTGCTGGAAGAGCTAATATATCACCAGGTGGATTTTTGGGACAATCTGTGATATTAAGATGAGTATTGGGTCATATGCTGCACAAATAAGCGTATTTTCAATATGATAGCATGAGCATCTTCTTCTTTGAACGCCTTGCAGAAAAGAGAATAAAGGAGGCTATTAGGCAAGGGCAGTTTGAAAACCTGCCGGGCAAAGGAAAGCCCATAGTCTTCGAGGATGATTCCATGGTCCCC
>Ga0256914_1000638_pt1 | contig 34166 bp, 29 predicted proteins | sample HulkmetaG_FD_191571 | JGI IMG/M metagenome (GOLD analysis project Ga0256914, IMG submission 191571) | Hydrothermal chimney microbial communities from Main Endeavour vent field at the Juan de Fuca Ridge, Pacific Ocean - Hulk | ecosystem: Environmental > Aquatic > Marine > Hydrothermal vents ... | reverse complement strand
CTGAGGTTTCCACAGGCCGTAACCGGGCAGCAAGCGGCCGTCGTAGAGGTGCAGACGCTGGTGGTAGTCGTAGAGGGTGCGCGGCGCAATCCGGGAGACGAAGTTGCTCATGCCGACGTTTGAAGAAAAGGCCAGGACCTCCTCGAGGCTCAGCCTGTCCGGGTGCTGGACGGCGTCGCCGATGTAGTCGGTGCCGATGCGCTTGCGCATGGGGGCCTCGACCACGTCGTCCATCCGCGCCGCTCCCTGCTCTATGAGAATGGCCGCGGTCAGCGCCTTGAGGGTCGAGCCGGGCTCGATCAGACGCTGAAAGGCGTAGTTGACCAGCCGCGGGTCCTCACCGGGGGCGCCGCGCGGGCTGCCCGGGTCGAAGGCGGGGGCGTTGGCCAGGGCCAGCACCCGCCCGCTGGCCGAGTCCATGACGATCAGCGTCCCCCACTCGGCGCCGCTTTCGGCCACGCCTCGCAGGAGCGCTTCTTCGGCGAAGGATTGCAGCTTCGAGTTGATCGTCAGGTAAACGTCCTCGCCCCTGGCCAGCCGGCCCTCCATTGCCTTCTCGACGCCCGCCTGCCCGGCGTCGCTCTCGCCGAGGGTGTTTATGTAGCCGTTCGCGTCGCGCTTTCCCTTGACGTAGCCGACCAGCTGGCCGGCGGTGAAGCCCAGCGGGTAGACGCGCTCGCCGTTTTGCAGGCTGAAGGCCAGCGGTTCGCCGTCGGCCGTGTAAATGGCGCCGCGCGGCGGCACGATGGGGGCCGGGCGCGCCGGCTGGGGCAGCAGGGGCAGCGAGCGCGGCAGCGACTGGGTCAAAATGGCGCCGGCGCCCGCCGCCAGCAGCGCGGTCCAGAGGAAGAGCATCAGCAGGAGCGCCCAGAAGCGCTGGATGCTAACGCTGCTCACTCGGCCCACCTGCCCTGGCTCATCGGCACCATGCCGTGCGACTCGGCCCAGCGGGCCACGGCCCGGTTGGAGAGGCGGGCTTCGTACTCGATTAGCAGGTTACGCTGCTCCTGCTCGAGCTGCAGGTATCGCTCCTGATAGCTTTCCAGTTCGGCGCGCTGCTTCTGGGTAATCAGCCCGACGCCGGCCAGAATGAGCAGCGTCATCAAATATATGAAGCCCCAACGAATAGCGGTCCTGCTCATATCCTTTCACCTGCCCTCAATTTGGCGCTACGCGAGCGCGGATTGACCGCCTGCTCCTTTGGCGAGGCGGTAAGCGGTTTCTTGGTCAGTACCCGGAAGCGCGGGTCGTCGCGGAGGAAGTGCTTGACCAGGCGGTCTTCGAGCGAGTGGAAGCTGATGACTACCAGCCGGCCTCCCGGGCGCAGCACCCGGCCGGCCGCCTCCAGCAGCCCGGAAAGGGCTCCCAGCTCGTCGTTGACGTAGATGCGCAGGGCCTGGAAGGTTTTGCGGGCCGGATGGCCGGCGCGGCGGTAACCGACGGCGCGGCGAATGATCTCGGCCAGCTGGCCGGTGGTCTCGATGGGCGCTTCGGCGCGGGCGGCGACGATCGCCCGGGCGATGCGGCGGCTCTGCCTTTCCTCGCCGTAGCGCCAGAGCAGATCGGCCAGCTCTTCCTCGGAAAGGGTATTGACGATTTCGGCGGCGGTCGGTCCGCTGCCGCCCATGCGCATGTCGAGCGGCCCCTCGTGCCGGTAGCTGAAGCCGCGTTCGGGGTCGTCGAGGTGAAAGCTGGAAACTCCCAGGTCGGCGAGGATACCGCTTACGGGCGGCGAGCCCTGGGAGGCGAGCACGGCTTCCAGGTCACGAAAATTGGCCTGGACGAACCGGATGGCAACTCCCCCGAGCCGTTCCGCGCGCTTGTGGGCATCCGGGTCCTGATCCAGGGCCAGTACCTGGCCGCCGCGCTCGATAATCCCCCGGGTGTGGCCGCCCCCACCGAAGGTGGCGTCGACGTAGACACCTCCGGGTTGGACGTTCAGGAGGTCGAGCGCTTCGCTCAGCATTACTGGTTGGTGCTTGTCGGCAGTCATCAATTTCGCTCTCCGCGTTCGTCAAAGGTCCCGCAGCGATTCGGGGATGACCAGGTTCTTGCTGAGCTCTTCGAGCCGTTCGAAGTAACGGTCTTCGTCCCAAATTTCCACGTGGTCGCCGGTGCTCAGCACGACCACCTTGTCGCGCAGCCCCGCGGTCCGCCGCAGGACCGGCGGAATCAAGACCCGCCCCTGCTTGTCGAGCTTGGTTTGCTGGGCCGATGAGTAATAGATCTTGCGCAGGTTGCGGGCGTTGACGTCGAGGGTCGGCATGCTGGCCAGGCGCTCTTCGACCTTGCGCCAGTAGGGGAGGGTGAGCACGTCGACGCCGCCCTCGAAGCCGCGGGTGAGAACCAGGCCCTCGGCAAAGAAGGGGCGGAAGGGCACCGGAATGACCACGCGGCCCTTGCCGTCGATACTGACCAGGTGCTCACCGCTTGGAATCCGCTCCGGCATCCGTCCCCCGTTTCCACCCGCGAGCTTGATAGGCGTTGCAATAGCTCTCCGCAGGTCTAGTTGAAATACAGTTTACCACCAGAACACCACAATTTGCCACCATCTACCACCATTTCCCACCTTATGCACAGGTACCGCGGCCGGAATATCCGATAGTTAAGGGGAAATAGCGCTTATCAAAAGAATATCCACAAGTTTATCCACAGGGTTTTCCAACAGAAAAACCCCCGCCGTAGCGGGGGCCGGGAAGGGATGTAAGCCGGGTTCTGTCGGGCACGGTCATCTATCTGGGACCGGCGTCGCCGCCGGCCTCAAGCGGCCAACCCGCAGGTTCTCTCGGGCCGGGCAAGCCCTTCCTGCCTGACTGGCCTTGCACCGGGTGGGGTTTACCTAGCCGCCCCGGTCTCCCGGAGCGCTGGTGGGCTCTTACCCCACCGTTTCACCCTTGCCTCCATGGCCTCCCCGAAGGGAGCGGATTGGCGGTTTGCTTTCTGTGGCACTTTCCGTCGCCTTACGGCGCCCAGGCGTTACCTGGCACCCTGCCCTCCGGTGCCCGGACTTTCCTCACCCCGTCGGGGGCGCGACCGTGCTCCCTTCCCAGACTCCATTCTAGCCTTTTTTGCCGTTTTCGTCACGCTCCGGCGGCCGTTCGGCGTCGACGAAGAGAGTCTTCGCCCGGGTGTAGAGAACCTGGCCGGGAGCGGCCTTGCGCGGCCGCCAGACGTGCTTGACGCGCGTATAGTCGACCGGTGCGCTTTTCTCGCCGCGCGCCCTGGAGTGGTAGGCCGCCAGGCGGGCCGCGTAGAGCAGGTCTTCAAGCGGGGGCGAGGCGCCGCGGGCGCGCAGGATGACGTGGGAGCCGGGAACCCCCTGCGCGTGGAACCAGAGGTCGCCGGAGTGGGCGGCGCGAGTCAGCAGGTCGTTCTCCTTGCTGTTGCGGCCGACCCAGACCTCGAAGCCGCCGGGGGAGAGCAGCCGCAGCCCCAGCGCCGGACGGTCGGCGGCCCGCAGCTCGCGGTGCAGCCGCCTAAGCTCCTTCAGGTCGGCTCCGGCCACCTCCTGCAACTGTCTTTCTACGGCGGCCAGCTCCTCCAGCACGCGCCCTTCCTGAGCGGCGGCCCGCTCGGCGCGGGCGCGAGCCCTCCTGGCCTTCCGGTAGTAGAGCCGGGCGTTGGCGGCGGCGTCGCGGGCCGGGTCCAGCTCGATCCGGCGGCGGCCGCCCTCCCAGTCTTCCACCTCCAGTTCGCGCGCACCGGGCTGCAGCCGGTGGGCGTTGGCCAGAATCAGGTCGCCGATGTGCTGCCACTCACCGGCCCGCCCGGCCTCGGCGCGGGCGCGGGCGGCGTCGTCGAGCCGCCTTAGCAGGGTCTTGCGCCGCTGCTCGAGGGCGGCCAGCAGCGGTTTGCGCAGCGCCGCCTCGGTTTCTTCGCGCCAGCCGCCGGACTCCTTGACCTCGCCAGGGTCGGCGGCCAGCTCCCTGATGGCCGCGGCCAGCCGCTCGAGGTCTCCTTCGCCGACCTTCCGCGCCGCCTCCCAGCCCAGGCGCCGGGCCAGCTCGGCGGCCAGGTTGGGGCCGATGCCGTCCACCAGCCGCACCAGGCCCCGCGCCAGCGGCTGGCCCACCAGCGGGGCGAGCTGGGAGGCGCCGACGCTTTCGGGGTCGAGCTTGTGGTACGGGGGCGGCGGCCGGTAGGGCAGGCCCGGTTTGACCTGGCGGTAACGGTTCACCTCGGGGCCGATGAAGCGGTCGGCCCCGATGATTACCCCCTTCTCGTCGGTCAGGATCAGGTTGGCGTTGCGACCGGTCAGCTCGAAGATCAGCCGGGTGGGCGGAGCGTCGACGAAGCCTTTCTCACCGCCGAACTCGAAGAAGACGACCCTGTCGCGCTTGAGTTGCCGGACGCCGGTCAGCGGCCCGCGCGCGCGGGCCGCCAGTAGTTTCTGGAACGGGGTTTTCGGCGGACCGCCGCCAGCCCGCCCGGTGATCGCCAGGGTGGGGTTGGGCGGCCGGTAGCGCAGAACCAGCTCGCCGACGCCGGGGAGAACCAGCACGGCGCTCCCCTCGTCGGGAAAGCGCCAGCCGCCGCTGGTCAGGGGCGGCTCGGGGAGGCTGCGCAGGACGGCGGCGATTTGCAGGCCTTCCACAAGCCTAACTGTACAAGAACGCCGCCCGCGCATATCATGGAGCGCGTGAACCCGACGGTGCGCAGGGCTTTTCTGGGCGGTATCCTCCACGGCGTCATGTTGCAGGTGGCCTACGCGTTCACCAGCCCCAGCACCGTCCTGCCGGCCTTCATCTCCCACCTGACCGGTTCTTCGGTGGCGGTCGGCGGCATGATGAGCGCGCTGGCGCTGGGCTCGTCGCTGGCCGGTTTGCCGGCCTCGAGCTGGGTCGAGGCCAGCCGCCGCAAGAAAATCTACCTTTACTTCGCCATCTGGGTCCGGGCCGGCGCCTTTCTGACCCTGGCCTTTCTGACCGCCCGCTACGCCGGGAGCCACCCCGAGCGGGTCTTCACCGCGCTGGTGGTCTTCCTGGGCCTTTTCGCGCTGGCCGGGGGGCTTGGCGGGGTCGCCTACCTGCCGGTGATAGGCAAGGCCATTCCGCCGGGGCTGCGCGGGCAGTTCTTCGGCTGGCGCAGCCTGCTGGCCGCCGTTTTCGCGGCGACTGCCGGAGTCCTCAGCCGGCCGTTGTGGAGCCGTTTCCCCGAAGGGTACATCTGGGGGTTCTCGCTGGCAGTTATCGCCCTGCTGATAGGATTCATCGGCTTCTGGCTGATTCCCGAGGAGGCCGACCCGCCGCGGCGGCGCACCCCCGCCCTCGAGCACCTGCGCGGGGCGCTGGCGCTGGCTCGCGAGCCGCGGATGCGCGGCTTCCTGACGGCCTACCTGGCCACCGGCTTCTACTACTTCGCCCTGCCCTTCTACGTGGTCGCCGCGCGCCAGGCGGGTCTGCCCGAGGCCTACATAGGCTATCTGGTGGCGGCCCAGGCGCTGGCCGAGGGGGTTAACCTCTGGATCGGCCGGCGGATGGACGTCTATGGCAGCCACGTCGGCCTGCGTTACGTCGGCTGGCTGGCGCTGGCCATCCCGCTGTCGGCGCTCTTCGGCGCCGGGCTGGCCGGGGCCATCCTGACCTTCGTGCTGGTCGGCGTAACCCTCAACGGTATCGAGAACGCCTACAGCGCCTACCTGCTTTCCTTCATCCAAAAAGACAGGGCGGCCACCAGCACCGCCCTGATGTCCATTACCAACGCTCCGCGGGCGCTCTGGCCGCTACTCGGCGGCCTGGTCGCCGCCCGCTTCGGTTACGACTGGGTTTTCGCCGTCACCGCCGCCGGCCTGGTCGTGGCCCTCTTCTTCGTCTACCGCCTCCCCCCGGAGGCGCGGGGCTAGCTTGCTGAACTCGGCCAGGAAGGCGGTGTGCCCGATTTGCCGGAAGTGCGGGTGGGCGATGGGCGGGCGGACGTCCCAGTCGCGGTGGCCGACCTCGAGCACCCGCAGCTTGAGCAGCGGCAGGCGGCGGGCGGCTATCTCCTCCAGCAGCTGGACAACCTGGGTGATGTTGGGCAGGTAACAGACCAGCTTGCGGCCGGTCTTGAGGGCGCGGGTGGCGTTTTCCAGCACCAGCCAGGGCTCCATCAGGTCGAGGGCTACCGCGTCGAACGACTCGGGCTCGAGCGCGGCCGTCTCCAGCTCGCCCAGCACGAACTCGACGTTTTCCGCGCCCCAGGCCCTGACGTTCGCCTCGGCCCGGGCCTTGAAGGCCGGCCGCCTCTCGTAGCTGACCACCCGGCCCCCGGGCCCCACCGCCCGGCTCAGGAAGAGGCTCAGCCCGCCGGAGCCGCTGCCGGCCTCCAGCACCCTGTCGCCGGGAGCCAGGTCGAGCATCATGACCATCGCCGCCGCGTCCTTCGGGTAGGTGACCGCCGCGCCGCGCTTCATCAGCAGCACGTAGTCTTCGAGCGTGGGCCGCAAAACGCGCAGCACCGCTCCCTTGGTGGTCAGCACGCTACCGCCGTAGCCGGCGGCCATAATCTGTTCGTGGCCGACGCCGCCGGCGTGGTGTCCGAAGTGCGCGCCGGCCTCCAGGCGCAGCAGGTAGCGCCGCCCCTTGGGGTCCAGCAGCACGACCAGGTCGCCCGGCTCCAGCCCGCTCATTTATCCTGGTCGTTCAGGGCCTGCGCCATGGCGATGTAGCGCTGGTAAGCGTCGATGTCGAAGGGGTTGGGCAGGAGGAACGGCCCCACGAAGACGCTCGGGGTGCCGTTGAGCCCCAGATTGATCGCCTCCTGCCGCTGGTCCAGCACGTCCTGGCGGTGCTTGCCGCTGAGCAGGCACTCGCCGAACTTCTTGGCGTCGAGCCCGGCCTCCCCGGCCTTGGCGGCGTAGTCGCCGGCGCCATTCTTGAAGAGCGAGTCGTGGTACTCCCAGAACTTGCCCTGGTCGGCGGCGCACTCGCTGGCCATGGCGGCGTTGAGCGACTCCTTGTGGATCTCGGTCAGCGGGAAGTGGTTGAACTCGAAGCGGGCCTTGCCGGTCTCGACGTAACGCTTTTCGATCTCGGGCAGCGCCTTCTCGTAGAACATCTTGCAGTACGGACACTCGAAGTCGGAGTACTCGCGGATGTAGACGCCGCTATCGCCGATTACCCTGCCCCGGTCGCCGAAGGAGCTATCCGGCACCTGGTAGGGAATGACCTGGAAGTTGAGCCCCGGGCCGTCTTCGATCACCATGAAGAAGGCCCGGCCAACGCCCACGGTGACCGGCTTTTCGGCCTCGTCGAGCTTCTGCTGATTTTTCTTGATCCAGTCTATGAAAGGCTGCTTGATCCCTTCGTCGCCGATGGCGGCGGCCAGGACGTCGGCGGCGGCCTCGTAGCTGCCGGCCGGCCCGCGGTAGCTGACCTTGTAAAGGTAGCCGGCCAGCTCACTGACCGATACCTCGGCGCCTTTGTACTCGAAGCTGGTCGCTCCGGGCTCGGCCCCCAGGGCCTTCAGAAAGGAGGCGGTCGGGTAGCTTATCTGGGCCGCGGCGAGGCCCAGCAAGACGCTCAGGAAGATGGCAAGTCGTCGTATTTTCATCTTTTCTCCTAGTACTTGTGAAACTCGGCCACGTCCACGACGAAGACGACCGCGCCCCCCACCTGGACCTCGACGGGCTGACCCAGGAGGGCGTCGGGCGTCTCGGCCATCGGCATACCCGGCGTCAGCAGGCGGGTGCGGGTACGGCAGGTGTCGCGGATTATGTTTTTTACTTCGTCCAGTCGCTCGTCGTCCACGCCTATCAGCAGCGTGGTGTTGCCTTCGCGGAGAAAGCCGCCGGTCGAGGCCAGCTTGGTCGAGGTCAGGCCGGCCTTGCCTAGCGCGTCTATCAGGTTAGCGGCGTCGGTGTCTTGGACAACGGCGATTACGAGTTTCATCTAGTCCATTTTACCGGCAAGCCTTAGCTCAGGGTGAATCGAGGAAACCCAGACGCCGCGCCTGCTCCAGCGCCTCGATCCGGTTGCCGGCGTCGAGCTTGCCGTAGAGGCGTTTCAGGTAGTCGCGGACGGTGTCGGGTTTGAGGCCGAGTATCTCGCCCATCTCGCGGGCGGTCAGCCCCTTGGCCAGCAGGTCGAGCACCTCCTGCTCGCGCGGCGTCAGGCTGGGAACGGGCGGCGGTGTGAAGGTGCTGTCGTCGGGGTTGGCGGTCAGCCGCTGGATGCGGCGGGCCAGCTCGGCCGGGCTGACCTCCTTGGAAAAGTAGGCATTGGCCCCGGCCGAGGCCGCCTTGTTTTGAATGGCCGCCTCGGTAAAGGTGGTCAGCATGACGACCAGCCCCTGGTAGCCTTTGCGGCGCAGCTCGGCGCAGGCTTCGATGCCGTCCATGTTGGGCATGCGGATGTCGAGGATGACCACTTCGGGCTCGTAGATCTCGACCAGGCGGACGGCCTCCAGGCCGTCGCCGGCCTCGCCGACGACCGTAAAGCCTTCCTTTTCCAGGGCGGCCCTCAGGCCGATACGAAAGAGCGGGTGATCGTCTGCTATTAATAGCCGCATCTGCTACATCATAACAATGTGTAAGTCGAAAGACGGCGGTCGTTGGCTTCCAGGTGGAGGCAGGCCCCGCCCAGGCTGCCCTTGCAGGCGCGGAAGACGCCCTTGTGCAGCTCGGCTACCTGCCTGACTATGTACAGACCCAGCCCCGAGCTCCCGGAGCGGACGCCGCGCAGCTTCTGACTGTGGAAGGGCTGCGAGAGGGTCTCCAGCGGGGCGGGGAGGCCGGGGCCGTCGTCCTCGACCTCGATGAAGCCGCGGCCCGCCCGCAGGATCACCCGGGAGCGGGCATGGCGCAGGGCGTTTTCCACCAGGTTGGCGGCGGCGCGCTCGAGCATCACCCTGTCGGCGCGGGTCTCGCCGGAGCCGGTTACCTCGATGGTCACCCCGCGCTTCTCGGCGTCCTTCAAAAAGCGCAGCCGCAGGTCTTCGAGCAGCGCTTGCAGGTTTATCAGCTCCAGCTGCGGCCGGGTGGTCTCGAGCTTGCTGGCGGTCAGCAGGTTCTCAACCAGCCGGTAGGTTCGCTCCAGCTCCTGCTGCAACTGGTGCAGCAGCTGGATGCGCTGCTCGCGGCTGATGTCGTCGGCGTCTATCAGGTAAGAGGTGGCGCGGACGGCGGCGATTAGCGGGGTCTTCAGGTCGTGGGCCAGGGTGGCGAAGACCGCCTCGCGGCTCTCGGCCAGCTCGCGCAGGTGGTGGATGAGGGTCTCGAACTGCTCGCGCAGGACCGCCACCTCACGGGGCGGTTGCTGCTTGGGCGGCGGCAGGTGCAGATCGGCCAGGGTGCGCGAGCTGACCTTGAGGTAGCGCAGCGAGCGGGCCAGCTCGTCGAGCGGGGCCAGCAGTCTGGTGGCCAGCAGATAGCCGAGACCGGTGGCGAAGAGGCCGACGGTCAGCATCCAGAGGAATATCGTGGCCCGCTCATGGCCGATGGTCTCGGGCGAAGAGCGGGCCAGCAGGTAGAGAACGACCAGGTTAGGGAGGAAGGCCAGCGCCGCTATGGTCAGCGTCAGCCACGACTTGAGGCTCGGCGGCGCGTTGCGCATGGGCGGTTATTCCACGAACTCGAGGGCGTGCCCGATACTCCTCTCGCTTTCCACGTCGAAGGCGTGCAGCTTGCCCAGGTCGACTTCCAGCTCCAGTTCGTCTTCGGGCTTGAGGGGCAGGTAGCCCTCGATGCGGGCGGTCAGCTTGACGTCCTCGAGGCGGACGTGAACCTCGGTCTCGGCGCCCAGGGGCTCGACCACGTCGACGATGCCGCGAATGACGGTGTGCTCGCCGGGTGTCTCGGCGGTCCGCATTTTCAGGTCTTCGGGGCGGATGCCCAGCCAGATCTGCTTGCCGTTATAGGGCTTGAGCTTCTCGGCGAAGGGGCCCTCGACCTCGAGGCGGAAGTTCTTGTGCGAGAGCACCACCTTGCCGCCGGAGACGCCGACCTCGGTCAGGATGAAGTTCATCGCCGGGCTGCCGATGAAGCCGGCCACGAACTTGTTGGCGGGCAGGTTGTAAAGGTTGAGCGGGGTGTCGATCTGCTGAATCTCGCCGTCTTTCATGACCACGATTCGGTGGCCCAGGGTCATCGCCTCGATCTGGTCGTGAGTGACGTAGATGGTGGTCACGCCCAGGCGCTGCTGCAGCTTGCTGATCTCGGCGCGCATCTCCACGCGCAGCTTGGCGTCGAGGTTGGAGAGCGGCTCGTCCATCAAGAAGACCTTGGGTTCGCGGACGATGGCCCGGCCCATGGCCACGCGCTGCCGCTGGCCGCCGGAGAGCTCGCGCGGCTTGCGCTTGAGCAGGTGCTCGATCTTGAGAATCTTGGCGGCTTCGTGGACGCGGCGGTCTATCTCGTCGCGGGGGACCTTGCGCAGGCGCAGGCCGAAGGCCATGTTGTCGTAGACGTTCATGTGCGGGTAGAGCGCGTAGTTCTGGAAGACCATGGCGATGTCGCGGTCCTTGGGGGGGACGTCGTTAACCAGCCGGTCGCCTATGTAAATCTCGCCCTCGCTGACCTCCTCGAGGCCGGCGATCATGCGCAGCGTCGTCGTCTTGCCGCAGCCGGAAGGCCCGACGAAGACCACGAACTCGCCGTCTTCGGTCTCCAGGTTGAACTCCTTGACCGCGACCACCTTGCCGAATCGTTTCCAGACGTTGTTTAGCTTGACCTTTGCCATTTCTCACCTCCGCTCCCGCGCTCTGCGCCAGCCGGCGCATCGGGGAGAGTTGCGGATAAGAGAAGTTTAACACGACCTTCTCACGATTTGTCCCGCTATCATGCCGGCGTGAAGGACTCCGGGCGGGTGACCGTGGTAGGGGCGGGGCTGGCCGGCTCCGAGGCGGCCTGGCGGCTGGCCGCCGCCGGAGCGCGGGTGCGGCTTTACGAGATGCGCCCGCAAAAGCTGACGCCGGCCCACGCCACCGGCGAGTTCGCCGAACTGGTCTGCTCGAACTCGCTGGGCGCCTACGGCGAGACCAGCGCCAAGGGCCTCTTGCAGGCGGAGCTGCGCGCCGGCGGCTCGCTGATCATGGAGGCGGCCGAGGCCGCCCGCCTGCCGGCCGGCGGGGCGCTGGCGGTAGACCGCCGGATATTCAGCTCCTACGTAACCGGGCGGCTCGAGAGCCACCCGGCCATCGAGGTGGTGCGCCGCGAGGTGGAGAGCCTGCCAGAGGAGCGCCCGCTGGTTCTGGCCACCGGCCCGCTGACCGCCGACGCCCTGGCGGACGACCTGCGCCGGAGGCTGGGAGAGGAGTTCCTCAGCTTCTACGACGCCGCCGCGCCGGTGGTGCTGGGCGAGACGATAGACATGAGCGTCTGCTACCGGGCCGGCCGCTACGGTCAGGACGCCGACTACATAAACTGCCCGCTCAGCGAGGAGGAGTACCGACGTTTGCACCGGGCCATCGCCGCCGCCCGCCGCCACACCCCCCACGACTGGGAGAAGCTGGAGTTCTTCGAGGGGTGCATGCCGATCGAAGAGCTGGCCCGGCGCGGTTACCAGACCCCCCTCTACGGGCCGCTGAAGCCGATGGGCCTGTCCGACCCTCGCAGCGGCGAGCGCCCCTTCGCCGTCGTCCAGCTGCGCCAGGAGGATCGCGAGGGGCGGATGTGGAGCCTGGTCGGCTTCCAGACCGGCCTCAAGTGGGGCGACCAGCGCGAGATAATCCACCTGATACCCGGCCTGGAGCAGGCTGAGGTGGTTCGCTACGGGGTGATGCACCGCAACACCTACCTCAACGCGCCGCGGGTACTGGGCCGGCCGCTGGAGCTGGAGAAGCTGCCCGGCGTCTTCGTGGCCGGGGTGCTGGCCGGCGTCGAGGGCTACCTGGAGTCGGCGGCCACCGGCTGGCTGGCCGGTCTGCAGGCGGCCTACGCCGCCGCCGGCCGCCCGGAGCGGCCTTTGCCGCCGCCGCAGAGCATGATGGGCGGACTGGCGCGTTTTCTTAAAAACGCCAACCCCAGCGGTTTCCAGCCGATGAACGCCAACTGGGGGCTGGTGCCGGCGCCGGCCGCGCGGTTGCGCAAGCGCGAGCGGCGGCTGAGGATGTTCCGCGACGGCCTGGCGGCATTTGAGAAATGGTTGCAAAACCCGTCCTGAAGCGCCTCTCACACCGGCCTAAGCAAGGCGGGTTACGGTTTACTCGATGGAACCCATGCACGGCACCACGATTATCGCCGTTCACAAGAACGGCCAGACGGCCATCGCCGGGGACGGCCAGGTGACCTTCGGCGAGACGGTTATGAAACAGGGGGCCGTGAAGGTTCGCGAGCTCGAGGGCGGCGTGCTGGTCGGCTTCGCCGGCGCGGTGGCCGACGCCCTGACCCTGCTGGAGAAGTTCGAAGAACAGCTGGAGCTGGCCAAGGGCTCGCTCAAGCGGGCGGCGGTCGAGACCGTCAAACTCTGGCGCACCGACCGCATCCTGCGCCAGCTCGAGGCCATGCTGATAGTCGCCGACGCCAGCGAGATACTGCTGCTCTCGGGAACCGGCGAGGTAATCGCCCCCGACGAGCCGCTGGTGGCCGTCGGTTCCGGCGCGCCCTACGCGCTGGCGGCGGCCAAGGCGCTCTGGCGCGAGACCGAGCTGGAGGCGGCCGACATTGCCGAGAAAGCCCTCAAGATAGCCGCCGAGATAGACCTCTACACGAACGGCAACGCCACCGTCTTGAAAGCGGGAGGGAGCCGATGACCGACCTGACCCCCAAACAGATAGTCGCCGAGCTGGACAAGTTCGTCATCGGCCAGCAGGACGCCAAGAAGGCGGTGGCCGTGGCCCTGCGCAACCGCTACCGCCGCCAGAAGCTGCCGCCGGAGCTGCGGCGCGAGGTTATGCCCAAGAACATACTGATGATAGGGCCCACCGGCGTCGGCAAGACCGAAATCGCCCGCCGCCTGGCGCGGCTTTCCGGCGCGCCCTTCCTCAAGGTCGAGGCGACCAAGTTTACCGAGGTCGGCTACGTCGGCCGCGACGTCGACTCGATCGTCCGCGACCTGGCCGAGGTGGCCTACCAGCTGGTGATGCGCGAGAAGACCGAGAAGGTGGCCGAGACCGCGGGCCGCCTGGCCGCCTCGCAAATCGCCCAGATGCTCAACGTCCCCCGCGAGGACGTGCTGGCGGGGATGTACGATCACGAGTACATCGAGATAGAAGTGCCCGAGGAGAACAGAATGCCCTTCATGGGGATGCTCGGCGGCATGGAGGGGCAGATGCAGGGCCTGCAGGATATGCTCTCGGGCCTCCTGCCCAAGCGCACCGTCCGCCGGCGGATGCGCGTGGCCGAGGCGCGCGAGGTCCTCAAGAACCAGGAAGCCGAGCGGATGGTCGACAAAGAGGAGGTCACCCAGGAGGCGGTCCGCCGCGCCCAGGAAGACGGCATAGTCTTTCTCGACGAGATCGACAAGATAGCCGGTTCTTCAGGCGTACAGGGCCCCGACGTCTCCGGCGAGGGGGTCCAGCGCGACCTGCTACCGATAGTTGAGGGGACGGTGGTCAACACCCGCCTGGGGCCGATTTCGACCGAGCACGTTCTCTTCATCGGCGCGGGCGCTTTCAACGTCTCCAAGCCGAGCGACCTGATTCCCGAGCTGCAGGGGCGCTTTCCCATCAGGGTCGAGCTCTCCGAGCTGACCGCCGAAGACTTCGAGCGCATCCTGCGGCAGACCGAGAACTCGCTAATCAAGCAGTACACAGAGCTGCTGGCCACCGACGGCACCGAGCTGGTCTTCGACGAGGAGGCCATCAAGGCGCTGGCCGACTTTGCCTACCGGGCCAACCGTGAGCTGGAGGATATCGGGGCCCGCCGGCTGGCGACGGTGCTCGAGTACCTGCTCGAGGAGGTCAGCTTTCAGGTGGAACTGGGCAGGGTGGAAATTACCAAGGAATACGTCGAGGAGCGCCTGGCTTCGGTCCTGGAGTCTGAAGACCTGTCGCGCTACATCTTATAGGAGGCAGTGGTATGCATAAACGGTCTTGGCTATGGGTGTTGCTGGTGATACTAACGCTCGGCGTCGCCGCCGCGCAGGCGCAGGACGCCGAGGCGCCGGCCCAGGAAAAGAAGCAACCGAGCGTCAAGGCTTACCTCCTGGTCGGCGACGTCTACTACTCGTCGGGCGAGTACGACGCGGCGATGATAGCCTTCAGGCGGGCGCTGGAACAGGAGCCCGACAACGTCTACGCGCTCTACGGCCTGGGGCGCACCCAGTTGCGGATGCTGCAGTTTTCGGCGGCTATTGAGAACCTCAAGAAGGCGATCGCCCTCGACAGCAACTTCGCCCCGGCCTACGTCGCCCTGGCCCAGGCCTACACGGACCGCTACACATACGCCGAGGACAAGAAGAGCGCCGCTGCCTACCTCGACCAGGCGTTGCTGATTCTCGACGACGCCAAGCGGGTCGACCCCAACTACTACCCCATCTACAATCAGCGCGGCCTCGTCTACCAGTACAAGGGCGACCTGAAGAAAGCCGAGGAGGCCTTCAAGAAAGCGCTGGAGCTGGGGCCCAACGACCCGATCGTTCACTACAACCTGGCCCAGGTGTACCTTTCCGAAGGCAAGCTCGACGAGGCGCTGAAGATGCTGGAGCAGGGCGTGGCCATCGACCCGCAGTCGGCGCAGTTGCAGCTCCTCTACGGCAAGGTGCTGGCCATCAAGGGCGAGCTCGAGAAGGCCGAAGAGGCCTTCAAGAAGGGAACCGAGCTGGAGCCGCTCAACGCCGGCGCCTGGCTCAGCCTGGGGCAGATTTACTATCTGGAAAAGAAGTACGACGAGGCCGTGAGGGCGCTGCAAACCTCGATAGAGCTCGACCCCTTGAGCTACCCGGAAACCTACTACTACCTGGGGCGGACGCTGCTGGAGCAGGGCAAGAAAGAAGAAGCCCGCTCCAACTTCAGCAAGGCGGTCAAGCTGGCGCCGGAGAACGCCGACTTCCACTACTGGCTGGGTCGCAGCCTGGCCGAGCTGGGCAAGAAAGACGAGGCCAGGCGCGAGTTCGAGGAAGCGCTGCGCCTCAACCCCAAGCACGAAGCGGCCCGCAAGGCGCTGCAAGACTTGAAGTAAACACCCGCCAGGACCGTTTACCGGGGCCGCGGCCCCGGTTTATGCTGGCGTGTTCAAATCTGATTGAAGCGTAATAGGGGCTTTTTGTATGATGGCGTCATGAAGCCGGTTCTGCGCCTGGACGCCTGGAGCCCCGACTACGTTGCTGCGGAGGCGGAGCTGGTGCAGCCGCTGACCGAGCTGCAGGCCGAACCGGTAGCCGCCGACGGCCCCTGGGAGCCCAAGCGCGAGGCGGCGTCCTGGGAAGGACCGCTCTTCTTCGTGGACGGCCGCTTCCGCACCGACGCCCGGGTGTTCATCGGCGAGGAGCCGGCGCTGCTGGTTAGCGTGGCCGTGGGAGCGGTGGGCCTGGAGCCAGACCGCGCCTTCTACGAAGAAGAGGCCTTTGCGTTGCGCCGCTACCTGGTGGCCCCGCCGGGGGTCTGGCCCGGATCGCGGCTGGAGCTGGCCGGGGGGATAGCCTACGAGCTGGTCGAGGTTCCGGGCGAGCTCGAGGCGTTGCGGGCGGCGGCGATGAAGCGGCGCGGGGCGCTGGAGATGAGAGCCGGCGACGGGCTGCGCGAGCGCCATCCGCAGGCGCTGATACTCCACGACGGGCCGCTGCACGAGCTCTCGCCGGAGGGAGCGGCCGGCCGCCTTGGCTACGCCAAGACCCACCACCGGGCCTATCTGAGCGCCGAGCTGGCCGGAGTACTAACGGAGCTGACCGCGGGCGAGCGCACCCCGGTCTTCGGATTCGAGCGCGAATCCGGCCGCTTCTACTCCTGGTACCTGCGCCTGCCCCTCGACCCGGCACGCCCCTACGCCGCCGCGGCCTCGCTGCTGCGCGTCGAGACCGCCGCGCCCGAGGCCGAGGCGCTGGAGCTGGCGCGGATCTCCCTCGGCGTCTTTCCCCGCCTGGCCTCGCGCCCCTTCCGCGACCCGCGGGCGCCGCAGAACCTGGTGCCGGTGGGGGCGCTGGAGCGCGAGCTGGGCCGGCGGCTGGGCAGCCTGCCGCTCTTGCGGCGGCGATTGCTCGAGTACATAGAACGGGAGGCGGTATGAAGAACGAGGCGATCGGCGTGGTCCTCGGCAGTCGCGAGGCGACGCCCCTGGAGTTCTGGATAGGCGTGCAGGACGGCCTGCTACGGCTCGACGACCTGGTCTGGGTGGAGGCCGACCACGGCGGCTTTACGGTGCGCTACTATGGCATGGTCGACCGTGTGCACAAGGTGCTCGAGGGCGCCCAGTTCGACTCCGACACCTTCCTGGCGGCGGGCAACCTGATTCCCACCAACACCGCCTACGTCGCCCACGTTACCGTTACCCGCCTCGATCCCGAGGAGTACCTGCCGCCCGATCCGGGCAGCCCCGTCTACCTGGCGCGCGGCGAGGCGCTGGAACGGGCCCTCTACTACGACGGCATGGAGAACCGGAAGCTACCCGTCGGCTTCATGCGCAACGGCGAGCCCGCCTTCGTCAACCTGGCCTTCCTCGACGGCCGCCAGGGCGGCCACGTCAACATCTCCGGTATCTCCGGTGTCGCCGCCAAGACCAGCTACGCGCTCTTCCTGCTCTACAGCCTCTACAACTCGGGGGTGCTGGAGGGGGCGGCCAGCGCCAGGACGCTCGTCTTCAACGTCAAGGGTCAGGACCTCTTCTACCTCGACAAGCCGAATCAAAAGCTGACCGACGAGGAACGCGAGCGTTACCGGCGGTTGGGGCTCGAGCCCGAACCCTTTGGCAGCGTCGCCTTCTACGCGCCGCCCCGGCTGGAGGTGGGGGCCGGCCACATCGTGCCGGCGAGCGAGCGCGGCGACGGGGTCGAGCCCTACCACTGGTCGATTGCCGATTTCTGCCGCGAGGGGCTCCTGCCCTTCCTCTTCAGCGACCGCGGTGCGATGAGCAACCTGGGTTTCTTGATCGACCACGTTACCGCCCGGCTGGCGGCGCTGGCCCGCGGCCAGCAGGGCCCCGAGCTGCTGGTGGACGAGGGGCCGGCGGGCGGTTCGGAGCCCGGCTCCTTCGAGGCGCTGGGGCGGAGGTCTATACGCACATTCGCCGAGCTCGTGGACTTTCTGGAGTACATGCTCCTCGGCAGCGACGAAGACGGCGTCGAGGCCGAAGGCAATAAGGCCTGGACGGCGCGCCAGCACACCGGTACCCTCCAGGCGTTCATCCGCCGCCTGCGGGCCGCCAGCCGCAGCGTCGGCAAGCTGGTGCGGGGAGATGCCCCCAGCAACGCGCCGGATCCCCTGAGAAGTTCGGCACAAATCAACGTCGTCGACATCCACGCTCTCAGCGCCCAGGCGCAGATGTTCGTGGTCGGCTCGTTGCTGCGCCAGGTATTCGCCGCCAAGGAGTCGGGCGGCTACCGCGGCCGGGTCTTCGTCGTTCTCGACGAGCTCAACAAGTACGCTCCCCGCGAGGGCGAAAGCCCCATCAAAGACATCCTCCTCGACATCGCCGAGCGCGGCCGCTCGCTGGGGGTGATATTAATCGGGGCGCAGCAGACGGCCAGCGAGGTGGAGCGGCGGGTGGTGGGCAACGCCGCGGTGCGGGTGGTCGGACGCCTCGACGCCGCCGAGGCCGAGCGGCCCGAGTACCGCTACCTGCCGGGGGCCTTTCGCGAGCGGGCGCTGATTCTGCCCCAGGGAACGATGATTCTCCATCAACCCGAGGTGCCGGTGCCGGTGGCCGTTCAGTTTCCTTATCCGGCCTGGGCGACCAAGCGGGAAGAGGCCGGCGAAGACGTTTCCGACGAGGCGCTCAAGGGCGAGCTGGGGATCTGAGTGCGAATTTTGTTGAGTTCGCCGCGGGCGCGGAATATAAAGGACGCTAAGGAGAATCCGCCGTCATGAGCCGGGAGATATGCAAAAAGGTAATTGAAAAAGATGAAGTAATTGCGATTCACGAGTACGTGGTAGACTTTTTCGCCGAGATAGACCCCGTCCATCCCGGCATCAACAACGAGGCGGCGCTGGAGATGGCCATCGAAAAGCCGTTCATCACCGGCTGCCCCGACAGGCCTAAGTATTTCGACGAGTACACATCGGCGGCCGCCCTGACCTACGGTCTGACCAAGAGCCACGCCTTTTTCGACGGCAACAAGAGAACCTCCATGGTCGTGCTGCTTGCCTACCTGGACGCCCTGAAGATGCAGATGAAGGCTTCTATTTCGCAGGACGACCTGTATAAATTCATGATTCACCTGACGACCGACAGAATGCACGAAATGCCTAGATTCAAGCAAATAATCGCCAACCACGATTATTTCAGAATGTCCAGAACGCGCTTGAAACTTCCCCGCAACGTGATGAAGGTCTACAAGGGGGCCTCGGTTGCCGAGCTGGGCGGAGACGTTAACGACACCACTATCTTCTTCGCGGCACTCTGGCTCAAGAGCAATACTCGCAAGAGGGTGATGCGCGAAAGGCCGGTGACATTGCGGGAGTTGAAGCAGATTCTTGCCAAATTCGGCCTGGAGCTGGAACAAATAGATGGCACTAGATACAAAGTGCTACGTCCAAAGAAAGAAATAGTAGGTACCATATTCCGCACCAGGCCAATTACAAAAATGGTCCAATGTTCTGTTATCCATACCGGTGGAAATGCCAGGTTAATCGGTATTGATCAAATAAAAAGAATGAAAAAGAATTGCGATCTTGAAGAGCATGATTATTACACCTTTTATGGAGATAGAGAGCCAGTTGATACCATCATTGCCCAGCACGCATCTGTTTTGAAGCGCCTAGCCGAATATGACAAGAACAAATAAAACCCTCCGCGTACTTCACACCGCCGACTGGCACCTGGGCAAGGTGCTCAAGGGCGCCGACCGTACCCCCGAGATCGCCGATGCCCTCAAGGATCATCTGCGCATCGTGCGCGAGGAAAACATAGACCTGGTGGTCGTCGCCGGCGACCTTTTCGACCGCCCGCGGGTCGGCGCCGAGGCCGAGGCGGCGGCCTTCGAGTTCTTCCTGGGGCTGCGCGAGCTGGGCGTGCCGGCGCTGGTCATCAGCGGCAACCACGACTCGCGGCCGCGCCTGGAGGCGCTGGCGCCGCTGCTGGAGCTGACGGGCGCCTACGTGCGCGGCGAAGCGCGGGTGCGCGGCGAGGGGGGAGTGGTGCGGCGCGACTGGGGGGAGGCGGCCCTGCTGCCCTTCCTCTCGGAGCGCCGGGCGGTCAAAGCGGCGCAGCTACTGGAGAGCGAAGAGGGAGAGTGGCAGACCGGCTATTCGGATACGGTCGGCCGCCTGATCGCCAACCTGAGCGCCGGCTTCCGGCCCGGTCAGGTAAACCTGCTCGTCGCCCACCTGACCTTCGAGGGAGCCAACCTGCGTCTGGGCGGCGGCGAGTTTACGTTTTACGTGGGCAACAGCTATGCCGTGGCGGTCGAGAAGCTCCCCACCAGCGCCACCTACGTCGCCCTGGGGCACATCCACCGCCAGCAGCAGGTTTCCGACGCGCCGGTGGCCTGGTACTCGGGCTCGCTGGTTCAGCTCGACTTTGGCGAAGGAGAAGACGCCGAGCGGGGCGTGCTGGTGGTCGAGCTCGAGCCCGACCGCCCGCCACAGGTCCACCAGCTCAATCCTGACTGGGGCAAGCCGCTGCGCACCTTCCGCATTCCCGCCGGCGAACTGGACCGGCGGATCGGCGATGTGGAGAACTGGCGCGGCTACGCCAGGCTGATAATCGGCGGCCGGGCCAATAGCGAGTTGCGCGAGCGCCTTTACCGGGCCAACCCCCACCTGCTGGAGGTGCGCTTCGAAACCGAGGAGCCCGACCCGCTGGCCGAAGCGGCGGCCCGGGTGGAGACGCTCAGCTGGCCCGAAGCCTACGAGCTTTACCTGCGCGAGGAGCGTGGCATGAAGGAATACGCCGAGCTGCTCGCGGCCTTCCGGCGCGTCTACGAGGAGACCCATGCGTCCGCTTAGGCTCGAGCTCGAAGGGTTCGGCGCGTTTCTGGAGCGGGCCGCGGTCGACTTTTCCGACGTCGAGCTCTTCGCCATTACCGGCCCGACCGGCTCTGGCAAGACGACGCTGCTCGACGCGATGACCTTCGCCCTCTACGGCGAGACGCCGCGCATGGGGCGCAAGGGCCTGAAGGCCCTCTTGAACCCCGGCGCCAGGAAGGCCTCGGTGCAGCTGGCCTTCCGCCTGGGTGACGAGGTCTGGCGGGTGACGCGGGTTATCGCGGGCAAGACCGAAGCGCGGCTCGAGCGCCAGGTGGGTTCGGAATGGCAGCTATCGGCTGCCTCGGAGAAGGTGAGGACGCTCAACGAGGCGGTGGAAAAGCTCCTGGGCCTCGACTACGACGCCTTCACCCGCGCCATCATGTTGCCCCAGGGCCAGTTCGACGCCTTTCTGAAAGGCGACAGCCGCGAACGCCGCGAGCTGCTCTTTTCGCTCTACGGGCTCGGCGGTCTGGCGGCCATGCGCGAGCGCGCCAGCGAGATTTTGAGCGAGCTGCGCGAGAAGCTGGCCGCCGCCAGACAGCGAATGGAGGTCTACGGCGAGGCGGACGAAGAGGCGGTCGCCGCCGCCCGCGCCGAACTCGAAGAGCTGGCGGGGCAGCAAAGGGAGCTGGAGCTGGCGATCGCGCGGCTGGAAAAGGAGGTAGCCGGCCTGGACGAGCTGGCTGAGCTCTGGGAGGAGCGCCGCCGGCTGGAAGGACGTCGCGCGGCCCTGGAGGCCGACGCCGGCCGGATTGAAGAGGTGCGGGGCTGGCTCGAGCGCGCCCGGGCGGCCGCCAAGGCGCTGCCCGAGCTGGAACGTCTGGAGCGGCTGCGGGCCGAGCTGCGCGCGCAAGAGCGCAAGGTCGAAAAGCGCGAAGACGCTTACGCGGCGGCGCAGAAGGCATGGGAAAAAGCGAACGAAACCTTCGACCCCGACCGTCTCGAGGTTCTCCGCCAGCAGGTGGCCACCCTGCCGCTGCTCGAGGCCCGCGCCCGGACGCTGCGGGCGCTGGGTGGCGCGGACGGCGAGGGGCCGGCGGAGCCCTACGACGAGCAGCTGTACCGGGAGCTCGAGGGGCGCTTCCGGGAGCTGGAGACGGCGCAGAGGGCCCGCGAAGAGGCGCGCCGGCTTGAGGAGCGGGCCGGCCGGCTCGAAGAAGATCTGCGCCGCAACGAAAAAAGGGAGCGGGAGCTGGAGCGCGAAATGGCGGAGCTGGAGCGGCGGGGCAAGGAAGAGGCGGCCCGGGTTGAAGAGCTAGAGCGCCGTCTGGAAGAAGAGCGCCGCCGGGCCGAACTGGCCGCCTACCGCCACCTGCTGCGCCCCGGCGAGCCCTGTCCGCTCTGCCTGCAGCCGGTCGAGAAGCCGCCGCAGGCGAAGGAAAGCCCGCTCGCCGCTTTGGAAGCGGAGCTGCGCCGGAAAAGGGAGGGCCTCGAGCGCCTGCGCGACAGCTACAAGGAGAAGAAGGCCGAGCTCAAGAGCCTCAAGGACGAGCGGAAACGGCTGGAGAAACAGCTGGCCGAGCTGCGCGAAGACATCGAGCGCATCCGCGGCAAGGAGCCCGGTTTCGACCCGGAAGAGGCCGGCCGGGTGGCCGCGCGGCTGGCGGCGCTGCGGCGGGGGCTGGCGGCGGATATCGCCGGGAAGACCGGCGGCCGCGAACCCGAAGAATACGCGCGCGAACTGCGCCGCGAGCTGGAGGAGCTGGAGCGCAGGGGCAGGAAACTCGAGGAGCTCAAACGAACCGCCGAGGAAGCCCGCGCCGCCCTCAATAGCGAGCGGGCGCGGCTTGAGGGGCTGGCGCAGACGCTGGAGCCGCTGGAAAAGAGCGTCGCGGCGCTGCTGGCCGAGCTGGGCTTCGCCGCGGCGGGCGAGGTTCGCGAGGCCGTCCGCGACCCCCGCGAGATTGAGCGGCTGGAGGAAGAGCTGCGCGCCTGGAGCGAGGAACGCGATTACGTCGGCAAGCGTCTGGCCGAGCTGGCCGCCCGCCTGGAGGGGCGGCCGCGGCTCGACGCCGCGGAGCTGGCGGAGAAAAAGCGCCATCTGGCGGCGCAAAAAGAGCGGCACGCGGAGCTGGCCGGCCGTCGCGGCCGGCTGGAGGAGCGGTTAGGGCGCTTGCAGGCCGACCTGGAGAAAAAGCGCCAGGCCGAAAAGGAGGCCGCCGGGCTGGTGCGGGAGGTGGGAGTGTGGGAGCAGCTCGCCGAAGACCTGAAGGGGCATAAGTTCCCCGACTACCTGCTCGAGCGTCTGCAGCTCGACATGCTGGCCCGCGCCTCCGAGCTGCTCTTCACGCTCTCGCAGCAGCGCTACCGGTTCCGCCTGCTCGAGGGCGTCTACCACGTCGAAGACACCTGGACGGGCTCGGTCAGGCCGGCCAAAACGCTCTCGGGCGGCGAGACCTTTCTGGCCTCGCTCAGCCTGGCGCTCTCCCTGTCGGAGCACCTCTCGCGCGGCCGCCTGGGGGCGCTCTTCCTCGACGAGGGTTTCGGCACCCTCGACGCCGAAGCGCTGGAGCTGGCGGCCGAGGTGCTGGAAACACTGCCCACCCAGGGCCGGATGGTCGGGGTGGTCACCCACGTCAGCGAGCTGGCTCAGCGCCTGCCGGCGCGGCTGGTTGTCGAAAAATCCCCGCAGGGGAGCCGGGTGCGCTGGGAGGAGTAGGGCTACTCTGGCGCGTCTACTTTGCCTGGCGGGCCCAGCCTGCCAGGCCGCCAACGAACTCGCCCATCCCCCAGGCGGTAACCGGTTTGCCCCACCAGATTCCCCCGCCCTCGACCGGACCTTCCCAGTAGGCAACCGGTACGTCGGGCGAGAAGATCTCCTGCTCCAGCCTCTTGGGGCGGACGTCCAGCGACCAGCCGCGGCCGGAGATGCGCCAGGCTACGTTGTAGGTGAAGCCGGTTCGCGGCGAGGTCCACTCGAGGAATGGCGACATTCGCAGGTCGAGCAGCGGGTAGACGCGGCCGTCCTTGGTAATCTTGCTGCCCTGCAGCTTGACCAGGTTTCCCGCGGCGTCGCGAATCCGGTAGAGCATCAAGTCGTCGCCGTTGGAGAGGTGCAGACCGTACCAGTCCCACAGGGCGGTGGCGCCGCTCATCTGGTCGCCCCACTGGTGGTCTATCCAGGCGACTCCCTGCACGGGTCTGCCGTAGATGGTGCCGCTCAAGGCGACGCGGGTATAGGAAACGTAGTACATCCTCCCCACCCGCTCGTCGCCGGACCAGCCGGGCGGGTGAACCACCGCGGGCTTCTCGGGTTTCAGCGTCAGCCGCAGCGGACCGGCGTTCAGCTCGAAGCCGCCGGGCGTCTCGGCGAAGGTCCAGCCCTCCAGCTCGAGGCGCAGCGGATGCCCCTCGATTACCGCGCTTACCCCGGGAAAGTCGTGCTTTTCCTCGAAGGCGAAGCGGTCGGCCGCCAGGTCGGTCACCGCCAGGTGGGCGCTGGCGAACGGGTAGGGGAAGACGGAGCGGGCCGGCAGCCCCAGCACCCGGTAGCGCTCCGGAACGTAGTACTTGAAGAACGCCCAGTGGAAGGCCAGCTCATCTTCGGGCAGGTAGGCGGAAACGTACCACCACTCCACCGGCGCCGGCTGCGGGTCCCAGGTGTCCGGGCTGGGCGGCCGGTTCGGGTCGACACCGCTGAGCCGGGGAGCGCAGGCGGCCAGTAGCAACAAAAGGAGCACCGGCGTGAGCTTTCTCATGACTGCAGGATACTAAAACCCCCGCCCGCGGGCGGGGGCCAGGTGGAGCTTCGCGGATCAGCGGAAGATCTCGAGCAGGTCCTTGCTGCTTTCGAACTTCTGCTGCTCCTGCGCCTTCTGGCGCAGGTCCTCGGCGATCTGGTCGAGGGTGGGGACGCCGTGAACGTGGTAGATGACGCCCAGCGGTATCTTTTCCTTCCACTGGGTGACCTCGTGGGCCTGGTTCCAGTCGGTCGGGTCGTGGCTTTCGTCCAGGTAGACGCCGTGCTCACGGACCACGTTGAACTCCTGACGGCCGCGGAAGGTCACGCAGGGGCTCTTGACGTTGATAAAGGCGAAGCCCTTGTGCTGGGTGCCCTTGACTATCAGGTCGCGCAGGTGCTTGACGTTGCCGGAGAAGCCCTGGGCGATGTAGGTCGCTCCCAGCTCCAGCGCCAAAGCCAGCGGGTTGAGCGGCCGGTCGGGGTTGCCCATCGGGGTCGACTTCGTGTAGTCGCCGTGGGGGGTGGTCGGCGAGACCTGACCCTTGGTCAGGCCGTAGATGTGGTTGTCCATGACGATATAGGTGATGTCGGCGTTGCGGCGGATGGTGTGAACGAAGTGGTTGGTGCCGATCGAGTAGCCGTCGCCGTCGCCGCCGGCGGCCCAGACGGTCATCTCCGGCCGGGCCAGCTTGGCGCCGCTGGCGATGGGAAGGGCGCGGCCGTGAATGGTATTGAAGCCGAAGGCGTTGATGTAGCCGGCGATGCGGCTGGAGCAGCCGATGCCGGAAACGACCATCAGGTTCTCAGGGGGGATAGCCAGCTCGGCGGCCGCCTGCTGCATGGCGTTGAGCACGCCGAAGTCGCCGCAGCCCGGGCACCAGACGATGGGCACTTTGGTCTTGTAGTCTTTCGCGGTCAGCTTTACCGGTTCCATCTTAGGCCTCCTGGGGCGCGTTCATGGCCCCGGCGTGTTCTTTGATAGCCTCGAGCACCTCGCTCACCAGCAGCGGGTTGGCGCCGGAGCGGGCGTAGGAGTAGGTTTCCTTGGGCAGGCCGTCGTAGTAGGCGCGCAGGTAGCGGTAGAACTGGGCGCCAAAGGAGAGCTCGACCACCACCGCCCGCTTGACGCCCTTCAGGGCGGCGTCGAGCTTTTTCTCGGGAATGGGGTAGATGAGCTGCGGGACGATGGCCTTGACCTTGATGCCTTCTTCGCGGGCCTTCTCGATGGCCTCGCGGACGGCGCCCTTCGAAGAGCCCCAGGCCAGCACCGCCAGCTCGGCGTCCTCGTCGCCGTAGACGCGGACGAACCCCGACTCCTCGGCGATGAGCGGCAGCTTGCGGGCCCGCTTTTCGCTCATGATCTGGTGGAGGGTGCCGCTGGAGGTGGGGCGGCCGTCTTCGTAGTGCTCGAGACCGCTGGTGATGTACTGACCGCCCTTCATGCCGGGAACGGTCATCGGCGAGACGCCGGTATCGGTCAGCTTGTAGCGCTTGTAGTCTTTCAGGTCGCTGGGTTTGGCCAGCTGGCGCGAGATGACCCGCTTGCGGGCGAAGAGGACCTCGGGGTCGATCGTCTCGCTGCGCTCGCCCAGGAACTGGTCGGAGAGGATGATTACCGGAATCTGGTACTTCTCGGCGATGTAGAAGGCCTCGACCGCCACCTGGAAGTTGTCTTCGACGTCGCTGGGGGCCAGGACCACCCGCGGAACGTCGCCGGGGGTACCGCCGACCGCCTGGAAGAGGTCGGCCTGCTCGCTCTTCGAGGGGATGCCGGTCGAGGGGCCGACGCGCTGGACGTTGACGACGACCAGCGGAATCTCGGCGATGCCCGCCAGGCCCAGCGCCTCGAGCTTGAGGGCGATGCCGGGGCCGCTGGAGGCGGTCATGGCCTGCTTGCCGGCCCAGCTGGCGCCGATGGCGTAGGTGATGGCGGCTATCTCGTCTTCGGTCTGGACCACCGCGCCGCCGAAGTGGGGCAGCCACTTGGAGAGGAACTCGAGAATCGGGCTGGCCGGGGTGATCGGGTAGCCGGAGAAGACCTTGACGCCGGCGTGCAGCGCGCCGTAGGCCACCGCGTCGTCGCCGGTCATGACCAGCTTGGGCTCGCCGGTGCCTTCGGCCTCGAGGACGATCTGGGTGCCGTCCGGGAGGTTCTCGTTGACCCAGCTCTTGCCGAGGTCGATGGCCTCGATGTTGACCTGGGCCGCTTCGGGCTTGCGCTTGCCGAACTTCTTCATGACGGCGTCTTTGATGCCGTCGAGGGGAAGGTGCAGCAGCTCGGCGATGACCCCCAGGGCGACCATGTTCTTGGTCAGCGGAACCTTGATTTCCTCAGAGGCCATCTTCTTGAAGGGAACGGCGATCAGCTCGACGCCGAGGTCTTTGTCGATCGGGAACTCTTCGGGGGGAGTGCTGTCGGCCTCGTCGTAGAGAACGACCGCGCCCTGGCGCAGTTGAATTTCATCCGTGAAGCGGGCGAAGTCTTTCCAGCTGAAGACCACCAGAAAGTCGACGTAGTCGCCCTGACTGTATATAGGTTTGTCCGAGATACGGATCCGCGCCGATGACTCGCCACCACGAATCTGCGGCCCGTAGGACTTGAGCATGAAAGCGTTTAAACCCTTCCGGGCCGCGGCTTGGACGATGAAATCACCTGCGGTAATTACACCGTCCCCGCCCGAACCGGCTATGGCCAGCGTTACGTCTCGCATCATTAGCCTCCGTAGGACTGGGGCTCGCGGCCCCAAAACCGCCGCTCATTCTAGCACTACCGCTCGGCGGTTCCGCATGGGAAATACGCCCCTGCGTTTGATAGCCGGGAATTTATGCTAACCTGCACTCAGCATGACCGATACCCACGCCCACGTAGACCTTTGCGAAGAGCCTTTCGAGGTGCTCGACAGGGCGGCCGGACTGGCGGCGATACTGACCCTGGGAACCGACGTAGAGCACAGCCGCGCCTCGCTGGAACTTAGCGAAAGCCGGCCCAACGTTTACGCCGGGGTCGGGCTGCACCCAACCGAGGCAGGCTCCTTCTCGGCGGAGGTGGCCGGAGCTTTGCGCGAGCTGGCCGGCCATCCGCGGGTGCGGGCCAGCGGCGAGACCGGCATCGACTACTACTGGGAGGCGGCCGGCCGCGACGAGCAGCTGCGGGTGCTCGACTTTCAGCTCGAGCTGGCCCGCGAGCACGACCTGGTGATGGTCTTTCACGTCCGCTCGCAGGCCGGTTCCGACGCCGCCGAGCGCGACCTGGAGGCCTGGCTCGAGGTCAACCAGCCGGAGCGCTTCGTCCTCCACGCCTTCGGCGGCGACATGCGCCTCGCCGAGGTCGCCCTGGGTCTGGGCGGCTACGTCAGTTTCGCCGGCAACCTCACCTACAAGAAAAACGAACACCTGCGCCGCGCGGCCGCCGAGCTGCCGGCGGAGCGGTTGCTCGTCGAGACCGACAGCCCGTTCATGCCGCCGGTGCCCAAGCGCGGCAAGAAAAACGAGCCGGCCTTCGTCCGCTACACGCTGGAGGCGCTGGCGGCGGCGCGGGGGCTCGAGCCGGCCGCCGCCGAGAAGCTTACCGACGCCAACGCCGCGAGGTTATTCAAATGGTAGAAACGCGGAAAGAAGCGGCGCTCTTCGTGGTCCACTACCACGAAATCGCCCTCAAGGGCAGGAACCGCCGCCACTTCGAGCAGCTCCTGGCCCAGCGCCTGCGCGACGCGCTGGGCAGGGAGGCGGTGGTCAGGCTGCTGCACGGGCGGATTCTAATCGAAGTGCCCGCCGACCGCGAAGAAGAGGCGCGCGAGCGCCTGGCCCGCGTCTTCGGGGTGGCTTACTTCGCCCGCGTCTGGCGGGCGCCGGTGGACATGGAGGCCATCGCCGGGCTGGCGCTCGCCCTGCTGGCCGGCCACCAGGGCAGCTTCCGGGTCAGCGCCAGGCGGGCCAACAAGCGGCTGCCCTTTACCTCGCCGGAGGCGGAGCGGGAGATAGGAGCCCGCATCGTCGCCGCCACCGGCTGGCCGGTGCGCTTGAAGGGGGCCGACGCCGAGGTCTTCGTCGAGTTTTACGAAAACGAAGCCTGGGTCTACACGTCCCAGCAGCGCACCCCCGGCCCCGGCGGCCTGCCGGTGGGGGCCAGCGGCAAGGTGGTGGTGCTGGCCAGCGGCGGCATCGACTCGCCGGTGGCCGCCTGGCGGATGGCCAAGCGCGGCGCCCGGCCGGTCTACGTTCACTTCCACTCCTACCCCCACACCAGCCTCGACTCGCTGCGCAAGACGGAGGCCGAGATCGAGGTGCTGGCCCGCTGGCACGGCCCCGCGCGGCTCTACGTGGTGCCGCTGGCGGGCGTTCAGGAGGAGGTATTCGCCCACAGCCCCGAGCGCTACCGGACCCTGCTCTACAGGCGCTTCATGTACCGAATCGCCGAGCGGATCGCCGCCGGCGAGAAGGCGGGAGCGCTGGTCAGCGGCGACGCCCTGGGCCAGGTGGCCAGCCAGACCCTGGAAAACATGAACGCCGTCCAGGCGGCCGTGAAGATGCTGGTGCTGCGGCCGCTGGTGGGCATGGACAAGACCGAGGTAATCGCCGAGGCGCAGCGGATAGGCACCTACGAGATTTCCATACTCCCGCAGCAGGACTGCTGCAGTTTTCTGGAGCCCAAGCGGCCGGCCACCCGCAGCACGCCGGAGCAGCTCGAGCGGGCCGAGGCGCGGCTCGACGTCGAGGCGCTGGTGGACAAGGCGCTGGCGGCGATGGAGGTCAGGCGGGTCGGAATTTGAACGCCGGTCGTGCTGGCTTGGCGCTAGAATGATTGCGAGGGCTGCCGTGAAAAGAATACTGACCGTATTTATCCCCTTACTACTGACGCTGGCGCTGGCGTCGCCGCGCGTCGAGCTGATGGTCGAGCCCGACGACGGCGTGAGCCGCCTGATCGAGCTGATAGACGGCGCCGGGGAGTCTATCAGACTCAAGATCTACCTCTGGACCCCCAGCCGCATGGACGTCGTCGAGGCCCTGGGCCGGGCGGTGGAGCGGGGTGTGAACGTCCGGGTGCTGATGGAGCGCGAGCCGGCCGGCGGCCGGCCGAACATGGAGGTGATCAGCGCCCTGCGCGACCGCGGGGTGGAGCTGCGCTTTTCCAAGCCCTTCCGCTTCGTCTTCGTTCACGAGAAGAGCATGGTCATAGACGACCGGCTGGCCTGGTTCGGCAGCGGCAACCTGACGGGGTCCACTTTCAAGGCCAACCGCGAGTACATGCTGATAACCGACCGCCCCGACTGGGTCGCCGAGATAGCCCGCGTCTTCGACGCCGACTGGCACGGCGAGCGTATAGACCTCTCGCGGGCGAAGCTGGTCTGGAGCCCCGACCGGGTCTCGCGCGGGGTGCGCGAAGGCAATTCTCGCGAGAAGGTGCTCGGCCTGATAAACGGCGCCCGCCGGACGCTTTTTCTGGAGCAGGCCGGGATGGTTGACGAGGAGGTGATAAGCGCCCTCGAGAAGGCGGTCGCCCGCGGCGTTTACGTTCGCCTGGTGGGCAGCCCGGCCGACCCCGAAGAAAACACCTACTTCGTCCCCGGAGCCGAGCGGTTGCGGCGGGCCGGGGTTCACTTGCGCTACCTGCCCAGCCCCTACGTACACGCCAAGGTAATCGTCGCCGACGGCAACACCGCCCTGGTGGGTTCGATAAACATGAGCCAGAGCTCGCTCAACGCCAACCGTGAGCTGGGAGCTATAATCACCGCCGCCGATGAGCCCGCCGCCTTCTTCCGCCTCCTGCGCACCATGGAGGCCGACTGGAAGAACGCCCGGCCCGACAACCCCTTCCTGCTGCCGCCGGTGCCGGGGGTCATCCCCTGGACGGAGGCCCCCAGGTACTACGGACGGGTGGTGACCGTCGAGGGGAAGATAGTCGCGGTCGAGAGCCGCACCGGAGTGGCCTTCTTGAAGTTCGCCGACACCCCCGACGCCTTCCGCCTGGTCTTCTTCCCCAGCTCCTACGGTCTCTTCGACCAGCCCTTCCCCGAGGCCTACCTGGGCCGGCGGGTTCGCGCCACCGGCCGGGTCAAGATTTACGCCGGCTATTACGAGATGATTATCAGGAGTCCCAGCCAGCTGGAGGTGCTGCCGTGAAAAAGAGCGGCGTATTGACGAGTGTCCGCGAGATTCTGGAGGCGCTCGACTACGATGTCTGGGAAACCGAGGACGGGCTCGAGGCCGAGCGCCGCCAGGCGGGTCTGGTCTACCGCGTTTACTACGCGCCTTCGGGCGACCTCAAGCTGGAGAAGGTGCGCAGCAAGCCCGAGGAGGTGCGCGAGGCGCTGCTGGCCGAGCACCAGGGCCAGTTCGTGCGCCAGGAAGAGGTGCGCGAGTCGTTCTTCACCGCCTGCGAACCGGAAGAGCTGCTGACCCTGCTCAAGGCCTGGGAGGCCTAGCCGCGCTTGACCTGGGCCGCCTTACGGCCTAGACTTGCATTAGTATGCGGTTTTCGCTGAATAACGACCGCTAGCGGGGGAGAGCAGTCTTCCCCCCGGTTCCCATTGGACCGGGGGTTTTTTACTGAAGAGAGGAACGGCGATGGAGAGAACACTTGCAAGCGAGGTAGCCGGGAAGGTGGGCGAAGAGGTAGAGCTCCAGGGCTGGTTGCACTGGCGGCGCGACCTGGGCGGGGTCCAGTTCATCCTGCTGCGCGACCGCAGCGGTGTAATCCAGGTGGTGCTCCCCGGCGGTAACGACCTGCCGCTGCCGGAGTCGGCCATCCGGGTGCGCGGCCTGGCGGTGGCCAACCCCAAGGCCCCCGGCGGCTACGAGGTCCAGGCCGGAGGGCTGGAGGTTCTGCAGCACTCGCAGCAGCCGACCCCCGTCGAGATTCCCAAGGAGGAGTGGCGGGCCAACCCGGAAACCCTGCTCACCTACCGATACGTCACCCTGCGCGGCGAAAAGGCCCGCGCCCCGCTGAAGATACAGGCGGCCCTGGTGCGGGGGTTCCGCCGCTACCTCGACTCGCAAGGATTTACCGAGATCTTCACGCCCAAGCTGGTCCGCGCCGGCGCCGAGGGCGGGGCCAACCTCTTCGAGGTCGACTACTTCGGCGAGCCGGCCTACCTGGCGCAGAGCCCGCAGCTTTACAAGCAGATAATGGTGGGCGTCTACGAGCGCGTCTACGAGGTGGCGCCGGTCTGGCGGGCCGAGGAGCACGCCACCAGCCGCCACCTGAACGAATACCTCAGCCTCGACGTGGAGATGGGCTTCATCGAGTCCGATGAAGACGTGATGGCCCTGGAAGAGGAGCTGGTCCGCGCCATGCTCGAGGAGGCCGCCGCCGGCGCCGCCGCCGAACTGGAGCTTCTGGGCGTGGAGATGCCCAGGCTTCCCCGCGAGATTCCCCGCGTTCCCTACGCCGAGGCCAGACGGATAGTTAAGGAGGAGCTGGGGCTGGGCATGGGGGCCGACCTGAACGACGAGGCCGAGCGGGCCCTGGGGGCCTACTTCTCCGAAAAATACGGGACCGACTTCGTCTTCATAGTCGCCTATCCGGAGGCGGTCCGCCCCTTCTATACGTACCCCACCGGTGACGGGCTGACCCGCGGTTACGACCTGCTCTTCCGCGGCCTGGAGATAACCTCGGGCGGGCAGCGCATCCACGACCCTGAGACAATCGTCCGCCAGCTGGAGAAGAAGGGGATGGACCCGGAGCGCTTCCGCGACTACATCGAGGTCTTCAAGTACGGCATGCCCCCGCACGGAGGCTTCGCCATCGGCGCCGAGCGCTTTACCCAAAAACTGATCGGGCTGCCCAACGTCCGCTACGCCCGCGCCTTCCCGCGCGACCGCCACCGGCTCGAGCCCTAGCGCAGGCGCAGCGGCAGGCGCAGCAAGCGGGCCAGGCCGAAGTAGGCCAGGCTGGCCGCCAGCGCGCCACCGGCCAGCGGCAGGAGCGAGGCCGCCAGGTCGCTGGCCGGCCCCAGCCAGCCAGCCGCCGCCCGGCCCAGCATTCCCGCCGCCAGCGCCGCCAGCGCCACCCTGGCGAGCAGCCACGTCTGCGCGCCCGCCGTCAGCAGGCCGTCGCGCTGGTATATCCAGACCATCCAGGCCAGGCCGAGGAAACCGGCGACGGCGGTGGCCGTGTTCAGCAGAAACATCCCCCCGCCGACCAGCAGGTAGTAGCCGAGGGTGTTGATCAGGAAGAGCGTCACGCTTATCTTGACGGCCCGCCAGATCTGCTGGCGGGCGTAGAGGCCGCGGACGTAAAGGTTGTAAAGCCCCCAGGGCAGCAGCGCCAGGCCCAGGGCCTCCATGGCCGCGGTGCTGTAGGCGAAGACCTGGGGGTCGAAGCTGGCTTTCCAGGCGAAGAGGACGGCCACCACCCAGGGGGCCAGGCCGCTCATCAGCGCCGCCGCCCAGCCCAGCAGGACGGCGACCCGCTCGAGCCCCCGGCTGAGGAGGCCCGCAAAGGCGGCCGTCTCGCCAGCGGCGGCGTGGGCCGAAAGGCGCGGGTAGAGGGCCATCGCCGGGGAGACCGAGAAAAGGCCAAGCGCCATCAGATAGGTCATGTCGGCGTTGCTGAAGCCGGTGGCCGCGCCGAGCGGCATCGAGGTGAGCAGCGCGTAGAGGACGACCGTCAGGAACTGGCGGGTCGAGGTGGTGAAGACGAAGGGGGTCATCAGCAAAGCCGCCCGGCCGATGGCCGGGTGCCAGGCGAGCTCGAGGCCGAACCCCCGCAGCGCCGGCACCTGGACCAGCGCCTGCAAAGTTCCCCCGAAAACGAAGGCCAGCGCCAGGGCGGTGGCCGACCCGGGCCAGAGGAGCATGACCGCAATCGCGCCGGCGTTGAAGGCCAGCGGGGCGAAGCTGGGCCCCCAGAAGCGTTCCTCCGACTGCAGGAACGCGCCGAATAGGGCGGCCATGCTGATGACCAGCAAAAAGGGCATGACCAGGCGAATCAGGTAGGTTACCAGCGCCGGGTCCAGCTGGGTGTCGGCCGCCAGCAGCAGGGCGGCCAGCTGTGGCGCGAAGAGGATGCCGAGGCCGACCACCAGCAGGTTCAGCCCCAGCAAGAAGGCGGCGAAGCGGCGCTTGAAGCTCTCGCGCCCGGCGTCCGGCAGCTCGGCCAGGACGGGTATCAGAGCGTTGGTGACCGCCCCCTCGGCCAGAATCTCGCGGAAGAGGTTGGGGACCCGGTAAGCCACCAGAAAGGCGTCGGTGACCGCTTTGTCGAAAAAGTTGTTCAGCACCCCCTGGCGAACGACGCCGAGCAACCGGCTGGCCAGCGTCCCCGCCATTACTATGAGGGTGTTGTGTAAGATGCGTTTCTTACTCAAGCCTGGTCCAGTATAGCACCGCCGCCCGCCGGCGGCGGGCTGTTAGACACCCAGTTCCTGGCGGGCGGCCTTGAGGGTCTTCCTGACGGTTTCGGGGTCGGAGGCCTCGCAGTAGACGCGCAGCAGGGGCTCGGTGCCGGAGGGGCGGAAGAGAACCCAGGCGCCGTCCGCGAGGTGGAGCTTGACGCCGTCGAGGGTCTCGACCCGTTCCACGGCCTGCCGGCCGATTTTCGCGGGCGGGCTCTGCCGCAGCCGCGCCATCACCCGGTCGCGTTCCTCGAGGCTGGCGACGTGCAGATCGAGGCGGTCGAAGGCGTGGCGGAAGCCGGTCAGCTCTTCGATCTCGGCGAACTGCTGGCGCAGGCTCTTGCCGCTGATGACCACGCTCTCCAGCAGGAGCAGGGCGTTGTAAATGCCGTCGCGCTCGGGAATGTGGCCGGCAACGCCGATGCCGCCCGACTCCTCGCCGCCGATCAGGACGTCTCCTTTCAGAAACTCGTCGGTGATGTATTTGAAGCCGATCGGGGTGGTTACCACCTCCAGGCCCAGCTTCCCGGCCAGCAGGTCGATGATTCGCGAGACCGAGAAGGTCTTGACCACCCGCCCGCGGTGCCCTTTGTCGTAGAGGTGCTTGAGCAGGACCGCGAATATCTGGTGGCTGTTGAAGTAGTCGCCGCCGGCCAGCACCGCCCCGATGCGGTCGGCGTCGCCGTCGGTGACGGCGGCGAAGGCCGGGTCTTTCTCGGCGCTCATCACCGCCCGCAGGGTGTTCAGGTTCTGGGGAATGGGCTCGGGGTTGACCCCGTAGAAGAGCGGGTGGGGCACGCCGTGGAGCTCGCGCAGATCGACCTCCAGGCCGGCGTGCTTGACGAAGCCGGCCAGCCAGCCGCCACCGGCCCCGCCCATGGCGTCGTGGTAGAGGACGCCGCGGTAGCCGCCGAGCGCCTTCAGGTCGAGGAGGGCGGCCAGGTGTTCGTAGTAGGTGCGGCGGATGTCGAAGGTCTCCACCGCTTCGCCAGCGGGCGCGGCCGGCTCGTGGGCGTCGAGCCGGGAAATCATTCCCTGGTAGATCTCGGGGGTGGCCGAGCCGCCGTAGGGCCCTTTGAGCTTGTAGCCGTTGTAGACAGGCGGGTTGTGGCTGGCGGTGATCATCACCCCGGCGGCGGCCTGGTGGTGGACGACCGCGAACGAGGTGACCGGCG
>Ga0256914_1000637_pt1 | contig 34193 bp, 24 predicted proteins | sample HulkmetaG_FD_191571 | JGI IMG/M metagenome (GOLD analysis project Ga0256914, IMG submission 191571) | Hydrothermal chimney microbial communities from Main Endeavour vent field at the Juan de Fuca Ridge, Pacific Ocean - Hulk | ecosystem: Environmental > Aquatic > Marine > Hydrothermal vents ... | reverse complement strand
CGCCCGGGTCGCCTTCCGGCGACCCCTACACATGACCCTCTGGCCTCCCGGCGGCCCCTGCGCGATCCGCGCCACGACGGGGTCCAAGGGGGCGGGCGTCAGGGGCTCCCGGGGGCGCGTTCCGCCCCCCCGGCGAGCAGGGCGCGGAGCTCGTCGGGGCCGAGGACGCGCCCGCTCGCCCGGATCCGGCCGTCGATGGCCAGGGCGGGGGTCATCATGACGCCCCGGCGCGTGATCTCCGCCACGTCGGTCACCTTCTCGACCTCGGCGGCGAGGCCGAGCTCCGCGAGAACGGCGCGGACGTTGGCCTCGAGCCGGCGGCACTTCGGGCAACCCGTACCGAGCACTTCGATCTTCATCGCTGGTCTCCTTCCGGGGGGCCCGTCAGCCGGCGAGGGCCCCGTAGATCATTCCCGTCACCGTCGCGAGGATCACGACCAGGGCGACGTAGGCGACGGTCTTCCTCGTCCCGAGGACGCTGCGGATCACGAGCATGTTGGGCAGGCTGAGGGCCGGCCCCGCGAGCAGCAGGGCGAGGGCCGGTCCCGGGCCCATGCCGCTGCCGAGGAGCCCCTCGAGGATCGGCACCTCGGTCAGCGTCGCGAAGTACATGAAGGCGCCCGAGACGGCGGCGAACAGGTTCGCGCCGAGGGAGTTTCCTCCGACGGCGGCGGCGACCCACGCCGACGGGATCAGCCCCTCGTGCCCGGGCCGCCCGAGGAGCAGCCCCGCGACGAACACCCCCACGGCGAGCAGCGGCAGGATCTGGCGGGCGAAACCCCACGACTGCTCGAACCACGTCCCCGTCTCGTCCGGGCGCCCGGCGACGAGCGCGGAGAGACCGATCACGCCGGCGACGAACGGCACCATCGGGCGCGCGGGGAAGGCGAGGGCGAGCGCGAGGACGGGCGCCGCGGCCAGGGCCACCTTCCACCAGCGGATGCCGAACCAGGCGACGAGCATCCCCGCGAGGACGAGGGCGGCGGCGCCGGTGATCGGCCACTTCCACTGCCAGGCGAGGTACCAGGCGCCCGCGGGCCGGTCCGGCCTTCCCCAGTTGGCGAAGACGAGGATGACGACCATGTCCGCCAGGAAGAGGGCGTTCTGCCAGAGGGGGCGAGCCGGCTCGTCGCCTCCCGCCGCGGCGATCGCCTCGATCCGCTCCCGCTCCTCGTTCCGGAAGAGGAGCTCCATCGCGAGGCCGACGACGACGCTGAAGACGACCGCGCCGACCGCCCGGGCGATCCCGAGCCGGAGGCCGAGCACCCGGGCGGTCAGCACGATCGCCAGGACGTTGATCGCGGGCCCCGAGTAGAGGAACGCGCACGCGGGACCGAGCCCCGCGCCCATCCGGTAGATGCCGGCGAAGAGCGGGAGGACCGTGCAGGAACAGACCGCGAGGATCGTGCCGGAGACCGACGCGACCCCGTAGGCGAGGGGCCGCGGGGCCCGCGGTCCGAGGTAGCGCATCACCGAGCCCTGGCCGACGAAGACCGCGATGGCGCCCGCGATGAAGAACGCCGGCACGAGGCAGAGCAGCACGTGTTCCCGGGCGTACCAGCGGACCAGCCGGAGGGCCTCGATCAAGGCCCCCTGGAACCGGGGCGAGTCGACCGGGAGCCACCAGCAGGCGAGGAACCCGCCGACCAGCAGCGCGAGGATCCGGGCTTCCTTCCGGTCCATCAGGGAGTGTCCTCCTGCCGCCCGGTCTCCCGGGGGCGGTGTCGGGGCTCCGGGCCGTCTCCCGTGGCGTTCTCGCGCGTCGCTCCCGGGGCGCAGGCGAGGCCGGTCGTGCTTCTTCCCGCCGTGCCGGCCGGTCGGCCGCCCCGGGGGGCGCGCCCGCTCGAACGGGCGGGGTTCTTCTTCTCGGCTCGTGTCCATTTGGCCGGTTTGCCAAGTCGCAAGACGCTGGATCGGCGGACGAGGGCGCGGGGGAACATCGCGGGACTCCGTGGGGGGTCAGCGGGCCAGGTCGAGGTGCTCGCGGGCGACGCTCGCGAGGACGGACTCGGCGCAGGAGAAGAACTTGAGAACGCAGGGGACGCGCAGCGAGTAGAAGACCTGGGAGCCGCGCTTCTCGTCCCGGACGATGCCGGCCGCCTTCAGCACCGAGAGGTGCCGGGAGATCGTCGAGACGTCGACGCCGACCATGTCGGCGAGCTCGGTGACGCACCGCTCCTCCCGGGCGAGCTCGTCGACCATGAAGAGGCGGGTCGGGTGGGCGAGGGCCTTGAGGATCCTCGCGCGGGCCTCGTAGCCGGCTTGCGTCCTGCGGTCCATGGCGGGTCTCCCGTCATCGTACACTTGGCAGGTTAGCCAAATGCGCATCAGTTGTCAACCCATCCCCGCGGCAGGCCGCCGTTGTCGCCCGTTCCCGGTCCCGGTACCTTCCGGGTGGAGGTGAGGGATGGAAGAGAGCGAGCCGCGCCGTCTCCGGGCCGTGCTCCTCGTGGCGGCCGCCTTCCTCGGCACGATCCCCGCGGCCGGGGGCACGCGTCCCTTCGAGGTCGACGCCCGGGAACCGGGAGCGGGGGAGGTCCCGGCGCTCGGCGCGGTGAACGCCGGACCATGGGTCCAGCCGGACCGGCCCGACCTCTGCGAGTCGTACCGTTTTCTCGGCGTTTCCCAGGTGCGGACGCACGACTTCCACGGACCGACCGACCTCGGCTACGTGGACGACCAGGGCATCTTCCCCGACATGTCCCGGGACCCGGAGGACCCGTCGGCCTACCACTTCGGACCGGCGGACGAGGTCCTCGGGGAGATCCTCGACTGCGGCGGAGAGGTCTTCTTCCGCCTGGGTTACTCCTGGGAGGACCCGCCCGTCCACAACGATCCACCCGACGACCCGCAACGGTTCGCCGAGGTGGCGGCCCACGTCGTCGCCCACGTCAACCACGGATGGAACGACGGCCACCGGTGGGGGATCCGCTGGTGGGAGACCTGGAACGAGCCGGACCTCGATCAGTTCTGGACGGGCACCCCGGAGCAGTTCTTCGACCTCTACGAGCGGACCGCGCGGGCGATGAAGCGGGAGGACCCGTCGATCCTGGTCGGTGGCGCCGGCATCAGCGACCCGTTCGACCCGGACTACCGGGACCGGTTCCTTCGCTACTGCAAGGAGAGGGGTGTTCCCCTCGACTTCTTCTCGTGGCACCACTACGAGGACCACCAGGTCGGATCCCCGGGGCGGTACCGGGAGATGATCGAGTCCGTCCGGTCGGAGCTGGAAGCGGCCGGCCTCGAGCACGCGCTCCAGGCGATCACCGAGTGGAACCACGCGCCGCTGTGGACGCCCTACCACTGCTCGCTCGCGGGGGCCGCGTTCGACCTCGTGGCGATGGCCGGGATGGCCGACGACGGCGTGTCGCTCGCGTACCTCTACCGGGGGGACGACCGGGGCACCCGGTGCGAGGAACTGCACCTCCACGACGCGGACGGGAGCCGCAAGGTGCCGGCCTACGCGATCCGGGCCTGGTCGCTGCTGCGCGGGACCCCGCACCGTCGCCGGGCGGACGGTTCCGACTGGCGCCACGCCGTCGTCTACGCCGGCCGGTCGGAGGACGGCCGCACGCTGCGGGTCCTCCTCGTGAACTACGACGACGCGGCGATGACCGGCTTCCGGTTGACCGTCCGGGATCTCGGGTCCTGCGGGGTCGAGCGGACGGTGCGGCGCGAGGTGCTCGGGTGGGACGGGTTCGAGGAGGCGGAGACCTTCGCCAGCACGGCGGACCCGCTGGTGCTCGACCGCGAGGCGCCCAACCCGTCGGTCACGCTCGTCACCCTCGAAGGGCTCGCGCCGTGGCCGGGCCGCCTCCGCTCCGACGGGGCCGGGTGTCCCTCGGAGGGACCGACCCTTTCCTGGGACCCGGTGCCGGGGGCGAGCGGGTACCGGGTGTACCGGTCCGAGGAGTCGTGCGCGGCCGCACTGGCGGCGACGGAACCCGTGGCGGAGGTCGCGGAAACGTCGTGGACCGATCCGGCCGGCGGGGAGGCGACCCGCGCCTTCTACGCCGTCGAGCCGGCGGACGCCTACGGGACCTGTCCCGGCGATCGGCGCTGCATCGCGGCGGGCTGCCCGGCGCCGGCCCCCGGGCCCGTCCTCGGCCTGCGGGTCGAGCGGCGGGGAGCGGATCTCCTGCTCTCCTGGGAGGAGGCGGAACACGCGGCGTCGTACCGGGTGCGACGCGCGACGCATCCCGACCCGGTCACCTGGGGCTGGCCCTGGCGGGAAGGGATCGCCGACGAGGACCCTGCCGTTCCCGGTGTCCAGTGGACCGACACCGGGGCCGCGTCGACCGATCCGCCCGCCTGGTTCTACCTCGTCGATGGAGAGCCCGCCGGCCCGTGAGGCAGGCCGTCCCCTGCCCCTGCCCGCCGCGGCACCGCCCGCCGGCGCGAAGGCCGCGGCCGGTGCTACCAGTGGACCTCGGCGGTGAGGTAGAGGCGGTTTTCGTCGGTTTCGCCGGCGTTCAGCGCGTCCGCGTCGTCGTAGTCGACCTGCTGGAGGTTGACGATGAACCGCACGTAGTCGTTGTACCGCCACGCGACGCCGAGGATGGCGTTCGTGCGGTCGCCCCCGTGGTTGGCGACGGCCTCCGACTGGTCCCAGTCGTCGTACCTCGCGAGGATCGCCCAGCGGTCCGTCGGCCGGACCTCGAGGTTCACGGAGAGTCCGTCGCCGTCGTACTTCCCGTACCGGTCGTTGTCCGCGTCCACGTACATCGCCGCGACGAGGAACCGCGGGCAGTTGTAGACGACGTGCACGCCGGCCATCGTGAAGTCGGTCCCCGCCGGCACGTCGGTGCGCGACTCGTCGTCGTCGCTGCGCACGCCGAAGAGGCTGACATCCAGGTAGCGATCCCGGGTCGGCTTCACGTGTTCCCGGCCCGTGCCGAGCGCGTGCCAGGTGAGGCGCGCCTCGAGGGAAAGCCCCTGGCCCTCGTTCTCCCCGTGGTAGCCCTCGCCGTTGACGAGGGCGATCTCCGAGGAGAAGTGGTCCAGCCGCGTCCGGAGGTTCACTCCCAGGTCGGCCGAGTTGACGAGATGCGCGCCTTCGCCGGCCTCGACGAACGTCTTCGATATCGAGCGGTAGAACCACCCGTGGTGTTCCTCGAAGTCGATCCACGGCCGGTGCACCTGTCCGATCTCGATCCCGGTGTGGGGCAGGATGTCGGCAAGCCACAGGTAGGCGTACTTCAGCCGGACGTTCCAGCTCCCGTCTCCCTTCGTGCCGGGCGCCTTCGTCTCCTGGTAGGTGTCCAGGGTGAGACGCATGTAGTTCCGCTCGTCGAAGTACGCCTTCACCTGGAGGTAGTTCCGTCGCGTCTCGAACTTCGACGTGCTCGGCCCGCCGTCCGGGTCGCGGTGGACGAACCCGAGGTAGTGGACCCCGCTGAACCGGAGCCTGGCCGCCTTCGAGGCAGGCACGACCTCCCGCGTGGCGTGCTCGTCCCCGAGCGTCAGCGGCACCCGGCCGTCGCCGGGCTCCGTGTAGACCTGGTGGGTCTTCGGGTCTTCCCACAGTTGCGGGTTCCCGGCGAGGGCGATGGTGGCACCGAGGAGTGCGGGAACGAGGCCGACGGCGAACCGCAACGCGGCGGCGCGGAGAGCGGGCATCGTGTCTTCCTCCCTTGCTCCCCCGGGCCCGGCCGGGGGGCGCTCGTTGGTTCCCGGGGTGCGCCAGTGTAGGGGACGCGACCGGTCCCGCCAGCCCCCGCCGGTGACGATTCGGTGTCGCGCTTCCGGGAGCCCCGGGTCAGCGCAGCCCGAGCTCCTCGAGCTTGCGGTAGAGGAAGCTGCGGGAGAGACCGGCGGAACGGGCGGCCCTGGAGAGGTTTCCCCCGGTGCGCTGGAGGAGGGCGTGGAAGTAGGCGCGCTCGAAGTGCTCCTTCGCCTCGCGCCACGTCCCGGCCAGGTGCAGGAGGGCTTCGCCCCGGTCGGCGTCGCTGCGGCCCGTGATCTCCCGGGGGAGCAGGTCCGCGTGGAGGATCTCCCCGTCGGCCAGGGCGACCGCCCGGGCGACGACGTGGCGCAGCTCGCGCACGTTGCCGGGCCAGGAGTAGCCGAGCAGGATCCGCGCGCACTCCCGGTCGAGGCCGAGGAAACGCTTGCCCTGCTCCCGGGCCGCCTCGGCCGCGAAGAACCGGACCAGCGGGAAGATGTCCTCGGGCCGTTCCCGCAGCGGTGGAATGTGGATCACGGCCCCGGCCAGGCGGTAGAGCAGGTCTTCCCGGAAGCGGCCGGCTTCGACCAGTGCCCGCAGGTCCTGGTGGCTGGCGGACACGACCCGGACGTCCACCGGCACCGGCGCCGGTGCGCCGAGGGGATGGATGTGCCCGTTCTCGAGGGCCCGGAGCAGCTTGGGCTGGAGGTGGGAGGGAAGGTCGCCGATCTCGTCGAGGAAGAGGGTCCCTCCACTGGCCAGGGCGAACTTCCCCGGGCGCGGCGCGACGCCCGTCGCGACCGCCTTCTCGATTCCGAAGAGCTCCGCCTCGAGCAGGTCCCGGGGCAGCGCCGCGCAGTTGATCGCGACGAACGGGCCCCCGGACCGGTCGGAGCACGCGTGGATGCGCCGGGCGAGGAGCTCCTTGCCGGTGCCGGATTCCCCCTGGAGCAGGAGGGGGAGGCCGGTGGGGGCGAGGTGGTCGAGCTCCTCGAGGACCTGTCGCGAGCACCCGGAGACGGCGATGAAGGCCTCCCGGTCAAGCCTGGTCCCGGCCTTCCGCTGCCCCGGTTCCGGGGGCGGTGCCATCGGGGCAAGCCAGGAGGCGGCCACGGCGGCCACGACCCGGACGTCGTCCGGCAGCTCGTCGGGAGAGGCCGCGTACGGCTGCACGAGGAACGCCCCGCGGGTGTCGGCGGGCCCCACGAGGGGTTTCCAGAGCAGCGGTCCCCCCGGCAGGTCCTTCCGCTCGGTCGTGGCGGGAAAGCCCCCGGGCTCGAGGGCCGCCTCGACCTCGGCCGCCAGCGGTTCCCCCGCCGCCGCCACGATCGCCCACCCGTTGCCCGCCTGCTGCAGGACGAGCACCGTGCGGGCACGAAGGCGTTCCGCCGCGTGGGCGAGCAGGCGGTGGCGCAACGACTCGTCGCTTCCCCCGGCACGCGCCAGTTCCTCGAGCAGCTCCGCAACGCGATCGAGGGCCGGTTCCGACCCCGGGTCGGTGTCCTGTGCCCCGGGGATGGCCGTGTGGAGCTCCTGGCCGGGATCGCTCCGGGGATCCGCCTTCCGCTCCCGCGGCCCGAGGGAGGGTTCGAGGGACGAGAGGCTGACCCCCTTGCGGACCGCGAGCAGGACGGAACCCGCGGCGAACCACCGCTCGACGGGCGTCTCCGCCTCCTCGATGCGCTGTTCCTCGATCCAGGTGCCGTTGGTGCTGCCCAGGTCCCGGAGAATGACCCGGTCCCCGTCGGCGATCCGGAGTTCCAGGTGACGGCGGGAGATCGAGGGGTCCGGGAGAACGATGTCGCACCCCTCTCCGCGCCCGATCACGACCCGTTCCTTGCGGACGGGCCAGCGAACGACCCCCTTCCTCGTGCGCGCTTCGAGGTAATACATTCCCGACCCCCGGTGACCCGGGGGAACGAGAGCGGCGTCGTCCCCCCGGCGATCCTCCTGCTCCGGTACGGCGAACCCCCCTGGCCGGCAACTATTTCGGTGCTCGAGGCAAAAGAGAAAAGGCGAGGCAACCACCGGTCCCGGCGGCGGCCTCGCCCTTCCTCGATGTCACGTCCGGTGGCCACGGGTCCGGGAACGTTCGTCCCGGCCCGCGCACCGGCTCACTCGCCGTCGTCGCCGATGGCCTCGTCCGGGCAGCCCTCCATGGCCTCCTTGCAGGCCTCTTCCTCTTCCGGGGTCTCGGGCTGCTTGTAGACGTAGGCATGGTCCCCGTCGTCGTTCATCTTGAAGTTGTCGGGGGCCGTCGAGACGCAGAGCTGGCAGGCGGTGCAGTTCTCGTCCACGTAGTACTTGCCCGGCACGTTCTCCGGGTGCTTCTTCGTCTTGTCAGCCATGGCACTCTCTCGTTTCGCTCGCAGGCGAGCAGGGTGGGGATCGCGGATTCTAGCGCGGTGAGGCGCCGGGTCGCTACCTCCCGGGTGTCCCTGCCCCACCGGGAGCGGCGAGCCGGAAGGTCCGCAGCGCGAGCCACTCGCCCGCGGCGAGGGCCCGCTCGATCCCTTCCCGCGACCCGGTCGCGCCGGTGGCCGGAAGCAGCGCGATTCCCCACGCTCCGGGCTCCAGGGCACCCCCGGGGATCACGGCCTCGAGCTCGCGGCAGCCGGTCTCCGGGTCAACGGGCCCGCGGGGGTGGAGCGCCACCTGGGACCGGACCCGGGGGGGCGAGCCCGCCTCCCGGCGGAAGAGGATCGCCCGGGGAGGATGTTCGCTGCCGCAGGCGACGAACCGGAGCGAGACCCGGCTGCCCGGGGGCAGGGGTTCCTCCCCGCGAACCGGCACGAAGGCGGCGCGGCGCACGTCGCGGGGCGCCACCGGGGCCGCCGGCCGACCGGGGGCCACGTCGAGCAGGAACTCGCCCCCCGAGTTGAACCCGAGGCGCACCCCGGAGACGGGGAGGACAGGGGCCGCTCGTCCCCTCGGGTCCGCCACGTCGATCGTGGCGAGGGCTGCGCCGACCCGGTCGTCCTGGAGATCGTGCACCGCCACCCGGACCTCGTACCGGCCCGGTCCGGGCACGGAGCAGGCCTGGCGCACCACGAGGCGGGCGGGCGCCACCGGCCCCGGTGCCCGGGGCAGGCGCACCTCGTGGACCCGCCGGTCGCCCAGCACGCAGACCGGGGACCCGTCCGTGCGGGCGACCAGGCCCTCGACGGCGATCCGGGCCGCCACGCCTCCTCCCTCCACCGGCAGGAACGAGACGTCCGCGAGGCGGACCGCGATCTCCACCGCGGTCCGCCGGTCCGGTGGCGACGGCCAGGTTGCCTCGAGCCGAACCTCCGGGTGCGGATGGGAGAGGGGGTCGAGCAGGGCCTCGAGACGCCGCTGGATCCCTCGCGTGGCGGGGGCGTCCACGTAGACCGTTGCCCGGTGGTGGACCCGGTAGCGCCAGAACTCGGGATGGGCCGTCGTGTCCAGCTTGACGACCACGTTGTGCGCCTCGCTTCCCTTCGCCGGGGCGGGCACCGGTACGCTGAACAGGTAGTAGCAGTCGAGCTGGGCGAGGACCCGCTGGAAGGCGATGTCCAGGTCCCCCGCGAGCCGCACGACCTGGCCGCCCGTCGTGTTGGCCAGCCAGGACATCAGGGTGGATTCCTCGCCGCCGTGGGAGAGGCCCCGGGCGTCGACCATGTAGATGCTGAAACCGGCCTGGGCTGCCCGGTGAAGGCTGTTCATCGCCTCGAGCTGCAGGTCACGGGGCAGGTCGAACCAGGGGCTGGTGAAGACGACCAGTCCCTTCCGTCCCGGGAGCCCCGCGTGGGCGAGAAGGACCTGCCGGATGGCGGCGATCGACCGCTGCGGGTCGGGACGAAGGTCATCGGCGAGGAGCATCTCCCCGAGGACGCCCTCCCCCTCGAGGTAGGAGCCCTCCTCCTGGATCACCCGGAAGATCTCGGTCCCCTCCCCGGTCAGGAGCGGGTCCGCCGGACGCTCGCCCACGCCCGGCACGTCCGTGGCCTCGCCGAGGGGCGGTCCCGCGGCGGGCGTGCCGAGGAGCGCGTCCGCGGCCGCCCGGATCACGGCCGGGTCCCCCGTGAAGCCGGGCGCGAGGGGAACGAGCCGCCGGCCATAGGCGAACACCCGGACCCGGAGCGGTTCCCGCGCCGCCCGGTCGGCCAGCGAAAGGAGGGCCCGGTGAACGCGGTGCCGCGCGGCGGTGTCGAGGAAGTTCAGGTCGACGAACACGACCAGGCGGGGCACGAGGAGCGAGGCCGCCTCCCCCGGGAGGCTGGTGTCCCGGACGAGCGGCCCGAGGATGGAAGACTCGCCGCAGATCCGGTCGAACTCGACGGCGGCGAACTGCTCTTCCGTGAGCGGCTTTCCGTCGAGCAGGAGGACGAAGTCCTCCTTGCGGAGGTCGGTGACCGGTCGGCTTCCCCGGCCGCGGGGGTCGAGGACGGTCACGTCGACCTGGACACGGCGCACCTCGGCCGTCTCGGTGAGCGAGGACCGGCGGGGCGCGTCCGCGGCCAGCGCGAAGGTACCGGCGAGCGCGGCGGTCAAGAGGAGAAGGACGACCAGGCGAAGGGCTTTCTCGCTCATGGCCGGATCATGTCACCGGGGTGCGCGACCGTCGAGGCCCCCCGGGGGACCCGCCGCGGGCCGCGCCCCGCGCGCTGTGATAAACTGCCGGTTTTGGGGCCCATAGCTCAGATGGTCAGAGCGGCCGACTCATAATCGGCTGGTCCCAGGTTCGAGCCCTGGTGGGCCCACCAGCCCCGGGGGGCCACACCACCGAGCGGATCGGGAGGAATCCACCTTGAACGAGAACCTCGCGCGTCTCGTGCGCCTCCAGGAAGTCGAGTTCGAGATCCAGGCCCTCCAGCGGAAGCGGGACGACGAGCTCCCCTCCCGGTCCGCCGAGATCGAGGCGTCGTTCGAGCAGACCATCGCCGAGATCGGCGCGGATCGCCTCCGCCACGAGGAGCTGGTGGGCCTGCGGAAGGAGCTGCTGGAGCGGAAGGAGGAGCTCGAGACGCGGTTGCGCCAGTCGAACGAGCGGCTGGCCCACGTGACCAACCAGCGGGAGTACAGCGCCGTCCTCAACGAGATCGACCACACCCGGACCGAGCTGCAGGGCGTGGAGACCCAGCTCGCCGAGTACGAGGCCGAGATCGAGCGGCTCGCGGGGCCGGCGGCCGAGGCCGACGAGCGGATCGCCGCGGAGCGCCAGAAGATGGATGCGGCGCTGGCCGAGGTCGCCCGGGAGAAGGACGAGGTCGTCGCCCGTCTCGACGAGCTGGGGAAGGTCCGGGACGAGATCGTCCGCGGGCTGCCGCCGGCCTGGTTCCGGCGGTTCGAGCGGATCAAGGAGGCCCGGGGCGGCGTGGCGATCGCCCGGATCGTTCCCGGGGGCGGTGGGCAGGCCTGCGGCGAGTGCCACGTGCGCCTGCGGCCGCAACTGGTCGCCCTGGCGCGGCGGGGCGAGGACCTGGTCTTCTGCGAGAGCTGCAAGCGGATCCTCTACTGGATGCCGGAGGATCCCGCCGGGAAGGGGGCGGGCGGAGGCGTCGAGGCCGGCAAGGCGGAGGCCGCCGCACCCGGTGAGGGGCAGGCTCCTCCGGCCGCCGACGGTGCGGGCGGGGGCACCGCCCCGGCGGATCCTCCCGGTGGCCAGCCTCCCGCCGGTCCCTGAGCGGGGGCGGGGATGCGCCTGCTCGCCTGGGTCGACGGTGGCGCGAAGGGAAACCCGGGCCCGGCGGGGTGGGGGCTCGTGCTGCGCACGCCGGACGGGGTCGAGCTGCGCCGGGGCTGGGGCTACCTCGGGGAGACCACCAACAACGTCGCCGAGTACCGGGGGCTGATCGCGGCCCTCGAGCAGGCCCTGGCCCTCGGGGCGACCGAGCTCCTGGTTCACACCGACTCCGAGCTGGTCCAGCGGCAGGTGACCGGCGTCTACCGGGTCCGGCAGCCCCACCTGCAGGACCTGGTCGCCGATGTCCGGCGGCTCGCCGGGCGGCTCGGGAGGTTCGAGATCGTCCACGTCCCCCGGGAGGAGAACCGGGAGGCGGACGCCCTCGCCAACCGGGCGATGAAGGAGCGCTCGTCCGGCTGGGACTGACGGTGCCGGGCGGCGAGCCGGGGACGTGGCGTTCGCCGGGGCGTCGGGCCCCGCGCGGGAGGGCAGCGCAATGACGGTCACCGAGCGGGTCCGGGAGATCCGGCGGCGGATCGAGGCGGCCGCCCGCCGGGCCGGGCGGGACCCGGCGGAGATCACCCTGGTCGGGGCGAGCAAGCGCCAGCCGGTCGAGCGGCTGCTCGAGGCCCGGGACGCGGGCGTGCGGGTCCTCGGCGAGAACCGGGTCCAGGAGGCCCTGGCCAAGGTGCCGCAGGTGCCGGGGGTGTGCTGGCACATGATCGGTCGCCTCCAGCGGAACAAGGCCCGGAAGGCGGTCGAGGTCTTCGAGCTGATCCACTCGCTGGACTCGCTGCGGCTGGCGGAGACGCTGGACCGGCTGGGCGTGGAACGGGGCCGGCCGGTGGACTGCCTCGTCGAGGTCAACGTCGGCGGCGAGGAAACCAAGGGGGGCGTGGCGCCGGCGGAGCTCGGCGCGTTCCTCGACGCGGTGGCGGGGCGGGAGGGCCTGCGGGTGCTCGGCCTGATGACGATCCCGCCCTGGCGGGAGGACCCGGAGGAGGTCCGTCCGTACTTCCGGCGATTGCGGGAGCTGGCCGGGGAGGCCGCGACCCGGGAACTTCCCGGCGTCGCGATGCGCGAGCTCTCGATGGGAATGTCCCACGACTTCGAGGTCGCCATCGAGGAGGGGGCCACCTTCGTCCGGATCGGCACGGCCCTTTTCGGCCCCCGGGACTGACGCCGCGGCGCAACCCCGGCGCACCTCCCGGCGGGCGCCCAGCGTCCGGGTCTCGTGCCGCCCGGGGAGCCACCCGCGTTTGCGGCGCACCTCCCACTCAGGTCTTTACCCGAGAGCGTGCTGGGCCGGGGAGCGACCCGCGTTTGCGGGGCACCTCCCACGGGGTCCGGCCGGGCGCTGGCCTCCGGGCCGCGCGGGGGCGCCGCGCGGCGAGGCGCGGCGAATGACGAGCGAAGAGCGTGGGCACGGGCCCGTCTTCGCAACGGCCCGGGAGCCAGGGCCTCCCGGTGCAAGCTGCCGGGCCCTTTCCGGGCCCAGGACTTGCAAATCCGGCCACCGGGCCGCATTTCCTTGCGCCAGCGGGCCCGAGAGTTCAAGGGCTTGCACCGCGGCCCCCCTGAACGCCGACCCTGCGAGCCGTTCGCACGTGGCCGCCGCGGGCGGGTCAGCCGAGGCCGATCCCGAGGACACGAGACCGGGCCTTCCTCCCCGGGATGCCGGGAGGGGAGAGGGGCCGGGCCCGGTGGCGGTAGCGGGCCCACGTGTCCAGGCGGGAGAGGTCCAGGTTCTCGGCGAGGAGCCCGAAGCGCGGGTCGCCGAGAAGTCGCTCGACGCGCCGGACCTCGTCCCGTGGCCGCGGCCGGCGGAGAGCGCGGCTGACCTGGGCCGGGTGGAGCCGGAGCCACTCGGCAACCTGCACCATTCGCGCGTCGGTCCGGTCCCGGGCGACCTGCACGAGCAGGTCGCGCACCGGTCCCGGCCTGCGGAGCTCGCCGGGCAGGCAGCCGGCCGCGGCGCAGGTGGCCGCGACGACGTCCCGGAAGCGGACCGTGCCGGGAGCACCTGAAGGAAGCGGTGTTCCCTCGGGCCGGATTCCCTGGACGACCTTTCTCCCGGACGAGGCGAGGGCGTGGTGCCGGGCCGGGTCGGGCAGGATCGGGACCAGGGGGTGGAGCGCCAGCCCGAGTGCGTCCCGGTAGGTCGAGAGTGGCCATGCGAGGGGGTCGTCCACCAGTCCGTCCGCCACCGGGTTCCGGTGGACGTAGACCCGCAGCGCCTCGAGGTGATCGTCGTCGAGGACCTCCTCGACGAAGCGTGCCCGCCGCCAGGCCGGGCCGCTCGTGCCCCTCCGGTGGTTCCGCATCCGCGCCCACGTTCCGAGGGCCCGGCCGAGCACGACGACATCCCGTGGGTCCGCCAGGACGACGTGCACGTGGGTCGGCATCACCACCATGGCCAGCACGCGCACGCGCCGGCAGACGATCCGCAGCAGCCACGTCCCCTCCGCCCAGAACTGGAAGAGAAGCTCCCCCCGCACCGACCAGGCGACCACGTGGACCGGCCGGCCCCCCCGCCGTTTGCCACCGTCCATGCCGGCACCGTAGCGCAGGCTCCCCGGCCCCGCACGCCCCCTCCTCCCCGCCCCGGGAACCGGGGTGAACCGGTGGTTCTATCGCGGCGCAGATCCCGAAGTGGTCCACCATCGTCGCCCGGGAACCGGGGTGAACCGGTGGTTCTATCGCGGCGAAAGAAGGATCTCTCCTCCCCGCCCCGGGAACCCGGAGGAGGCTCTCCCGGGGGCAGGACTCCGGGCCCGCGGGTACCCCGAGGGCGTGGACCGCGCGACAAGGATGACCGGACGGTTCGGCCTCCCTTCCCTGTGACGCCCCTGTGACACCACCTTGACGGACACTACTCCAGGTGCCGTGGCGAAGGTCCGACGGAAGTCGCAGCAGGCATGCCGGAAACGCAAACGCCGGAGGCGAAGTCGGGGCGCATATTGTGGCAAGGGGCTGAATTCGCAAGGGCCCTGCAGCCAGGGCCCTCCAGTGCAAGGAATCCGGCCCCCGGGGGCCCGAAACTTGCGATTTCGGGCCCTGGACCGCGTTTTCCTTGCACCAGGCGGCCCATGAGTCGGGCGACTTGCACCCGGGGGCGTCTCGATGCTTCCCAGTGCGACGAGGTTGCATCCAGTTCGCCGTCCAGGGTCCGGCGAAGAAGTTCGAGACCGGTAGCGGCGCCGGGCAGGGCCCCGTCGCCGGGGCGTTCCCCTGCCGGGCGGTCACCCGTCGGGGTGGAGCTTGCCGTGGAGGGTCGGCTCCTTGTCCGTCCGGGTGCCGATCTTGATCGCGGTGGAGAGCCGCGGAACGCCCTCGGCGTGGAGGGTCTCGTGGACCTTCTTGAGGGCCGCGCAGAGGGTGTCGAAGTCGCCCTCCACGTTCGTTCCGTAGGCGTGGAGCTCGCACTTGAGCCCGGACTCCTCCAGGAGCCGGTGGGCCCGCATCACCTGCTTCCGCACCGAGACGCCGACCCCGAGCGGGATCACCTGGACTTCCGCGACGACCTTCATCTCGTTGCCTCCTTCCCCCGGGGTCCCGCGGGGGACCCCGCCGTTTTCGCAGGATGAGAATAGCGCCGGTTCTCAGGTTGAGAACGCACCGCCGCTCTCGGTCGCGCGTCGAACGGCAACGAACAAGTCCGAACGCCGCCTGGCCCGAGCTCGGCTGGCACACCGCTTGCTCTATGGAAGGGCGCGAGCAGCTTCAAGTTCTCATGGTTCTCGGGCCGGAATCGCGGGTGAGGCGACCGGCCTTCTCCTTTTTTGGAACACCGGGATCCCCCGGGCATCCCGGCCGCCGAGAAAGAGAGGAGATCGGCCCCCGCCACCGGGCACGGGGCCGGCACGAGAGCTTCCAGGGATTCCGGGCGCTGCTGCCTGGTTTCGCAGAAGGCGGGAGCCGCGGCTCCCGCCTTCACCTTGCCCGCCCGCGCGGGGAACCGCCGTTGCCGGAGTCGATCTCGGGGCCCAGGTGGTCGGGGCCGGCGTCGGCGGGCTCGGCGCCGGGGGGGAGGGGAGTGCCGCGCTCGACCCGGTCGAGGAGAATGCGGGCGATCCGGCCGGCGTGGGTGTTCACCTGGCGCATCAGCTCGAGCCAGGCGAGGTGGAGGGCGTCGGTCCGCTCGCTCGCCTCGATGCCCCGGTGCATCCGGAGGACGTGGGACCGGCGGAGCCGCGCCTCGAGGCGACCGAGCTCCTTCTTGGTCCGGCGGGCCGCCCGGGCCGCCTCCACGTCCTCCTCGAGCCAGGCCCGGACCGCCTGGCGCAGCAGGTCGAGCGTTCGCTCCCGGTACTCGACCAGCTCGCGCTCCCCCTCGGCGGAGAACGGTCCGACCGCCGCCTGCTCCCGGTCGAGCTCGAGGGCGTCCTCGGCCAGCGTGGCGATCGTGTCGAGCTCGGCGACGACCAGGTTCAGCTCGAGGGCGAGGTCGATCTCCTGCCGGCGGAGGTTCTCCTCGCCGATGTCGTTGAGGTAGGCGACGAGCTCCCGCCGCAGCTCGTGGATCTCCCGGACCCGCCGCCGGATCTCGTCCCAGGAGCCGGGACCGGTCTCCCGGCCGGGCTGGATCGCCTCGTCGGCGAGGGCGAGCACGTCCTCGGCCAGGATCCCGATCGCGTGGCGGGCCTCGGCCAGGGCCACGTCGGGCGAGGCGATCGGGCCACGGAGGAGGGACCTGTCGAGGTGGACGCGGTGTCGGCCGTCTTCCCGCGCCGGAACGAGCCGCTCCGCCGCACGGGCGAGGAGGCCGGAAAAGGGCAGCAGGAGGGCCGTGATCGCCACGTTGAAGAGGGTGTGGGCGTTGGCGATTTCCCGGGGGAGGTTCCCGGTGCCCGGCGTGATCCACTCGACCAGGTCCGCGAACCAGGGAATCCACCAGGCGAAGAGCAGCACGCCGATCACCTTGACGAGCACGTGGACCACCGCGACCCGGCGCGCCTCGGGCCGGGTGCCGATGCTGGCGAGCAGGCCCGTCGAGCACGAGCCGACGTTGGCGCCCAGGATGAAGGGGATCGCTCCCCGGATCGTCACCAGGTGCTGGCTGCCGAGGCCGATCAGGATGCCGATCGTCGCGGTCGACGACTGGAAGAGCACGGTCAGGACGAGCCCGGCCAGCAGGCCGACCGGCACGCTCTCGAGGTCACGCAGGGTCCCGACGACGGCGGGCACGTCCCGCAGGGGGCCCAGCGCCGCGGACATGATCCCGAGCCCGAGGAAGAGGAGCCCCATCCCCCAGGTCGCCTGGCCGATGCTCCGCCAGGCTTCCCGCCGGGCGAGCGCCCGGAGGGCCAGTCCGCCGGCCAGCAGCAGCGGGATCAGCCACGTCACCTGGAAGGCCAGGAGCTGGCCGGTGAAGGTGGTCCCGATGTTCGCCCCCATGATCACCGGGATCGTCGCCCGCAGGTCCATCATCCCGGCCTCGACCAGGGAGATCAGGACCGCCGTGGTCGCGCCGGAGCTGTGGATCGCCGCGGTGCTGATCGCCCCGAGAACGATCCCGAGCAATGGCCGCCGCCCGAGCTGCTGGAGGAGCTGCCGGACCCGCCCGCCCGACAGGCGCCGGAGCCCCCGGCCCATCGTCTCCATTCCCCCGAGGAGGAGGGCGAGCCCGCCGACGACGGCCAGCACGGAGAGGGGGCCGAACTCCTCGGGAACCAGGTTCCCGAAGGACGCGAGGAGGGCGAGGGGCGCCGCGGCGGGGGCCGGGGCCGGCAGGGAAGCAGAAGGCGACATGGCGGGGGCGAATATAGCGCGCCGGCTGGAGCGGGCCCGGGCCCGGGCCGCGGGGAGGGTCCCGGCCGGGTCAGTCCGCGCCGCCGAACGGCACCTGGCCCTCCCGGTCCGCCATGATCTCGGCGACGGTCGTCCGCTGGAGGCTCTCCTCGATCGCGGCCATCGCCTGGTCGAGCCGCCGGTGGAGCGGACAGAGCGCGTGGCGGTGCTCCGGCAGGTGGAGGGGGCACTCCCGGATCCGCTGGATCGGGTCGACCGCGGAGACCACGTCGAGGATCGTCAGGTCCGCCGGGTCCCGGGCGAGGGTGAACCCGCCCCCGAGACCCCGCCGGGAGGCGACGATCCCGGCCCGCACCAGCACCTGGAGGACCTTCGAGAGGTAGTCGGCCGGCACGCGGGTCTTCTCGGCGATCTCCCGCGTGGTCAGCGGCCGGTCCCGGTGGCCGGCCAGGGAGACGACGGCGCGCAGGGCGTACTCGGCGGTCTGGGAGATCGTGTTCACGGCCTGCTTCCTCCGTGTTCCCCGCCCGGTCGCCCGGGGCAGGCGGCTCGGCGCCGCCCGGGGACGTCCTTCTTCCCGGCCGGCGCCGGGTCCCGGGTCCGCAAGAAAACGGACCTTGACATCCAGAATAGGCGGCCGTAGCATTCCCGTCAATACCGGATATACGTATCCAGAACTCCATGACTGCGGGCGGGCGGCGACGGAGCCCCGGCCCGGCGGGAGGGAACGAGAGCGATGAGTTCGACACGCAAGGCCTGGACCGCGTTCGCCCTGGTGGTGGCGCTCTCCTTCGCGGTTCTCGGTTACTACGGCTACCAGGTGTACGTGCAGGCCCCGCCGATCCCGGACCGGGTCGTCACGCCGGGCGGACGGGTGCTCTGGACCGGCGAGGAGATCCGCACGGGCCAGAACGCCTGGCAGTCGGTCGGCGGCCACGACCTCGGTTCCGTCTGGGGCCACGGGGCCTACGTCGCCCCGGACTGGTCGGCGGACTGGCTGCACCGGGAGGCGGTGACGATGGCGGACCTGCTGGCGAGGGAACGCCACGGCCGCCCGTTCGAGGCGCTCGACGCGCCGACCCGGGCCGCGATCCGCGAGCTGGTCTCGGCGGAGCTGAAGGCGAACGCGTTCGATCCCGCGTCCGGTGACCTGGTGATCTCCCCGCTCCGGGCCCGGGCGGCCGAGGCGGTCGCCGACCACTACGACGCCCTGTTCGGGGACGACCCGGCCCTCGACGAGCTGCGCGAGGACTACGCGATGCGCAAGCCGACGATCCCCGACCCGGATCGCCGGCGCGCCCTGTCCGCCTTCTTCTTCTGGACGTCGTGGGCGTGTGCCGCGAAGCGTCCCGGCAGCGACGTCAGCTACACGAACGACTGGCCGCCCGACCCGTTCGTCGGCAACGAGCCCTCGGCCCCGGTCGTCGTCTGGTCGCTGATCAGCATCCTCGCCCTCCTCGCCGGGGTCGGCGCCCTCGCCTGGTACATGGCGGCGGGCCGGGAGGATGAGCCGGCGCCGGTGCCGGGGAAGGACCCGCTCCTCGGCCTCCAACCGACGCCCTCGATGCTGGCGACGGCGAAGTACTTCTGGGTCGTCTGCCTGCTGATGCTCGTGCAGGTGGGCGTCGGCATCCTCACCGCCCACTACGGGGTCGAGGGACAGGGCCTGTTCGGGTTCGACCTGGCGCAGTGGCTTCCCTACAGCGTCGTCCGCACCTGGCACGTGCAGACCGGCATCTTCTGGATCGCCACCGCGTGGCTCGCGACCGGCCTCTTCGTCGCCCCGGCCGTCGGTGGGAAGGAGCCCCGCCACCAGCGCCTGGGCGTCAACGTGCTGTTCCTCGCGCTCCTCGTGATCGTCGGCGGCTCCCTGGCCGGCGAGTGGCTCGGCGCGATGCAGAAGCTCGATCTCGGGACGAACTTCTGGTTCGGCCACCAGGGCTACGAGTACGTGGAGCTCGGACGGTTCTGGCAGATCTTCCTCTTCGCCGGGCTGTTCATCTGGCTCTTCCTGCTGGTGCGGGCGCTCCTGCCCGCGCTGCGGGGCGACCGGGAGAGCGGTCCCCTGCTGCGCCTGTTCGTCATCGCCTCCGCGGCCATCGGCCTGTTCTACGGCGCCGGCCTGATGTGGGGGCAGCACACCCCGCTCTCCGTCACCGAGTACTGGCGCTGGTGGGTCGTGCACCTGTGGGTCGAGGGCTTCTTCGAGGTGTTCGCCACCGTCGTGATCGCCTTCCTCTTCGCGCGGATGGGCCTCGTGCGGGCGAGCACCGCCGGCCGGGCCGCCATCTTCTCGAGCACGATCTACCTGACGGGCGGCATCATCGGCACGATGCACCACCTCTACTTCGCCGGGACGCCGACGGCGGTGCTCGCGTGGGGCGCGGTCTTCTCCGCCCTCGAGATCGTGCCGCTGGTGCTGGTCGGGTTCGAGGCGGTGCGGAACTACCGGGAGGCGAAGGCCGCGGAGTGGATCGCCCACTACCGCTGGCCGATCTACTTCTTCGTCGCCGTCGCCTTCTGGAACCTGGTCGGGGCGGGCCTCTTCGGGTTCCTGATCAACCCGCCGATCGCGCTGTACTACCTGCAGGGGCTGAACACGACGCCGGTCCACGGGCACACGGCCCTCTTCGGCGTCTACGGGATGCTGGGGATCGGGCTGATGCTCTTCAGCCTGCGCGCGATGAAGCCGCGGGTGCAGTGGAACGACCGGGTGCTCGCGCTCTCCTTCTGGGCACTCAACCTGGGCCTCGTCCTGATGGTGCTGCTCAGCCTGCTGCCGATCGGTCTTTCGCAGGCGGTGGCCTCGATCACCGAGGGGCTCTGGTACGCGCGCTCGGCCGAGTTCCTGCAGCAGCCGTACCTGCAGACCCTGCGCTGGATGCGGGTTCCCGGGGACGTGGTCTTCGCCCTCGGGATGCTCGGGGTCGGCGTCTTCGTCGTCGGCCTCTCGACGGGCTGGTCCGTGAGGGGCGTCCGGCCCGACGCCGACTGACCGGGAGCCCGCGGGGCACCGGGCCGGGGCCGCGGGCGATCCCCGCGGCCCCGGTCGCGCCCGTCTCCGGGCCCGGTATCCTGCCGGCGGGAGGAGGATCGCGCGGTGCCCGAGCTGCCCGAGGTCGAGACGGTCGTGCGCCAGCTCGCCCCCCGCCTGGCGGGCCGCCGCGTGGCGCGGCTGGTGGTGCGCGACCCGAAGCTGGCGGGGGCGCGGCGGCGGGACCTGGCCGGCCGGCGGATCGCCGGCGTGGCCCGGGTCGGGAAGCGGATCGTTCTCGAGTTCGCGTCCCGGCGGCGGGGCGAGTCCCCGTGCTACCTCGAGGTGCACCTGCGGATGACCGGGCGCCTGCTCTGGGCGGAGGGGTGGCCGGTGACGGCCGGGGCCGCGACGGGAAGACGCCGGCTGCCTCCACCACGGGCGGTGCTGGTGCTGGACCGCGGGGCGGTGCTGTTCGTCGACCCGCGGCGGTTCGGGACGATGCGCTGGTCGCGGGAGCGGCCCCGGCCCGGGGGGCTCGACCCGACGGGGCCCGGGTTCACGACGGAGGCACTGGCCCGGCTGCTCGCCGGGGCCGGGACCCCGCTCAAGCCCTGGCTGATGCGACAGGACCGCCTGGAGGGGCTTGGCAACATCTACGCCAGCGAGGTGACGTACGCGGCGGCGATCGACCCGCGCCGCCCCGCCGGCTCGCTCACGCGGGAAGAGGTCCGGCGCCTCGCGGCGGCCACGCGGCGGATCCTGCGCGCCGCGATCCGGCACTGCGGGACGACCTTCTCCGACTTCCAGGGGGTCCTGGGCACGGTCGGTGGCTACCGCCGGTACCTCCGCGTGTACGGGCGCGCCGGGGAGCCCTGCCCGCGGGCGGGCTGTGGCGCGCGGATCGAGCGGATCGTCCAGCAGGGCCGCAGCACGTACTTCTGTCCCCGCTGCCAGCGCTGACCCACGACCGGGTGCCGGGGGAGGAGCGTCGCCGGGCCCGGCGGCGTGCCGGCCGGGGGGAAACCCCTATAATCGCGGGGATCCCGGGCGCGGCGGGCGCCGCGCGGACGGGACGATGCGCGTCGGCCGCCGCGGCCCGGGGGCCCGGCCCGACGCGGGAGCGCTCGATGGATTCCCGGCACATCAGGAACTTCAGCATCATCGCGCACATCGACCACGGGAAGACGACCCTCTCGGATCGCCTTCTCGAGAAGACCGGTGCGCTCGACCGGCGGGAACTCGTCGAGCAGACCCTCGACTCGATGGACCTCGAGCGGGAACGGGGGATCACGATCAAGTCCCACGCGGTCTCCCTGCCGTACCGGGCGAAGGACGGCCGGGAGTACCGGCTCGACCTGATCGACACCCCGGGCCACGTCGACTTCTCCTACGAGGTCTCCCGCTCGCTGGCCGCCTGCGAGGGGGCGCTCCTCGTCGTCGACGCCGCCCAGGGGGTGGAGGCCCAGACCCTCGCCAACGCCTGGCTCGCCGTCGAGAACGACCTCGTGATCATCCCGGTGATCAACAAGATCGACCTGCCGTCGGCCGACCCGGACAGGGTCAAGCAGCAGCTCGAGGAGCTGATCGGGATCCCGGGGGACGAGGCGATCCTGGCGTCGGCGAAGGACGGCACCGGCGTCGACGAGATCCTCGAGGCGATCGTCGAGCGGATTCCGCCGCCCGAGGGGGACCCCGAGGCCCCCCTCAAGGCGATGATCTTCGACTCCTGGTACGACAGCTACCGGGGGGCGTACATGCTGGTGCGGGTCATCGACGGGAGGCTGCGCCGGCGCCAGAAGATCCGGCTGATGGCCACCGGCGCGGAGTACGAGGTCGAGGACCTCGGCTTCTACACGCCCAAGCAGGTCACCGCCGAGGCGCTGTCGGTCGGCGAGGTGGGCTGGGTCGTCGCCGGGATCAAGAACGTCAAGGAAGTCAAGATCGGCGACACGATCACCGAGGCGAAGCGTCCCACCGCGGAGCCGTTCCCGGGCTTCCAGGAAGCCAAGCCGATGGTCTTCGCGGGGCTCTATCCCTCGGACGCCGCGGACTACGGCGACCTGCGGGACGCCCTCGACAAGCTCTCGCTGAACGACGCGTCGTTCGTCTTCGAGCCGGAGGTCAGCGACGCCCTCGGCTTCGGCTTCCGCTGCGGGTTCCTCGGGCTGCTGCACATGGAGATCGTCCAGTCGCGGCTCGAGCGGGAGTTCGATCTCGACCTCGTGACGACCGCCCCGGGCGTCCCGTACCGGGTCCGGATGACGAGCGGCGAGTACCTCGAGATCCACTCCGCGGCGAAGCTGCCGAGGCCCCAGGACTACGAGTGGATCGAGGAGCCCTACATCAAGGCGACGATCCTGACCCCCCAGGAGCACGTCGGCCCGCTCCTCAAGCTCCTCGAGGAACGGCGCGGCGAGCAGCGGGAACTCAAGTACGTCGGCCCGACCCGCGTGCTGATCGAGTACGACCTCCCCCTCGCCGAGGTGGTCACCGACTTCTACGACCGGCTGAAGTCCGCCTCGCGCGGCTACGCGAGCTACGACTACGAGTTCACCGGATGGCGGCGCTCCGACCTGGTCAAGCTCGATGTCCTGGTCGCCGGGCAGCCGGTGGACGCGCTGTCGATCATCGTCCACCGGGACGAGGCCTACCGGAAGGGGCAGGCCCTCGCCAGCAAGCTCAAGGAGCTGATCCCGCGCCAGCAGTTCGAGGTGCCGATCCAGGCGGCGATCGGCTCCCGGGTGATCGCGCGGACCAACATCAAGGCGCTTCGCAAGAACGTCCTCGCCAAGTGCTACGGCGGCGACGTCACCCGCAAGCGGAAGCTCCTCGAGAAGCAGAAGGCCGGGAAGAAGCGGATGAAGCAGGTCGGCCGGGTGCAGATCCCCCAGGAGGCGTTCCTCTCCGTCCTCAAGCTCGGCGACTGAGCGGCGCGGGCGGCCGGAGACCGCGCCGCGCCTCCGGGCCGATCAGTCGGTCGCCCGCCGCCCGTCCAGGTCCACCGGCCGGACCTCGTAGTAGAGGATCGGCGCCCCGGCCGGGTCCGCCGCGCCCGGGTCGAGGAACCGCCCGGGCTCGGCGGCCTCGCCGTGCAGGTGTTCCCCGGCGTCCACCTCGTCGTCGCGGAGCGGCGCCTCGTCGCGGAAGACCTCGACGCGCGCCAGGGCGGGGTCGCTGGTCGGCTCGGTCCAGCGCAGCACGAGATCGTTCCCGTCCCGTTCGACCAGGAGGTCGGTCACCGGCGTGGTCTCCCCGGCCAGCGGGGTGGCGCTCACCGCGTCGCCGCCCGGGCTCCGGCGCCCGTCCTCCGCGCGGGCGCGGACCCGGTACCAGCGCTCCCGCCCGTTCTCGAGCCCGAGGTCGCGGAAGAGCAGCATCGGGCCGGTGAGCGGAGCGTCGTTGAGGACTTCCCACGGTCCGCCGGGGGAGTCGGCGCCGAGCACGTCGTACCCGGTGACCGCCGGGTCGGGGTGGGGTCGCCAGGTGACGTCGACGACGGTGTTGTAGGGCGTCGCCGCCACCCCGGGGACGATCCCCTCGAGGGCGTTGGTCCGTTCCGGCGTCGGCGGGTCGAGGAACGCCCACTCGGTGCCGCCGTCCGGCAGCCGGCCCTCGGAGACGTCCGTGGACTGGGCGCCGAAGACCCGGGCATCGACCTGCATGTTGCCGTTCGCGTCGGTGTCGAACAGGCCGATCTCCTCGCCCTTCTTCGACAGCTTGAAGTTCGTGTGCCGCGGTCCCTGGTCCTCGTCGTCGTCGCACCAGAACAGCAGGAACCCGCCGGCCTCGATCACGGTGCCGTCCGGGATGCGCCACTTCGTCGGCTCGCCGAGGTCGTCGGAGAGGTACATCCCCGAGAGGTCGACCGCCTCGCCGCCGGCGTTCCACAGCTCGACCCAGTCCTCGTGCTCCCCCGCCTCGTCGACGATCCCGTCCTCGTTGTCGGCGAGGTACTCGTTGATGAAGACCGGGGGCCCCTCGTACCCGACCCGGTAGGAGTACGCCTCGCCCGGGGCGTCTTCCGGGTCGCGCGAGACGTGCCCGCCGGTGTCCTCCGCCTCGACGTAGTAGCGGACCGTCACCCCCGGGGGCTCGCCGGGGATCGTCGCCCCGTAGAGGTCGTCGCCGGCCGCCCCGTCCCCGTGTTCCCCGTCGTCGTACATCGGCGTCGAGACCCAGCCGTCGCCCGGGTCGTGGAAGAGTTCGACCCGGGCGAGCCCGTGGTCGTCCGTCACGCGGGCCGTGACCACCACGTCCTCGTGCTGGGCCGGCTCTTCCGGGTCGCGGGCGGTGTCCTCGATCTCCGGCGGCCAGTCGGGTTCCTCGTTGGCCGCGCCGGGAGTCGGGTTCGGGAACGCGACCCACTGGTCGCTTGCCTCCGGCCACCGGCCCTCCGAGACGTCCTCCTTCTGCCTGCCGAACGAGTGCTCGTCGATCGCCCAGTAGCCCCGTTCCACGGTGTCGTAGAGGCCGATCGTCTCCCCCTTCTTCGACAGCTTGAAGTTCGTGTGCAGGGGACCCTGCTCGATGTCGTTGTCGCACCAGGCGAGCAGGTAGCCGTGGGCGGGGACCACCGTGCCGGCCGGGAAGCGCCACTGGTTCGGCAGGTCGGGGTCGTCCGAGAGGTGCATCCCGGTGAGATCCACGTCGCTGTCGCCCAGGTTGTGGATCTCGACCCAGTCCTCGTACTCCCCGAGCTCGTCGGCGATCGTCGAGCCGTTCTCCGCCATGAACTCGTTGATCACGATCCGCGGCGCCGGGTCGCCCACCCGGTAGGAATACGCCTCGTCCGCGCCGCCGGGGGGATCGAGCGTGACGAGACCGCGGTCGTCCTCCGCGCGGACGTAGTAGAGGACCTCGATCCCGGGCGGCTGGGCGGGGATCGTCCCGCCCCAGACGCCGTCGCCCGCCTCGCCGTCGCCGTGGGTGCCGTCATCGAACATCTCGATGTCGAACCAGTACGAGACCTGGCCCCGGTAGCGCAGGGTGACCGCCGCGAGCCCGCCGTCGTCGGTCACGCGGGCCGTCACCAGGACGTCGTCCCCGGGGCCCGGGTAGGGGGGACGGCGGGCGGTGTCCCGGATGCGCGGGGGCTCGTTGATCGTGCCGCCGGCGTTCGACGCCCCGGGGGTCGGCGCGACGTACCAGCGCCAGCGGTAGAGCCCGTCGTCCTTCATGCCGCGGGCGACGTCGGCCGGCGCGGAGTGCCAGGTCGCCTCCTGGACGACGCGGTTGTCCTCGCCGGTCCCCCTGGTGGAGAGGACGATCTTCCCCTCGTTCCCGGAGAGCCGGAACGGGGCGTGGAGCGGGCCCTGCTGCGGCTGCCCGTCGGCCCAGGCGACGAGGAACCCGCCCGGCGGGATCACCGTGCCCTCGGGCAGGGCCCACTTCTCCGGCTGGTCCGGGTCGTCGCTGAGGTGCATCCCGGAGACGTCCACGTCCCGGGGCCCGGCGTTGTAGAGCTCGATCCAGGGGTCGTGCTCGCCGGCCTCGTCGACCGCGCCGGCCACGTTGTTCACCAGGTACTCGTTGACGTAGATGAAGAACTCGTCCGAGGGTTCCCAGGCCTCCATCTGGCGGAGCAGCTCCGCCTTCCGCTCGCGGACGTAGGTCCGCAGGCGCTCCGCGGCGGCGGCGAGCGGCGCGCCGTCCTCCCAGGGGAACTTCCGCAGGTCGAGGGCGCCGTCGTGCTGCACGGCCGACGTGTACTCGTCGATGAGGGGTGCGAGCGCATCCTCGGACCAGTCGCTGTCCATCAGCTCGCGCAGGGTCTCGGCGTGACGCTTGCGGAACTGCCAGACCCGCAGGTAGGCGTCGACGAGCTGGTTCCAGCCGACCCCCGGGTGGGCGATGCAGCCCTCGTCGATGCGCCGCAGGGTGTTGATCGACCAGGGATCCCAGGGGGCGTTCCCCCACGAACCGTCGTGGTCCCACGGGACGAACCGCCAGCGCGGGTGGTCCTCCTCCCAGAGCAGGTAGTAGTTGTGGTTCCAGGAGTCCCACTCGCTCATGAAGATCAGGGCCGCGTAGTAGCGAATGAACTCCGGCAGGTCGACGTGCTCGGCGACTTGGTCGGCGAGGTCCTCCTGCGGGCCGTTGATCGCGTCGATCAGCTCGCGGAGGCGGTCGTAGCCCTCGGCGGTGCCGTTCTTCTGCGAGTAGAGGCGCCGGTATTCCACCGGGTCCTCGCGCCACGACAGGTTGCCGTCCCACTCCGCCTTGAACAGCTCGACCCGCTCGTCGAGGCCGTGGTTCTCGACGAAGTGCTCGTCGACGTTCTCGACGAGCTGGACGACCCCGTGGAACTCCCCGTTGACGAAGAGGTCGACCGGCTCGACGTCGGGCGTGACGATACCGCCGTCCCGGTGCACGCGGAAGGCGAGCCGCTTGCGCACGAGGAAGGCGTCCCACATGTCGGCGTTGAAGTTGAACGTGTCGCGGCCATCGAGCTCCTCTCCGCCGGGCAGCTTGACCTTCCAGTTCTTCTTCGAGAACTTGCGCGCGATCCCCCCGCGGTAGCGGGCGCCGGACCCGTCGAAGGTGATCCCGTCGTGCTCGAGGGACGCCGGGACGTAGTCGTCCGACCCGGCGTGGGAGTTCAGCTCCCGCAGGTCGGCGGGATCGATGTCGAGGTGCCAGCGGGGCAGGGATGCCTCGGCCTCCTCCCGCGGCATCGCCGCGACCGCGGGAGAGGGATCCGACTCGTTCCCCTCGAGGTCGACCGCCGTGACCCGGTACCAGTGCAGGTCGCCGTCGGCGGCGTCCCGGTCGAGGAACCACGGGGTGAGACTGGTCCGCGCGTCGATCCGCTCGAAGGGGCCGTCGGCCGACTCCGCGCGGTAGACCCGGTACCCGCGGAGATCGGCGTCCGCCGAGGCGGTCCAGTGGAGCAGCACCGCGCCGATCCCCTCGTGGACCTCCGGGGCGTCCGGGGGCGCCGGCGGGCCCGGCTCGGGCGCGGCGTCGACCACCTCGATCGCCGAGAGGAAGGGCGCTCCCTCCACCGCCCGGAACTCCACGTCCAGCGTCCCGTCCTCGACGTGCACGAGGTACCGCAGCTCGAGGACCTCCCACATGTCCCCGGTCACCTCGATGACGTCGAGGTCCTCCTCGACGGTCTCCCCCTCGATCACGACGTCGAACCGGCGGAGCCCGGGCCCGTGCACGAGGAACTCCGCGAAGCCGAGCGTCACCCGGTAGTCGCCGGGCGGAACGTCGAAGCGGTAGGCGAAGTCCCCCTCGCGGCAGGAGTGGTACGGCTCCACGTGGTCGCGGAACCGGTGCCGGGGCTCTCCCGACGAGCGGGCGTCGCCGCCGACGAAGCCCGCCCCGTCCTCGGACTCCTCGTAGGGGACGTCCGCCAGGTACCACCGGTTCCCGGGGCCGGGGACGTCCTCCTCGCCGCCGCAGGTGAAGCGCTTCTCCCAGGCACCGGCCGGGATCGCGGTCGCGAACAGCAGCGCGGCGAGAAGGAAGACGGCGATGCGCCCCGGAACGGGCGCGGGCGACGGGCGGACGGACATCTCGACCTCCTCCTCCCGGGCCGGGGGACCCGGGAGCCCCGCCGAAGATGTACGCCGAGACGCGGGTCGTTGCAGCGGAGAGGAGGAAGTTCCGGGGAAGACCTCAGGCGTCACCGCCCTCGAGGTGCCGGACGAGGTCCTCCGCGCGGTCCGCGTCGGTGCGCTGGAAGTAGACGAGCGCCAGCGCCAGGACCGCGATCGCGAAGAGGACCATTCCCCCCCCGAGCAGGAACGAGACCGCCGCCGTGATCGCGCCCCCCTCGGTGACGAAGAGGCCCAGGAGTCCGCGCTGGGCGCGGAGGGCGAGGTCGCGCCGGTCGGTGGGCGGCTTCGTGCCGAGGAGCGCCGCGCGCCACGGGCGCGCGAGGACCCACCCGGCGAAGGCCATGACGATGGCGATCACCGCGATGATGACCGCGGGATCCGGCCCCGGTCTTTTCCCGAGGATTCCCTCTCCGCCGTTGACGAGGAAGACGTAGACGCTGATCGCGGCAAGCACCACGGTCGTCCCGATGACCTGGAAGACGTGGGTCATCCGTACCTGCTTGACCAGGACGTCCGGTGGCAGCGCGGCGAGCTGGCGAAGCTGTTCCTCGCTGGAGCGCCGGCCCATGGTGACCTCCCCCGGCGCCATCGTCCCTCCCCCCGCGCACGTCCGCGGACGCGCACCCCCTTCCCACGAGGATTCTACGGGGGACAGGCTCCCGCGTGAAGGGGGGAGGAAATGGGAGGCTCCCGGTCGGCTCCCCCGCCTTGCCCTCCCCCGGGCCGGGGGGGTAGCTTGCCCGGTGCCCGGCGCGGGGGAGCGCATCCACGGGGACGCGGCCGGGCGGGAGGGAAGCGGTGCTGCAGCCGATGGCGAGGCTGGGGATGGTGGCGGCCGCGGTCTTCGCGGTGAACCTGCCCTTCGGGTACTGGCGGGCGGGGGTGCGGAAGTTCTCCCGGGCCTGGTTCGTCGCGGTGCACGCCCCCGTGCCCCTGGTGATCGTGCTGCGCATCGTCTCCGGCCTCGGCTGGCGGCCCTCGTCGGTGCCGGTCCTGGTCGCCGCCTTCTTCGCCGGCCAGTTCGCCGGCGGCCGCCTGCGGGGAGCGCTGGGCCGACGGGGCTGAGGCCCCGGCCGATCCGGGGAGGCGCTTCCGCTCACCGCGTCCGGGCCGCTAGACTTCCATCGTGCGCCCGATGCCGCGCTTCGACCTCGACGATCCCGGCGCATCCTGGTTCTGCGCCCGGTGCGGTGCGGCGTACGCCCGGCGGCCGGAGCGGTGCGAGGCATGCGGCGGGGAGGAGTTCCTGCCCCGGTCCGAGGCGGAGACGCTGGCCGCGGAAGGGGCCGCCGCGGAGGATGCGGTCGCCCTCGCCAGGGTTGCCGACCCGCTCGCCCGGGCCCGCATCGGCGCGCTCCTCGAGGAGGAGGGCGTTCCCTACGCGATCGAGGACCTGCCGGCCGCGGGACGCCGTTCGTCCGCCCAACGGGTGGGCCCGCGGATCGTCGTATCGCCGGCGGACCTGTCCAGGGCCCGCGCCGTCCTCGAACGCTGGCGCCGGGAAGAGGAGGAAAGCGTGGCGCGGGACCCGTGGGAAGAACCTCCCCGGGTCCTGGATCCCTCCCCGGGCGACCGGTCGGCCGAGGCCGACGATGCATCCCCGGTTCCCGTGGCGCGTTCCCCGTTCCCGGTCCGTCCGTCCCGCTACAACCTCGGTGTCTCCTGCATCGCGGTCTTCGGGACCTCGGCCCCGGTGATCGGCCCGGCGGGCCTGTTCCTGCTGGACGGGCGGGTCGAGGAGGGCGCCCGGCTGCTGCTCGCCCTCGGCGCGGTCTGCGCCGGCCTGCTTCTCACCCTGGTCCGGCCGATCGCCGGGGCCGTCGTGACGGCCGGCGCCTACTCGTTCCTCGTCGTCACCGCGTGGCGGCTCGGCGTCGCGTTCCCCTTCCTGTTCACCGCCGGCGCCCTCGCCCTCCTGAACGTCGCGCGCATCGCCATCGTTGCCCCCCCGGCCGGCCCTCCCGCGCACTGACATCCCGCGAGGAACGCAAAGAAACTGGGCGGGAGCCCGGCACCGACGTACCATCTGGCTCGAGTTCACTCCCGGGGCCCGGAAAGGGGGCCCCGCGGGAGGTGTCGGGCCGCGTCACGGGAAAGGTTCTCGGCTCGCAGCGGGCATGACAGGGGAGGTGTGCCCGGTGCGAGGAACGTCGTCGAACGGCCCGCAGGGTCCGCATCACCGGGCGCCCCGAAGTATCGCTGGGTCCTGGCCCCATTCCACGGTGTTCCCGCTTCGTCCCGTCGCCGGCCGGGTGGTCGGCGGGCACGTCGGGGCAGGGCGGACGGAAGCGGTGGCACGGCCACCCGAAGGAGGAGAGGCATGTCCAGGTCCATCGTGCGCCTCGGCGCGATCCTGCTCGTCGCACTCACGACCATCGGCGCGTTCGCGGGAGAGGGACGCATCCCGATCTACCAGTTCCCGACGACGATCACGGCGTCGGGGAAGTACGTCGTCACCCGGAACCTCGGTCCCGCCGCGTCCGGGACGGTCATCATCGACGTGCAGGCGTCCGACGTCGACATCGACCTCAACGGTTTCGCCCTGTCGTTCAGCAGCGGCCCGGGAATCGCCGTCCAGGTGATCGGCCAGCAGAGCGTCGCCATCCGGAACGGGTCGATCCGGGCGGGCAAGGTGTTCGTCACGGGGAGCCAGAAGATCATCATCGAGGACCTCCGGATCGACGACAGCGCGGAGGAGGGGATCTTCCTCGAGGACGTCACGAGCTTCGCGGTGCGGCGCAACCACGTCGTCGGTGCCGGCATCGGCGGCATCATGGTCAAGAACCCGGGCGGCAACTTCAGCCAGGGCGTCATCGAGGGGAACCTCCTCGAGAACTGCGGCGCCGGGATCGAGATCGACCTGGGAGGCTCGATCGAGGTCTCCCACAACCGGGTCGACCGGACGAGCGGCGCCAACGGCATCTTCCTTTCCAACAGCCACGGCTGCCTGCTCCTCGAGAACACCCTCTACTCGGCGGCCCGGGACGGCATCCGGCTCGAGTCTTCGTACTGCTGCAAGCTGTACGACAACGTCGTCACCGACGTCAGCGGCGCCGGCATCGTCCTCGAGAACACCCACGACAGCCTCGTGTTGAACAACGTGGTCAGCGAGGCGAACGCCGACGGCATCTTCGTCAACGGGCGGCGCAACCAGGTCGATCGCAACCTCGCCGGGTCGAACTTCCAGTTCGGTCTCCACTTCGGCAACGCGGCGGCCAACTGCACGTTCGGGCGCAACACCGCCCGCGGGAACGCCGGGGGATCGTGCCCGACCGGGGGGACGCCCGACTTCTGCGACGCGGGGACCAACGATTCCTCGTTCGGGGACAACTTCATGCCGAACCTGATGTAAGGCGACCTGGAGGACGCAGCCATGAAATGGCCATGGATCTGGATCGTCATCCTGGGAGCCGCGGGATCGCTCGTCTTCGGCCAATCGTTCGAGTTCTCGCCGGACGTTCCGACCGACATCGGCGGGGGGACCTGGCTCGAGTCGGACGTCGTCCAGCAGGGCGGCATGACGTACGGCATCGCGCACTCGTTCCCCGCCGGCACGCCGGTCGACGCGCTCCACCGGATGTGCAGCGGGTTCCTGCTCTTCTCGGTCGAGTCACCGACCGACCTGGGCGGGATGACCGTGGAACCGGGCGACGTCGTGGAGTTCGACGGCTTCCTGGCATACACGCCCTTCTTCTGCGCCGGCGGCGTCGGGATCCCCCCCGGCACGAACGTCGACGCGGTCTTCCTCCTCGGCGACGACAGCGGTGACCTGGTCGTCAGCTTCGACGTGCCGACCGACATCGCGGGGGTGGTCTACGAGCCGGCCGACCTGGTCCAGTTCGCGAGGACCGGGCCCGGGTGCAGCGGGTGGGCGGTCGTCGGCGCCTTCTTCGACGCCTCGGCCGCCGCGCCACCGGTGCCGATCTCGACGAACGTCACCGGCGCCGACGTCGACGGGCCCGACGTGGTCCTCGCGTTCGACGTCCCGACGACGCTGGGCGGCGCCACCTTCCTGCCCGGCGAGCTGGTCAAGTGGACGACGGGGGGACCGGTTTCCTACTGGCGGGATCCCTCCTGGCCGATCAGCAGCCGGATCGACGGGTTCTCGCTGCCGACCGGGCCGGGGACGGTCCCACCGACGGTGACCGTGAAGAAGGCGGCGAGCCCGCCCGGGGACCTCGTGCTCTCCTGGGCGGTCGCGTCGGGCTGGTCGGTGAACGACTACGCGATCTACGAGGGGACGCTCGGCTCCTGGTACTCGCACACCTCGAAGGTGTGCACCGACGCGGGGCACGACCTCACCGAGCAGTTCACCCCCGCCTCGGGGAACACGTACTACATCGTCGTTCCGCTGAACGACAACGCGGAAGGTTCGTACGGCACGGACTCCTCCGGGAACCTGCGACCGCGGGGGTCCAGCCCCTGCCGCGCGACGCAGGACCTCGACTGCCCGTAGGGCGCGACCGGGGGGCGGGGCGCTCCTCGGGGCGCCCCGCCTACTTCGTCCTCTTCTTCTTCTTCTTGCCCGCCTTGCCTTTCTTCCCCTTCGCCGCCCGGGCGGCCTTCTTCTTCTCCCAGGCGGTGCGGACCTGCTTCGCGAGGTCCGGGGCGATCTCGTCGAGGCGCTGGATCAGCTCGAGGGCCTCGTCGTCGTGGCCCTGGCCGATCCGCGCGAGCGCGAGGAAGCGGAGGAGCTGGGGAGAACGGGGCGCCTTCTCGAGGCAGGCCGCGAGTTCCTTCGCCGCCTCGTCGTGCCGCCTCAGGAACACCAGCGCGACCCCGAGGTGGGCCCGGGCCTTGAGATCGTCCTCGTCGCGGTGGAGCACCTCGCTCCAGGCCTCCCGGGCGAGCTTCCAGTCGTGGGCCCGCTCGGCCCCCTCGGCGAGGGCGCGCCAGGTGTCGAGGTCGGGCGGGCCCGGCCGGGAGAGCCGGTGGAGCAGCCGGATCGCGCGGGCCGTCTCGTTCTTCTCGAGGAGGCGGTAGATCAGCCGGAGACGGGGCACCGCCGACGCCTCGACGTCGTCGAACAGGGAGTCGAGCTTCTCCCGGCCCTTGTCGGCCTCCCCGCACAGGAGGAGCGCGACGGCGAGGTTGAGCCGGACCAGGACGTCGTCGGGGTCGTTCTTCTCGGCCTTCTCGAGGACGGCGCGCGCCTCGTGCCACTGTTCCTGCTGCACGAGGATCATTCCCCGCATCAGGAGCACGTCGGTGTCCTCGGGAGCCAGGTCGGCGGCGGCCTCGGCCAGCTCCATCGCCTGGTCGAAGAGTCCCTGCTCGAAGTACGCGACCGCGAGGTTCAGCCGGGCGCCGGGATCGTCCGGCTGCGCCTCGATCGCCTGCTTCAACACCCGGATCGCCTCGCTGTAGTTCCCCGAGACGGCCAGGACCGCGCCGAGGTCGAGCAGGTAGACGTACTCGCCGGGGGCGTGCCGGAGCGCCTTGCGGAAGGCGAGCGCGGCCTCGTCGAGCCGGTCGAGCTGCATCAGCGTGTAGCCGAGCAGGCCGTGGATGCGGGGGTCCCCCGGGACGAGGGAGGCGACGCGGCGGTACTCGGACGCAGCGTCCTCGAGGAGCCTCGGCAAGATCGAGCCGAGCGCGAGGCAGGTGTCGGCGAGGGCGACCATGTAGGCCGGTTCGGCCAGCGCGGCGCGCGAGGGCCACGCAAGGTACGGCAGCGCGATCTCCGGCAGGCCCGCCCAGTAGTAGCCCATCCCGTAGAGAGCGGGATCGCGGAGCTCTCGCACCGGGTGGAAGCGGGCCTGGATGCGCGTGTAGTAGATCAGCCTGTCGGACTTCTTCGCCGCCTCGAGGAGCGCCTCCTTCGCCGGCACGGGCAGGAAGCCGAACTCCGGGCGGGTATTGTCGAGGATCTTCTCGCGGACCTTCTTCCTGCCCTTCTTCCGGGGCCGCCCGAGAACGCCCACGAGGCGGCCGGCGGGGTCGAGCACCGGCGCGCCCGCGAGCACGAACGAGGCGGTCGTCTCCTCGATCGTCACGACGCCGGCCTCGCCCTCGCGCCGACGCTGGCGCGAGGAGCTGGCGGAGGGATCGAGGCTCGCCCGCACCGGCACGACCTGCAGGCCCCACGTCGGCGCGGCGAGCACGTCGACCCGCCCCGCCAGCTCCTCGGGGTGGACGTCCCCGGGCAGGCGATCCGCGACGGCGGGGCACGGGCCCTCGGCCTCGAGCAGCGCGAGGCCCGGGGCGGGCTCCCAGCGCAGCACCTTCTGCACGCCCCCCACCGAGTCGTCCGCGTAGCGGGCCACGGCGTACGTCGCCTTTCCCAGCACGCCGGTCGCCGTCAGGATCACGCACCGGTCATCCCGTCGCTCGAGAACGACCCCCTCGCCGAGGGAGACCGGGTGGTAGCGGGAGTCCACCCCGACCAGGACGACGACCGCCGGGTACTTCCCGACCGGTTTCCGCGCGATCAGCATCACCGGGAGCTGGTCGGGCCCGAGCCACGCCTGCGCCGGGACCGCGCCCGCGAGCAGCGCCACGACGAGCGCGAGGACGACCGCCCGGGCGTGACGGCCGCCGCGGGGCCGGCGATCGGTCCGGGCGCGGGAGCCCGGGCGGGCGGGG
>Ga0256914_1000636_pt1 | contig 34203 bp, 46 predicted proteins | sample HulkmetaG_FD_191571 | JGI IMG/M metagenome (GOLD analysis project Ga0256914, IMG submission 191571) | Hydrothermal chimney microbial communities from Main Endeavour vent field at the Juan de Fuca Ridge, Pacific Ocean - Hulk | ecosystem: Environmental > Aquatic > Marine > Hydrothermal vents ... | reverse complement strand
GCCCTCCCGTGGAGACCCTGGAGGGATAAAGGCATTGAGGTATGGGAAATACCTTTATGTGGGGAAGGAAAAATAGACCTTAAAAAAGCAATGGAGAGGATTTTTCAGGAAAAGAAATGCTACCATATACTCTGTGAAGGGGGTGGCATGCTGGCCCAATCCCTGGTACAATGTGACCTGGTGGATGAGTTACAGGTCTTTATATCCCCCAAAACCCTGGGAGATGTCCAGGGAGTCTCCCCCTTTTCAGGTGCTGAGATAGAAAAGATGAAGGATGCTGTAAGGTGGCGTATATGGGAATATGAAAAGGTGGGGATGGACCTATGGATAAGGCTCTTTCCTGAAGGGGACTGGAGGGAGTAGAAAAAGATGTTTACAGGGCTTATAGAATCTGTGGGAAAGGTAGAGTCCATCCACAGGATGGGGGAGCAGACGAGAATGATAATCTCCCCCACCTCCCCCTTTGAGGAGATAGAACTGGGGGAAAGTATTGCGGTGAATGGGGTGTGTCTTACAGTAGAGGAGTGCTCCTCTCACTGGTTTGAGGTGTATGCCTCTGGAGAGACCCTTCGCCGTTCCACCTTACGGGATACAAGAAGGGGAGAAATAGTTAATCTGGAAAGGGCCCTTAAGCTAGGGGAAAGGATGGGAGGACATCTGGTACTGGGACATGTGGATTGCGTGGGAAGGATAGAAGGGATAAGGCAGAGGGGGGAATCCCTTGGCTACACCATTTCATTCCCTCCCCAATATTCCAGATACGTGATAGAAAAGGGATCCATCACCCTAGATGGAATAAGTCTTACCATAAACAGTATCTCTCAGGGGAGGGTGGAGGTAAATATCATCCCCGAGACCCGCAAAAGGACCAATATCTCTACCTGGACACCAGGGAAGGGGGTAAATATTGAATTTGATGTAATTGGAAAGTATGTGGAAAAACTCCTATCCCCGTGGAGGGAGAGGGATAAAGGTCAGGGTATAACCCTTGATTTTTTGAAAGAACACGGATTTTGATTTGCCTTTCACCACATTTTTACCTATCTCTCTCAGGACAAAGGGATATTAACCATAAAAACAGGACAATGGATAAAAAGATGAAAGAAAAGGACTCAGTCCTCTGCTCAACAGAGGAGGCAATCAACGAGATAAGAAAGGGCAGGATGATAATCCTGGTGGATGACGAGGACAGGGAAAATGAGGGAGACCTCACCATTGCCGCAGAAAAGGTAACCCCGCAGGCCATTAACTTTATGGCCAGATATGGTAGGGGACTTATCTGTCTGGCCATGGCCCCTGAATTAGTGGATAGACTGAAACTGGACCTTCAACCCAGGAGAAATGAATCTAGGTTTGGAACCGCCTTTACTGTGTCCATTGAGGCGGCACGGGGAGTAACCACTGGCATCTCTGCCTACGACAGGGCAACCACCATTTTAACTGCAGTGAGAGACGATGTAACCCCCGAGGACATCTCCACCCCTGGACACGTCTTCCCCTTAAGGGCCAGGAGAGGTGGTGTCTTGGTGCGGGCAGGACAGACAGAGGGAAGCGTTGACCTCTGTCGCCTTGCAGGTCTAAAGCCAGCCGCAGTAATATGCGAGATAATGAGAGATGACGGGAATATGGCCAGGATGCCGGACCTTATAGAGTTCGCCCAGAAACACGGACTTAAGATAGCTACAATAGAAGACCTTATCCGGTATCGCTCTCGCTTTGACTCCCTGGTACACAGGGTGGGAGAGGCAAAACTTCCAACCAAGTATGGAGAATTTCGGGCCATTGCCTATGAGAGTGACATAGATGACTATACCCATCTTGCCCTGGTAAAAGGGGAAATAAAGGAGAATGAGCCTGTGCTGGTGCGGGTACATAGCCAGTGCCTCACTGGAGATGTCTTTGGGAGCCTGAGGTGCGACTGTGGGGACCAGCTTCATATGGCAATGCAGATGATAGAAAAGGAGGGCAAGGGCATCATCCTCTATATGAGACAGGAGGGACGGGGAATAGGACTTGCCAATAAGATAAAGGCCTATCAATTACAGGACCAGGGGAAGGATACAGTTGAGGCAAATATTATCCTGGGATTTAAACCAGATCTAAGGGACTATGGAATTGGGGCCCAGATACTGGTGGACCTGGGAGTCACTAAGATGAGACTCCTTACTAATAACCCAAAAAAGATAGTGGGGCTTGAAGGACATGGACTGGAGGTGGTGGAGAGGGTCCCTATTATAGGTCCAGTAAGTGAGTGTAACGCACATTATCTTAAGACCAAAAAGGAAAAAATGGGCCATTTGCTGGAAAATATAGAGTGTCCCAGATAACCAAGAGGGAGTGAGCAAGATATGCAGATAAAGACCATAGAAGGAGAATTAACAGGAAAGGGTTTGAGCTTTGCCCTTGTTGCAAGTCGCTTTAATGATTTTATCGTGGGAAGGCTTATTGCGGGGGCAATAGATTATTTGTGCAGACATGGCGTAGAAGAGAAAGATATACTACTGGTCAAGGTTCCAGGGGCATTTGAGATGCCCTTGATTGCAAAAAAGCTGGCAAAGACAGGGAAGTACAATGGAGTGATATGTCTTGGGGCAGTGATAAGAGGGGCCACTCCACATTTTGACTATGTTGCATCAGAAGTTGCAAAGGGAATTGCCCATGTGGCACTGGAGACAGAGGTGCCCATTGGATTTGGAGTACTAACCACAGATACCATTGAACAGGCAATAGAGAGGGCAGGAAGTAAGGCAGGAAATAAAGGGGCGGAAGCGGCTCAGGCAGTACTGGAGACCATTCAGGTCTTGAAAAAATTATAACCCATTGCAGGGAAGATAACTAACTTATGGAGAAGAAAAAAAAGAGGAGTGGGGGCCGAAGCCTTGGGAGGGAAATGGCCTTTCAGGTCCTCTATGGACTCAATTTTTCCCATAAAGATATGGAGGGAATGGAGCTAGCTGAATTCTCATATGAAAATTTTTTTTCCTCCCCCAATAAAGGAGGGAAAAAAGAGAGGGCCCACAGGTTTGCCCGGGAACTCATAAGGGGAACCCTGGAAAATATTGATACCCTGGATGAGATAATAGAGAGATTCTCCACAAACTGGAAAATAGAGAGGATCGCCCGTATAGAACTCACCATCTTAAGGCTTTCCATCTATGAAATGCTCTGGAGAGATGATGTACCCCTTAAAGTGGCAATGGATGAGGGAATTGAACTTGCAAAAAAGTTTGGAGATACCAACTCTCGTAAGTTTGTCAATGGCATACTGGATGCAGTGGGCAAGGCAATCATAAATGGAGAGTTAAATCCTATAAGCACAGGGGAGAAGGGAGATGGAAAAATATGTCCCTGAAGAGATAGAGAAAAAATGGCAGAGGATATGGGAAGAAAACAAGTATTTTCAATCCACCCACAAGTGCACCAGACCCAAATATTATGTGTTGGAGATGTTTCCCTATCCATCTGGAAAGATCCACATGGGACATGTGAGGGTTTATACCCTTGGAGATGTAATAGCCCGATATAAATGGATGAAGGGATTTAATGTACTCCATCCCATGGGATGGGATGCCTTTGGACTCCCTGCGGAAAATGCAGCAGTAACCCATGGGGTACATCCTGCAAAGTGGACCTTCTCCAACATAGAAGACATGAAATCTCAACTGAAGAGAATGGGGTATTCCCTGGATTGGAGCAGGGAGATAACCACCTGCGTACCTGAATACTACAAATGGGAACAATTATTCTTTCTAAAGATGTGGGAGAAGGGGCTTGCATATAAGAAGAAATCTCCAGTAAACTGGTGCCCCTCCTGTCATACGGTCCTGGCCAATGAACAGGTGGAGGAGGGAAGGTGCTGGCGGTGTAAGAGTGAGGTGGAACACAGGGAACTGGAGCAATGGTTCTTTAAGATAACCGCATACGCAGAAGAACTCCTCAAGGACCTGGAAAAGCTGGAAGGGGGATGGCCTGAAAGGGTCATTACCATGCAGAGAAACTGGATAGGGAAAAGCGTTGGTGCAGAAATCACATTTGAGGTGAAAGGCAAAGACCTCCAGATAAAGGTCTTTACCACGAGGCCAGATACCCTTTTTGGAGCCACCTTTATGAGTCTTGCACCAGAACATCCCTTAGTAGAAAGGCTTATAGAGGACTCTCCCCACAGAGATGAGGTCATCTCTTTTGTGCAGCGTATAAGGCGTATGGACAGGAAAAAAAGAGGCGCCGCTGACATGGAAAAAGAGGGGGTATTTACAGGGACCTATTGCATCAATCCAGTTACTGGAGAAGAAATGCCCATATTTGTGGCAAACTTTGTGCTTATGGAATATGGGACTGGAGCGGTAATGGCAGTGCCTGCCCATGACCAGAGGGACTTTGAATTTGCAAAAAAATACCATCAAAAAATAAGGGTGGTGATAACCCCCTATGACAGGGAGCTGGATCCTGAGACCATGGAAGCGGCATATACTGGTGAAGGGGTCCTGATAAATTCAGGGGAATTTTCTGGGATGAACAATGAAGAGGCAAAGGTCAAGATAGTGGAATATCTCCAGAGTCAGGGCAAGGCAAAGAAGACTGTAAATTATAAACTCAGAGACTGGAACATCTCCCGTCAGAGATACTGGGGAACGCCAATTCCCATGGTATATTGCGAAAAGTGTGGGATCCAGCCGGTTAGAGAAGAGGACCTTCCTGTGGTCTTGCCCCTTGAGGTGAAGACCTTTCCAGACGGAAGATCCCCCCTGCCAGAATATGAAAAATTTACCCTAACCACCTGCCCAAGATGCGGAGGAGAGGCCAGGAGAGAGACAGACACCATGGATACCTTTGTGGAATCAAGCTGGTATTTTGCCAGATATACCGACGCCCACCTGGAGAGTGGGCCCTTTAATAAGGAGGCCCTGGATTACTGGATGCCTGTGGATCAATATGTAGGGGGAATAGAACATGCAATCCTTCACCTGTTATATTCCAGATTCTTTGTGAAGGTCCTGCGGGACATGGGATATTTTTCCTTTGACGAGCCCTTTACCCGCCTGCTGGCCCAGGGCATGGTATTAAAGGAAGGGGCCAAGATGAGCAAGTCAAAGGGTAATGTGGTGGAACCCAGAGACATGGTTGAGAGATATGGTGCAGACACCACCAGGTTGTTTATCCTGTTTGCGGCACCTCCTGAAAAGGAACTGGATTGGAGCGATCAGGGGATAGAAGGGGCCCATCGTTTTCTTCATAGGGTTTGGAAGCTAGGGGAAGAGATAAAGGACAAGCTCATCCCCACGGGTCCCGCTATAAAGATAGACCCCTCTACCCTCTCACCAGCGGCAAAGGATATGAGATATAAGGAACACCTGTGTCTGGAAAAAATATCCAGAGACATGGAGGACAGGTTTCAATTTAATACTGCAATCGCCTCTATAATGGAACTGGTAAATGAGATATATGAAAAAAAGGAAAAATTGACAGACAGTGAAGGGGATAAAAGGGCCCTCTCCTCGGCGTGGTCCACTGTCTTAATCACCCTCTATCCCATGGCACCTCACATATGTGAGGAACTCTGGAGCCGCATGGGATATCTAACTCACCTGGCCGCCTCCCCCTGGCCAGAGGTGGACCCCCAGGCCCTTGAAAGAGAGATGATATTAATGGTGGTCCAGGTAAATGGGAAATTAAGGGCCAGGATAAATGTCTCCAGGGATGCCTCTAGAGAAGAAATAGAGGAGATAGCCCTATCCAATGAGAATGTAAAGAGACATATAAAGGGAAAGGGTATAAAAAAGATTATTTTTGTACCCAAAAGGCTTATAAATGTGGTGGTATAGGTCCTTAATTGGCATTGTGTTGATGGTGCTCATAGGGGGATGTGGCTATAAACTGGCCACATGCCCCCCTGTGGTACTGCCAGAACCCCTAAGAGAGATATATCTTGCCCCTGTATCCAACCCAACCACATATCCCAACCTATCCCAGCTGGTAAAAAACATTTTCCTGGACGAATTCTCCAAGAGGAACTCTCACATCTCCTGGACTGACAAATCCCGGTCCAAGGGCGAGATGTACCTGGAGATAGTGGACTATGGCTCTACTACCTCCGTGGAAAATGCCGCTGAAGAGACCCTAAAATTATCTGTGTGTCTCACCCTCAGGGCATCTCTCTACTCCTCAAACTCCTCGCGCCTGGTGTGGGACTCTGGATATGTAAAGAACTGCGAGGTCATACCTTCCTCAGACAAAGAGGTCTCTCCCCCCATCCTCCACAGGGTGGTGAAAGATACTGTGGATAAGCTCCTTGCATTACTGGCCCTTAAATTCTGAGATAGAGGGCATGAATATGAGAGAAGGATTTTTTTTCTGCATCTCCCCTGATGAGGAATTGATCATGGAATTTGTGGAGCAAAAGATTGGATCCCTGCCAGGGGTGTGGAAGAAAAAACTATTATGGGGAGATGAAGACATAAGGGAGGAGTTCTTCAGGACCTTCCAGGCCTCATCTCTCTTGGGGGAAAACACCTGCCTGGTGGTGAGAAGGGCACACATGCTCCCCCCCCTTTTCTGGGAGGCACTCACCCCTTTGTTGAGGAGGTTCAAGCCAGATATATTCCCCTTTTTTTGTCTTGAAGGAGAATGGAAGAGGGGAAGACCCCTTATTCCTCCTGAATTATCAAAAAGGAAATACTATCTCCTGGCCCAAAAGAGAAAGTGGATCTTCCAAAAACAGGGGATAACCCCCCACGAACTCACCAACTATATTCACAAGTGGGCAAAAAACAAGGATATTTCCATAAGCCCTGAGATAATGCTATCCCTTATAGAGATACTCCCCTTACATCTTGGAAGGATAAAGAGAGAAATGAAAAAACTAGAGCTATACCTGGGAGAGAAAAAGGTCCTGGAGATGAAGGACCTGGAAGTAATCTCCCCCTTTTTTAAACATAACGTATTTGAGTTTATAAACAGACTAGAACGCATCTCCCCATCTTCCCCCCAGGACCTAGCGTCCACCATATCCCAGGGCCTCTATACCTCCCATGAGACCATCCTCCCCCTTATAAATCTCCTCTTCAGGGAAGCCAGGATATTGTGGAAATTGTGTATGGGAGAGGATGTCAACCTTCCCCCGTGGGTAATGGAAAAAAAGAGGTCGCTTGCAAAGAGGATGGGCACAAAGGCCCTCCAGAAGATGTGGGATATCTTGATAGAGGCGGAAGTGATACTCAAGACCTCTTCCGCCTCTCCAGAAGAGACTGCATCTCAAATGTTAGTGGAATTACACCACCTATTTGACCCTCAGCAAAAACTCCATTCCTAGCCACTGTGCTATTTCCTATGGCCAAAAAGTTGCCACGGCCTTGTGGTATCGCCAGTTGCGCCAGGGAACTCCTTATACATATAGGCCTTTTGTCCAGTCTTAAGGAGATGATTTGCCCCTTCCATAAATTGATTAAACTGGTGTTTACAATCATAAAATCCATGCCACCAGGCATAATCAGGCCCCATCATTGCCGCACCCATGCGGGCCCTTCTTCCTTCATGATGCCATAGCTCGTAAAATTCCACCTCTAACCTCTCATCAAAAAAGCGCTTTTTACTTAACAGTCCCTTTTTATACAGGAGGGAAAGCATCTTTTTCGCTGGCTTAAAATAGTTTTCATTGTATTCCCTTACCACCTCGTCCAGCTTTACATAGTGGGCATCCACCCATTGCTTCCCATGACACTGCATACAAATCTCCTTCATCTTCTTTCTTTCCACCTTCCAGTTGGTCTTTGCAGGAAAGGGTTTAAACGCAGAGGGACGAATGGTTAAAGGGGCCTGAAGCTCCCAGGAAAGCCTCTCTGTAACATCATGGGTAGTGAGAACGCTACCTGCACCTGACATATGACAACTGGCACATGTGGGAGCACGATAATCCACCCCTGCTGTCCATGTCCCAGGAGCCGCATTAAAATTATATTCCTTTTTAAAGGCGGCATATATCTCTCCATGTTTGGATTCACTATATATCTCTATCTGCGGATGGTCTGGCCCCAGATGACACTGGGCACACGCCTCTGGCCTTCGGGCATCTGCCACTGAAAATCTATGTCTGGTATGACAACTTGTACAGCTTCCCAGACTTCCATCTGGATTCAATCTCCCCACCCCCACATTGGGCCACGTCTTTGGGTCCAATCTTCCGTCCTTCTCCACCTTAACTATGCTCCCATGACAATAATAACAACCAGATGCCCTCTCCCAATCACTATTCATCCCCTGATTTAGCCAGGGGTCAATCTTCCATATGATCTTAAGGGTATTGGCATGCTTACTTCGCAGATATTCCTTTACCTCGTCAGGATGACACCTGGAGCAGTCCTTGGGAGTCACATCTGCTGCCACTGGCACCCTATATTCTGGAGTACCCCACTGGGTGTCAGTCCTCTCATATTGTTTATAGTGGAACTTACTCACATCAGGATCTGCCTCATCCGCTCTGTGACAATCTATACAGGTAATATTGGCATGGGCGTGTCTGGAGTTTGCCCAATCCACAAATATCCCCGGTGTCTCCACCCTATGACACTCAATACATGCCCTCCCCTGCTTTGAAATGCTCCTCTCTAGCCTAAATTCTTTGGCCTTTGAGACCGTAAGCGCCCCAGAGACATCATCCATAAAAGGAGATATAATTAGGCCCAAGAGTAAATAAAAGACCTTGAATCGGTTTAGATTTTTCTTCATATACCCTCCTATTTACATCTGGTTTAAGGTATATACCATTTTTTTATTGTGTACCAGGTTATGGTGACAATCCACACACCTCTTTTCATAACCCTTTCTGGCATACAAAACGCTGCGATGGGCCAACATGGCCCCTTGCTTGTACGGCATATATAGGATATTGCGGTGACATTTAAGACACTGTTCATTTTTTATTGATTCATATGCCAGCTTTCTCATCTTCTGATGATCATATTCCTTTAAGGGATCAGCATAACTAAAATGAACCCAGATATCCTTTAAGCCATGATAGGTCTTTGCAAAAAAAAAGTTCCATGTATCATGGGGCGCAGGTAGATGGCAGTCCATACAATCTGCCACTACCCCTTTAGAATTAAAGGCATGGGAGGATGTCTTCCAGGTCTCATAGGCCCACTGTATCTCATGACAGGAAGAGCAAAAGGAGGGAGTAGAGGTCCTTACCATGGTGTAGTAGGTCATACTAAAAAGAGGAAAACCCACCACTACTCCTATAGCCATAAATAAAAAGGCCCTTACAAACCTTCTCATAGTTTCCTCCTGACAGTTTTCTTCTTATGATACCAAAAAATGAAATCAAGGCAAGGAAATTTAATCTCCCCAAGGGGTTGACCCCACAATAAATAAGTAATTATCTGGCAAGGGGATGACTCAGGAGCGCAATAGAAAAGTGTAGGGCATCTTCTCAAGATGCCTGCATTGATACACCTTTCCTCACCTAAGGGAGAAGGGGATATCTTCACCTATTACATGAGCATCTGACCCATTTTGATGAGAAAATATTCTCCAATTCCAAGGAGAGCAAACCCAAAAAATTTTTTTATCAACTCCATCCACCTCCCTGGCCGGGGCAGAGATACCATAAGCCCAGAAAAGAGCCCCACTATCAAAAGCAAAAAACCCATCCCAAGGGAAAAGGAAAATAGCAATACCCCACCCCACACCACGTTCTGGGTGCGAGAGACAAATAACAATACTGCACCCAACACAGGAGTGGTACAGGGAGAGGTAACCAGGCCAGAGGTGGCTCCCACCAGAAAGGCCCCCATCACCCCGCCTCGCGATACATTTCCTGGGGCCAGTACAGGAAGGGGGATTACCTCCAGTACATTTAACCCAAGGAGGATAAACACATTTGCCACCACAAAGTAAGACCAGGGATTGGTGGATATCCTCCCAAAGAGGCTCCCGGTGAGGGCGGCGATTATCCCCAGAGAAGAATATACTACCGACATTCCTATTACATAGGAGAGACATAACCAAAAAAGAGAGACCTTCCCTTTTCCCCCCACTGCCTTGGAGCCAATATAGGTGGCAACAACAGGAATTAAAGGATAGACACAGGGGGTAAAGCTTGCCAATAGACCTCCTAGAAAGCAAAAAAAGGAAGATAACCACAGGGAATGGGTCAGGGCACTATTTAGTTGAGGCAAGAGATTATTTAGCACAGGACATGACCTCCCCTTTAAGTTCTTTAGCACCTCTTACATTAAGAAGCGTAAGGATATACCCTTAAAGTCCTTATGTCAAAACATCAAGGCCAAGAAGGGAAACAACTAGACCTTCCCATCTATCTAATATAAAAGGAGCATCCCTTGACTAAAACCTCGCCCCTTGTATACCATAGATAAGCAAAGCATGGTACCAGCTACAGGTAAGAAGACTTTCCGCTTATTAAACTCCACTGCAGGGTTCTCCACAGGAGAGACGCCCCTCTGAGGATAATAGCTAGCTACTCTTTTCTATCTAATAATTCTTAAACTCCGCCTGAAAAAAATCCCCTCTGGATATTAACCTAATTTTAAGGAGGCACTGCCATGAAAAGGTTAAAAGAATTTAGAACACTTATTGAGGAGATGTTATCCTCTGTGAAAGAGGAGGTCCCCATTGAAATAGTATATTGGGATGGGGAGAAAAAGAGGTTTGGAGATAGAGAGCCAGTGGCCAGGATTATAGTAAAGAGCCAGCGTGCATTTGAAGATATAATAGGCCATCTGAGCCTGGGATTTGGAGAAAATTATATTGAAGGTAACATAGAGGTGGAAGGAGACCTCCAGGCGGTTCTACGTCTTGAAAATATGCCCCACTTGAAGAAGATAAGGCCCTCTTTAAAGGTACTTAAAGAGATAGCCCTACACAGACTCCGCACCCTAAATTCCCTTAGACAATCGCGAAAAAATATAGAATCCCACTATGACTTAGGCAATGAATTCTATAAGCTATTCCTGGATAAAAGCCTCACCTATTCCTGCGCCTATTTTAAAAACTGGGAAAAGGACACCCTTGAAGAGGCACAAATGAACAAATATGAACTCATCGTGAGAAAGATAGGATTGAAAGATGGAGATAGGGTGGTAGATGTGGGATGTGGCTGGGGTGGTTTTCTCATCTATGCGGCCCAGCGATTCAACATCACAGCAGTGGGATGTACCATCTCAAAAAATCAATACAGCTATGCTACAGAAAAGATAAAAGAACTGGGCCTGGATGACAAAGTTCAGATACTATATGAGGATTATAGAAATCTAAAAGGGACATTTAACAAGTTTGTATCCATTGGCGCCTATGAACATATAGGGAAAAATTATGCATCCACCTTTTTTAAGAAATTAGATTCCATACTAGAAAAAGGGGCAATTGGACTTCTTCACACCATAGGCCACAACCAACCCATGCCCACAGATGCCTTTACCACAAAGTACATATTTCCAGGAGGTTATCTCCCTTCTCTGGAGGAATTAATATGTAGGATAAGACAGGTGGGTTTTTATACCATAGATGTGGAAAACCTCCGTCCCCATTATGCAAGGACCCTGGACAACTGGATTGAAAGATTTAAAGGGAACAGGGAAAAGGCAACAAGGATGTTTGATGAAAGATTTGTAAGGATGTGGTGGCTTTATTTAAATGGGGCCGCAGTGGCATTTAAATACGGAGAGGCACAGGTCTATCAAATTGTATTTTCCAAAGGACAGATAGACATTCCAAAATACAGAGGGGAAATATATAACAATTGGGAATAATACTGCTTCTACTACCAGTCTTTAAGACATAGTCCCTGAAATTTGAGACCCCTCTCTAAAGAAGCAAGAAAGGGGGGGGGGCAGAGGCCCCCCTTTTCTTATCTAATCCCTATGAGCTGGACTGCATCCACCTCTTCCCATCCCGGCTTTTGGGTCTTTAGGATAACCTTTTTCACAAGATAAGGGGTCCTTTTTATAGTAAGCTCAAACCATCCAGGACAGGGGGTATTATCCCTTCCCCTCCATACAATATGTTTATTCCCTTCTATATCCACTAAAACCACTTGATAAATAAACCCCGCATTATAGGTCTCATGTACCCTTAATTTTGTTGCATACACAGGGGAACGAAAAGTGAGCATTATCCATTCAGGAGAGCTCCCATTGGGCTTAGGGGCCCATGCCCTCTTATAATCCCCACAAGATGTTACATCAGGAGAACCAGTGGCCTGCTTTGCAGACCATGAAGTATGTCCATATTCACTGCTTGCCCTCGCATCAATGGCCCATTGACGGATAACCCTCCCCTGCTGGCCTAGGGAACCTATGGCTGGAGAAGACAAGGGACCTAGCTCTCCAACCCCCCTCTTCTCTTTAAAGACGTACCAGTTGGGATATAACCAGACCCAATATCCAGCAAGACCCTGCTCTCCACACCACCTTCCCCCTTTCCAATAACCATAATCATAATAATTCCCATAACGATCCCTGTCTGCTGGACAGGGCAACACCTGGATCAAACCCCTATATTTCCCCCTGGGATTCACCTGAGTGGGAATCTTTATCCCACCCCCAAAACAAAAAGAAGAAAAAAGGATCATAACTGCCATTGAAATCAAACACTTTTTTTTCATAATCTCCTCCTCTACAGTGTTTTTGGCAGGTGAGTCTTTAACTTAAAGCAAGAGATAATTCAACAAATTTTGATAGCATCACCAGAACACCCAATGGGCCTAGAGTGCATCCACCTCCACAAAATGGCTAATCTCCCTTGAGAAAAATATATTTATGGACAAAAATAGAGGGGACCCTTAAGAAACCCATGTGTCTTTACCTGGACAATACCATCTCTTTCAGCCAGGAAGGGACCTTTACAGGCCTTCCAGAGGAACTGACACAGGCATGTCTTGTCCAGCCAGTGGTAATAAGTTCCCTCTTTTCCGAGGGAAAAAGGAGGTATATCTCATATTCAAAGGTAAGGGATGCCCGTCCCCATTGGGTAATGGCTGTCTTTACCCCCACCCTGTCCTCATATCTAGCAGGATGTAAATACCTCACATGGGCCTCAACCACAGGAAGCATTATCCCCCTTTGTTCTATCTCTAAATAACTATGCCCCATCTCCCTTAAAAAATTACTCCGTGCCTGTTCAAACCAGTGAAGATAATTCCCATAATACACCACCTTCATTCCATCTGTCTCTCCATAAGAAACTATGTGGTGCCACCATATCCACACGACATTTCCCCTATACTCATCTCCTCCCATCTATAGCTCCTTCATCAGATTTAGCACATATGAAAGCATCTCTTCTCCTGTTGGGATAAATAACCCTGTCTTCTCTGCCTCCCTCTCTGAAAAGACATTGGTCCCCTTTACTGGCCTTGAGGGGATAAAGATCAAAAAGGGGACTGGGTCCTTTACATGGGTCCTCACCTTTATGGGAGTAAGGTGATCAGGACATATAACACACACTCCCTGATGAAACCTAATATAGTCTGCAATAGGCCCCACTATATATTCATCAAACCTCTCTATTGCCTTAACCTTGTCCCATATATTACCTGCGTGAGCACACTCATCTGGTCCTTCTAGGTGGACAAAAACAAAATCTCCCTTCTCCAGATATTCAATAGCCGCACCTGCCTTCCCCTGGTAATTGGTATCTAACAGACCTGTGGCCCCCTCCACCTCAATCACATCCATCCCTGAGGCATACCCAAGCCCCTTTATAAGGTCCACTGCTGAAATCACGGCGCCTCTCATACCATAGGTGGAAAAAAAAGAGGGGAGGGATAACCTCTTTCCCTGTCCCCACGGCCAGATGGTATTGGCCTTTGTAGTATTTACAGGGGAAGAGAGTATTTCATGGGCAGAGACTACGATCTGCCACAGAGAGGGACACCTTGAAAACTCTTCTATATCCTTTGAAATGCCCTCTCCCAGGATATCATGGGGAGGACTTATATGAAGCCCTTCCACCCACTCTTCCTGACCGTTCCTCATTATCATAAGGTGCCTATATTGAAAGCCAGGCACAAAGGAGAATCTTTCATCTTCCAATCTCTCCTTTATGAGAGAGACTAGCCACTGTCCCTGCTCTGTGGAGATATGTCCCGCAGAATAGTCAATCATCTCTCCTCTGGGAGACAGTTCTGAAACAGTACACAGATTCATCCTGAAAACAATATCTCCCTCTCCCACAGGCACCTTTAAGGCGGCGGCCTCTATTGGTCCCCTCCCTGTATGATACTTTGCAGGAGAAAATCCCAACAGTGCCATATTAGCTATATCAGAACCTGGCTCCATATGAGGAGGAATAGTCCTGCACATACCCACCTGCGATGTCTTACTCAACTCATCCATTACAGGGGTACGGGCATATTCCAAGGGGGTCTTCCCCCCCAACTCATCCAGGGGATAATCCCCCATTCCATCAGCAATCAAAAAGGCCACTTTCATTAACCAATGCTCCTTATAAGATTATAATATCCTGTAGTGCTGGGTGGGAGGCTTTACAAAGGAAAGTCTATCAATCTCCTCAATGGCGTCCTTTACATTCTTTATCTGGGCCCGATGGGTCAAAAACACCACAGGCACATACTTCCCACGCCTTTCCTGTTTCTGTACCACCTGGGCAATACTGATATTCCTCTCTCCCATTATCCCTGCAAGTATAGCCAACACCCCGGGCCTATCCTCCACTGTAAATCTGAAATAATGGGAACAGGAGGTCATCTCCTCCTGAAGGATGATGGCATCTTCTATCCTATCCCCAAAAAAACCAGTATTGGAAAAGGAATTATTCCTTATGATAGACATAATGTCTGAGAGTACTGCACTACCTGTAGGCAGATCTCCTGCCCCCTGCCCATATAGCATAATAGGCCCCACTGCATTTCCTTCAAGCAAAATGGCATTAAAGGCACCATCCACCTTTGCCAGGATGTGGTCTCGGGGCAAAAGCACAGGATAGACCCCTGCCTGAAGATGGCCTGACCTATCTTTTACCTGGGCAATGAGCTTTATACGATAGCCAAATTCCCCTGCCATCTGGATATCATAGGGATCCACCCTACTTATTCCCTCAACAGTAAGCCTCTCCAGGGGAAAATTCTGTCCATAGGCAAGCATGATCAGGATAATAAGTTTGTGTGCTGCATCCATCCCTTCTATATCCAGGGTGGGATCCGCCTCTGCATACCCCCTGGCCTGGGCAATGGAGAGGGCTTCCTTAAAGGATAAACCATTTTGGCTCATCTGGCTTAGTATAAAATTGGCTGTACCATTTAAGATACCAGTAATGGAAACTATCTTATTAGAGGAAAGATTCTCTCGTAAGGTCTCAATAATAGGGATCCCTCCCCCCACACTGGCCTCAAAAAACAAGGCCACCTTTTGATAAGTAGCCAGTTCAAACAGTTCCTTTCCCTTTTCCGCAAGAAGGGCCTTATTGGCAGTAACCACATGTTTTTTGGCAAGGATTGCCCTCTTTATTATCTCATAAGGGACCTCTATGCCCCCTATGAGCTCTACCACAATATCTATCTCTGGATCAGACACCAAATCTTCCAGTGAATCTGTGAACTTTACATGCCTTGGAGGAAGATAGTCCCTCTTTTTGGTGAGGTCTTTAACCAGAATACTCTTTATATGTATCTCCTTACCTATCCTCCTTACTATCCATTCCTGATTATTCTCAATTATCTTCACCAGGCCCGTTCCCACTGTACCAAAGCCTGCTACCGCAATCTTAACCCTGTCCCTCTGCATATATTCTCCTGTTAGAATATCTTTTTTATTCCCCGTATCGCCTGATTTATCCTCTGTCTATTTTCCACCAGGGCAAACCTCACATGGTCATCCCCATAGTGACCAAAGCCCAATCCAGGAGAGACCGCCACCTTACACTCATTCAATAACAACTTGGAAAACTCCACTGAGCCCATTTTGGCAAATTCCTCTGGTATCCTGGCCCAGACAAACATGGTGGCCTTGGGGGCCTCCACCTTCCACCCTATCCTGTTTAAACCTGAAATAAGGGTATCTCTTCTTACCTCATATTCCTTAACTATCCTGGATACACAATCCTGCTCCCCATTGAGGGCAATAATAGAGGCTATCTGAATAGGTTGAAATATACCATAATCCAGATAACTCTTTATCCTGGTAAGGGCATGAACCATCTGCTTGTTACCACAGCAAAATCCAACCCTCCATCCCGCCATGGAGTAACTCTTGGACATGGAAAAAAATTCTACTCCCACCTCCTTTGCCCCCTTTGCCTGGAGAAAACTAGGGGGCACATATCCATCAAAGGAAAGGTCTGCATAGGCAAAGTCATGGATTACGTATATTCCGTGTTCCCGGGCAAAGTCCACTATCTTCTGGAAAAAATCAAGGTCCACAATAGCAGTGGTTGGATTATGGGGATAGGAAATTATCAGGAGCTTTGGTTGGGGCCATGTCTGTCTGGTGGCGAGTAAGAGGTCCTCAAAAAAATCCCTCTCTGGCGAGATGGGGATCCTCCTCACATCTGCCCCTGCAATAATGGCACTGTAGGAGTGAATGGGATAGGTGGGGTCAGGGACAAATACCACCTCTCCAGGACTCAACATTACCAGGGCAAGATGGGAAAGTCCCTCTTTTGCCCCAATGGTAACTACTGCTTCAGTATCTGGGTCAATATCCACATTATATCTCCTCTTATACCAGTTAGAAATGGCCCTTCGTAGATTTGGAATACCCTTGGAGGCAGAATAACGATGATTGGTGGGTTTTTGGGCCGCCTCTATCAATTTTTCCACTATATGAGGAGGAGTGGGGATATCTGGATTTCCCATACCTAGGTCTATCACATCCTCCCCCTGACGTCTCAACTTCATCTTGAGTTCATTTACTATAGAAAAAACATAGGGCGGCAACCTCTTCATCCTGGGAAACTCTTGCATGACAAACTCCTTATAGATAAAAAAATAACACCATCTTCAAGACAGGATATATACCTGCTAAATAAGCCCCCTGTCAAAGGGTATTGCCCTTCTCCAAAAGGAATGGGCTGGGCTAAAGTTCCAGAAGATCAAAGGTAAAATCTGAAAGGGAGATATAAAGGACCCTGTCTGTAAGATGAAATCTCCCCCAACACAGATATGAGATCACCTCAAAGCACTGAATAGAGGAGATGAGACTCACCATGGGGGCAGGAGAACCCAGGACATTTTCTGCCCCCTCCTGGGTAGGACCCTTAAAAAAATTAGACGGGGTTCTGGAAAAAGGGGTAATAGAGGAGACAAGACCCTCAAATCCAGCCACTGCACCAGTAACCACCCCCACTCCTCTCTCTCTACATTCACAAATCACATCCAACTTAATGTCTATGCCTCCTATAGCATCCACCACCACATCCACACCCTCAAGATAGGATCCCAACTCCTCTTTATCCAGAAAGGAAGAAATGGGAGTTATGTCACAAAATGGGGCTACTTCCTTAATCCTTCTTGCCGCCACCTCTGCCTTATTTAACCCAAGGGTCTCATGGGTACAAAAGAGTTGTCTGTTTAGATTGCTCTCTTCAAAATAGTCACCATCTGCCACCATAAGACCACCCACCCCTGTTCTAGCCAGTATCTCTATTACATACCCCCCAAGGCCTCCACATCCCAGGACCAGAACCCTTCCCTCAAGCAACCTCTTTTGATCCACAGGCCCCAGAGATGAAGAATTTCTCTTCAAGGCCTCAGGGAATATCCCCTTATCCAGCATGGATAACATCTGTGAAATGGAAAACGAGGTATAAGATCCTCTTGCTCTCATAGACCCTTCCCCTTAAACAAGGGAATCATCCCCCTCCAACAGCCGGGAATATCCCCACTCTATCTCCATCCTGGAGGGGGGCATCCAGATGAGAATGCCTGCCATTTACAAAAACCACCTTTACCTCTCCTGGAGAAATACCCAGCACAGAGAGCACATCCCTTACCCTCATCCCCTGAGAAAAGGCCAATTTCCCCTGTGGAGGGGAATATTTTTTAAGGGTGGCAAAACATTTTATTTCCAGCATGTCCCTCAAATTCAATTGATTATAAAAAAGGAGGGGAAAGAAAAATCCTTTCCCCTCCCTCTACATCTTTAAAGACTAAACCAATACCTTGGCCCCTTGAAGCTCTTCAGTGGTAAAATCCCATACAGTATTGTGAGGAGGTAGAGGTTCTGAGAGAAAGAATTGGGGAAGCTGATCCTTTGCCTTAGTAAAACCCGCTTCCTTATTAAAGGAGTATTCATTTTTCAATACTTCTACCCCCATATTTATAATGTCATCCACTGATATCTCCTTACCCGTCTTTGCACTCAGGAGTCTGGCAATGGTCTGGAGGGCATCCTCGGTATCCAGGACTGCAAAGGCCACAAATAGACAAAAACCTATGGCATCTATAGCGGCAGTTGCTATCTGAAGATTCTTAGAGATCTCTACATTTCCCTCTTTCTTTAGGGGATCTATATCTCCTCCTACCTTTAAGATGTTCTGACAAACCGCATAACCTGCAGTATGATCTGCCCCCATGGGAGTGGTGGCATAAGTTACCCCTACTCCCTTGACCGCACGGGGATCATAGGCGGGAAGGGACTGTCCCTTTACCACTGCAACCCGCTCTACTCCCAGGGCCTTTCCTGTAAATTCTGCTCCATTGGCTATTATTCTTCCCAGATAGTCCTGCTTGTCATAGACCCTCTTTAAAAGGGAGATTGCACCTGAACCATCCCCCCACTCAATCACACCAGCCTCCATGGCCACGGCAATGGTATTGCCCATCTCAATGGTATCTAGTCCAAGGTCATCACATAGCCTATCCAGTCTTGCAAGGTCATCCAGGTTATCAATGAGGGTATTTGGACCCAAGGCCCATACAGTCTCATATTCAAAACCAGAGGTGATATATTCTCCATTTTCATCTACATATGCCTGAGAACACTGAATAATACAGCCAGGATGACACCCTTCTTTAGAGACCCCTCCCCTCTTGTTTATGATCTCCACCATCTTTTCACCACTTACCTCCTGGGCCTTGTCAAATCTCCCAAAACGAAAATTCTTGGTGGGAAGGGCCCCAGCCTCATTGATGATATTTATTAATATGGCAGTTCCAAAAGAGGGCAATCCCTCTGCAGTCACAGAATGTCCCCTCAATATCTCTGTCCACCTCTTGGATGCCTCCTTAAAGGCCTCTTTATTGGCCACAGAGACTCCCTCAGCCCCTGAATCATTTACCACAATGGCCTTTATCCTCTTAGAACCCATTACTGCTCCCAGTCCTCCTCTCCCAGCGGCCCTGGCAGGCCTACCCTTTGGATCAGTAAACTGGATAGATGCCCCTAGACGTAAATTCTCCCCTGCAGGACCAATCACCATAATCCCCACCTTTTCCCCATACCTATCCTGCAGTTTGGCCGCACTCTCATAGGTGCCCAGCCCCTCTAGTTCAGGCATTTCTTCCAATTTTACGCCATCTTTGTCTATATAAACCACTTTAAAGGGACCCTCATCTGGTTTATCCTCCAATACTATGCCCTTGATACCAAGCCTTGCAAGCTTCTGGGCAAAGGTTCCACCAGAGTTGGATTCTTTTATACCCCCTGTGAGGGGGGACTTTCCTCCCACAGAGATGCGTCCTGTATTCGCCGCCTGAGTCCCTGTGAGTATGCCCGGAGCAATTACTAATTTATTCTCCCTCCCCAGAGGATGAGCAGTGGCAGGGACCTCCTTGTTTACTATCCAGGAAGTAAGGGCCCTTCCCCCAAGAAGGGTCATCTCTGCCCCCACCTCTTGGAAACTTACCTCTGCCTTTGCAGTATCTATCCTCACTAATCTTTCCATAAGCATAACCTCCTCACCCCTTAAAAGTTAATAAACAGTCCCCCTGCCCCAGGGGGGACCAGCACTAATTTTAAAAACTTATAAAATATCCATACTAACTCATAGATTAAAAAGCAAAACGCAAACTAAGTCAAATATAATCACACAATAGATATAAGGTTTTCAGATAACCTCTTAACCCTTCCAATCTCCCAGGCCCCCTCTCCTCGCTCCCTTAGCATGGTTCTCACACTATCTACCTTATCCTCTGGTACGGAAAGCACCAATCCTCCTGAGGTCTGGGCATCAAAAAGGATGTCTACCATTATGGGCTCTACCCCCTCTTTTACCCTAAGGGTGGAGGAACAAAAATCCCTGTTTAGATGACTCCCTTGGGGGACAAGACCCATTGAGGCGAGTTCCCGAACATGGCTCATTATAGGGACTTTTCGGCTCCATATCTCTATCTCTACACCAGAGGCCCGGGCCACTTCTAAAAGGTGTCCCGCCAGTCCAAATCCAGTAATATCTGTGGCCCCCTTTATTCCTGCTTCTAAAATGACCTCCCCTCCCCCCTTATTGAGACGGGAGGCCCATCTATAGAGATCATCCTCCATCTCCTCCCATCCATCCCACCTTGCCTTTATGGCAGTTGCCAATATCCCTGTACCAATGGGTTTGGTGAGAAAGAGTATATCTCCTGCACAAAAACCACTATTTTGGGCAATGGCCTCAGGGGAGAGGATGCCTGTAACTGATAATCCATATTTTATCTCATCATCGTCCACACTATGTCCCCCTGCCAGTACGGCGCCAGCCTCTCTTATCTTATTCAGCCCCCCTCTAAGGATCTCCTTAAGTATGCCAATATCCATGGTTTTTGAGGGAAAACACACAATATTCATCACCGTATAGGGCTCTCCCCCCATGGCATAGACATCAGAGAGGGAATTTGCCGCGGCTATCTCTCCAAACCTAAAAGGATCATTTACTATTGGAGTAAAAAAGTCCAGGGTCTGTACCAGGGCCTTACCCTGGGGTACAGATACAACCACCCCATCCTCATTGTCTCTCAAAGAAACCAATACCCTCTCGTCTTCCTCTGGAATAAGCTCCTGCATTATCTCCTCCAGGACCCCTGGAGACATCTTCGCAGCTCACCCAGCGGCCTTTACCTTCTCCATAAGCCTTACCATGAAACCCTCCTTCTATCCTTTAAAGACCAGGGAGACCCTTTCCCTCAGTTCCTGTAAAAAGGCCTTGGCCGCGGGGAAAAAGGTCCTCTGGCTATGATAAACCACATAAAATTTTCTCTGAAACTGTAGAAAGGGGAAGGTGCGTATCACTATATCTGACCTATTTCCCAGATCCTCTGCAGCAAGACGGGAGGTTACACTTATCCCCACCCCCTCTCTCACACACCGAAGCAGGGCCTCAGTGCTAAATACACGGGCCCGCACATTTAGATCCCTCGGTCTTATCCCATGACGAACCAAGGCCTCCTCTATGGCCCGTCTGGTGCCAGAACCACTCTCTCTCATTATCCACGGAAGAGATATAATATCCTCCAGGGTCTCACATCCCTCCAAATAGTCCCTGCGACCAATAAATACAAGCTCATCTTCAAACAAGGACTCAAATATCAGGTCCCTATCTCCACCTTTTGCCCCCACTACCCCTATCTCCAGCACCCCCTCTGCCACCTTTTTTTGGATATTTAGGGAATCCCCAATCTCCAAACAAAGCCTCACCTCTGGATACTTTTTTCTATAACTATTCAATACCAGGGGTAAAATATAATTGGAAGGAATAGTACTCCCTCCAAGCCTCACCTCCCCCACTACTTTCTTGCTCAAAAGCTGGATCTCCTCCTGGGCCTGTTTTACCAGCATGGTAATCTTGCGGGCATACATATACAACATATCCCCTGCCCGTGTGGGTATCACATTCTTCCCTACCCTATCAAAGAGGGGCTGGGAAAGCTCTTTCTCCAAAGAGAGGATATGAGTACTCACTGTGGGCTGAGACACATAAAGCTCCCGTGCCGCCTGAGAAAAACTCCTTACCTCATACACCTTACAAAAGGTTTCTAACCTGGATATATCCATTTTTCAAATCTTTTTAATTAAATTTATAAATATAACTTATCAAAAAAATAGGGCAGATATCTCTGCCCCATAAAGACACAATCTCTCCTTAACTATTCCTTATCCCCTGTGGGACCGCCTGTCTCCTCTTCCGCACCCTCCTGGGGAGATTGAGAGATCCCCTCCCTGTCCTCTTCCTTACTCTGGATAGATTCCTCTTTGGCTTCTATAACCTTTTTCTCCACACCTTCTTCGCCTGCCTCCACAAACTCCACAATGGCGAGATGGGCACAATCTCCCCTTCTGGGTATAGCCAGTTTCACCACCCTGGTATATCCCCCTGGTCTATCCGCATATCTAGGGGCTATCTCCTCAAACAACTTCTTTACCAGGGTCCTATTTTCCAATATCCTATATGCCTTTCGTCTGGCATGTACTGTATTCTCCAACCCAAATTTCACTAATCTGTCAATAAGTCGCCTCAGCTCCTTGGCCTTGGGCTCAGTGGTCTTTATCCGTCCATGCTCAATAAGGGACCTCGCCATATTTTTGAACATCGCCTTTCTATGTTCCCAGGTCCTATTCAATTTTCTTCCTATCTTTCTATGCCTCATGGTCCTCTTTCCTCTTTTTCTCCCATTTTTCTAGTTGTTCCTGAAAATTATCAATCTTCATCCCCAATTCCAAATTCATCTCATGCAAGACCTTAAGTATATCATCTAAGGACTTTTTCCCAAAATTCTTTGCCTTTAACAGTTCTGCCTCGGTCTTCTGTACCAGTTCTCCCACATAGTGTATATTGGCCTTCTTAAGACAATTGCTTGCCCTTACAGGAAGTTCCAGCTCCTCTATGGTCTTAAATAGGTTGGGATTAATCTCCTCTTCCTTCTGTTCCATTACCTCGTCACTGGCCTTGGTCTCATCAAAGTTAATAAAGATGTCAAGTTGATCCTTTAATATCTTGGCACTATAGGCCAAACTATCCTCTGGCGAAACAGAACCGTCAGTCCATATCTCTATAATTAGCTTATCATAATTGGTCATCTGTCCCACCCTGGCCTGCTCCACATCATAAGCCACCTTCCGGATAGGTGAAAAATTTGCATCCAGCACAATAACCCCAATCTCATTGGGGATCTCCTGTTGCTCCGCAGGGACATACCCCTTTCCCATCCTCACCTCAAGTTCCATGCGAAGTTCTCTATCCTCACACAGGGTGGCAATATGTTGTTCTGGATTTAACACCCTCACATGATGATTCTCTTCAATCGCCGAGGCCCTTACCTCACCCTTGGTCTTTGCATAGAGGGTAAGCCTCTGGGGCTCCTCTGTGTCCATAAAGAATCTCACCTTCTTTAGATTCAAGATAATCTCTGTGACATCTTCCTTCACCCCGGGAATAGAGGTAAACTCGTGCTGGACCCCCTCAATCTTGGCACACACTATTACCGCCCCCTGCAAGGAGGACAAAAGGACCCTCCGCAAGGCATTACCCAGTGTGGTCCCAAAGCCCCTCTCCAGGGGCTCACAAATAAACTTTCCATAGGTCTCTGTAGACTTTGGATCCTTTATAATACGCCTGGGCTTTACCAGTTCCTGCCAATTTCTTGTATTTATTATCCTGTCCTCTTCTTTTAAAATCATATACCCTTACCTGATACTTTATTTTGAATATAGCTCAACAATGAGATTCTCATTAATGGGAAATGTAATATCCTCCCTCTCAGGAAGGGCCTTTACCACACCCTTAAAGTTTTCTGCATCCAACTCCAGCCATGCTGGGATCCCTCTTCTGGCCACTACCTCCTGGGCCTCCTGGATAACTGGAACCTTTTTGCTCTTTTCCCGCACCTCAATCACATCTCCTTCCCTTACCTGAAAGGAAGGAATATCTACCTTTCTCCCATTTACCAAAAAATGACCATGCTTAACCAGCTGTCTTGCCTGATTCCGGGAATTGGCAAACCCGAGCCGATATACCACATTGTCCAGTCTGCACTCTAATAACCTCAAGAGATTAGTTCCCGTAACGCCCTTCTTGGCCTCAGCTATCTCAAAATATTTCCGGAACTGCCTCTCCAAGACCCCATATAGACGCTTGACCTTCTGCTTTTCCCTAAGTTGTATCTCATAGTTGCTAGACTTTTTCCTCCTGCGACCATGCTGACCAGGGGCATAAGGCCGTCTCTCATATGCACATTTATCTGTATAACACCTATCTCCTCTCAGGAACAATTTAGTCCCTTCCCTCCTGCAAAACCTGCACTTAGGTCCTGTATATCTCGCCAAGGCTAATCCTCCTCAGTTGATTTCAAAATAACACTTACTTATACTTTACTTACCTTAAACCCTTCTCCTCTTGGGGGGACGACAACCATTGTGGGGAATTGGAGTAACATCCCTGATAAAGCTAATTTTAAAACCCTCATTGTGGATGGCACGCATGGCAGATTCCCTACCTGCACCTGGCCCCTTTACAAATATCCCCACGGTTCTCATACCATGCTCCTGGGCCTTTTTGGCCGCTTCCTGGGCCGCTATCTGAGCCGCATAAGGCGTTCCCTTTTTAGAGCCCTTAAAACCACAAGACCCTGCACTGGCCCAGCTTACCACATTTCCTTTCAGATCAGTAAAGGTCACAATGGTATTATTAAAGGTGGATTTAATATAGGCGTAGCCTGTGGGCACATTCTTTTTCTCTTTCTTCCTTCCGCCTCTTCTTGCTTTTGCCATATCTGTTGCTCTCCCCTTTTATTTCTTACGCTTTCCAATTATAGCCCTTCTGGGACCCTTTCTGGTACGTGCATTGGTGTGGGTCCTCTGTCCCCTTACAGGTAGATGTCTCTTGTGTCTAAGACCCCTGTAACAATTTATATCCATCAACCTCTTTATGTTAGCCGCGATCTCTCTCCTCAGGTCACCCTCTACCTTGTAGTTGTGCTCAATCTCTTTCCTTATGAGATTGACCTCTTCGGGAGTTAAGTCATCAGTCTTTTTGGTCCAATCTACACCCACTGTCTCCAATATCTTCAACGCACTGGAGCGACCAATCCCAAAGATATAGGTAAGAGCAATATCCAAGCGTTTATTTTTTGGTAAATCTACACTGGCAATCCTTACCACTTTTTTTCCTCCACTTATCCTTGTCTTTGCTTATGTTTAGGATTTTCACAAATCACCCGAACTATACCCTTTCTCCTTATAATCTTGCACTTTGAACACATCTTCTTAACTGATGGCCTCACCTTCATAACTACATCTCCTTTATATTCTTCCCTTTAATTTTGCCTTCTTAAGTAATCCCTCATATTGATGAGTAATAAGATGAGACTGGATTTGACTCATAGTATCAATAGCAACACCTACCACAATTAGGAGAGCTGTACCTCCAAAATAAAAAGGAACATGTAACTTATTTATCAATATCATTGGTAGAACACATACTGCAGATACATATAATGCTCCCCAAAAGGTAAGTCTTGTCAAAACCTTATCTATATATTCCTTTGTATTCTTACCAGGACGTATACCAGGGATAAATGCCCCCTGCTTTTTTAGATTCTCTGCAATATCTTCAGGATCAAATATAATAGCAGTATAAAAATAACAGAAAAATATAATCAAAACAACATATAATACCGTATATAAAATAGAACCTGGTCGGAAATATACAGATATCTGATGGATTAACTTCACCTGAGAAAAATTAGCAATAGTAGCTGGAAACATCAAAATAGAAGATGCAAATATGGGAGGAATTACCCCTGCAGTATTTATCCTTAAAGGAAGATGTGAGGTCTGCCCCCCATACATCCGTCTTCCCACCAGGCGTTTTGCATAATGAATTGGAATCCGTCGCTGTGCCGTCTCTATAAAACAAATAAAGGCCAAGACCGCCGCCATTATGGCGCCTACAATCAACAAATTAAATATGGTTATCTCCCCTGTCTTCAATAAATTCACGGTATTTATAACCGCTCCTGGAATTCTGGCCACTATGCCTGCAAATATTATAAGGGAGATCCCATTTCCTATGCCCCTAGAAGTGATCTGCTCCCCTAACCACATTAGAAAAACCGTTCCAGTGGTGAGGGTAATCACCGTGAGAAGGACAAAACTCCATCCCGGATGAGGCACCACAGGCACACCTGTGGGAGAGGTCATCTTCTGGAGCCCATAGGCAATCCCTGCCCCCTGAATAAGGGTTATAAGAACTGTACCATAGCGAGTATATTGCGTAATCTTCTTTCTCCCTGCCTCTCCTTCTTCCTTTTTAAGTCTTTCAAGCTCAGGGCTTACCACTACCAACAGTTCCATTATGATAGCCGCAGATATATAAGGCATAATTCCAAGGGCAAACACGGAAAATTTGCTCAGACCCCCTCCTGAAAACATATCAAAGAGTCCAAAGAGGGTATTTCTCGCGGCCGCAAAGAAATCCGCTATGGCCTGGGTATTGATCCCTGGCACTGGCACATGGATACCCAGCCTATAGACAATTAAAAGTCCCAGGGTCACCAATATCCTCTTGGTGAGCTCCCGGGAGAAAGTCACATTCTGTAACTCTGGTATCACTTATTCCCCTCCAGGGCTATGGCCTCTCCTCCTGCCTTCTGAATCTTCTCCACTGCACTTTTGCTAAACTTATAGGCATAGACCTTCAACGGAAAATCAATATCCCCGTCCCCCAGGACCTTTATAGGAGACTTGGTCCTCTTCATCTCATGGAGGTCTTCAATACTTACCTCCTCTTTTCCTTTGAACCTTTTTGCTATCTCACCTATATTAACAATCTCATATTCTACCCTGAAGGGATTTTTAAATCCCCTTTTGGGAAGTCGCCTCACAAGAGGCATCTGCCCTCCCTCAAACCAGGGGGCCGGACCCTTTCCTGCACGGGCGTTTTGACCTTTATTCCCCTTGCCAGCAGTACAGCCCAGCCCACTTGCCGGACCCCTGCCTCTCCTCTTTCTATTCTTCCTTTCGCCTTTATATGCCCTCAATTCATGTAATTTCATCTCTCAATCACCTCAACCAAGTGTTTTACCTTATTTATCTTTCCCCAAATAGTGGGATGATCTGGGAGCTCTTTTACTTGATTTATCTTCCTAAGCCCCAGGGCATCTAAATTCCTCCGCTGATTGGGAGTCCTCCCATAATAACTTCTTACTAACTTTACCTTCATCACCACCCTCTCCCTATGAGATTGAAAGTTCCATTCCCCTTATCTCGGAAACCTCCTCTGGGGACCTCAACATGGAAATACCCACCATGGTGGCCTTTATCACATTTATAGGATTGCGAGAACCAATGGCCTTGCTCAAGATATCAGTAATCCCCGCAGCCTCCATTATGGCCCTCACTGGACCTCCTGCAATAATTCCAGTCCCCTTTACCGCTGGCTTCAAAAGGACCCTGGCAGCACCAAATTCCCCTATCACCTCATAAGGGATGGTCCCATCTATCATAGGGACCTCAATCATATTCTTCTTCGCCCTCTCTGTGGCCTTCACAATGGCATCAGGTACCTGATTGGCCTTTCCATAACCATATCCTACCTTTCCCTTCCCATCTCCAACCACTACTAAGGCGGTGAACTTAAAATTCTTCCCTCCCTTAACTACCTTGGAAACCCTATTTAAGTGAACTATCTTCTCTATTAATCCCAATTCATTTATTCCACTCATGTCTCACCCCAATTAAAATTTTAGTCCCCCTTCCCTGGCGCCATCTGCCAGAGCCTTTACCCTTCCATGATAGAGATAACCATTCCTGTCAAACACCACCTTGTCTATATCCCTATCCAGGGCCAGTCTGGCCAACTCCATACCCACCTTTCTTGCAATCTCCTTAGTAAGGGTAACATCCTTCCCTAGATTCAAAGAAGAATAGGCCACCAGCGTATGTCCCTTTATATCATCCACTATCTGGGCATAGATATGACGATTAGACCTAAAGACCACCAGCCTGGGCCTCTCTGGGGTCCCAAAGACCTTTTTTCTAATCCTTATCTTTCTCTTTTTTCTCGCCTCATTTCTTGTGAGCTTCATATCCAACACCTTTATTTCTTAGCAGATTTTCCGGCCTTACGCAGAATAACCTCACCAATATATTTAATCCCCTTACCCTTATAAGGTTCAGGGGGCCTTATTCTCCTTATTTGAGCGGCCACCTCTCCCACCAGCTGTTTATCTATCCCAGAGACAAATATCTTATTTCCCTCAACCCTGGCATTTATGCCCTCTGGAAGAGGATATTCCTTTGGATTTGAATAACCCACATTGAGCACAATCTTTTTACCCTTGAGTTCCACTTTATACCCAACACCTATCACCTCAAGACCTTTCTCAAAACCTGTGCTCACCCCCACAATGGCATTGTGGAGTAAGGTCCTTCTCAGTCCATGCTGTTCCCGCGCCTTCCTAGAATCATCCACCCTCTTCACATATATTACATCCCCTTCCACTTCATATCTCACCAGGGGATGCTGGGAGAGTACTATAACTCCCTTAGGACCCTTTACCTCTATCTCTTCCTCCTTAAACTCCACACTGACCTTCTCTGGTATCTTTATCGGCAATTTCCCTATCCTAGACATCTTCTCACCACCCTACCAAATTTGACATATAAGCTCACCACCCACATTTAACCTCTTGGCCTCCTTCCCCTCCAATACTCCCTTGGAGGTGGAGAGGATACATATCCCCAGTCCATTCTGTACGCGAGGGATATCATCCACCCCCACATATATCCTTCGTCCTGGTTTACTTATCTTCTGCAACTCCGTAATAGCGGGTTTGCCCTTCACATACTTTAAATAGACCTTCAGATCACGCCCTTCATCCTCATATCTATCTATATAGCCCTCTCTCTTTAGAATATCCAAAATGGCCTTCTTCATCTTGGAGGCAGGAATCTTTACCTCTTTATGAAGTGCCATATGGGCGTTCCTTATCCTGGTGAGCATATCGGCAATTGGATCTGTTATCGCCATATCCCTCTCTCCTTACCCTTTCGTCTTACCAACTAGATTTGCGAACACCTGGCAACTCACCTGACAATGCCATTGTCCTAAAACATATCCTGCATACTCCAAATTTTCTCAAAAATGCCCTGGGCCTCCCACACAACGGGCACCTATTATATTTCCTCACCTTGAACTTTGGCTCCTTTTGAGCCTTTACCATTAAAGCCTTTCTAGCCAATGTCTCCTCCTTTATTTCACAAAAGGCATTCCCAGATGTTTCAATAAGGACTTCCCCTCCTTATCTGTCCTGGCCGAGGTAACTATGGTGATATTCATTCCCTTCACCCTGTCCACCATATCAAGAGGGAGATCCGGGAATATGGTATGTTCCCTTATACCCAAAGTAAAATTACCCCTCCCATCAAATCCTCTATCAGGGATTCCTCTAAAATCCCTTATCCTGGGAATGGCAAAATTTAAGAGCTTATCTAAAAATGCCCACATCCTCTCCCGCCTGAGGGTAACCCTTACACCCACAGGCATTCCCTGTCTCACCTTAAAGGCAGCTATAGACTTTTTTGCCCGGGTAGGTACCGCTTTTTGTCCTGCAATAAGGGTAAGCTCCTTTATCCCGTCCTGGATGAGCTTGTTATCCTGACTTCCTTCCCCCAGTCCCATGTTGAGGGAAATAAATTTTATCTTAGGGACTTCCATTACACTCTTATAACCAAACTCTTCTACCAATTTTGGTACTACTTTTTCCTTATATATCTTCTCTAAACGGTTCATGGTCGCACCCTTCTTTTTAATCCAACATCTCTTTACATTTCTTGCAGTATCTCACTTTCTTACCATCTTCAGTAAACTTGTACCCCACGCGGGTAGGCCTTGCACATGCCTCACAAAACAGGGCCACATTGGAAATATGAAGCGGCGCCTCTTTCTCTACAATACCCCCTGCCTGACCAGTATAGGGATTGCCCTTCATGTGACGTTTTACCTTGTTTATCTGGTCCACTATTACCCTATCACTCTTCCTAATAATCTTCTTTACTGTTCCAACCTTTCCCTTATCCTTTCCTGCAATTACCATTACCTTATCATTTACCTTTATCCTATACTTTTTCATCATAACCCATTACCTCTATAGTACTTCTGGAGCCAGAGAAACAATCCTCATAAACCTCTTTTCCCTAAGTTCCCTCGCCACAGGACCAAAAATACGGGTCCCAATGGGTTCCATATTTTTATTTAAGAGCACAGCAGAATTGGTATCAAATTTTATGTAAGAGCCATTAGGCCTTCCTATCTCTTTTCTGGTCCTGACCACCACAGCCCTATAAATCTCCCCCTTCTTTACCTTTGAATGGGGCATGGCCTCCTGTACTGAGACCACAATTATATCGCCAATACTGGCGTATCTCTTCCGGCTCCCACCAATCACCTTTATACACTTTACAACCTTTGCACCAGAGTTATCTGCCACATCTAACTTGCTTTCTACCTGGATCATCTCTTTGGTCCTCCTAAACGGCTTTTTCCAAGATCTTAAGGAGTCTCCAGCGCTTTCTCCTGCTTAGAGGTCTGCTCTCAATTATCTGGACCTTATCCCCCACCCCACATTCATTGCGGGGATCATGGGCCATAAACTTCTTTCTCTTTCTTATATACTTCTTATAGAGAGGATGCTTTATCATGGTCTCACATAAGACCACAATGGTCTTCTCTGGCTTGTCACTCACCACATAACCAGTCAAGACCTTCCTATTCCTCTGTTTACTTGTCTTCTTTGCTCCTTCCATTCTCCAACTCCAATTGCTTTTCCCGCATTATGGTTAATATCCTGGCTATGGTCCTCTTTACATATGGAATCCGCGCAGTATTCTTTAACTGTCCAATTGAATGCTGAAACCTCAAATTAAAAAGCTCTTCCCGAAACTCTGCCAACTTCTTCTGCAACTCCTGATAGCTCATCTCCCGTAATTTGGCCGCTTCCATAGGCTAAATCCCCTTTTCTTCTAATTTAGTCTTGATGGGTAATTTATAAGAAGCCCTAATGAGCGCGCCCTTTGCCTTTTCTATATCTACTCCCGCTACCTCAAATATTATCCTTCCCGGCTTTACCAGGGCCACCCATCCAGAAGGAGATCCCTTTCCTTTACCCATCCTGGTCTCTGCGGGCTTTTCAGTCACTGGTTTATCAGGAAATACCCTAATAAAGACCTTTCCACCACGCTTTAGATACCTCATTATGGCAACACGAGCAGCCTCTATCTGCTGGGCAGTAAGTCTTCCATGCTCCAAGGCCTTGAGTCCTACATCTCCAAATGAGACCCTACAACCCCTATAGGCCTTTCCCCTGGTAAATCCGCGATGTTGTTTCCTGTATTTCACTCTCTTTGGACTAAGCATCTGTCCTTACCTCATCTAAAATTTCTCCCTTAAATATCCACACCTTCACCCCAATAATCCCATAGGTAGTAAGGGCAGTGGCGAACCCATAATCTATATCCGCCCGTAAAGTATGTAGAGGGACCCTCCCCTCTCTAAACCACTCTGTTCTCGCTATCTCGGCTCCCCCCAATCTACCTGAACAGGCTATCTTTATCCCCTTAGCTCCAAACTTCAAGGCCAAACTAATAGACCTCTTCATGGCCCTCCTAAAGGCCACCCTCCTCTCTAACTGAAGCGCAACATTCTCTGCCACCAACTGGGCGTCTATCTCCGGCCTCCTCACCTCTACCACCTCAATGACAAAATCCCCAGGAAACCTCTTTCTCACCTCATTCCTCAACTTTTCTATCTCTACACCCTTTCTCCCAATTATGATCCCTGGTCTGGCAGTATGAATAATCACCTTTACCCTATCCGCCGCCCTCTCAATCTCTATCTTAGAAATCCCGGCGTGATAGAGCCTCTGCTTGATAAATTTTCTTATCTGCTTGTCCTCGTAAACAAATCGGGAATAATCCTTTTTGCTATACCACCTGGAAAGCCAGTTCTTGGTATACCCCAACCTAAAGCCGTATGGATGTACTTTTTGACCCAAAGCCCTTCCTCCTACTCTTCATCAAGAATAACTGTTATATGACTTGTCCTCTTTAAAATCCTGGTCGCCCTTCCCATTGCCCTTGGCCTTATCCTCTTCCAGGTAGGCCCTTCATTAACAACTACGTTCTTTACATACAACCTATCAATATCCATGGAATAATTATGTTCTGCATTTGCGAGGGCAGAATACATAACCTTATAGATAATCCTAGCGGCCTTCTTTGGCGTAAATTTCAACACATTCAGTGCCTCTTCCACTGGTAAGTTCTTCACATTCCTCGCCACCAATCTGGCCTTTCGCGGAGAGATGCGCACATACTTTAATGTTGCTTTTGCCTCCATAACAAAACCTCTTACTTTTTACCCTTAACTTTACTCTTCTTGTCCCCAGCATGACCATGGAATGTCCTAGTGGGTGCAAACTCTCCTAACTTATGTCCCACCATATTCTCTGTGATAAACACCGGGATAAATTTCTTCCCATTATGGACTGCAAAGGTAAGCCCTACCATCTCCGGAATAATAGTGGACCTTCGTGACCACGTCTTTATAACTGACCTATCATTCGTCTCCCTGGCCTTCATCACCTTCTTCAGTAGATGATCGTCCACAAAAGGTCCTTTTTTCAGTGATCTAGGCATAATGAGGCACCTCGCTAATTATTTTCTTCTTTTTACTATAAACTTATCTGAATACTTCTTCTTCTTTCTCGTCTTATAGCCCTTTGTGGGCACGCCCCACGGAGAAACTGGATGTCTTCCACCTGAGGTCTTCCCTTCTCCACCCCCATGGGGATGATCAATGGGGTTCATGGCAACACCGCGAACCTTTGGCCTCTTGTTTAAATACCTGTTCCTTCCTGCCTTACCTATCTTGATATTCTCATGCTCTATATTCCCAACCTGCCCAATGGTGGCAAAACACCTGGAAAGGACCTTTCTTATCTCCCCAGAGGGAAGACGAAGGAGGGTATATTTCTCTTCCTTATCTATTATCTGGGCATAAGTACCGGCGGCCCTACACAACTGCCCCCCCCTTCCTGGATGGAGTTCTATATTATGCACAATGGTCCCATTGGGTATGCTGGAAAGGGGCATTGCATTGCCCACCTTAATATCTGCCTTCATACTGGCCACAATCACATCCCCTACACTCAGATCCTTTGGGGCAATAATATATCTCTTTTCCCCATCCACATAATGAAGGAGAGCGATCCGGGCACTCCGATTGGGATCATATTCTATACTTGCCACCTTAGCGGGGATATCCAGCTTATTTCTCTTAAAATCAATTATCCTATACTTTCTCTTATGGCCTCCCCCCCGTCTCCGACTGGTGATCCTCCCATAACAGTTCCTACCTGAACTCTGCTTAAGACCCACCACCAGAGACTTTTCTGGCCTATCCTTGGTGATCTCTGAAAAATCAGAGACGGTCATTCCCCGTCTTCCCGGAGAAGTTGGCTTTAATACTCTTATACCCATATCTATACACCTTCAAAAAATTCTATTTTGTCCCCAGGTGAAAGTTTTACATATGCCTTCTTAAACCCACTCTTCTTTCCTACCACCCTGCCAAAACGTTTCTTCACCTTTATCTTTCTATTTACAATCCTCACATCTTCTACCTTTACCTTAAAGGCCTTCTCCACCGCATTCTTTATCTCTATCTTATTGGCACCCTTATCCACAATAAACACCACCTGATTTGCTACTTCCTTAAGCAAGGTGGTCTTTTCAGTAATCAGAGGCCTAATTAATACCTTTGTGTAATCCATGGCTATGCCAACCTTTCCTTTAGGTTTTCTATTACTTCCGGGGTAAGCACCACAGTGTCATACTTTAATAGATCATAGACATTAATATCCTTATCCAACATATACTTCACATCTGGAATATTCCTGGTGGAAAGAGAGATGTTTCTATCCTGTTTAGGCAAAACAATCAAGGACTTTTTTAGGGCAAAGGCATCTTTTATCTTCACAAACTCCTTTGTCTTGGGAGTATCTAGTTCTATTCTATCAATTACAGTGAGTTCATTATTTTTCACCTTGGAAGAGAGGGCCATCTTAAGAGCAAGCCTTTTTATCTTCTTATTCACCTTAAAAGAATAATCCCTGGGACGGGGTCCATGGGCTACAGCACCTCCCCTCCAGAGGGGAGAACGGATACTTCCCACCCTGGCCCGTCCAGTTCCCTTCTGACGCCAGGGTTTTTTCCCTCCACCCCTAATAGTGGACCTGGTCTTCACGCTTGCTTTACCCAC
>Ga0256914_1000635_pt1 | contig 34211 bp, 34 predicted proteins | sample HulkmetaG_FD_191571 | JGI IMG/M metagenome (GOLD analysis project Ga0256914, IMG submission 191571) | Hydrothermal chimney microbial communities from Main Endeavour vent field at the Juan de Fuca Ridge, Pacific Ocean - Hulk | ecosystem: Environmental > Aquatic > Marine > Hydrothermal vents ... | reverse complement strand
CGCCCCAAGGCACCGTATGGTCGGCAGACTTATAAGCATAACCAAACACATTAACGATGAATCAGGAAGGTTCAGATCTTTTCATTACCAGGGTGTAATTTTAGTTTGAAGAACTTGTGCCCTATCGATGAAAACATGACTAATCACGCCTTCTTGAAAGCATTGTCACGCTTTCTATATGAAATGTCTGAGGGAACATATCAAATGGGATGCATTCTTTCACCCTGAAACCCCATTGGCCAAGTATTCTCACATCCCTTGAAAGTGTCATTGGATCGCATGAGACATATATGACGGTTTTGATGCCACTTTCAGCAAGAAGTCTGCTCAGCCTTTTGGCACCTTGCCTTGGAGGATCCAATAGCACTACGTCGAAAAGATCCTTTCGAGGCACTTCTGAAAAAAACCTGACTGCATCTGAATGGATGATTTCAAGACGCTCAGGAGAGGAAAGAATCCTGTCCCGGTTCTTCTTTGCAGACTCGACACTGCCCTTTTCTGATTCCACAGCAGTAACGTGAAAACCCGCCGCTGACAATGGGATGGAAAAATTGCCACTGCCACTGAAAAGCTCAAGTATCTTACCAGCTTTCGCCTTATTGCATAACTCTATTACCTTTTTTACAAGATTCTCATTATCTTGAAGATTTGCCTGAAAGAATGTGCCAGGCAGAGTGGAAAGACCCTTCTCACAAAGGGGTCCCTTATAGAAACATAGCTCCTCAAAACAGTTGATATAAACAAGACCTCTTTTGCTGTTCATGATGGCTACCGGGATTTCGAGCTCCCTGAATGGTTGCTCCAAGGCTTTAATCTGCCCCATGTCTATAGATTCTGGCTGTATAACCACCCTGGCTCTTCCATCCAAGCCGGCTTCTAAAATCATGCCATCAAGTCTTGGAAACGCATACTTTATAAGCCCTGCCATGCTATTCATGGGATCGACAAGCCTTCTGAGTGATGGTTTTAAGACAGGGCAGGCTGAAATCTCAATCACCTCATGGCTCCCTGCCTTATAAAAGCCCCAGTATGATTGCCCTTCTTTTTTCCCGGCAGAAAGGGCAAGTTTTGCCCTTGACCTCCATTCCAACTCGTTTAGAGAGGGTATGATGGGGGAAATCCGCGACTTCGAAACAGCGGCCTGCCTATGGAGTATGGATCGAAAGATGGCCTCCTTAAGAGCCAGCTGGTGCTGATAAGGCATGTGTTGATAATGACATCCACCACACAGGCCAAAGTGGGGACAAAACGGCTCCCTCCTGAGAGAAGATGGTTCGATGATATGTAGCAGAGAGGCCTCGCACCAGCTCTTCTTTTCCCTTAAGACAAGACACTCCACCACCTCTCCTGGGAGTACATAGGGAACGAAGACCACCTTTCCATCCTTGCGTCCTAAACCCCTTCCGCCATAAACAAGCTTATCTATACGGAGAGTGAACTTCCCTATCCTGTTTATGTGGCTATCTCCTCGAGTGCCTTCTGGAAATCCTCATCCTCTGCTGCCCTGAGAAGTTCCTTTTCCTCAATGTCAACCATCTCTGACTCATCACTTTCTGTAACGAGGTCGGATACGTCAACCTTGGAGATATCTGGAACCGCCTGGGGCTCAAAGGCAGCACTGGCTGCTTCTGCCGCAGCAGATTCACTTTTCTGGAACCAATTTATATCCCCGTTGTCTGGGAGAAAACGGCCTAAGAGCTCTCTTTCCTTTTCAAGAGAATGGCCGCATTTGCTACAGGCATCCAGCCAATCAAAACTTATCAAACCGCATTTTTGACATCTCATAATTTACTCCATCAGCTAAATTGAAAAGATTAAAACAATAGTTTATTGTCAATAAAAAATTTTTCCTCTCGGATCTAGAAAATTGCCATATAACTTCACTGAAAAGTTACAGATCTTGCACCTGAGACCAGACGCTACTTTTCAAATACTGGCCACAAATGGTTGCGAACCAAGGGGCCATACAGATTTTGGGTACAATTCCATGAAAGGGACATCAAAAACAAATCTTCTTCTATTTCTTATCGGCCTTTTAGTCCTCAATCTTTGTTCATGTGCATCGAAAGAGCCCCATCTTGCCATAGATGCCTCCATAATCAGCAAAGGGCAGACCAAACTCGAGGTGAAAAACCTTGTAGGAGAACCCGATTACATCACCCATAACGAAAAAGGTGAAGAAGAATGGTATTATTACAACGACATAACACCTTTTTGGCGAAGGATCTGGCTAGTAGGAAGATTGTTTGGAAAAAAGAGGATAGAGGCAATACAGGTAACCTTCTATCATGATCATGTCTCCAAGGTGATATATTATGTCTCTGAAAAATGATCACTTCCGCATAGCAAGGGAACGCATGGTTGAAACCCAGATTGCGGCCCGTGGCATCCACGACAGGCGTCTCCTTGATGCCATGAAAAAGGTGCCAAGGCATCTTTTTGTCGATGAGGCCCTCTGGGACCAGGCCTATAGCGACTTTCCCCTTCCAATAGGGCATGGTCAGACCATTTCCCAACCCTACATCGTAGCCAGAATGACCCAGGAACTTGGGTTGCAAGGCCATGAAAAGGTGCTGGAAATAGGAACTGGCTCTGGCTACCAAACCGCTATCCTCGCAGAGCTTGCCAACAAGGTATACAGCGTGGAACGAATACCTGCCCTGTTACCCAGGGCAAAAAAGATTCTCGATCAGTTGGGGTATCACAATGTCTTGATAAAACTCGACGATGGCACCTGGGGTTGGAAGGAACACGCACCTTATGATGCAATTATAGTGACCGCGGGAACACCGGTGATACCTGAACCACTCCTTGAACAATTGAAGGACCCAGGGGTAATGGTGGTTCCTGTGGGAGATGAATATTCCCAGACGCTTACAAGGATCACCAAAAGGGATGGCAACATAGAGACAAAGTACCTGGAAGGGGTGAGATTCGTAAAGCTCATTGGAGATCATGGATGGCGCGTATGACACAAGTGGCTGCCTTTCTGCCATCCGTCTTAAGGAGAAGCTACGACTGGATCCTGTCTTGGGCTGGAAAGAAAAACGCTGGCTATTTCCTTTTTTTCCTGGCCCTTGCAGAGGCCTCCTTTTTCCCAATCCCTCCAGACGTGCTACTCATAGCACTGGGGCTTGCGGTTCCAGAAAGATCCATCCGTTGGGCCACCATATGCCTTGCAGGATCAGTGTTGGGTGGGATATTGGGCTATGGTCTCGGTTATTATTTCATGGCATTAATAGGTGACCGAATCCTCGAATTTTATCATCTCATGGACAAATATGCAGAGGTTCAAGCCCTGTACCAGCGATACGATGCATGGGCAGTGGCCGCTGGAGGCTTTACTCCATTACCCTACAAACTGTTTACCATTACTGCCGGCGCTTTCAGAATAGATTTTCTCACATTCGTACTGGCATCCGTCGTATCAAGGGGCCTTAGATTTTATCTCGTGGCTATCACTATCTTTTTCTTTGGTCCCAAGGTGCGTTACTTTCTAGAGAGATACTTCAACCTTTTCACCATCATTTTTGCTGTGTTGCTTATTGGAGGGTATTTCCTGATAAAATGGATTTTTTAGGAAGAAGAATCGGGATTATTGGAGCAGGACTTTGTAACCAAGAAACCTATGAATTGGCCCGCACGATAGGCGGCCTCGTTGCAGCACGCGGGGGGCTCATCTACTGTGGCGGTCTTGGAGGTGTCATGGAGGCAGCCTGTCGAGGGGCCAGGGAAGCAGGTGGCCACACAGTGGGCATACTACCTGGATTCAAGGCTTCTGATGCAAACGAGTTTGTCACCATTCCTGTCGTGACTGGCTTGAGCCACGCCAGAAACGTTGTGCTCGTGCGCTCATGTGAGGCACTGATAGCCGTTTCAGGCTCCCATGGCACCCTTTCAGAAATTGCTTTGGCCCTAAAGATGTGGAAACCTGTGATTGGGCTAAACACATGGCCAGACATCCAGGACGTGCACTATGTGTCAACTGCTGAAGATGCTGTGGAGAAGGCGTTCGACCTCCTGCCATAGATGCTGAGATCTTTGGTTCTTCTGGCAAAAGAGTGCTTGAGTAGGATATAGGATGTTATCTCGTTTCATTGAAGATATACACAAAAGCTGTACTTGCATAGACAGTTTTTAAAGTTATCCATAAGGCTCAGGCGTTGGAGGTATGACTGACCTGACTTTTTGAACAGGATATTGGAGTTCACGCAAGCCTGTAAAACCCGACTTTTCACAATAGGCAGGGGCAACCCCTTGGTAAAACGAGCTTTAGTTGCCTTGGCATCACCTCAAAGCGGATATGATCTGCTTCGTAAGGTTCTCCATCCAGGTTGACCGTCCTTTTTCTCTGGGGCCAAGATTCCACCCACTTGGAACGAAAGCGCCTTACATATCGTGATTCATATGATGGATTTAGGATCTCTTGGATTACTTGGCCAATATCTGAAATAGGAAATGTGAGTATGATCATCACATCAAGGAGGCCGTCATTTATATAGGCCTCGGGAGCGAGCACCTGCCCTCCTCCAGCCTGGCGGCAATTGCACACTGCTCCGGCTATAGCCGAGCCCTGCAATTCAATCCCCTCAGCCAGTAATCTGCCTTGGCTCGGTTCGAAACCAAGGGATTTGACAATGGCTGCAAGCGCATAAGCACTGCCCCCAAGGAGATTTTTCAACCCCTGAGGAACCTCTGCTGTGACCTGGGTGACAAAGCCCCCTGTGGCTACGTTCAAAAAGTAGCGGTCATTGGCCTTTCCTACATCTACGGGTGAAGGGCTTCCATGTATTGCTAGCCTCAATGCCTCTAGGGGATCTTTAGGAATATTACATGCCGAGGCAAAATCATTGGCGGTTCCAAGGGGCATGATTGCCAGTATTGGGCACTCCTTTGCCTCATGTGTCAACATGGCATTTACCACCTCGTTTATGGTTCCGTCACCACCGGCGGCTATAATTCTGCTGACACCTTCTTTGGTTGCCTCGTCTACAAAACGCGTTGCATCACCCTTCTCCCAGGTGACCCTTACTTCCACCTTTACGGCATCTTCCCTCAAGGCTGAAACAGCCGCCCTAACATCGGCTTGATCCGCCTTTTTCCCATTTAGGATTATACGTATCTTAATCATCTGAGCAATCGAGTGTCAGGAAAACACTTCCGTGTCATGAGTAAGGCCTTATGGCTCAAGTATCCGACCAATAGAACCTGAGTATATTCTCCCTGGGTTTTGCCTCTTTTACCCGCACCTCTATCTCCTGGTCTTGTCTGATCTCCATGCCTGGCAAGACTGGAAGCTCAAAGGTTGTAAGGGTATCCTGCAAGACCGCAGTCAATCTCCTTTGACCCAATTCTATAACCCAAGCCTTCAAGGTTTCTGACTTCTTGCTTGCAAAGTATTTGATAAGCCAATAGCGTACCGTTCCCTGATTGACCTGAGATGCAGTAGTGAGGCCCTGCTTCAGAATGGGCAACATGGAATCTATGTCTTCTTTGGTATGAAGAGGCCTGCCCTCCATGAGAAACGAGGAGATCTGTTGTTGAATAAGCAGGTCAAGTGCCCTTCTGAGGGGGGAAGTTACAGTGGTGTAGAAGGGCAACCCAAGGCCAGAATGTGGCTCAGGTTCAGGGCCTAAGCAGCCGCGGCTAATCAGCCTCCTTTGCCTGATATTGGGAAGCAACGCCGTCTCAGTCCCGCTAATGATATGATCCCTTGGCGGCGGCTGGCTCCGGAAGAGACCAGGTATCTTGTTCTCTATGAGAAACCCTGCTGCCACCTGATTGGCAAGTATCATGGACTCTGCCACAAGAAATCTTGCTGGCCCAGGCGTTACAAGATTGACAAATACCTGGCCTTCGGAATCAACAGAGATATTGAGCTCTGGTATAGGCAAGGGCAACGCTCCCTTTGAAATCCTGTAGTTAAGCCTTGCCTTGCATATCTTGTACAGATCGTACCACCTCTCCCTGAGCTCAATGGCAGCATCCACGTCCTGATAGCTGAGCCTTTTCGTGACCTTTATGACGCTGGGAATGATCTGGGTAGCCTGTATCTGGCCGCTGTTGTCCACAGTGACCAGAAAGGATATGGCACGTCGCAGCTCACCTTGGTGGAGACTCCAAGCCTCATGGGAAAGGACTTCCGGAAGCATGGGTATCTGGCGCTCAGGCAGATAGATGGTTGTTGCCCGCGAAAGTGCATCCTCGAAAAGAGGTGTTCCAGGCTGCACCTTTAGGCCTATGTCAGTAATGTGTATCCCTATCTCATAACCAGTGGGGATCCTTTCAAAGCTTATGGCGTCATCGAGGTCCTTGCTCTCGATACTGTCTATGGTGAAGACCTCGAGATCGGTGAGGTCTTCCCTGCCCTCCTGGAAAATGTGTTCATCTGTGCTTTCAGCGAGGTGCTTGGCCTGTTCCAGGACATCTGTGGAAAATTCCGTCTCCACCTCATTCTTGAGTATCTCTAGATTTTCATCCTCTTGCCAGATACCTGCCTTCACCAGGGTATCAAAGAAAGAGACCTTGCCTGCTATACCTGCCTGCCTGAAAAGCACATTTACTTCCTGATAAAAACGTGACTCATCCCCTTTGAGACAGACATCCTTAATTGCATTTATCCAGTAAGCCTGGTCTTCTTTGAGGACATCATCTATCTCCGCCTCTCCTTTCCAAAGGCTCTCAAGCCACTTTCCGCCAGCTATCAACTTTTTGAGCCGTTCGGCCTCCCTGGCCCTTTGCTCCAAAAGCCTTTCCACGACAAGCCTTGGCATTACATGGATAAGGCCGTCGCGGAATTTGAAATAGGTATGATCGTCTATGACCGCCCTTATGACCGAGGCCTCGTGGTCGGGTGTGGGTTCCCCAGGGAATACAAGTCCTGCAAGATCCCAGGGGCTCCAAACCTCTTGCTCATCGAGGGTAAGTTCCCAAAGCTCTGGTATGTCGATCTGGGCCTCCAATTCTTGTCTTCTAACACTGATCTTTTTTAGCTCCTTAAGGGCGGATTGTCTGTCGGTAGGAACTTTCTGGCTGGAGACGTGGATAAAACGGTTCCTCGATATATTAACCTCCTTGCCCTTTTCGGTCAGGCAATGGTACCGGTTATTCTTTCTGGCCAATACTACTGCTGTAAGAAACCGCTGATTCTCTAAAAATTCTACTACCTGGCCAGATGATAACTCCATAAAGACGATTTACTCTCTTCAGGAAAGCATCTGTTCCAGTTCTTTGACAGCCTGCTCGAGACCATAGGCTGCCAACTCCTCGGCCGTCACCCACCTCATGCCCTGCTCCTTGTAAAAACGCCAGTTGAGGAGATTCGAGGTGAGAGCCTCCTGGGTCTGATCAAAACTGTAGCGCCAGAGCACAGCACCATCTGCGACCCTCACAAGGATCAAGGAAAAGGCGACAGATGCTGGAGTCTTAACGGCATAAGGGCCTCCTATCCGCTCTCTGAACCTGTAGAGCTTGCCATAGAGGATCGCATCTGCATCGAGATCTTTGCCAAAGGATCTCAGGATCCTGAGCTCCGAAGACTTTACATTTTTTTGGAGTATAGAGTTCAACAAGCCCAGACACTGACCCTGGGTAACCTTCTTGAACCGGGGATCCTTTAAGACCAGAGAATAGAGAATCTGGGAGACCCTTTCTGCTGCCTCTGGCGTGACATAGTAGCTTGTAACCGAAGAACTGCCACTTATATTGCAGGTAGGCCTTTCAGATGCCGGTTTGGAACTGGCCCTATCCATGGGAAGCACAGCAATGTGGTTGAGTTTTGGCAGTTTTGTCACCTGCCTTTTCCCGCTACCCATCCAACAGCCTGAACAAAACAAGACCACAAGGATCGATATAAGGAATACTTGGCTCTTCGATGAAACGTTCATTGGCACCTCGTATGATTTTTCATGGCAGCCTTCAGGAATCTCATTCATGACAAGCCCTTAAGGGTAAAATATACTATTCATCCAGATGAACAGGCTGACGCCTCCTGCCTTTCAAGTTGCGAAGATCAAAGCCTTCCCTTGCTCGAAGGAACACCCTTAACACGTCTGTCTAACAGGGATGCCTTGTCCATTACCCGCCCCAAAGCCTTGAACACAGCCTCTGAAATGTGATGACTGTTTTTCCCGTACTCTACCTTAACATGGAGAGTTATGCCACTGTTTACCACCATTGCGCGTAAAAACTCCTCCACTAGCTCGGTGTCGAAGGCGCCCACCTTTTCTGTGGGAAACTTTACGTCAAAGACGAAAAAGGGCCTGTTGCAAATATCAACTGCCACCACAGCCAATGCCTCTTCCATTGGCAATATCTGAAATCCATAGCGCCTTATACCCTTTAGCTCCCCCATTGCCCGGGAAAAGGCCATACCCAGACAAATGCCTACATCCTCTACTGTATGGTGATCATCCACATGAAAATCACCAGAGGCTGTTATAGTGAGATCGAAAAGCCCATGAACTGCCCACAGAGTCAACATGTGATCCAGAAACCCAACACCTGTAGAGATGTTGGTCTTGCCACTGCCATCTATCACCAGGCTGATGTCGATCTCAGTCTCTTTGGTCTTTCTCGTAAATTTACATGCCCTCATAATCTCATCCTGAAATAGAAGTTTAAGGTTAAGGTATCAACAGGCCGATTCATTAATTGAATGGCGATTTTTGCAACAAAAGATTACCAGCGAAACCGGAGCACAACAATATCTTGGCTAGAAGAAAAAAGAGACCACTTCCCGACATCAAGCCCTTTATAGAATCTCTGCAGAAGGACTTTGACATCCAGCTGTTCGGGCTACAAGATATCCCAAGGGCAGTGGCATGGGCAGAAAGGGGCAACATAGCCATACACGAAAACTACCATTCGAGACGCAAAAGGTCTTTCCATGTCATATGCGGAAACAAGGAAAACCTGGAGCGCTTCTGCCACAAGATAGGGGTTTCGCCCGACTATATAACCGCTTCAGAATTCTTCCGTTTCTGGCATCTGACCTGGTTCCCAGAGACAACCAAACCACACCTGGGATCTGGTTCAAACGGAAAGCCTCACGGCCTCACATATATCCATCCTTCCCGCTGAAGATCTACTAGTGCCCTTATTGCCGCAGGAACAGTCTCGAAAAAATCTGGCAGCCTGGATACAGGTATATCGAATGCCGATAGGGAATTTTCACACAGAAATATTCGCCCGCCGTCTAGCACCAATTGTTTGAGATTGTCGAAAAGGGGCCTGTCGCACTTGACACACCTTGTAACCGAATCCCCGTTGGCCACAATCCTGACCTGGAGCTCTTCACCCGGCCTTGCCGTTTTAAGGAAATTCAATCCATTCTTCACTGCTATGTCCCAGCGGCCCATCTCGGCAACATGAATCAGGAGCCGAAGTTCATTCTTCATAACTGCTACTCCCCTCTATTCCACTATGGCCCCTTTTGCACCGCTTGAGACCATCCTGGCATAACGGGCCATATATCCCTCTTTTATCCTGGGTTCAGGCACCTGCCATCTTGCCTTTCGCTCCTTAAGGACATCTGGGCTCACCTTGAGCTCGATCTTCTTGTTGGGGATGTCTATGGATATGATGTCTCCTTCTTCTACAAGGGCAATGGTTCCACCTTCAGCAGCCTCAGGAGATATGTGGCCTATGGCAGCGCCTTTCGTCCCGCCACTGAATCTGCCATCGGTTAGAAGAGCCACTTGGCGATCAAGGCCCATGCCCACTATGGCAGATGTTGGAGATAGCATCTCTGGCATGCCTGGTCCGCCTCTTGGACCCTCATAGCGGATCACTACAACGTCTCCAGGTTTGATCTTGCCATCAAGGATTGCACTATATGCCTCATCTTCAGAGTCGAAGACCCTTGCTGGCCCTTGATGTTCCAACATCTCAGGGGCCACCGCCGACTGCTTTACCACAGAGCCTTCTTCTGCAAGATTTCCATATAATATGGCTATGCCCCCCTCCTTGTGATATGGATTATTGACACTCCTTATGACCTCTGGATCAGCAATGTTGGCATTTGAAAAATTCTCTGCCACTGTATTAGTGGTCACTGTGATACAATCTCGCTCTATGATGCCAAGCCCATCCAATTCCTTAAGGATTGCCTGGATGCCCCCTGCATAATCTAAATCTTGAAGGCTATGGGGACCAGCAGGAATAAGGCTGCAAAGATGTGGGGTCTTCTTGCTCATTTCGTTAAAGACCTCAAGGGGCAGAGACACCTTTGCCTCATGGGCTATGGCAGGTACATGAAGCACGGTATTGGTGGAGCAGCCAAGAGCCATATCCACTGCAATAGCATTTCTGAAGGCCTTTTCCGTGGCGATGTCCCTGGGTTTTATCCCCTTTTCCACAAGTTTCATGACCTGCATGCCTGTGACCTTTGCAAGCCTCATCCTCCTCGCTGTAACAGCCGGGATTGTGCCATTTCCCGGAAGGGATAACCCAAGGGCCTCTGATAGGCAGTTCATGGAGTTGGCCGTAAACATGCCAGCGCATGAACCGCATGTGGGGCAGGCTTCATCCTCAAGACTGCAAAGCTCCTCCTCACTCATCCTTCCAGAGCGAACCTCGCCTATCCCCTCAAAAACCGATATCAAGTTGACCTTTTTACCCTGCCAGTTCCCAGTAAGCATTGGTCCACCAGTGACAACTATCGCTGGAATGTTCATTCTGAGTATGGCCATAATCATGCCAGGGGTGATCTTGTCGCAGCTTGGCACGACCACCAGGCCGTCAAAGGGGTGCGCCTGAGCCATGACCTCTACTGAATCCGCTATGAGTTCCCTACTTGCAAGGGAATAGCGCATACCTAGGTGGTTCATGGCTATACCGTCGCAGACCCCGATACCCCCAAACTCCATAGGAGTGCCACCTGCCATCCTGATGCCTGCCTTTACTGCATCGACTATCTGTCTGAGGTGTATATGGCCTGGAATGAGTTCATTGAAGGCGTTTGCTACACCTATGAGAGGCCTGGATATTTCTTCATCGGTATACCCCATGGCCTTTAGAAGCGAACGGTGCGGTGCCCGTTCAACGCCCTTTTTCATCTTGTCACTTCTCATTGCTGTCACTCCTTTCATGCCAGATGGAATGGATAAATGCTGCCCAAACTATCTGCCTGCTCCGTGTTCCTGGATCAAGAGCCGACCTTGTGCCAAATGGGTAGCTCCGTGGCCAGCCTTTTGAAACGGCTGTCTGTATTTATTGCCTGGCTTCGCTTATAATTGGCTATAAGTATAGCACCCTTTTTCATACGGTCTTCCACAAACCTTTCGAATTGCCTTTCTCCTTCTGTCAAGGGACAAAAATAATAGATTATATCGAACTGGTCATAACCTGCAAAACTCCTTATGTCCTCTTCTATGAGCTGATCCGCTTCAAAGAGGCTCCGAGCCACCTCCAGGGAGGCTTCATCCTTCTCTAGACCAAAAACCCGAAAGTCCAACTGTTCTGCAAATAGCATGACATTGCCAAATCCACAGCCTATATCCACGAATTTGGGGGTATCACCAGAAAATGCCCTTGAAGAATCTACAAAGGCCCTAACAAATAGCAGCTGCTCGAGCACCTGTCTCGTATCCATAGCCACAAAAGGATATTCCACATCGGTTTGATTAAGGGTGCTTCGTTGAATCCTTCTTGAAAATAACCCAATAAACCTGTTGATAACCCCAAGAAGTACATCCCTTTCGCTGATATCTCCTATACCTGGATGAAGATTTTCACTCGCCATATTTCCCTCGTTTTTAAGTAAATCTTGCCTTGATCTGGCCTTCCAAGTCCAAGAAAACTGGCCCACGGATGAAAGCCAAAAGAAAAAATGGTTATTTTATCCCAGCCTTTGACAAATTGCGACGAAAATCCCTACGGTGGCCCTTAAACAAAGACAGTCCAAAGACACCTTGACACAAATTATTAGATGCTTATCTAATTATTTAAATACATTATATACGTTACCTCTTTAGAAATCCTAAATGGCTATATCAGAGGTGAACCATGAATTCCCAAAAGGCTAAACAAATCCTTTCAAATCTCTTTTCAGAGGATTCCCCTGTTCCGTGTAGCATCACACTATGGGACAATCAGAAAATCCCATTTGGCAAAGGCACACCGAGATTCAACCTCAAAATAAAAGACCCGGAAACCTTTGAAGCGATCCTTACACAGCCCTCCATGGCCTTTGGTGAAGCCTATATAAATGGCAAGATAGAGGTCGAGGGCGAACTGTCCGAGGTCCTTGAGTGGATTTATCGGAACAGGGCTGAAGAAAAACTGGACCCTGTTCAGAAGGCCCATATATGCTGGCTCCACTTGAAGCGAAAGGCAGGTATCGGCCAGTCCAAAAAGGACGTGCAGTACCATTACGACAGGGGGAACTCCTTTTACAAATTGTGGCTGGATGAAGGCATGAATTACTCGTGCGCCTTTTTCACCACAGAAAACCAGGATCTCGATACGGCGCAGCGGAACAAGATCCAGCGAAGCCTCAAAAAACTCAAGCTCAGACCAGGCCACAAACTACTAGATATAGGCTGTGGCTGGGGCAGTGTGATAATAGAGGCAGCAAAGACCTATGGCGTAAAGGCCGTTGGCCTCACGCTTTCCAAACAGCAATATGAGCTTGGCAAAAAACGGATACAGGAGGAAAATCTTTCGGATTCCGTCCAGATAAGGCTACAAGATTACAGGGAGGTTCCCACAAAAGAGCATGGCAGTTTTGATCGAATAATCTCCATTGGCATGTTTGAACATGTGGGTAAGGATAACATACCCGTCTTTTTCAAAAAGGCGTCTTTACTATTGAAAGACAAGGGTATAATGCTCCTTCACACCATTGGGCGCACCAAATATGAAGATATGGACCCATGGCTCACCAAATACATTTTTCCTGGAACCTACCTGCCATTTCTAGGTGAATTGGTGGAAGAGGCACAAAATCGTGGATTTGACTTTGTGGATCTCGAAAACTTGAGGCGCCATTACGACAAGACCCTTGGACATTGGGCAAAAAGATTTGAAAAAAACCTTGCAAAAATCAGAAAACAGGCGGATGAAAGGTTTATACGGATGTGGAGATTCTACCTGTATAGCTGCCAGATGGCCTTCAGGTACAATCCATTACATGTATTTCAGCTACTGTTTTCATTGGGTAGAAGGAGAGACTGGCCCCTCGTAAGAGAGGAACTCTACAATTGATGCCTGTGCAGAAACTAAGCGGAGGCTTGTTTGAAGATGTCCAAGACCTTTTCTTCTGGTGGTTTGTCCAGCAGGCTTGCCACAAATATGAACAGACAGGAGATAATAAATCCAGGCAGCAATTCATAAAGGTCGAAGATGCCTCCGCTTAGACCTTTCCATATCATCACAGTAAGGCCTCCTGAAAGAATGCCTAAAAGCGCCCCAGTACGAGTCATCCTTTTCCAGAAAAGGGAGATGATGAGAACTGGCCCAAAGGCTGCTCCAAAACCTGCCCATGCATAGGCAACAAGCTCAAGCACAAGGCTATTTGGATCTCTGGCAAACCAAGCGGCAAGGGCGGAAACAGCAACCACAGTCATACGTCCCACCCATACGAGTTCCTTCTCTCCTGCATTGGGCCTAAAAAGCCCCCTGTAAAAGTCTTCGGTCAGGGCAGAGGCAGATACGAGAAGTTGGGAATCTGCCGTGCTCATTATGGCTGCAAGGATACCGGCAAGACATATGCCTGCAATCACAGGATGCATGAGATGGCGGACGAGATAAATGAAAACCTTTTCTGCGTCTTGAAGCTGGCCGTTAAAATGCAAAAGGCCCGAAAGGCCTACCAGGATTGCCCCAGTCATGGCGAGTCCAGCCCAAAGTGTTCCTAGAAACCTTGCCTTTTTTATATTCGATGGTGAATCAATGGCCATGAATCTTGCCAGTATGTGTGGCTGGCCAAAATAACCAAGCCCCCACGCTGCGAGTGAAAGTATGGATATGAGGGAATAGGACGCACCATCTGGAGAGACGAGGGGATTCATCAATCTTTCCCAGTTGACAGAAAGGCCTTGTTCAAAGGCCCCTTCATGGACCAATTCATACCATGAAAGAACAGGTACTATCATCAAGGCCAGCAGCATCAGAAGCGCCTGGAATGCGTCTGTCCAGGACACTGCCAGAAAACCCCCGATAAAGGTGTAGGAAAGGATGGCAACCACGCCAACGATCAAAGCCCATGTATATGGCATTCCGAACACTGCATTGAATAGCTTGCCTCCAGCGACAAGCCCTGAACTTGTATAGATGGTAAAGAAGAAAAGGATCAGGAATGCAGACACCAACCTGAGTACACGGGAACCATCTGCAAAACGCCGTTCAAGAAATTCTGGAAGGGTCATGGAATCGCGTGCGGCATAGGTAAATATCCTGAGACGGCGTGCAACTATGGTCCAGTTGAGCCATGTTCCCAAGAGAAGGCCTCCGGCTAGCCAGACGGCTATGAGCCCTTGGGAATATACGAGCCCAGGAAGCCCCATCAGGAGCCATCCGCTCATGTCGGAAGCTCCAGCGCTTAGGGCAGCAACAACGATTCCTAAACTCCTTCCTCCAAGTATGTAATCAGATATGTTTCTCGTGCGCAAATATGCCGCAACACCAATGATCAAGACCGCTACAAAATAAAAAATAAATGTTACGGCAATGGTAAGATCCATTCAGAACGGGTTATCCTCCCCCTGCCCCCATGATGTCGGGCAGATAAGTCGAACTAGAATCGATGAAAAATCCTTCTGTGCCGCCATTTCTGTCTTCCGCCTTGGCAACTTCCACCAGTTCTTCATGTTCTGTATTCATAATGACGTAATCCAGGCTGGCCAGCCTCAGCATATTGAGCACTTGAAGCTGAAGCCTGTTGTGCATCATAGTGGGCAACCCGCAGGTTATGTTGGATAGGCCTACTATGGTCTTGACCTTTTTCTCCCTAAGCTTTCCAATCAGAAACAGTGCCTCCATAAATAGGCTTATATCAGGGAAAATGGCAGTAGGCCCATCTGAAAAGCATCCGATCCTCGGTCTGAGCACCGGGTCCAAGATCAAGCGATCAGTGGAAAAGCCTTGCTTTTCAGCTAGCTCCAGCACCTCTTCTGCAACCATGCACATCTCATCAAGGCTTGCAGGAAGATAACCCCTTCTTGTAAGAAGCACCACCAAGGACGCATCCAAGCAGTCTGCTGCAGAAAACATGCTCTTGAGACGTTCCTTGTCGGCTATCACGCAGTTGATGAAACTTCCAGATCCAGCCGTTTTTAAACCAGCTGCGAGTCCATCTGGGCAAGGAGGCAGAAAAAGCGGGCAGTCTGACACGGCCCTGACCTGTTCCACCATCCAGGGAAGGGTGCTGCTACAGCGTCCCCAACTGCCGAGATTTATATCAAGGCCATCTGCGCCATTTTCAAGCTGACGCCTTGCCTCCTGCCTTATGATTTGGCCATCTCTATCCCTTACTGCCTGATAGATCTTGCCTCTAAGGATATTGAGCCCCTGTCCTGTCACAAACATCTTCGTTACCTCCAATTTTGCCCTTTGGTTCTTCTCAAAATAAAGACCCAGAAAGGAACACAACCCAAAACAGGCACTAAGGGACAGAAAAGACAATGATAAAAGCACACCCGACATACCGCCTTAAGCCTCGAAGCGGTATGTCATCTGTCCCCAGGCCGGTCTCCCGGCTCGCAGATCATCCCCTTAACGGAGCTGCCTTCCCAAGGCACTTCGTGCCCCAGTGGCGTTTTTCAACAAGATCACCTAGATATTTATGGCCTTGCTTGCTCCAAGGGTCCCTGCTCACGGTTGCGGGCCAGCGCCGGACTTTCACCGGTCTTCCCGTACACCTGAGTCCTCAACAAGAAAATATTCGTTTTTTTGTTACATACAGAATAGATAACTGTCAAGAAAAACAAGGAGAAATTGAACAAAAACTTTGGACCCAAATTGTGTGATTCTTCATCTTGTGATATATAACCGTGACTTTTTGGGAGCCTTACTGCTTCTCACCCTGTGGATGCGCTGAAAATATGGAGGAAAGTCCCTTGAAGTCGTGGCCCGAAGGCCTTTGGTAGACCCTCAAATCAAACTCTGGCACACAGGCGAGCACGTGGTCGAATATGTCTGCCTGAATGGATTCATAGGCAGACCAGTTTGTATCTGCAGCAAACACATAAATCTCTATTGGCAGGCCTTCAGGCGTAGGGGCAAGCTGACGCACTATGAAGGTCATATCCTTTCTTATCTTGGGATTATGTTTCAGGTATTCAATAAGGTAGGCCCTAAAGGTACCAAGATTGGTCAGCCTTCTGCCGTTTACAATAACGCTATCGTCTATGCCATGGGATTTGTTGTATTGCTTCAACTCCTCTTCTTTTGCATTAATATAGTTCTTTAACAACTGAATTTTCCGGTATTTTTCTAACATTTCATTGGTACAAAAACGTATGCTCAACTGGTCGATGAAAACAGACCTTTTTATCCTTCTCCCACCAGAAAGTTTCATTCCCCTCCAGTTCTTGAAAGACTCTTCCATGAACTTACGAGTGGGAATTGTAGTGATAGTCTTGTCCCAATTTTGTACCTTTACTGTGTAAAGGGCGATTTCTATCACGTCTCCATCGGCATTGTACTTGGGCATTTCGATCCAATCTCCCACCCTCAACAGATCGTTTGAGACGATCTGAATGCTTGCCACAAAGGAAAGGATGGTATCCTTGAAGATCAGTATCACCAGGGCCGTGACTGCACCAAGCCCGCTTAAAAAACCCCAGGGGGATTCGTCCAAAAGCCTACAGATACCGATAATGGCTGCAGACAAGTAAAGAAACAATTTGACTATCTGAACATAACCCTTAATAGGCCATCGCCGGGCCATTTCCTTCCTGCTATAGACTTCAAGACCTGCAGAGAGGAGACGGTCAATCACAACCACCATGGCTATAAGGGCAACAGGGTAAGCCAATCTCAACAAAAAAGGAGGAAACCCTGGTATGAAGCGCCCTGCGTAGTTAAAGACAATCACAGGGGCCAGAAAGGCGAAGGGCACAAAGACCTTTTTCTCTATGAGTATGTCGTCCCACTTATTTTTGGTCTTTCTTAGGGCTGCATGAATGAACCTTATGGCAAGAAATCTGGTAATCAGATAGCTGAGGACAGATACGCACAGCAATACAGCTGAAATTGCTATCCAGTAAGCTAATGGATTTCCACTGAGAAGGGTGTGTATATGCCTTTCAATGCCAGCACTTAGATGATTCAGATTATCAGTCATTCAAACTGCCCCTGTCTTGTGTTCTAAGCCTCATCCACAGCGTGTGAACCTGCCTTTCGGCCTCATCCAAAGGACCTGAATTGTCAATTATATAATCGGCCATTTTCACCTTTTCTGATACCGGCATCTGTGCCTTGAGCCTTGCCAGGGCCTCCTGCCTGGAAAACCCCCTCTTCTCCAACCGTTGTATTGCTATTTCTGGTTCACATGTAACAAGTACAACCAGATCAAAATCATCCTTCCTTTTGGATTCAAAGAGAAGGGGAATTTCGGCTACTACTATGCTTTCGGGATGGGCCTTGTTGAGTGCAATCACCTCTTTATAGACCAGAGGATGCAATATTTGCTCTAGTTTTTTTCTGTCCATTTCAGATGAGAATATTCTCCTTGCAAGCCTCTCTTTGTCCAAATCAGGACCGTTGAACACTTCCTGGCCTATCACCTTCCTGATCTCGGATTTGACATCGGGCCTCCTAAGGAGTTCGTGAACAATCTCGTCTGCACTTACAACTCGTGCGCCAAGCCTGTGGAACATCTTGAGTATGGTGCTCTTTCCACTTCCAAAGCTACCGGTCAAGCCGATGAGCATCTTGAACTCCCCCTATTACTGCACCCTTCCATCCGTAAAAATAGTACCTATCTTGATTATGAAGATAAAAACAATACAAAACCAAAAAGTCGAACCAGAAATGAAAAAACTATTATGAAAGCAAAAATATACCAGATAACAGACCTAAGAAATAGGAGATTTGTATTTAAAGACAGGGACCACGCAGGCCTTGTTCTCGCCGATATGCTCAGGCCATTTTATGAAAAGAGTCCGAACACCTTGGTGCTCGGTATCCCGTCTGGGGGCGTTCCAGTAGCCATTCAAATATCGTCCAAACTGGAACTACCCTTGGATCTTTTGATCATCAGAAAGATTCCCGTGCCTGGTAATCCAGAGGCAGGAATGGGAGCACTGACCCTGTCTGGAGAGATGTTTTTGAACGAAGACCTCATCTATCACCTTGGCATAACCCCTGAGCAGATTGAAGGCCAGTTGCAGCGGGTGAGACAAGAACTTAGGCGCAGAAATGACCTTTTCAGGAAAGGCCGACCAGACCCGGATCTGCATCAGAAGACAGTGATAATTGCAGACGATGGCCTTGCCTCTGGCTTTACCACACTTGCCGCCATAAGGACTTGCAAGAATAAAGGAGCCATGAAGGTCGTTGTTGCCGCCCCCACAGGTTCTCAAACAGCCATCACCCGGCTGTCACTTGAGGCCGACGAGATATTTTGTGCAAATATCCGCTCTGGGCAATATTATGCAGTAGCTGAGGCATACAGGAATTGGTATGACTTGGATGAGGAAGAAGTGATTGACAGACTAAAAAAGGCTCACGCCTTGTGATGAAAAGAGAAAAAAGAGGGAAACAAAAGGCAGACTCCGCAACTATTTGCTGTGCTTATTCGGTTTCTGAAAGTATTATATCTTTTCTATGACAGGCAAAAAACAAAGGCTTACAATCATTGGGGCAGGTCTTGCAGGGTGTGAGGCAGCGTGGCAGGCAGCAAAGAGAAACATCAACGTGACCCTTTTCGAGATGAAGCCCATCAAATTCTCTCCTGCCCATAAGCTTGACTCCCTTGCAGAGCTCGTATGCAGCAATAGCCTTCGCTCTTCCTCCATTGACTCGGCCATCGGGCTTCTAAAGGAAGAATTGAGGCGCGGTGGTTCCCTTATCATGGAGGCTGCTGACGCCACAAGGATCCCTGCTGGCAAGGCCCATGCAGTCGATAGAAGACTATTTTCAGAATATGTGACCTCAAAGATCTCGAAACATCCTGCCATATCGGTTGAACGTGGAGAGATTACCTCGATTCCCACAGATACTGTTGTCATAGTGGCAACAGGCCCTCTTACGTCAAAACCCCTATCAAAAAGCCTTAGATCCATCGTAGGAGAAGAGTTTCTTTCCTTTTACGATGCCATAGCCCCTATTGTAACTAGTGAATCAATAAATATGGACATAGTATTTAGGCAGTCGAGATACGGCCCTGTCGGTGAGGGTGACTATCTCAATTGCCCCATGGACAAAGAGACCTATGACGCATTTGTCAAGGAACTTCTCAGGGGTGAAAAGGTCAAATTACACCACTTTGAAACACCCAGGTATTTTGAAGGCTGCCTGCCTGTTGAGATAATGGCAGAAAGAGGGCCAGAAACCTTGAGATATGGCCCCATGAAACCCGTAGGCCTGACAGATCCACGGACAGGAAAACAACCTTGGGCTGTCGTACAACTCAGGCCTGAGAATCTTGAAGGCACCCTGTACAACATGGTTGGTTTCCAGACAAAACTCAAATGGCAGGAACAAAAACGCATATTTCGCATGATTCCAGGGCTTGAAGACGGGGAATTTGTAAGACTCGGTAGCATTCACAGAAATACGTTCGTGTGCGCCCCAAGGGTCCTTGGCCAGGATCTTAGCCTCAAGATGGCACAGACGTGTTTCCTCGCAGGACAGATTAGTGGAGTGGAAGGTTATATCGAATCAACAGCAATGGGTTATCTGGCGGGCATCAATGCCGCTGCAAGGATAAAAGGCCAAAAAACAATCATTCCACCTCCTGAAACTGCCCACGGAGCACTAATAAACCATCTTACCAGAGCAAAGCCTGAAAACTTTCAACCAATGAATGTAAATTTTGGTCTCTTTCCCCCTTTGGAAAAACGTCTTCCCAAAAGGCAAAGGGGGGCTGCATATTCCAAAAGGGCCCTAAGAGCCTGGGATTCTTATCTGCAAAAGATCTCCGCCAATCCATAACTTGGACCAAGGGGAAAATCTTTCATGGTGGTCTGAAGATATTTCCCCTTTCTTCCCGTAATCCCCGATCAGAAACGTTTTTTTTGCGTAAAACACTGGCCAACCCTTGCCATTTTTACCCAAATACTTTGGCAATCTTATTGCAGGTATGGCCATATCAAGGAGGACTAAGAGCTTATGTTCAAGTTGAAAAGCAATCTGATTATACCTTTTTCAGTCGTAATGATCCTCAGCCTTTCCGCAGGCCATGCGCTGGCCCAGGAGGGCGTACTTCACAGGCTTTTACGTTCTGCCATCGCAGTTCCAGAGGCCATACTTCATTCCCTTCACGGGCCTAAAAAGGATGAAGATTGCCAGAACGCCATGCCTAAGATCCGTTATCCCTATCCTGTACAGGCAAATTATGGCCAATCTTATGGATATGCAGTGCCGCCAGACGTGCTTATCCACAACAGCCCAGGATATGTCACCTATAATGTGATTCAAGAACGTTCTGGATGTGCCCAAAAAGAAGAGGCAGATACACATGTCTTTAGTCCAATACCATTCGACAACAGATAGATCAGTCCAAACAAAGTCAGTGTTTCGCTCCCCTCTACTCCGTACGGTTTTGCTTCTGTTCCTCTGGATGGGCCAGCCTGTCCATTTTGCTGACGCCTTGCCATCATCCGACTTCCAAAAGCTCATATCTGAACTTTCAAGACAACTGACCCAAAGCGTTCCCCCAGGAACCAATCCCGGGCCAGTCCTTGTTGTCAATTTCGTGGATCTTAGCCAATTACACTGTACATCCCGTTTTGGCGAGCTGACTGCTGAAAGGCTGAGAAATTTGCTCATGCAGGCAGGATGGCACATGCTGGAACCAAGAACTGGTCTGAAGATCAAGATAGAAAAAGACAAGGGCCCATACATCCTTTCTGACCAAACAAAGGACCTGGCCCAAAAAATCCATTGCACGGCAGTCCTTGTTGGCACTTATCTCTTCCATCAGGGAACAATAAGCATAAATGCCAGGCTTGTGGCTGTGCCAAGCAACAGTGTGTTGTCAGCAGCCACAGCTGATGCCCCTTGCGATCCATTCATGTTTGCCCTACTACAGCCCGAAGGCTTTGGATGCCAGAATCCAGAGGCCTTTATCAGGATAAAACCCTTTTCAAACGACCACAGCTCGCCGATGGAGAATGATACAACCGAGTTAGAGGAAAAATATTTCAAGGAGGACGTCATACAATGAAAAAATTATATACCAGGCTGTTTGGATCAGCTGCCCTTGCTATTGCATTGGGGCTTTCTAGCGCATGTTCAAAGGAGCCTCCGCCACAGCCACCGGTGGTTATAAATCTCAATAACCCAGCCCCTCTCACACAAAAGCCAGCACCACCGGCAGAGAACCAAAACGCCAAGGCCCAGACGCAACAGACAGTGGCTGCCAGCGCACATGCTGCGGCTGCTCAACCTTGCCATAATGAATTTCCTGCACAAATCAGGCAGGAGCATGCCCCAAATACCCCTTGTCTCGACATGGAAAGCATGGATGAAGCCTCATTTTTCAACATGCAGATCCATGAAATGGCCCTGCAGCTCATGCGAAACTTTCGCACCGAACCAGGCCCAGATGGCCCCATAGCAGTGGCCACTTTTGTAGACCTCAACAACCTCTACCGCACCAGTCCTTTTGGAAGGTACCTCGCAGAGCAATTGATGGGAGAGCTCCAGCGGGCTGGATTCAACGTGGTGGAAATCAGGAAGACAGAATCCATAATGATAAAACCCAAATTTGGAGAATATGGACTCTCAAGGGACGTGCAGGAAATAGCACAGGAGTCTTCCGCAAGCTATATCCTCGCTGGCACATATGTGACAAGAGGCCGCTATATCATGGTCAACGCGAGGCTCATCTCCAACCAGAACAATATCGTGGCCTCCTCTGGCCTGAAGATCCTTAGGAGAGATCCCTTTCTGGATAAGATGCTTTGGCCCACTGCAACGCCTTCTGCCGGACAGGCGGTCAGGATACCTGTAAAGGAACTGGGACAGATGTCAGACATAAAAATATTGTCAGAATCTTGACGGTAAAAGCGCTATGGATACAAAGACCTACAAGACCAAAAGGTTGCTTTGCTGGCTGTTGCTATCTCTTGCATCTATCGCCTTTTCAGGTTGTGCTGCGCCAACAGTATACAAGGAGCCAAGGCATGTTGCTCAGGCCCCGGTTTCTAGCCATTGCCAAGTGGTAAACATCCCGTCTGCCAATATAATGCCTACCATCTTCCAGGTTGCACAGGGGCTTGCCCTGCAACTAAGACAAAATCTGAGAGATCAAGATATCGAGAACTGGCCCTGCATAGTCACAAGCTTTGCAGACATCGACAATCTAAATAGATCCTCAAGGTTTGGAAGACTCCTGGCAGAAGCCGTAAGCTCACAACTTTTCAGGCAGGGGGCTGTCATAAGGGATGTGCGTTCAGCCAAGTCGCTGTTTGTCCAGCCGCAAAACGGTGAACTCATTCTCAGCAGATATGCCAAAAATCTTGCGGGACAAATGGACGCCAGAGCAGTAATAGCAGGAACCTATGGAAAGGGTGCCTCCTCAGTGGCGGTCAATCTCAGGATGATAGACCTGAGCACCCGGGCAATCGTTTCCGTTGCCATGACTGAGCTTGCCCGCACCCCAGCCATTGACAATCTCCTAGGAATCGACAATGAAAAAAAACAAAACAAAACCCCTGAGCCCACGAGCTATGACATCCAGGTCTTTTAAAATTAAAAACTTCATGCTCGTACTGTTGTTTGGTGCAGTATTGCTTAGTGGGTGCAGTGGTGCCTTTTTTTCAACCGAGATAAACAAAATGCAGGTGAAAAGGCCAACACCCAAGCTCAACGTGGTGGTGATGCCCAGGCAAAGAGTGGAGCTTTCCTCCTGTAAGGCGCTCATGATTCCTGTCTTCATGGCTGGTGCACAGGAACGGCACTGGGGCCAGTCTGTGACCAATCTCATTAGATCCATTATGCTTCAAGAGGGCATATTTGGCACTCTGGAACTATTTCCCACAAATAATCCTGCTGACAAAGAGATTCTAAAACAGGCACGAGACAGGGGCTTTGATTATTTGGTTGAGGTCTCCATGCCGCCTGTCATAGAGCCGTCCGGTGATTCGGATGGATGGGTTGCACTTCACGTCAAGGTACTAAACGTTAACAAGGGATATTCCATTTGGAGGATCTATGGAGAGACCCAGCTCATTCCCCAGCCCACCTGCCAATGTCTATTTGGGACCAAGGCCTTTGTGCCAGCCCCTTCAGTTGGCCAGGGAATTGTTTCGATCACACGCCAGATCGCAATGGTGATGAGACAACAGCAGGTGGCACTGTTTTAAGGCTACCTCAAAAAAACGGCCGTGCAGCCTTCATGCCCTTTGCCACTCTTGAAATTTTCTTGCCTTATTGCCATTTTTGTTTCTGGGAGTTGGGAAAAAACAACACCACGCCAGCCATATAGGGATATAGGCGCTGCCTAATCTTTCATCCTGATCAACAAAGATGAAGGAGGTATCTCTATGGACATGGTTGACAAATTCGATGCCTTTTTCGTTGATGAAATCGAATCGGCTCAAGACAGGCTACAAATCCAGTTAAGCCCCTATTCCAAGCTCTATCTCCTACATCTATTAAAGCATCTTTCCGAAAATGGTGATTTTTTCTATTCAGAGGTCATACAGGATAAGCCCCTTGCTGTTGTGATAATGGAGGCTATTGACAAAAACCTTTTTGAAAAAAGCCGGGATCTCAAGGCAGTGGGAGACGTATCATTGATATTCTCCGGCCTCTACCCAGAGCATCTGACACGCCGCACAATGGACATACAATATTTCATTGAGATGGGAAGAAGGTCTTACAGCCTTCTTTCCCAATTATATGGCCCTTACAAAACCAAACAAGAACTTTACAGGCTATATTCCATTTTGGTGAATGAATTCTTTAGCATGATAGAGATACTGACAGAGATATCTGCAGAATTGCATTTCATGGATGAGGCCAACATGCACAAGATACTTTCACGCTGGCAGTCTACGAGGATAAGGAGATACTTCGAGATCCTTAAACGGAACAGGATCATCCCCTTTGAACCATCAGATTGAGATCGCGGGGTCAAAAATTCCTTTTCATGAAGTCTTCGAGCCTGTCATAGGCCTCGTTTAAAACAGACTCCTCAGGGAGGAAAACCAGCCTGAAATGGGGTGTCTCTGGCAGCTTTCCAAATCCACTTCCATGAACCACAACCACGCCTGTTTCACGGATCAACTTCTTGACGAATTCCTCATCGTTCACAGGTCTTTTTATCCTGGGGAATGCATAGAAGGCACCCTCAGGCTCCTGACAGCATATACCGGGGATAGCGTTCAACCTGTTGACGGTAAGATCCCTGCGGCTTCTAAGTTTCTGCCTGGTCTCCTTGAGGTGTGCCTGATTGCCGTTCAATGCCACAGGGATAGCAAACTGCTTGGGATGGCTGGCGCAAAGCCTGGCCCGTGCAAGCTTTCTCATGGCCTCGGTGTAATCTTCCACTAGCTCAGGCGCGCCGCTAACTATGGACCAGCCTATACGAAAACCAGGGGCGAGATAACTCTTCGAAAGGCCATTAAAGGTGATGATTGGCATCTCTTTGTCAAGAGAGGCGATGCTAATGTGTTCCTTGCCGTTTAGAATAAGCTTCTCATAAATCTCATCACTCATGATCAGCAGGTTGTATCTTCTGGCCAGTTCGAGGACCTGCTGCAAAGTTTCCCTGGAGTAGACTGCACCTGTGGGATTGTTTGGATTTATGAGTACTATCGCCCTTGTCTTCTCGTCAATCTGGGATTCCATGTGGCCAATATCAGGCTGCCACTCTTTTTCCTCATCGAGGAGGTATGGCCTGGCCTCCCCAATGAGCCTGCTCAAGAGGGCATTGTAGAGTGGATATCCAGGAGAAGGAACTAACACGTTCTCCCCTTTGTTAACCAGTGCGGAAAGTGCAAAATCTATTGCTTCACTGGCCCCAGTAGTAACAAGAATCTCGTATGGTTCTATTCCCTTGGCCCGCGCCTCTTTCCTGATGGCCTCAACTGCCTCGGGCACCCCTTCAGACGCACTGTAGTTGGTGTGATGCTGCAGCATGGCCTCATAGGCTGCATCCATAAGATGCCTTGGGGTGTTAAAGCCATATAAGACCGGATCGCCAATATTGAGATAAATTAAGTCCCCGCCTCTGTCTTTGCGACGATTGGCCTCCTGCAGGATATCACGAATGGCGTATTCGATATGCTCGGTCCTTCGTGATGGGGATATCTTTTTTAGTTCACTCATTTAGCTCTGTCCTTCTTAAAACATTGATTCTGAATCGTTATGTTTTCACCCATTCTAGAAAGATGTCAACTGATTTTTTTGTTTCACCATCTCACTAGATGGAGAAACCCCCAAAACCGCCTGATTGGCGTGGATGGCATAGGAAAATACAGTCCATTTTCACTTTAGTTACCCCATTCTTTTTCAAATTATCGCAATATCCAGGCCACCTTCCTGATTCTTCCATGCAGACTGAATAAAACAGGATTATTATGGTGTGGATTGATCGGTGACAAAAAAACAAGTCAGCACTTGCACCCTGGTGCTCACTTCTCGAGGTTTTCCAACATGAAAAACAAAAAATGGCCTCCGTGGGAAAAAGGCAGTTTCTTGGCTGATTTTCACATCCATTCCAAATACAGCAGGGCAACCAGCAAGGCCATGGAACCAGAAGGAATCAACGAGGTAGCCAAGCTGAAGGGCATAAAAGTCGTGGGCACTGGTGATTTCACACATCCAGGTTATCTTCGCGAAATCAAGGAAAAGCTGATGCTGGAAGAAGAAACCGGATTATTGGTATGCAAAAATGACCCAGGGGGAACAAAATTCATCCTTTCAGCAGAAGTCTCCAATATATTCACTCAGGGCGGCAAAAACAGGCGCATCCATACGGTTTTGTTCGCGCCTGATATCGAAACAGTGGAGGATATCCAGGATCGGCTCAAAAGGATTGGCAATATCAGTTCAGATGGCAGGCCCATATTTGGATTCCCTGTAAAGGACCTCGTAAGGCTGGTGATGGAATCGAACCCCAAGTGTTTCGTGGTGCCGGCCCATATTTGGACACCGTGGTTTTCGGTTTTTGGCGCAAAATCAGGTTTTGATTCCCTCGAGGAATGTTTTGAGGATCAATTGCACCACATACATGCGCTGGAAACCGGCCTTTCATCAGATCCCCAGATGAACTGGCGCCTTTCGGCCCTGGACTCCTATACTCTCATATCAAATTCCGACGCCCATTCCCCCTGGAAACTTGGCAGAGAGGCAAATATCTTTTCGTGTGACCTATCCTATGACCATATTATAGAGGCCATAATCAATCCGTCGAAGGGCTTTGAAGGCACCATCGAATTCTTTCCAGAAGAAGGAAAATACCATTACGATGGCCACAGAAGTTGCAATATCTGCCTTTCACCAGAGGAGACCAAAAAATTAGGAGGCATTTGCCCTGTATGCCACAGGCCTCTGACTGTCGGCGTGTGCCACAGGGTGGACGACTTGGCAGACCGCCCATCTGGTTTTGTCCCGGAATCCTGTCTCCCATCTATCCATTTGGTTCCCCTCGAGGAAATCATTGCCGAATCCTTTGGGGTGAAATCCATAACATCGAGGGTCAGGAAGGAATACTTGAGAACAGTTGAGATGGCTGGAGCCGAGTTTGACACACTTATATGGAAAGATCAGGAAGAACTCGAGTCCATTCTACCTGACAAGATTGTAAGTGCCATTCTTGCCATGAGGATGGAAAAGGTACGGGTTATACCCGGATTTGACGGCAGATATGGAATTATCAAGACCATTTCTCAACCAAATGAAGATGAAAAACAAGTGGATCCTGAAAATAAGCCAAAAGCTCACGGCAAGAAACTGGTACAAAAAAGCCTGTTTTGACCTGTTCCAAACCCGACAGGCTAAGACGTCAATTAACAGTATCATGTGGCCGAAGACGAAATACTTCCAGAATCAATCTAGAACGTCCCACATCTAACTGGCATTGAAAACAACAGTGTCAACCAACAAGGCCACTCAAAATGGCGCAAGAAAAGATTTCAGGCAAGCTTCAATATCCTTAAAAGCGCCACCTTGTCGGAATCCATATTGAAGATGTGGCTGATGACGGACGTTGGCTGAAGATATGGGGTAATGTCTTGTGAAATTTCAAGTTTCAAAAATGAATTTTCAGAGGAAGAAACCTCTGACAATACCCTTCCTGCCCAGATCTTTTGCATGTTATCTTCTAATTCTTCCAAGTGGATACATGAAATGGCTGAAAGCCTTTGTTTAAGATCCACGGTCACGGTTTTCCCCTTCTTCTCTAAGTTCAACAGCCATTTTGAACACTCCGCAAGGGAAGAAACAGCCATTTCCGCCTCTGAAAAACCGATTCCTCTTAAAAAGACCAGATAACTTACCTTTTCCTTGGGAAGAAGCCTGTATTTTTTCCTGCTTATCTCACAAAAAGATACAGTGATATCCAGGGGAAATTCTCTGTTGAGCCTATCCATCACCACCTGGGCCGACAGCCTCTTTTCAAGGACCAGCACAGCCTCTTCCCCAAGGCTTTCAGTACCAAGGGGAACTGGTTGGGAAAATGAAACCTTGGGCATGGGATGAAAGCCTTGGGAATAGGCGACTGGAAGCCCTGCCCTCCTAATGGCCCTTAAAAACATCCTGACCATATCCAGATGGCCAAGAAATCTAGCATCAAATAGCTTTGAAAAGCCAATGTGGCCAAAAAAGGGGCTCAACGCCGATCCATTCCCTTTGGGAGCCTTGATTGTCATTTTCTCCTTGCCAGGAGGTCTGGCAAGAACAGGCTTGATCTTTTTGAAGTCGCACACTCCACAGCCTTGGCAATCGTTTATTCTGCAATCTGGTGTGTACTCGAGTCCCAAAGCCTTCTTTCTTTCCAACAATAAAAAGGCCTTCTTCACTCCAGAATCTATATGATCCCAGGGAAGAGGATCCTCTAAATCCAGTGGCCTCAAATAGCTTTCAAGATCTATTCCCAGCCTGGATGCTGCCTCGAAATAATAATTGGCCCTGAGATTATCGGTCCATGCATCGAGCCTGGCCCCCATCTGCCAAGCCTCAAAGATAACGGCAGAAAGCCTTCTGTCACCCCGTGAAAAGACCCCTTCGAGAAAACTTTGGACAGGGTCGTGCCATTTTACCTGGAACTTCTTTCCCTTGAGTCTATCCTTGATGAGATTCAACCTTCGCCTCGACTCCTCTATGGAAAGCTGGCCCTCCCATTGAAACGGCGTATGGGCCTTTGGCACAAAGGTTCCAACACTTACCGTAACCTTGGCGCCATGTCTCTTCACTTTAGTGTTGGAGATGGCCTTCAATACCTTTCTGGCAAGATCGGGTATTGCCAAAACATCATCTTCTGCCTCAAAGGGAAGACCAATCATGAAATAGAGCTTCACCCTACTCCACCCGCGTGCGCCTATCTCTGCTGCTGTTTCTAAAAGGGCTTCCTCTGTTATGCCCTTGTTTATTATCTTTCTTAGCCTTTCGCTTCCTGCCTCTGGAGCAAGGGTGAAACCTGTCTTTCTCACCCTGCCTATCTGTTCCATTATGGCTGGAGTAAGGGTCCCAACCCTCAAGGACGGAAGGGAAACAGATATATTTTTTGCCACATACCTGTCCATGAGCTCCGTTATCAAGGACTCGATAGCAGAATAGTCTCCAGTGCTGAGAGACAAGAGTGAAATCTCCTCCCACCCTGTGGCGTGAAGCCCCTTGTCAACCAGGGAAAGGATTTCCGTAAGCTGCCTTTCGCGCACTGGCCGGTAAGTGGTGCTTGCCTGGCAATATCGGCACCCGCGGGTACAACCTCGGGCTATCTCAAGTCCGAGCCTATCGTGCACCACTTGTATATTTGGAACAAGGGGGCTTTGAGGCTGAAAAGAGGCGCTAAGTTCTGGTATGACCCTCCTTTTGACCCTTTCAGGTGCCCCTTTTTTTGCTTCTATGCCAAGAAATCTTCCATTAACGCCATATCTTGGCTTGTAAAAAGATGGCACATATATTCCTGGAACATTCGACAAGGTCTTAAGGAGGGCCTTCTTATGCCCTTTTGCCTCCTTGTTCCTTCTCAAGGCCTCGAGGACTTCAATGACGGCCTCTTCCCCATCTCCTATAACTATGACATCAAAAAGCTGGGCAACAGGCTCTGGATTAAGACAACAGCTACCCCCACCAACCACCAGGGGAAATGCGCCAGATTCGCGATCTTGTTGCCAGACAGGAATTCTAGATAGGTCCAGTATTGTAAAGATATTAGAGAAACAAAGCTCATAGGGAAGAGTTATGAAAAGACAGTCAAAGGCGTGAAGCGGCCTCCTTGTCTCAAGACCAAATAGATCAACTCCTTGCGCCCTTAGGTGATACTCAAGGTCTGTGTCAGGGCAGTAGGCCCTGTCGGCAAGGGCCCACGAACTCTTATTTATGATCTCATAAAGGATCTGGAGCCCCATATGAGACATACCTATCTCGTATAGATCAGGAAAGACACACGCTGACCTGATATCTACCTCTTGCCAGGGTTTATTAAATGCGTTTTTTTCCCTGCCGATATACCGTCCGGGTTTCCTGCAAAGACTAAGTATCTCTTGAATTTTCATGGCGAGGCAGGGTAAACCGATCCAGGGCCTTAGGCAAGTGCATGTTTCACGAGGCCTTTAAAAAAACTTTTTAAAACTCCAGCAGACGTGATAGCTCTTGCCAGCTTTTTACGCGCAAAAATGGAGTTGGCCCTTGGTTCCAGGGATGGTCGTACACTATTGCCTTAAGGCCCTGCTGACAAATCTCCTGACAGGTCTCGAGGTGATCTTCCACAAAAAAGCTTATGCCAAGCTCCTTGAGCACCTCCACCTTTATCTCATGTTTTCCTGTGGCTATCACGTGAATTCTGTCCCTTGACACTGAACCCAGGATGCTCTTTAGCCATTCCTCTATGGGTTCTCTGACCGGCCTTGCCGTTACGAATCTGATGGGATTGCGATGGGCCAATTTGCCAAGTGTCTCAACTGCACCATCCATGGGTTTTAAATCTATGCCAAAGGGATCGGTAAGTATCCGCTCTATTATGGCCTTTATGACAGCCTCGTCGATGGAAAGGCAATCTTCAAGCCAGTAGGTGGTTATCTGCTCCTTCCTTATAGAGTTAATTCCAAACTCATTCCTTGCTATGTCGATAAAGGCGGACATGGTATCTGCCACCACCCCGTCAATATCAAATGCTATCTGATCTGGTTTTATCTTTATGTTGGACATATTTTGGTGTAGGTTTGGTATTTGCTCCAGTCCCTGTCAGGCAAAAATCAAGTTGCCGTTTCTTATGAGGCAGTGGTAACTTCCTCAGACACAAATATGCTGCAGGAGTCGATGATGTACAAACGGATGCTGGTGCTGAGATTTCCGTCTGAAATCACAGACAAGCCTATAATCTATTATCTGAGCCAGGAATATAATCTTTGTTTCAACATACTCAAGGCTACGATTCTTCCTGGCGAGGAAGGCATAATGGTTCTTGAGCTTTCGGGCCATCAAAAAAATGTCAAGGCTGGGCTCAAATATCTGCGAGCCAAGGGTGTGAAGGTAAAATCCGTGGCTCAGGAGATACGTAGAAACGATGAGATATGTTTCATGTGCGGTGCTTGCACTGGAATATGCCCTACTAATGCTCTCTATATCGACCCTGACACCAGACAGGTGATCTTCAACCCTGAAGATTGCAAGGGCTGTGAACTATGTGTTGCTGTATGCCCAGTAAGGGCAATGGAGATCCGCTTTTCCAAGGAAAAGGTGCTAATCTGATAAAAAACAGGAAACAGGTCCTCTTGGCCTTGAGTGGTGGTGTGGATAGCGCCATTTGCGCTCATCTCCTAAAAAGGCAGGGCTACCATGTTCACGGGCTTTTCATCAAGATGACAGACAGGAGCCAGGAAGAGGCTTCGCTATCATCGGCCAGAAAGATTGCCAAGGCCCTAAGCATTTCCTTTTCTGTCATTGACAAGACACAAGCATTTAGAAGGACAGTTATAGATTATTTTCTGAATACTTATCAGACAGGCCTCACCCCCAATCCGTGCGTGGTATGCAATCCTGCCATAAAATTTGCCACCTTGATCGAGGTGTCCAGGGGACTTGGTATAGAAACCCTGGCGACTGGACATTATGCAAGGGTCAAAACATCAAAAAAGGGCAAGACTTTTCTCCTAAAGGGACTGGATAAAGCCAAGGACCAAAGCTATTTTTTGCATAGGCTTGACAAGGATCTGTTAAAACGGCTTAAATTTCCCCTTGGGCTACTTTCAAGGAAAAGGGTGGAAAAAATAGCAGCTGAAATAGGCATAAAGAGCCTGATCCAGCAAGAAAGCCAAGACGTATGTTTCTTGCGTGGCGATTACAGGCAATATCTGCGGCGTGCTCTTGGAACCAAATTTGAAAGGCCTGGCCCCATCAAGACAGCTGATGGCACCACTAAAGGCTATCATAACGGCCTTTCCGGTTTCACCATTGGCCAAAGAAGGGGTTTAGGCATACCAGATGCAAGACCATTCTATGTGGTACGGCTGGAGCCTGCCACCAACACCCTTGTTATAGGAAAAGAAGAAGAACTTTTTACCTCAAGATGCAAAGTTAGAGAGATCAACTGGCTGGTTGAGCCTTCAGAAAAGATGCTTGTCAGTATACAGGTAAAACTTCGCTCAAGGCATGTGCCAGCAAATGCAAATCTCAAACTTTATACCTCAAGTGGTGGAAGAGAAGGAGTAGTCTATTTTATGAAACCCCAGAGAGCTGTAACGCCAGGCCAGTTCGCAGTATTTTACAAGGGCCCATTGGTCTTGGGAGGAGGAACTGTTTGCAGGTAGCTGTCTACACCCTTGGATGTAAGGTTAACCAATTTGAATCCTGGGCAATGGAACAGGCGTTTCAACGCCTTGGATGTACCATTGCCCACTGGAAAGAAGAAGCAGACCTCTACCTTGTAAATACATGCACCGTAACCTCAAAGGCAGCCTACCAGTCGAGGCAGATGATCAGAAGGCTCAGGCGCCAATGCCCTGACGCAAAAATCATAGCTACAGGTTGCCATGTCCAGACTGATGCATCAACCATCATAGAATCTGTGGGCCCAGGGATATGCCTTGCCGGCAACGAGCAAAAACCTCACATTGCAGAATTGGCCATGCAGCATCAAGGATGCACAGGCATCTATGTTTCTGACATAGGCCAGGTAAACGCCATCTCTGACCTATTTCTTCACAGACCGCCTTCAGAAAGGACCAGGGCCTATTTGCGGATCCAGGATGGCTGCAACTCCTTTTGCTCATACTGCATTGTTCCATACGCAAGGGGGCGCAGCCGCAGCCTCAAGCCTGAACAAGTCATGAAACAGATGGCAATATATTCTCAGGCTGGCATAAAAGAGGTGGTGGTAACTGGCATACACGTAGGCCTTTATGGAAAAGACCTTCCTGAAAAAACAGATCTCTTTTCTTTGCTCCAAATACTTTGCGCCAGATTTCCTGACATATTTTTCAGGCTTAGTTCCATAGAGCCTACTGAGATTTCATCTGATTTTATCGAGTGGGCAGCAGAAACCAGAAATTTCTGCCCACATTTCCACATCCCCCTCCAAAGTGGCTCGGATCAGGTACTCGAGGCCATGAACAGGGATTACTCAGGGGCATTTTTTCGCGACTTACTCCATTTCATAGCTGAAACCATACCTGGATGCTGTATTGGCACTGACGTGATGACTGGATTTCCCACTGAAACAGATACCGACTTTGCAAACACCGTGGAACTAATAAGGCATGCCCCTATTTCGTATGTCCACGCATTCCCTTATTCAGCAAGGCCAGGCACTGTAGCTGCTGCCATGGAGAGGGCTTGCCCCGCAAAAGAAGCAAAAAAACGGGCAGCCTTTATAAGACAGCTTGGCCTGGAAAAAAAGCTGGCCTTTTTCGAAACATGCCTTGGCACCAAGATGGACGTTCTCGTGGAAAGATATGAACCCAAAACAGGCCTTTACAAAGGCCACACTCCCAATTACGTACCGGTTTCATTGGATTCAGTCGCAGATTTAAAAAACCAGAAGGTAAAGGTCGAAATAACCTCCATTAGTCCAGAAGGCGTAAAGGGGAAATTGTGCCAAAATGCTATTTAACATCATTTTTTCAAGAGCTTATCCACTGTCTCCCTAAGGACCGATATGGAATATGGTTTGGGTACAGCAGCATCAAATCCGTATTTTTGTGCGTTGGATATGATATCATCTGCCGAATAGCCACTTGATACCACGGCCTTAATCTCTGGATCGATCTTCCTGATTTCCCGAAGGGTTGAAACACCATCCAAATCTCCGGGTAGAGTCATGTCTAGCACCACAAGATCAAAGGGATTTCCCTGCTCCCAAGCATCCTTAAAGACCTGGATCGCTTCCTTCCCATCAATTACTGTCTCAACCTCAAGATCAAGCAACTGAAAAATATCCCGCACAAGTTCTAGAATAAGCTCTTCATCGTCCAGGACAAGTACTCTTTTTCTTTTTCCAACCATTTCCTTTTGACAATTGATTTTCAAATGTTAACACTAGGGAAATTTCACCCGAGTGCAGATGACATGTATAAAAAAAACAACACCATTTTAATATAAGTACTATTGCCGGTTATACAAACAAAAAATATTTTTTTCCAATAAATTTCGAAAGAAAAAAATTGCAGATACTTACGTAATCGTGAATTTAAGCAATTTATAGACCGAAAAAATAGAGAGCTCCTTTCCTTTTTAAACATGGGAAAACTGGCCATCCCTTCCCCATCGCCTTGCCCCTCCAAACGAATGTAGGCTAATTTCAGTACAGGCCCAGCAACCTTTGCCAACTTGCCAGCCTGATAATTTGGGTTAAAGTGTCAAAAAAACCACAAAACAAAACATAGAGGTTGAGATGAAAACCTTTGAAAAGGCTGGAAGGAGCAATACAAGGG